>Ga0126369_10003888_pt1 | contig 10869 bp, 9 predicted proteins | sample PanSoiMetaPlot_1_FD_109646 | JGI IMG/M metagenome (GOLD analysis project Ga0126369, IMG submission 109646) | Tropical forest soil microbial communities from Panama - MetaG Plot_1 | ecosystem: Environmental > Terrestrial > Soil > Tropical forest > Bulk soil | place: Panama | collected 2016-02-17
CAAAGCGGTCCTCATCGCCGCCGTGCCGCCGATCATGCTAAAGTCCGCGGCGAATCCGGAGGGCCTGCCGATCGAGGTCTTCGACAACCTGCGGAGCGGCCTCTTTAAGGACCGCTCGCAATTCTACAAGGATCTGGCTGTGATGTTTTACGGCGCCAACAGGCCGGGGGCCAAGGTCTCCCAAGGGATCCTGGATCAGTTTTGGCTCTGGAGCATGCAGGCCGGCCTGAAGAACGCTTACGAAAGCATCAAGGCCTTCTCCGAAACCGATTTCACCGAGGACCTCAAGAAGTTCGATGTCCCAACCCTGGTCATGCACGGCGAGGACGACCAGATCGTCCCCGTCAAGGACTCGGCGAGGAAGTGGGCCGGGCTGATCAAGGGCGCGAAGGAAATCTACTATCCGGGCGCGCCGCACGGCCTAACGGCCACGCTTCAGGACCAAGTCAACGCCGACTTGCTGGCCTTCATCCGGAGCTAGCGAAGCATCAGAACAGAGCGATAGCCGGACCTAACTCGAGGGGAAAATGATATTAGAGGCACGGACCTCGAGCCTAGGGGGAAGGGATTGTCTTCAGCGCAGCTCCGAGCGTGTTTGCTGTCCGTGGTGTTGTGTCACTTGCGCGCGGCGAGTGCCGAAGCGCAGCTGCTGACCTCGTTCCTCGAACCCGATGATGGCCGCGCTCCGATCGTATCGGCGGTCCGTCAGGCGACCCAGTCCATCGACATCTACGTTTTCATTTTGACCCTGCCCAGCGACGATCCGATCGTCGCCGCGCTCGCCGACGCCGTCGCCTCCGGTGTGGCGGTGCGAGCCGTGCTCGAGCCGTGCCCGGGCGAGGGTGCCACCTGCATACCGCCGGATCCCGAGGCGGTGAGCGGCTGCCAAATCCTGACCCAAGCGGGCGCGATGGTGAAATGGGCCAACCCGGCGTTCACCAAGACCCACGCCAAGAGCACCCTGATCGACGGAGCGAGGGCGTTGGTCACTACCATCAACCTTGAGCCCAGCTCGTTCACCGTCCGCCGCGACTACGGCGTCCTCACCGATGATTCGGGGGTTGTCCAGGAGCGGGCGCTCGTCTTCAACCAGGACTGGCAGGACGACGCTTTGATCTCCGACTGCACGGAGGCGCCGAGCCGGGCACCCGACGCCACCGTTCAGGGCTACAGCGCGCTCGTGGTTACGCCGGACAACGCGCGCGACGTCCTGGTCGGATCGGCGGACGCGCCAGGGCTCCTACGCTCGCCGGTGTCGACGCTCTCGATCCAGATGGAAAAGCTCGATCCCCAGATGAGCCGGGGAGTGATTCCGGCTATCCACGACACCGCTGCGCGAGGGGTGACGGTCCAAGTCCTTCTCAATGACGCCACCGGCAGCCTGGAGCAGGCGGACGCGGTGATCCGCGCGGGCGGCGAGGCCCTTTGTCAAAGAAACCTGCATGCCAAGCTGGTGATCGCCGACGGCCAGCAGCTCTTTCTCGGGAGCCAGAACCTCACCCGCGACAGCCTCGACCTGCGGCGCGAGATCGGTTGGATCACTCAGGACCCGGCAGTCCTGGCAAGCTTCGGCGGAACCTTCGCTTCCGACTGGGCCGCCGCCCAACCCTGCACCCGCTAGCTTTGAAGCGGGGAGGTCTACCATGCCGAGATCGTGAACCCTCCCTGGGGATGCGAGCGGATGAACTTCTCAATCTGTGAATCGGTCATCGAGGTAACTTTTGAGTCGGCGGGATCCGTCACCGCGTACGAGGACCATCCCCCCATGGCCGCGGTGATGGCGATGTAGTGGCCCGAATGCAGGGCGGGATTCTCGCGACCGGGCACTGAATAAAAGTCGCCGTTGGCGATGATGTCGTGTCCCGAGGAGAGCTGGTTATCGATCCACTCCATGTCAACGCCCGGAACCGCGTCGGTCCGCATCCCGAGGGAGTGCAGCGCCGCAATCATCCCGTTACCGGTGGTGCCGCTCCTCGGGTCGGTACCTGCAAGCTGGGCGAGACGGTTGACGAGATCTGCGTCGCTGAGCCCGCCGGAAAGCCCACGGGCCTTAGCCATGCCGGCTAGGACGGCCGGTCCGCAGTACTCGGTGCCGTTGTAGTGCGCGTCCTTCCCGGCCGGGTTGTATTGATCGATGAACTGCACGTCGGGGGCCTTGGCGTCGAACTGCTCACCGCCGCAGTAAGTGGTGAGCAACAGCGCTAACATCGGTACAGTACGGCGAAGCGTGGGTCGGTTCATTGCGTGTTTTCCTGGCGATTTTTTCATTTGAGGGTTGATTGTTTGATTGCTGCCGGGCGCCGCGTGTGCAGGCGATGTGCCAGTTCCGATTCGACACAACTGTCTGGAAAGCATTGAGCTTGGTGCGGAGCGCATCAGGCTGACGCAGGTAGCGCCGCTGTAGCGCCGCAAGTGGCGCGCGCTTTAATGCGGGTAACAAAATCGGTCGCCGGCAGCCGTTTTTGTTACACGCAACGTCGGTACGCGCCGGTACGCACGCTCTGCGAGTTCGAGCTTGTCGGCGTCGAGGTTCGGACTTCAGCAGCGCAGCGGATGCCGCATGCGCGTGCGATCAGCGTTGCATTCGCAAGCTGGTTGTTCAGCGGCTCAATTCGAGCTCCACCGCCCGTTCGAGCAACTCGAGGATGTGAAGGAGAGCGTTCAGGGAGCAGCTGGGAGTAACGGCGGAGCGATCACTGACGCGAATCTCTACCGAGCCCGACTCGTCACTCGCGATCAGCGTTGAGAAGATTTCCGAGCGCTGGAACTTTTGAACGAAACAAACGAAACGAACGAAAGAGCGCTCGCGTACTGTCGACGCATGCCATCGAACGCCGGTGCTGCACGCGCGCATCGCAGCTCCAGCGAGATGAGACCAAGCATCTGCGCTGGGCGCCTATCCCCCAGTAGGAATCCTGCACAAATTGCTCGCGCCGCCCACGACCCTCTCGAGCTCGGTATCTGTCAGGTTTCGAACAACTTCCTTGCTCAGCATCAGCTTCTTTTTCTGCTGCTCCATTTGCCTCTCCTTCTGGACCTTCACTTGTCTACGCCTCTTGACTGGTAGACGACGGCCTCGAGGGATGTGACGCTTGGGAGCCATGGACGTGAACCCGGCCGAGGTTGAGGCTCGGATTGCAGACTGTCTTGAATCTGGCGACTTTCGTCGGGCCGCCGAAGAATCGGTCCGCGGCTACGGCGCGGAAGTTGCTGCCTACCTACGTGCCGTCCTGCACGAGGAGGAAGCGGCCGATGAGGTGTTCTCCCGCGTCTGCGAGAAGCTTTGGCGCGGCTTGCCTGCTTTCCACCGCCGCTCGTCGTTGCGGACTTGGCTGTACCGACTGGCCTGGAACGGAGCGCTTGATTTTCAGAAGGAGAAGGCGCGCAGTCTCAGCCGCCCCTTGCGCTCGACGGAAATCTCTGCGATCGCAGCCGAGATCGCGGCGAGTCGCCCTCGGATCGAAAGAAGCTCGTTCGCCGATGCCTTCGCCAGGATACGCGAGAGCCTCGATCCGCAGGAGCAGACCTTGCTCACCCTGCATTTTCATGCCGGCCTGACCTGGAAGGAGATTGGCGAGGTCGTGGGAAGAGAACCGGCCGCCTTGCGCAAGGCGTTTGAGCGACTGAAATCCCGGCTTCGCCGACAGGCTGAGGCGGCGGGTCTGTTTAGACGCTAGCCCACCACTGCTCGCAGGGACTAGAGTCCGTGGGCCTCGGAAGGGGGTCCAGATGGGCGGCACGGAGCCGAGCCAGTTCGGGAGTATTCCGAGCGCTCAGCTCAGCGAGGAAACCAGCGACTCGCTGCTGCCTTTATTGCAGCGGCTTGCCACGCCCCCCGAGAGGACGGTCCTTCAAGCGGGAAGTTTTGTCGGTCGCTATCGAATCGTCTCACTGTTGGGCAAGGGAGGAATGGCCGAGGTCTATCGCGCCCACGATGTACGGCTCGACCGGGATGTCGCCGTCAAAGTCTTACGCTCTGGCGGGCGAGCCGATTCAGAGCTGCAGCGGCGGTTCGAGACCGAGGCGAAGGTCGTGGGCAGTCTCAATCACCCCAACCTCCTCGCGCTTTTCGACGCCGGAGAACATAACGGATATCCGTATCTTGTCACTGAGCTCCTCGAAGGAGAGACGCTGGCGCGCCGGCTGAGCGGCGGTCCACTCGATGTCCGGTCGGCCGTGGAAACTGCAATCGCCATCGCGCGTGCTCTCGAGGCGGCGCACGCTCTGGAGATCGTCCACCGCGATCTGAAGCCCTCGAATATTTTCATCACCGCGGACCAGCGGATCAAAGTCCTCGACTTCGGCCTGGCGAAGTGGACTAGGCCCGAGCTCCTTTCCCGCGACACCACGGCTTCCGGCGTCCTGCTCGGTACGGCGGGATACATGTCGCCCGAACAAGTGCGCAGCGAGCCAGTCGATGCTCGCTCCGATATTTTCAGCCTCGGCGCAGTCTTGTACGAGATGCTCTGCGGCCGGCGGGCGTTTCGGGGCGCCTCGCCGTTCGAGGATCTACACCAAATATTGCACCAGGAGCCGCCCCGCATCGATACGTCGCGACCGAACATTCCGCCCGAGCTGCAGAACCTGGTACTTCGCTGCCTTTCGAAGCGACCCCGGGATCGATTTCAGTCCGCGCACGAGCTGGTGGACGCGCTCGCCGCGACAGAAGGAATAGCAAGTGCTGCTCAGTCGCGAATCCGCGGCGTTGGCCGGTGGATCGCACGCATCGGCGCGTTGCTCATGGCGCTCGGCGTTGTGGCCCTCCTTGGGCGAGGAGTTGTTGGACGCATCCTGGAGCGGCGGACACCCGGCGCGGACCGCAGCTCGATAGCCGTGCTGCCCTTCGCCGATATGAGCCCGCAGAAGGACCAGGAGTACTTCGCGGATGGGATCTCTGAGGAAATCCTCAATTCGCTGGCACAGATGGAGTCGCTGCATGTGGCGGGGCGCACTTCATCATTTTCGTTCAAGGGAAAGGCCGATGACGCTCGCACTATTGGCCAGAAACTCAACGTGGCCAACGTCCTTGAGGGCAGCGTGCGCAAGGAGGGCACGCACGTCCGCATCACCGCGCAGCTGGTCAACGCTGCCGATGGGTTCCACATTTGGTCGCAGTCCTACGATCGCGAGCTGACCGGAATGTTCGCGGCTCAGGAGGAAATCGCGCGTGCGGTGGTCGATGCCTTGAAGCTGCGGCTGGTGCCCGCCAGGCGTCGGCACGAGCCCGCGCCCGAGGCGTACAACGAGTACCTGATAGGGAACCAGTTCTTCTATCGCCAGAATTACCAAGACTACGCTCGGGCCAAGGTGGCTTACGAACGCGCTGTCAAGCTCGACCCCGATTACGCGGAGGCCTGGGCGGCGCTCGCGAAGGCGAGCTACTTTGTGACCGATTATGCCGAGTCGGTGGCTGCCATCTCCAAAGGGCTCGACGAGGCGATGTCGTACGCCGAAAAGTCGCTCGCACTCGATCCCGATCTGGCCGACGGCTACGCAGTGCGTGGCTTCATGCGCAGCGCCATCAGCCACGACTGGGAGGGCTCGCGCGCCGACTTAGCTCGTTCGCTGAAGCTCAACCCGAGCGCCGCTGAGGCGCACCGGCTCTATGCGAGCCTGCTCGCCCAAATCGGCCGGCTTCCCGAAGCGCTCGCGGAGGCCCTCAAGGCCACCGAGATCGACCCGCTTTCTGCGCTCTCCTGGTCGACGCTGGGGTGGTTGTCTGCCGAATCGGGTCAGCTCGAGACCGCGCGTATAGCGCTGGAAAAGTCGCTGCACATATTACCCGAGCAGATCAGTGCCCCGGGATACCTCGGCCGTCTGTACCTGCTCCAGAAGAAACCCGCCGAGGCGCTTGAGGCAGCCGAGCGGTGCGGCTCGGAAGCGATCAAGCTCAGTCTTAAGGCGGCAGCGCTGCACGATCTAGGGCGCACCGCGGAAGCGCAGCGCGTGCTCGACGAGGTGATCGCACGCTACGGCCACACGGGAGCGTTCCAGATCGCTGAGGCGTATGCGTGGTTCGGCCAAACTGACAAGGCGCTCGAGTGGCTGGACCGGGCCTACGTGCAGCGCGATGTCTCGCTGAGGGTGCTGAAAACCAGCATGATGCTGCGCGGATTGCGAAGTGATCCTCGCTATAGGGCCCTGTTGGCAAAGCTCAACCTGCCGCCCGATTGAGCGCTTAGCTTTTTCCAAAGTGGCTGGCGCGTTGGGATCGGACCGCGTGCAGCGGCTTAGATGCCAATCAGCGGTCTCTTTCAAACGCCGCGTCTGCCAGGTGAGAGTCGCGTTCACTGGCCGAGGAGTGGAAGAACTGGCGGATATTGCGTGCTCGGTGGTGGGGCTCCGCGGGCAAAAAGTCTCCGCCTCGGATCGACTTGAGCACCGCGAGATCTGTGCCTTGGATTGTGCAGTCACGATATTATGCCGGCTAACATGGCTAGAAGGCGATTAGGGCGTTTCTTATGTGACCCCCTTCTGGAACGTGCTCCTTCCTGGGCGCGACCCTGTCCGCAGCTGCCGAATGCAGTGGCCGCGAGATCGCGAATCTCCTCCACGTACTAATGCGCAGAACGAGGGCAAACCGGATCACACTTCGCGTCGAATCTGACCCGGGGCCATGGGACAGCAGGGGGTGATTTGCCGGCCGTGCTCTGGTAGACAGCCGAGCGAGCAAGTAAGAGGCACGGCGATGACGGCCGCGGAATCAGGGCTGAGACCGGGGATGCCCGGAGACATCACCGAGTTGCTCGCCGCCTGGGCGAGGGGCGATTCGGCGGCACCGAAGAAGCTGATGCCGCTCATCTACGGCGAGCTTCGCCGCCTGGCCAGCCGCCGCCTCCGCAACGAACCTGGAAACTGCACGCTGCAAACCACTGGGCTCGTGCATGAGGCCTACCTGCGCTTTTTCGGTCAGGGAGCTCTTCAATTCGAGAGCCGCAGCCACTTTTACGCGATTGCCGCTCGTTTGATGCGGCAGATTCTTGTGGACCACGCCCGTCGTCGCCAAGCCGGAAGACGGCAGGGCGCCCAGCTCAGGGTGTCACTGAGTAGCAACATCCTTGTCTCTCAGAGCAGCGCCATGGACTTGGTCGAGTTGGACCAGCTGCTCAAGGCGCTTGCGCAACGCAGTGAACAGCAGGGCAGAATCGTCGAGCTACGCTACTTCGCCGGGCTGAGCATCCCGGAAACCGCCGCGGCGCTGCAAGTGTCACCGGGAACTGTCAAACGGCAGTGGCGGCTGGCAAGGGCGTGGCTGTATCGCGAGATGCGCAAGGAATGAAGGCGAGGCCACCGCAGAGCTGGACAGAAGTCACCCGCTTGTTCGAGGCCGCGCTGGAGCTTCTGCCGAATGAGCGCAACGCATTCCTCGAGCGGGTCTGCGCTGGCGATGCGGAGCTTCGACGGGAAGTGCAGTCTCTCCTCGAGGCGGATGTCCAGGCAGGCAAATTCATGCAGGCAGCTGCCTACGAAGGGGAAACCCCGAGCACGGGGCCCACTTGGCACGCGGAGAGCAACGGCGAACTGCCAGCCGGGCATTGTATTGGAGCTTACAAGCTGATTCGAGAGATCGCCCACGGCGGTATGGGCACTGTCTACTTGGCCCTTCGCGCGGACGAGAGCTACCGCAAACGGGTCGCGATCAAACTGATCCGGCGGGGAATGGATACCGACAGCATTCTGCGTCGCTTCAAAAATGAGCGACAAATTTTGGCCTCTCTCGATCACCCAAACATCGCAAAGCTTCTCGACGGGGGTACCACCGCAGACGGGCTTCCCTACTTCGTCATGGAATACGTCGAGGGCGAGCCTCTCCTTGAGTACTGCGACTCGCAGCGGCTTTCCATTCGAGCGCGGTTACGCCTTTTCGACTCTATTTGCTCCGCGGTTCACTATGCTCACCAGAACCTGATTGTTCATCGGGACCTGAAGACGAGGAACGTCCTGGTGACCTCCGACGGCATCCCGAAGCTTCTGGACTTTGGAATTGCAAAGTTTCTCAAACCAGAGCTTTCCCAGCAGACCATCGAGATTACCGCGCCGGCGGTGGTGGTGATGACGCCGGAGTATGCCAGTCCTGAGCAAGTTCGCGGCGAGCCAGTGACCATCGCGACCGACGTCTACTCGCTGGGAGTGTTGCTCTATGAGCTGCTGACGGGTCACCCACCGTACCGCTTCGGAAGGCAGGCTCCCGATGAGATCGCCAGGGTCATCTGTGAGCAGGTGCCTGAGAAGCCCAGCGTCGCCGTCAGCCGCACCGAGGAGATTTCCCACCCCAATGTTTTAGGTCCGATCTCGCTCACACCCGAATCGGTGAGCAAGGTCCGAGATGCTCGTCCGGAGCAACTCCGCCGCCAGCTTCGGGGCGACTTGGACAACATCGTACTCAAGGCACTTCGGAAAGAGCCAAATCGCCGGTACGCTTCGGCGGAGCAGTTTTCCGAAGACATTCGCCGTCACCTCGAGAATCTGCCGATTTCTGTGCGCCACGGCGAGCTGCTGTACCGGATCGGAAAGCACGTCCGTAGGCACAAAACCCGCGCCCTTGCGACGGGAGTGATTGTCCTGGCATTCGCGGCCGCGGCGATAACAGCTTGGCTCGAGCGCAAGCAGGCCTCTAGCGTAACCGAGAACGCTGTCCAATCGCTGGCAGTATTGCCCTTGGCCTACTCAAAGGCCGATCCCAATCTCGAATACTTCTTCGACGGAATCACGGAGAGCATTATCAACGGTCTTTCGCAATTGCCGCGGCTGCGGGTGATGGGACGTTGGACTTCCTTCCAGTTCAAAGGCCGAGAAGTCAATCCGCAAAGAGTAGGACGCGACTTGGGAGTGGATGCAGTGCTTACCGGCAGCGCCGCACAGCAAGGCGATCTCCTGATCCTTCAAGTCGAGCTGACCAAAACCGCTGACGGGAGCCAGCTATGGGGCAACCGCTACCACCGTCGGATTGCAGAGATCTTCGTGCTCCAAGAGGAGATCGCGCGGGCAGTCGCCCAAAAGCTGCGCTCCCAATTAACGCATGAACAAGAAAAACGCGTGGTTCAGCGCTACACCGACGATGAGGAAGCGTACAAGGCGTATCTGAGGGGCCGATATTTTTGGAACAAGCGAACCGAGGAGGGAATCAACAAGGCCATCAAGTACTTTCAATCGGCCATCGAAATCGATCCCACCTACGCCTTGGCTTACGCCGGCATGGCGAGTTGTTATGCCGTGCTTCCAAGTTATGACCCCCTCGCGAGCGAGACCGGATACGCGCAAGGTGAAGCAGCGGCGCATCGAGCGCTTGAAATGGACCCAACGCTGTCTGAAGCCTGGACCGCCCTCGCCTGGATCCACTTCTTTTATGAGTGGGACTTTTCTGCGGCAGAGACAGAATTCACTCAGGCGCTGGCGCTGAACCCCAATGCCGCTACAACTCACCAGTGGCATTCGCACTTTCTTACTGCTCTCGGCCGTTTTGATGAAGGCATTTCCGAGATGGAATTGGCCCTCAAACTCGACCCCTTATCCACCATCATCAGCAGCAATCTTGGTCGGGTCCTGTACTTCGCGCGCAAATATCCCCAGTCGATTGCGCAATTCCAGAGAACGCTCGAACTGGACAAGGACTTTTTCCCCGCGCATTACGAGATCGGCAGCGCCTATGTTCAAAGCGGGATGTATTACGAGGCCATTCAAGAATGGAGACGAGACCAGGGCCCGCGAGGCCTCGCCCGCCGCGCGTATGCGGCAGCGCTCTCAGGCGATAAACCTGCCGCTCTGGTGGCAGTCGATAAGCTTAAGACAATTTCGGATCAGCGCGACATTCCAGCGCTGATTGCCCTTCTGCATGTCGCACTTGGCAATCATGAGCAAGCACTCGACTGGCTGGAAAAAGCCTATGAGCGACACGACGAGTGGCTTATTTATCTTAAGGTTGAGCCGGAGTTCGACCCGTTGCGACGCCAGCCGCGTTTCGGAGCTCTGTTGAAACGATTAAAACTGGTCGAGACGTTTTAGAAAGCCGGCTCAACTATCGGCAACAAATTATTCTCCGATGATAAGTGTAACCGTTGCGGCGGCTGCCTTAGTCGAGTCTGCTTCCGACGTTGCCGTGACCGTGACGGTGGGAGGACTGGGCATGTTTTCCGGCGCCGTGTATTTTCCGCTCGCGTCAATCGTTCCACAGTCTGCATCTGTGCAGCCTTCCCCGGAGACGCTCCAATTCACGGCCTGATTGGCGTCACTGGGACTCACCGCCGAGGTGAACTGCTGCACGCTACCGGCCTGAACCGTGGCGCTGTCCGGCGAAACGGTGACTGCGGTGGGCGGGGGAATACCCCCGCAACCCGTAAGAAATCCAAGGTTCACAATTCCGAGGACTATCAGTTTTCTCATCAACGCCGTTCTGTTGTTCATAACGACCTTCCGTTCCTTTGCTCCGCGCTCATCGATAGACGTGCTACGAGTCAAAGCGCGTGCGAAATTGTCCTTTGGAGGGAATGCGCAATGCGCGCGAACTTGCTCCAGGCACTAGTGCGCAAAACGAGGGCAAAACGGATCAAGCTCGCGCATTTGGAGGGATCTACCGAGAGGGAGCGACGGACCCCGGCAGCGGAAGAACGGCGGTAAGCCCCGCCGCTACCAGTCCTCGGGCGAAGGCTGCAAAATCTCGTGCGACTGAAAGGCGATATACGCTGGCCTGGCCCAAATTGGGCAGTTCCAGCGAAGTGGCCAGTGCCAGGGTAATACCGAGGATGGCGCCCTTCTCCGGTACCGGCTCGCCCTCGATGAATTGTTCGATTTTACCCGACCGGCCACCCACAACCATCACCACCATCCTCTTGGGGCAGGCGCCTTTGATGCAGGAGCGCACGGAGAGCTCAA
>Ga0126369_10003889_pt1 | contig 10869 bp, 8 predicted proteins | sample PanSoiMetaPlot_1_FD_109646 | JGI IMG/M metagenome (GOLD analysis project Ga0126369, IMG submission 109646) | Tropical forest soil microbial communities from Panama - MetaG Plot_1 | ecosystem: Environmental > Terrestrial > Soil > Tropical forest > Bulk soil | place: Panama | collected 2016-02-17
CGGATAATCAACTGCATGACGCCCAGGTGATAGAGCACCGCGAAAAACGCTGCGATGAAAATAATCGTCGGCAGCACTTGAAATGCGAAGTTGAATCCCAGCCTCGACGATTCCTTCGGCAGCCCCAGCTCGCCGAACACGAACGTCGAGCCCGCATAGGAGAAGCTCAGCAGCTTGTTCGCGCCGTCTCCAAGGAAACTAAAAATCTTGCTGCCTAACGAGGAGCGCAGTACAAAATACCCCAGCGTCAGCTGCAGCCCGAGCCCCCATAACACCGTCTTCAACTGGATCGACTTTCTCGAAGTGGAAAAAACATATGCCCCGGCAACAATGACCAGCATGCCGAGTACCCCGGTGAATCTTCCCATTCCTTCTCCTTCTATTCCCCGTTGTCGCGCTGAAGATTCGAAACCAGCCGCAACCGGCTAACCACCAATGATGCGCCGGATTAATTTGCGCTCTGGCGGCTTTTTACCACCGACCTGGTAGCTTCCGGCAATCATTTTTTGCGCGGTATCCAGGCGCGTTTCGGCGTTGTAGTCAATCGTCACCAGCGATTCGCCAATCTTGACCGCGTCCCCAATGCGCTTGTGGAACTCTAGGCCGACGCCATGGTCAACGTTGTGCTCCTTCTTTTCACGGCCCCCTCCGAGCATCGCTAGCGCAATCCCCAGGTTCAAGCAGTTGATGTCCTCTACATATCCCGAAGCTGCACTGGTCACTTTGTGTCGTCCGCGCGCTCCCGGTAGCAGCGAAGTATCGTCGATCACGCGTGGATCACCGCCCTGCAACCGAATGCATTCGCGAAATTTTTCCAGGGCCTTCCCCGACCGCACCGTTTCCACGGCCAGCGCTCGACCCTCTTCCACCGATTTCGTGCGTTCGCCCAGATAAAACATCCAAGCCGAAAGTTCCAGACTCAAGTCGCGCAGATCGGCCGCTCCAGCGCCCCTTAGTGCTTCGATCGACTCGATCACCTCGTTCGAATGCCCTGCCGTTCGTCCCAGCGGTTGCCCCATATCCGTAATCAGCGCCACGCATTTCTTTCCCATGCGTTGCGCCGTTTCGACCATCACTTCGGCGAGCGCGATGGAGTCCTCTTCCTTTCGCATGAAGGCCCCCGACCCGGTCTTCACATCCAGCACCAGTGCGTCCACGCCTTCGGCCAGCTTCTTGCTCATAATCGAGGCGCAGATCAACCCGATATTTTCTACGGTCGAAGTCGCGTCGCGCAGCGCATATATCTTCTTGTCTGCGGGGGCAATTTCCGCAGTCTGCCCGATCAGCGACATTCCACATTGGCCGAGCACGCGCTTGAATTCCGATAGGCTAAGAAACGTATTGAATCCAGGAATCGCTTCGAGCTTATCGAGCGTCCCACCGGTATGCCCCAGGCCGCGTCCGCTGATCATCGGCACGGCAAGCCCGCCAGCTGCCACAATCGGCGCCAGAATGAGAGAGGTTTTATCCCCAACTCCGCCTGTCGAGTGCTTGTCAACTTTTTTGACAGGTAGATAGGAGTGGTCGACCACCTCGCCTGAGTGCAGCATCGCTTCGGTCAGCGCCGCCAACTCGGCGCGGGAAAGACCTCGAATCCACGCGGCCATCAACCACGCCGCCATCTGATAGTCGGGGATTTCGTCGCGCGTGTATGCCGCGATAAGATAGTCAATCTCCTCACGGGAGTGTTCCCCGGAGTCCCGCTTTTTTCGGATCAGGTCAACGGCACGCATGCGATTGGGCTGATGGAAGCGTTTGCGAGACTAACACTGCCACTAGGACGCGTCAACGCGACGCCAGTTGGAGGCTTGACGAGGCTCACAACTTCCAAGATTTTACGCTGACCCCTTGCTCCACCTTCACGACGTGTTATATTTTCGCGTTTGCTTCCTTGCGAGGAATCCGAATGAGCAAGACACCCAGAATCGCCGTGGTCGGCAGCGCCAACGTGGACCTGACCACCTTCAGCGACAGATTTCCCCGTCCCGGCGAAACCATCTTCGGCCAGAAATTCGATCTGGGATTCGGTGGCAAAGGGGCCAACCAGGCCGTTGCCGCCCGCTTGTGTGGCGCCGAAGTGCTCATGATCGCCAACGTCGGCAACGATCTGTTCGGCGAAGCCACCAAAAAGAACTTCGCTGCGCTGGGCATTGACACCACCTACGTCCGCATCGTCGATGGCGTTTCCAGCGGTGTTGCGCCTATTTTCGTCGAGCCCAACGGCCAGAACCGAATCCTTGTTGTCAAAGGCGCGAACGACACACTGAATCCCGCCGACGTAGATGCGGCCGCCGATGCCCTGAAAAAAGCAGACACGATCGTTCTGCAGTTCGAAATCCCTATGCAGACGATCGCCTACACCGTTCAGTTTGCAAGGAAGCATGGCATCCACTGCATTGTGAATCCCGCGCCTGCGCAGCCGATCGACACCAAGCAACTCAACGCCGCCGACTACTTCATTCCCAACGAAACGGAGGCCGAGGTGATCACGGGCCTTCCGGTGCATTCGATCGAGGAAGCCAAAAAATGTGCCGCTACCCTCCTCGAACAGGGCTTTCAAAAAGTGATTCTCACGCTGGGCAGCCGCGGGGCGCTGCTCGCCTCGGTCGAGGGCAGCGAACTGGTTCCGCCTTTCAGCGTAAGTCCCCTCGACACCACTGGCGCCGGCGACGCCTTCATCGGCAGCTTTGCCGTCTTTCTCGGGGCTGGCTTGCCAGAAAAAGAAGCTATCAGACGTGCGAATCTCTACGCGGCGCTCTCCACGCAACGCGTCGGCACGCAAAAATCCTTCTCCTCGAACGCGGAATTCGCCGCCGAATGGAATAAACGCAAGGGCTAACGACGGCGCGAGCGGTTTTCAAAAAGTGGCAGCAGAGTAAGTGCGTCAGGGCCGGGCAATATAAAGGAGCGTACATGTTCGTACTCCACAGTTACGCGTGGGCGGTCGTCTTTTGCGTTATCACTATGTTCTGCTGGGGCTCGTGGGCCAATACCCAAAAGCTCGCCAAGAAGGGCTGGCGCTTCGAACTTTTCTATTGGGACTACACCATCGGTGTGCTGATTCTTACGCTGATTCTCGGCCTGACCTTGGGCAGCAACGGCGCGGCGGGCCGCCCCTTTCTCGAAGATCTCGGCCAGGCCTCGCACCACAGCATTCATTCTGCGCTCGTCGGTGGCGTGATCTTCAATCTCGCAAACATTCTCCTGGTCGCGGCGATTGACATCGCGGGCATGTCGGTGGCCTTTCCGGTCGGCATCGGCCTCGCCCTGGTCCTCGGGGTAGTGGTCAACTATCGGGACAACCCGGTCGGCAATGCCACGCTCCTGTTTGGCGGCGTTCTCCTCGTGGTTCTCGCGATCGTCCTTGATGCCATCGCCTACCGTAAACTTCCCGGTGCTGCTGCCGGCATCAGCACGAAGGGACTCATCCTTTCCCTCGCCTGCGGCGTCACCATGGGCTTTTTCTATCGCTTCGTCGCGGCGGCCATGTATCCCGATTTTTCGCAGCCAGAACCCGGCAAACTCGGCCCTTACGCAGCAGTCTTCGTATTTGCCGTGGGCATCTTTCTCAGCAATTTTGTCTTTGGCACCTTCATCATGAAAAGGCCCTTCGTTGGTGAGCCGGTCTCTTTCGTCGACTATTTCAAGGGCAACCTGGGCACCCACTTCACCGGCATCCTCGGAGGCATCATCTGGGGCATCGGCATGTCCTTTAACATCATCGCTGCCGGCCGTGCCGGGTTTGCGATTTCCTATGGTCTCGGCCAGGGCGCAACCATGGTCGCGGCTTTCTGGGGCGTTTTCATCTGGAAAGAGTTCCGCAGCGCCCCGAAGGGAACTAACGCCTTGATTGGTGCGATGTTCGCTGGCTTCTTGATCGGCTTGGCGCTGATCATTGTCGCCCGCACTTCCTAGCGGCGTCAGCGGGGAACCCATAGATCTTGGGAAGAGGGAGCTGGGTGATGTCACGAGTCGGTTGGAAGAGTCTCGCGGTTTTGACAATGGGTTTGGTCGGTTCGTTGGCGTTGGCCGCACCGCGGAAGGTCATCATTGACACCGACCCCGGCACCGACGACGCCATGGCTATCATGCTGGCGCTGAATTCACCGGAATTCGACGTACGCGCACTCACTGTCGTTCCTGGCAACGTCACGGCCGCCCAGGGTCTGGAAAACGCCCTTCGCATGGTCTCGCTGGCCAACCGCTGCGACATCACCGTCGCGGGCGGTGCGCAGCATCCGTTGTTTCAAAAACTAATTACCGCGGAGTTCTGGCACGGCAAAAACGGCCTTGCTAACATCGAGCTCCCGGCCAGCAAATGCAAGGCCGACCCGCGTTGGGCCCCGGATCTCATCATCGAAATGGTCCACGCCAATCCCCACGAAATCACGCTAATTCCTATCGGGCCGCTCACCAATATCGCGCTTGCGTTGCAAAAAGACCCCTCCATTGCCGCGCTCGTCAAACAAGTCGTCATCATGGGTGGCTCCATCACTGGCGGCAACGTCAATGCTGCGGCCGAAGCGAACATCTACAACGATCCCGAAGCCGCGCAGATCGTTTTCCAAGCCGGTTGGCCGCTTACCATGGTTGGCCTCGACGTTGGCGACAAGACGCTGCTCACCCGTGGGCACATCGCAGCCCTCAAGAAAAATCCCGGCCCGATCTCCGATTTCATTTACAGAGTCGCGGACTTTCTTATCGCCCTCAGTGAAAAATACGGCGATCCCGGTACACCTATGTATGACCCGCTCGCCGTCGGTGTTGCTCTAGATCCCAGCCTCGTGAAGGCTCCCGCCATGCACGTCGAGGTCGAAACACGTGGTGATTTCACGCGCGGCGAAACCGTAGGCAATCGGCGCGGCGCCATCGAACGCAACGTCCTGCACCATTTCCCCGACGGCGATCGCTACGTCATCGAAGGCCTCGACAAGGTCGAGCCCAACGCTATGGTCGCGACCGACGTGAATGCCGACAAGTTTTTGCAAATGTTTGTCACTCGCATTCAAGGCAAATAGCTCAGCGACTCAAATGGCGGCAGCAGCTCCAATTCTCAGGAGGACGTTTCTGAATCCGGAAAGCAACACGAGCTTAAGCGGTATAAACGCAATGAATCGGCGGAATTTTCTGAATATTGTCTGCAAGACCGCGGTCATCGCCCAATTAGCCCCATCGGCAACTCTTCCGGCGGCCCTGGCAAATCCTCGGCGCGCCAGTTCGAAAGAAACCATGCACTGGCCCAAAACCAACGGAAGTCCTGTCCTTGAAAGCCTCCGCTACGTCATCGAAAACTCGCGTGACGTTCACACCAACTACGACAAGCTCGTCGATGTCGCCTCTTGGATGGCCTATGAAGAGCTTCCCATGCCGGAATATGCCCTACCCTTTGGCCTTGCCGACGGCGATGCGGACGTCGCGATCGACTTCGTTATGGTGGCTGATAGCATCGACACCGCCTTCACCGATTTCGCCAAGCACGAAAAATTCCAGTTAACTTACGCAGGCCGGAACTGGTCGGATTCCGAGGCCGAATTTGCCTGCATCAAGCGGGCTCTCGATAACGGTGTCCCTTTTCTTGACGGCAACTACCTGGCCAAAATCACGCGCCCTGAGCTAAACAAAGTCTTCGAAGGCAACATCGAGATGCCCATGCTCGATGAAAAGCTCGCCGTCCTGCGCCAGGTCGGCAAAGTGCTCGCCGAAAAATACGACGGCAAATTTCACAGGTTCATTCATTCCTGCTCGCCGAAACTCTACGACAACGGCAACGGCCTCATCGATCGCCTGGTCCTCGAATTTCCCCGCTTTAATGACGTCAGCATGCTCGACGGTCACGAGATCAAGTTTTATAAGCTCCCGCAACTGGGCGTTTGGATGCTCTACGCCACACTCCACAAACGGGGTAAATTCCGCCTCGAGGATCCGCAGAAAATGACCGCCTTCGCCGATTACATCGTCCCTGTCGGCCTGCGCGTCATGGGAATCACCGGCTATTCGAAGGAACTCGACCATGCCATCAACACCTATCAGCTCATCCCGCGGGATTCGCGTTGGGAAATCGAAATCCGCGCTCACTGCCTCTACGCTACGGCTCTGTTGACCGACGAAATCAACAAACTTCGCCCCGCGGATCGCCAGATCATCATTCCGCAAATTGACGCGCGCTTCTGGCTGCCCTACCACACCACGACTTGGCCGCATCACCTCACCCAGACCATCATGTATTAGGTGGCTTACGATCCCACGAAAGGAACGTATTCATGAAATCGTTGGTGCGTTTTTGCGTGTTTGCCCTCGCTACACTTGTTGTTTCCTTCGTCCTCCCGGCGCAGTCCAAACGTAAGGTGATCATTGATCAAGACGCAGCTGGCCCGGGCGGCACCGACATGCAGGCCATACTCTGTTTAGTCAACTCGCCGGACACCGAAGTCCTCGGCATTACCGTCGTCACCGGCGACGCCTGGCGGGACGAAGAGGTCCAGCACACCCTTCGCTTGATGGAAATTGTCGGCCGCCCCGACATACCCGTCGTCCCGGGTGCCGAATTTCCTCTCGTCAGCAGCAAGGAATACATCGCCAAGTGGGAGACCTTTTACGGCAAAGTTGTCTATCAGGGCGCATGGAATTTCGGCCCCGGCCCTGATCGTAAAGCCCATGGCCCCAAAGAAATTCCCCCTATGCCGGAGGGCACCCCCACTATCAAGGCTGCCAGCGAAGATGCGGCGCATTTCCTGGTCCGCACCGTCCGCCAGTATCCCCACGAAGTCACCATCTATGCCGCCGGACCCCTGACCAATCTTGCCCTCGCGATCGCCCTCGATCCGGAATTTCCCTCTCTCGCCAAGGAACTCATCATGATGGGTGGCAGCATCAATCCCCAGACTGACGATCCCGAGTTCACCCTTACGCCCACACGCGAATTCAATTTCTGGATGGACCCCGAAGCCACCCATGCCGTGTTGCACGCCAAATGGCCGCGTGTCGCCCTTACCACCGTCGATATTTCGGTAAAAACGCACATGGAAAAGCCGCTCATCGAGGAAGTGCGAAACAGTTCCGAGCCCGCCGCACAATATGTTGCCAAATACGCCGAACCCGGATACCTATGGGACGAACTCGCCGCTGTCGCATGGCTTGATCCCAGCATCATCGTCAAATGGAAAAAGCTCTACATCGACATCGACGTCGACCATGGTGCAGGCTACGGCAACACGCTGGTTTGGTCGCAGGGTCTCCAACCAAACATGGGAGAAATCCTCGTCGAGGTCCAGGATGACCTCGACAAACAAAAGTTCTACAAGGAATACGTGGAACTGCTCTCCCGTCCAACTCCCAACGCCAAAAAGGCCGCCAAATAACGGAGCTCGCGAGGAATGCCTTTGCAGGGGTTGCTCGGCCCTCTTTTCTGGCTACTGCTGGCTGGCCTCACACAAAAGGAAGGGGCCTTTCTGGTTCCCTGCGTTATCTCTGTTTTCAAGAATACGCCAGAGATCACGGCGCATACCCTAGTGGGAAGACGCCCCACCCCGGTGGTATCCTGTCACACTGCGGTGCATCAAATAAAATTGCTCCCTGGAGATAGGGCATGGAAACACCAAAGCGTCCCCGCCTGGAAATAACCGACAGGCAGGGAAACCGCATTCTGAGCGAGACTTCACACAGCCAGCCGAGCATCGCCACGCTGCAAGGCAGCGAGCTGACCGCCAATCGCGGCACCTCACTCAATCTCGACTGGGTCGAAAGTGTCCGCATCAACACCAGCGCCGTCGAACGCCGTGCTGCCACTCTGGTTACCCGCCGCACCGTCAAAAAAGAGTGGCAGATCGCCTGGCTCCTCCGCGCCATCACGTGCATGGATCTCACTACCCTTAGCGGCGACGACACCGACGACCGTGTCCGGCGTCTCTGCGCCAAGGCGCGCCAGCCGATTCAGCAGGAACTCGTCGAAAAACTCGGCATCCAGGAGCTTCCATTCCATGTGGGCGCTGTCTGTGTCTACCATCTTTTCGTTGCAACTGCGCGCCGCGCTCTGGAAGGCACTAACATTCCTGTCGCCGCGGTTTCCACCGGCTTTCCCGCTGGCCTTTCCCCGCTCGAGGAACGCATCGCCGAAATTCGCCGCTCAGTTGAAGCAGGCGCCCAGGAAATTGACGTCGTCATCACTCGCGCCCACGTTTTCGGAGCACAGTGGCAAAGGCTTTACGACGAAATCGTTGCCTTCAAGGACGCCTGTGGTCCCGCGCATCTCAAAGTGATTCTCGGTACAGGCGATTTGCTCACCCTGCGCAACGTCGCGCGCGCCAGCCTCGTGGCTATGATGGCCGGCGCCGATTTCATCAAGACTTCCACTGGTAAGGAAAGCGTCAACGCGGTTCTTCCCGTTGGCCTGGTCATGGTCCGTGCCATTCGCGAATACTCCCAGGAAACCGGCATGGCCGTCGGCTTCAAGCCCGCCGGAGGCATCCGCACTGCGAAACAATCGCTCGAGTGGCTCGCCTTGATGAAAGAAGAGCTGGGCAACAGCTGGCTTGAGCCGCATCTGTTCCGCTTTGGCGCCAGCGGCATGCTCGCCGACATCGAACGCCAGCTTGAATTCCACGTCACCGGCCGTTATTCGGCGGATTATCGCCACCCGGTCGCCTAACAATCGGTATCGCAAGACCATCTCTGTGTCACAAACCGGGGAGATCATGGGCAAAAAGGCCAATGCGAAAGACGCCGAAATCATCCTGAAGCTTTACGAACTCCGACGCGAGCCGGAGCTACGCAAGGCCCGCAATTGGTGGCTCTGGGATTTCTCTTCGCGCAGCTCCGAAGATTTCATGAAAGTCGCCAATGCCGCTGGTTCCGAGGAAAATAACTGGCTCCGCCAAGGCGCCAGCTATTGGGGCATGGCCGCTGCCTTGGTCAACCAAGGCCTGCTCGACGAGGACCTCTTCCTTCGCCCTGCCTGCAGCGGTGAGATGTTTTTCATCTTTGCCAAGGTCTATCCCTTTCTGGAAGATCTGCGCGAGAAACTCGGCGACCCCGAAGTGTTCCGGGATGTCGAAAAAGTCGTCATGAGCACCAAGTGGGGCCGCGAACGCCTGAAATTCATCCTCAAGCGCATCGAAACCGTGCGCCAGAACAAGGCTGGGGAAGCGCAGACTTAATCGCAGTTCCGAGGAGTGCACCAAAACATGAGCGTCGTCGAAAAGTTCAGAACCATGGAGTACGGCCCCGCGCCGGAAGATCCCAAAGAGTCGCTTGCTTGGCTCGACCGCCACGACCGCAAGTTCGGCCACTTCATCGACGGCATGTGGCGCGCCCCCGCTGACGGCACGTACTTCGAAACCACCGATCCCTCCGCGGGAACGGTCCTAGCCGAGGTCGCACAGGGAAGCTCTGCCGATGTTGATGCTGCCATTAAAAGCGCCCGCAAAGCCCTGCCAGGCTGGCAAAAACTCACGCCCCATGCGCGCGCCCGTTTTCTCTACGCGCTCGCTCGCCAGATCCAGAAACACTCCCGTCGCCTGGCAGTTCTGGAAACCCTTGATAACGGCAAGCCCATTCGGGAAAGCCGCGACATCGATATCCCCCTCGTCGCGCGCCATTTCTACTATCACGCCGGATGGGCGCAACTGCTCGAGCAGGAATTCCCGGGCTACGCCGCTTGCGGGGTTGTCGGTCAGATTATTCCGTGGAACTTCCCGCTTCTGATGCTCGCGTGGAAAATTGCCCCGGCTCTGGCCACCGGCAACACCGTCGTCCTCAAGCCCGCCGAATACACGCCGCTCACCGCTCTTGCCTTCGCCGAACTCTGCGACGAAGTCGGCCTTCCTAAAGGCGTCGTCAACATCGTCACCGGCGACGGCAACACGGGCGAAGCGCTCGTCAAACACCCCGGCGTCCATAAAATTGCTTTCACTGGTTCCACCGAAGTCGGCCGCGCCATCCGCAAAGCTACCGCCAACTCCCACAAGCGTCTCTCCCTCGAACTCGGCGGCAAATCGCCCTTCATCATTTTCGAAGATGCGGACCTTGACGGCGCCGTGGAGGGTCTTGTCGACGGCATTTGGTTCAATCAGGGCCAGGTCTGCTGTGCCGGTTCGCGCCTCCTCGTTCAAGAAAGCATCGCCGAGAAAATGATCCGCAAACTTCAGGCGCGCATGGGCACGCTGCGTATTGGCGCTCCGCTCGACAAGGCGATTGATATCGGCGCGATTGTCGCCCGCGTGCAGCTTGAACGCATCGACCGCCTGGTCAAACAGGGAATCGCCGAGGGAGCAACCTGCTGGCAGCCGGAAGTCCTCCTTCCAAGCCGGGGGCTCTTCTACAAGCCGACCCTGCTCAGCAATGTCCATCCGACTTCTATCGTTGCCCAGCAGGAAATCTTCGGGCCTGTCCTGGCCGCCATGACTTTCCGCACGCCGCGCGAAGCCGTCGAACTCGCCAACAACACCCTCTACGGCCTTGCCGCCAGCGTCTGGAGCGAGAGCATCAACGTCGCGCTGCATGTCGCCGCGCAAATCAAGGCCGGCGTCGTCTGGGTCAACAGCACCAACCTGTTTGACGCTTCCTGCGGCTTCGGCGGCTACCGGGAAAGCGGCTACGGCAGGGAAGGCGGGCGCGAAGGCCTGGTGGAGTACCTCGAGCCGTCCTGGTTCGCTAAGGCTCCCGCTCTTAAAAAGAACGGCGCGGCAAAGAAGGATCAGGCCGACGTCGCCACTCCCGGTATTGATCGCACGGTGAAGCTTTATATCGGCGGGAAGCAAGTCCGCCCCGATTCCGGTTACAGTCTGGAAATCCGTGGAAAGAAAGGGGAACTGCTCGGCGAATCGCCCTTGGGCAACCGCAAGGATGTGCGCAACGCCGTAGAAGCTGCACGCA
>Ga0126369_10003890_pt1 | contig 10869 bp, 8 predicted proteins | sample PanSoiMetaPlot_1_FD_109646 | JGI IMG/M metagenome (GOLD analysis project Ga0126369, IMG submission 109646) | Tropical forest soil microbial communities from Panama - MetaG Plot_1 | ecosystem: Environmental > Terrestrial > Soil > Tropical forest > Bulk soil | place: Panama | collected 2016-02-17
CGCCGCGCACGTCGACGCCCTCCCAGAACGAGCTCGAACCGACGAGCACGGCGTTGCCGGATCGTCGGAACCGCGCGAGGAGTTCGCTGCGCGCGCCCTCGCCCTGCGCGAGGATCGGGAACCGTAGCCCAATCTCGTCGAGCTTCGCCGCGAGGCGCTCGCGCGCGCGGCGCATCGCGCGCAGGGTCGTGAACAGCAGGAACGCCCGGCCCCTGCTCGCAGCGAGCACTGGCAGCGCCGCGTCGACGACCGCGTCCGTGTGCGCGGCCGTGTTCGGCTCCGGAAGACCGCGCGGCAGATACAGAAGTGCGTTCGACGCGTAGTCGAACGGGCTCTCCCAGCTCGCCGTCTCGGCCTCCTCCAGGCCGAGCTGGCGCTGGTAGTGGCCGAAGTCGCCGCGCGCGGCGAGGGTCGCCGAGGTCAGGATCCACGCGCGCGCGGCATCCTCGACTTGACGTCGGAACGGCTCGGCGATCGTCAACGGCGTCATGTGCAGCGCAAGCGCCTGCGTATATGCCTCGACCCAGCGCACAAGATCATCGCGGCCTTCGTCGCTCCAGCGCTCGAGTCGCTCGAGGAGCTCGCCACAACGCCGCGAACAATTCGCGAGGCCTTCGCCGCGCTCGGCGAGCGTCTGGAGCACGCCGGCGAAATCGCCGATCGCCTTGCGCACCGCCGCGAGCGCCCGGGTGAACGCCGGGTTTCCATCGAGCACACTCGCCGGCACGCGCGCGTCCTGGAGGCCGACCGCCAAACGAAGATCGCGCGCCGCGCGGTCCGCCAGGCGCGCGAGCTCCGGGAGCTCGCGCACGTCGCGTGCCTCGGCCGCGCCCTCGGCGAGCGCGTCGCGCACGAGCTCGAGGATCTGCCCGGTCGACACGGTTTCACCGAAGAACGCGGTGGCCGTGTCCGGAAGCTGATGCGCCTCGTCGAGGATCACGGTGTTGCAGGAAGGCAGCAGCTCCGCCATCCCTTCGTCGCGCAGCACGACGTCCGCGAAGAACAGATGGTGGTTGACGACGACCACGTCGGCGGCGAGCGCCTCGCGGCGCGCCTTCATCACGAAGCACCCCGCGAAATGGCCGCAGCGGCTGCCGAGGCAGTTCTCGCGCGTCGAGGTCGCGAAAGCCCACGCCGGGGCGTCCTCCGGCACGGCGGCGAGCTCGCCCTTGTCGCCGGACCGCGATTGCGCGGCGAAGCGCGCGATCGTCTGGAGATCGGCGACGTCCGCGCGCGCCGCGAAGCGGCCGTCGCGAAGGTTCCGCTCGAGGTGATGGTGGCAGACGTAGTTCGCCCGACCTTTGAGCAACGCCACGGTGACCGGCAGGCCGAGCGCGGCGCGGACCGCGGGAAGATCGCGGTGAAATAGCTGATCCTGAAGAGTCTTGGTGCCCGTCGAGATGATCACTTTCCCGCCGACGAGCAGCGCGGGCACGAGGTAGGCGACGGTCTTGCCGGTCCCGGTGCCGGCCTCGGCAAGGAGGACCCGTCGGCCGCGCATCGCCTGCGCCGCGCGCACGGCGAGCTCGCGCTGCTGCTCGCGATAGCGGTACTCGGGGATCGCGCGGCTGAGCGGGCCCTCCGGGGCGAAGACCGCTTCGAGCTCGGCCTCGTGCGCGGTCACGGAATCTCGTCGACCTTCACCCACACCAATGAGCTGCCGACCCGCGTGCCGAAGGCACCGGAGAGAACGCCGGATTGCGAGCGCGTCGCGGATTGGTCGATCCCGCCGAGCTGAAACCATTCGCCCAGTCGGCCGCTCGCGGTCGTGACGATCTGCTGGACGTTCGCGCTTCCTGGCCCGTCGCGACCGGGTGATGCGGTGTGCGGGGCGATCTCGAGGAACACGCGATCGCCCGACACCCTGGGAATCACGTAGACGCCGCTCGTTACGTTCTGGAAGGTTGTCGTGTTCCGTACGACCGTCCCTCCGCCCGGCGCCGGCGTCACTACGCTCCCCTGGACCGGCACCGACTGGCCGACCGAGATGTAAGCCGGACTGCCTTCGAGCGCCTGTACCTGGGTCGCGAAGCGATCGTCGCGGCTGGCGAGCGACTCCCGTGCGCCGATCGTCACGCCGGAGTCGCGTCGCGGCGGTTCGTTCACACCGACGCGGGCGTCGCCGCTGCCGACCGTGCCGGAGACCTGCGCCGCGCGGGTTTCGAAACTGCCGCCCGCATCCTGGCGCACCGAGATGAGGAGCCGTCTCGGCATCCGGTCGAGCGTCGTGACGACTTGGCGGAGCTGCTGAACGTTCGCGCGGCTCGCGCGGATCACGAGCGTGTTCTGCATGCCGCTGATCGCGCCGCCGGGCTCGACGAGCGGCCGAAGGATCGGGATGACCTGCTCGGCCGTGCGATAGTTCAGCTGGATGATTTCGACGTCATCGGCCCAGGCGATACCGAGCGACAGCGCCAAGGCGAACAGGATCTCAATCAGCTTCATGACCGGGCTCCAACAGACCGCGGGCGACGCCTGCGAGCCTAAGGCGAGCCCGCGGTTTCGGTGCATGCGGGTGTGTCCCAGTGGCGAACTCTTCCCGTAATCGGTTCGGAGGACCCTTCGCGGCTCGAGGCTGGAACCGCTTTACAGTCGCGCGCCCGTTACCTAAATTACTCGAGGTATGCGCGTCAAGGCAATGTTCGTGGCCGGCTTCGCAGTCTCCGCCCTGGCGGCCTGCGCGGTGCATCCCCCCGCGCTGCCCGACGGTGGGCCGGGCATGCCCGGCGCGCCAGCCCGATCGGACACCGCGACCGAGGTGCCCTTCATGGCCCTATCGCTCGTCGGCAAACCCTACGCCGAGCGCGGCGCCTCGCCGGACACTGGCTTCGATTGCTCCGGTCTGGTCGTCTATGTTTACGCGCAGGCGCTGCAGCTAAGCCTGCCCCGCAACACGCTCGATCTCGCCCGCACCGGGACGCCGGTCGAGGCGGGCGAGCTCCAGCCCGGGGACCTCGTCTTCTACAACACGCTCCGGAGGCCGTTCTCGCACGTCGGGATCTACGTCGGCGACCTCCGGTTCGTCCATGCGCCGAGTAGCGGCGGCGCCGTCCGCGTCGAAGACATGCGGCTCGCCTACTGGACGAAGCGGTTCGACGGCGCGCGGCGCATCGCGTTCTGACGGCTCAGGCCGCCGTTCGAGCGGGGCACGCTGCGCAGCGTCCCGGCAGGCAGGTCGCGATCGCCTGGCGCACGCTGCTCGTCGAGCGCCGGCAGCAAACCACCGGCAACCCTTGCGCTCGCGCCTGGTCGCGGAACTGCCGCATCACGTTGTGCCCGAGAAAATCCGTGAAGAGGATCACGAGCTCGATTCCCGCAGCGAGCGACGTGCGCCGCTGGTGTCCGGGCTGGCGTCCGGAGACATGCCCTGCGATGCGGATGCCGAACTCCGCGAGGACGTCCGGGATGTTGCCGAGCCGGTCGGCCCCTACGAGCAATGCGTTCATCTGAACCTCCTGTCGCGAACGCCGCACCGACGGGGTTGGCCGGACAAAGATGATAACAATTCTCATTTGCGTTGCAAGTGAGAATTATTCCTGTTACATTCTTCCGCGCGGCCCCACCATCCGACCTTCGAAGGGAGCATTCCGTATGAACCGATCGATCCACGGCCTCGCTGCGTTGGCGATCGGCCTCGCCGCCGGGATCCCGGCGTACGCCCAGCAGCAGGTGCTCAACCTCTACTCGGCGCGGCACTACCAGACGGACGAGGCGCTCTACACGGGCTTCACCAAGCTCACCGGCATCAAGATCAACCTGATCGAGGGCGGCGAAGATGCCTTGATTCAACGGATCGTCACCGAGGGCGCTCGGAGCCCGGCGGACGTGCTCATCACCGTCGACGCCGGACGGCTGTGGCGCGCCGAGCAGCTCGGCCTCTTCCAGCCGGTGAAGTCCACGACGCTCGAAACCCGCATTCCGGCGAGCTTCCGTGAGCCGGGCGGCAACTGGTTCGGGTTCTCGATGCGCGCGCGCGTGATCGCCTACGACAAGGCCAAGGTGAACCCGGCGGACATCGCGACCTACGAGAGCCTCGCGGACCCGCGCTGGAAGGGCAAGATCTGCACCCGCTCGGGCACGCACGTCTACAACCTCTCGCTGATGGGCGCGATGATCGAACACCTCGGCGAGGCGAAGGCCGAGGAATGGGCCAAGGCCGTGCGCGCGAACCTCGCGCGCGACCCGAAAGGCGGCGACACCGACCAGATCAAGGGCGTGGCCGCCGGCGAATGCGAGATCGCGATCACCAACCATTACTACTACGCGCGGCTCGCTCGCTCGGAGAAACCGGACGAGAAGGTGGTCGCAGAGCGGGTCGGGGTGATCTTCCCGAATCAGGCGACCTGGGGCACCCACGTGAACATCTCCGGGGCCGGAGTGCTCAAGAACGCGCCGAACCGCGACGCCGCAGTCAAGTTCCTCGAGTACCTGGTGAGCGACGACGCGCAGCGCTACTTCGCCGACGGCAACAACGAATGGCCGATCGTGCCCGGCGTACAGGTGGCCAATCCGGTCCTGAAGTCGTTCGGTCAGTTCAAGCCCGACCAGCTGAACGTCGCCGTGCTCGGCCGCAACCAGCCGCAGTCGCAGAAGCTCTACGACCGCGTCGCGTGGAAGTAGACGCTTCGCGAGCGGGCCCGAGTCAGGCGCCGCCCGCGCGCAGGATTCGCCGCGAGAGCGCGAGCAGCGGCACGAGGCCGACGCCGACGATGACCAGCGATGGGACGGCGGCCTCGGCGAGACGCTCGTCCTTGGTCAAGTTGTAGGCCTCGATCGCGAGGGTGTCGAAGTTGAAGGGGCGCAGCGCGAACGTCGCTGGCAGTTCCTTCATCGTGTCGACGAACACGATCAGCGTGGCGGTGAGCAGGCTCCCGGCGAGGAGCGGCGCATGCACGCGCGCGAGCGTGCCCGCCGGGCCCGCACCGAGGCCGCGCGCGGCATCCTCCATGCTAGGCGTCACCTTCGCGAGACCCGCCTCCATCGGTTGCAGCGCCACCGCGAGAAAGCGAACGACGTAAGCGTAGACGAGCGCGGCGGTCGAGCCGGTCAGGAGCAGCCCGACCTTGACCCCGAGCGCCGCCTCGAGCCAGGCCGCGAAGGCGTTGTCGATCTTGCCGAGCGGCACCAGGATTCCCACCGCGATCACCGCGCCCGGGATCGCGTAACCGAGCGCCGCGAGCCGGTTCGCGCCTGCCACCATCGGACGCCGCGACAGGCGCGCCGCGTACACCATCAGGGTGGCCGTGGCCACCGCCACGAGGGCGGTCACGCCCGCGACGGTGAAGCTGTTCGCGACAAGCGCGAGCATTCTCGGGCCCCAGCGCGCCGCGGGGTCCGCGAGCGCGAGTTGAAGCAGGATCCCCACCGGCAGCAGGAATCCGAACACGACCGGGGCAAGGCACGCGGCGATCGCCGCGGTCGCACCGGGGCCGCGCAACCGTTGCGCCGCTTCTAGCTTGCGCGGCGTGGTCGCGTGATACCGGGCGCCGCCCCGGTTCCACCGCTCGAGCGCGAGGACGATCGCGACGAAGCCGAGCAGGCACGTCGCGAGCTGACAGGCCGCTACGAGGTCGCCCATCCCGAACCAGGCCTTGAAGATGCCGAGCGTGAACACCTCGACCGCGAAGTACGACACCGTCCCGAAGTCGGCGAGCGTCTCCATGAGCGCAAGCGCGGTGCCGGCGGCGATCGCCGGTCGCGCGAGCGGCAGCGCGACACGGAAGAACGTGCCCCATGCGCCAAGGCCCGCGAGGCGGCCCGCCTCGAGCGCGCTGCGCGACATCCCGAGGAACGCGTTGCGCGTGATCAAGTAAACGTACGGATACAGCGCGAACGAGAGCATCGCTGCTGCACCCCAGAGCGACCGGATCTCCGGGAACCAGTATTCGCGCGCGCGCCAGCCCGTTGCCGCGCGCAGCCAGGTCTGGACCGGGCCGGTGAACTGGAGCCAATCGGTGTAGGCGTAGGCCATTACGTACGCCGGCACGGCGAGTGGCAAGACGAGCGCCCATTCGAGCACGCGCTGTCCGGGAAAGCGGTACGTCGTCACGAGCCATGCGGACAGCACGCCGATCGACATCACGCCCAGCGCGACCGCGCCGAGCAGGAGCAGCGTGTTGCGGACATAGGCACCGAGCACTGTTTCGACGAGGTGCCGCCACGCGCCCTCCCCCGGCCCGAAGGTGGTCGCCACGACCGCGACGATCGGCGCGGCGATCAGCGCCGCGGCGACGAGCGACGCCAAACCGAGCCAGCCGACGCGGCCGAGTAGCCGGGGTGACGGACGAGGTGGGAGAACGTCGGCGGCGTTCACCGCGAACTCGGGGGAGACATGCGCGATTCTAACAAGAATGATTCTTGTTTCTTCATGAAACTCCCTGCGTATAATCAGCGGGGTATGCGTGAATCCGGGCCGACCCAGCTCGAAATCCGCGGCATCCACCAAGCCTACGACGGCCACGAAGTCGTCCGGGACCTCTCGTTCGCGCTCGAACGAGGCGCGATCGGTTGCCTGCTCGGTCCGAGCGGCTGCGGCAAGACGACCGTGCTTCGCTGCATCGCCGGCTTCGAGCCGGTCGCAGGCGGCGAGATCCTGCTCAACGGTCGCATCGTCTCGGCGGCGGGCGTCATGGTGCCGCCGGAGGAGCGGCGCATCGGCATGGTCTTCCAGGACTACGCGCTATTCCCGCACCTCTCGACCGCGGAGAACGTCGGCTTCGGCCTCCACGGCCTTCCGCGCGCCGACCGGCCGAAGCGGGTCGCAGAACTCCTCGAGGCCGTCGGCCTGACCGGGCTCGCTCGCAAGTACCCCCACGAGCTCTCCGGCGGACAACAGCAGCGCGTCGCGCTCGCACGCGCGCTCGCGCCGCAGCCCGACCTGCTCCTGCTCGACGAGCCGTTTTCGAACCTCGACGTCGACATGCGCGAGCGCCTCGGGCTGGAGCTGCGGGAGATCATCAAGCGCACGCGCACGACCGCCATCCTCGTCACCCACGATCAGCACGAGGCGTTCGCGATCGCCGACGAGATCGGGATCATGCACGCGGGCCGGATCGAGCAATGGGACTCCGCGTACAACCTCTACCACCGGCCGGCGAACCGCTTCATCGCGGACTTCGTCGGCCAGGGTGTGCTCATCCCGGGCAGCGTACTGAACCCGCGGGAGGTTGCGATCGAGCTCGGAACGTTGACGGGCGAGATCCCGCACGAGTGCGAGATCGGCTGCGACGTCTGCGGAAAAGGCTGCCAGGTGGAGGTGCTGCTGCGGCCCGACGACATCGTCCACGACGACGCGAGCGCGCTGCAGGCCGAGGTGCTACACAAGGCGTTCCGCGGCGCCGAGATCCTCTATACGCTGAAGCTCGCGAGCGGTCGGAAGGTCCTCGCCCTAGTGCCAAGCCATCACAACCACGCGCTCGGCGAGCGGATCGGCATCCGTCTCGACGTCGACCACGTGGTGGCGTTCGCCCCCGAGCGCGGGTGACGGATCGCGCACAGCCACCCCCGCTTCACCCCTCGCTCTTCAGCTCGTACACCACCGGTATCTCGACGGCGAAGTCCCGGCCCCGGAGCGCCGGCGGAATCGGCGTGAGCGCGTGCGCCCTCCGCAGCATGTCGAGCGACTGCCGGTCAAGCAAGTCGTATCCGCTCGAGCGCTTGACCGAAGCGCCCGAGAGCGCCCCGTCCGCGCCGATCACGAGTCGCACTTCGACCCGCCCCTGCCATCCGCGCGCGATCGCGGGCGAGGGATAGAGCTTGTAGCGCTTCGCAGTCCCGATCAACGCGAGCCGGTACTGCGCGAGCGATCCGGGGTCTTCGGCGCCGTCCCCGCGCTGAGGCGCAAGCGCAGCGATCGAGGCGGCCGGCGCAGGGTCGGCGGTCTGTGGCGCGGCGGTCGGGGAGTCGCTCGCCGGAGCGGAATTGACGGGCGCTTCGGCCGGCGGCTGCGTTGGGCGGGCGGGCTCGCTCCACGCGCTTCGTTCGGGAAGCGCCACCGGAACCTCGCGCGGCACAGGGGTTGCTTTTGGCGCGGTCGATCTCCGGCGCGGGGGCACCACGTCGTGCGTCGCCGATGCTGGAGCAACGGGGGTGGCAGCGGCCGTTGGTGCGGCGACCTGCGGTCCCGGCTCGAGCCGCGCGTTGAGCGGCACCGCGATCTGCAGCTCCGGAGGAGTCCAAAAGTCGGGCAGGCCCGCAAGCACCGCCGCATGAAGCGCGATCGAGGCGGCGACGGCGGGCCATAGCGGCCCAAGCACCGCTTCGTCGACCGTCGTCGCCGCCGCCATCTATCGCTCCGGAATTGCCTCGACCTCGGCGAGCCAGGCCGTCGCTTCACTGTCGCTCGGCGCACGCCAGTCGCTGCGCGGCGACACCGACCCGCCGGATCCGACCTTCGGCGCGTTCGGGATCGCGCTGCGCTTGTACTGCGAGAGCTTGAAGAACCGCGTCACGAACACTCGCAGCCAGTGCTTCACCTCGGCGAGCGAATATTCCCTGCGCTCGAGCTCCGGGCCGTCCGGCCACGTGCCGCGCCTGCGGTCCCGCCAGGCGTGCCACGCGAGGAAGGCGACCTTCTGCGGCGAGTAGCCGAAGCGCAGCAGATAGTACAAGTGGAAATCCTGGAGCTCGTAGGGGCCGACGATGCTCTCCGAGGTCTGCCCGGGCTGGCCGTCGCTCTGCCCCGGGACGAGCTCCGGGCTGATCGCGGTGTCGAGCACGTCGGCGAGAACGCGGCTCGCGTCCTCGCCGAGCTGCTTGGTCCGCGCGACGTGCCGCACGAGGTACTGGATCAGCGTCTTCGGCACGCTCGCGTTGACGTGGTAGTGCGACATGTGATCGCCGACCCCGTACGTGCTCCAGCCGAGCGCGAGCTCCGAGAGATCGCTCGTGCCGACGACCGGCGCACCGTGGAGGTTGGCGAGCCGGAAGAGGTGGCTCGTGCGCTCCCCGGCCTGGACGTTCTCGAACGTCACGTCGTATACCGGCTCGCCGCGCGCGTACGGGTGCCCGATGTCCTTCAGCATCTGCAGGCAGCTCGGCCGGATGTCGATCTCCTGCGCGGTTGCGCCGACCGCCTGCATGAGCCGGCGCGCCTGATCGAGCGTGCGTCCGCTCGTCGCGAAACCGGGCATGGTGTACGCGCGGATGTTCGCGCGCGGCAACCCCATGACGTCCATCGCCCGCGCGCAGACGATCAGCGCCTGGGTCGAGTCGAGGCCGCCCGAGACGCCGATCACCACCTGCTCGGCGCCCATCGCCCTCAGCCGCTTGACGAGCCCGTGCACTTGAATGTCGTACACCTCCTGGCAGCGCGCGTCGCGGGTCGCGGGATCGGCGGGTACGTACGGAAAGCGCTCGTAGGTGCGCTCGAGCGCGAGCGCGCGCTCGTTCGGCAGGTCGGCGGCGAACCGGACGGTGCGAAACCGCGAGACTGCGTGCGCATGGCGCCGCGACGACTCGCCGAAGCTGTTCTGCCGCATGCGGTCCTGGGCGATGCGGTCTAGGTCGATGTCGGCGGCGATGAGCTGCGAGCCGTACGCGAACCGGTCCGACTCGGCGAGCAGCGCGCCGTTCTCGTAGACGAAGCCATGCCCGTCCCACGCGAGGTCGGTGGTCGATTCGCCGAAACCCGCGGCGCTGTAGAGATAGGCCGCGAGGCAGCGCGCTGACTGGTTCGATCCGAGCTGGCGGCGGTAGTCGTCCTTGCCCACCGTCACGTTCGACGCCGAGAGGTTCAGGAGGACTGTCGCTCCGGCGAGCGCCGCGTACGAAGACGGGGGAATCGGCGTCCACAGGTCCTCGCAGATCTCAGCGTGGAAGGTGAAAAGCGGCTGGTTCTCGAGCTGAAAGAGGAGCTGCAGGCCGAACGGCACGTCCTTCTGCCCGGCGAGATCGATCATCGGGCGCAGCGCCGCATCGCCGGGGGTGAACTGCCGCAGCTCGTAGAACTCCCGGTAGTTGGGGAGATACGTCTTGGGCGTGACGCCGAGAATGCGGCCACCGTACACCACCACGGCGCAGTTGAAGAGCAGACTGTCGACGGCGAGCGGCACGCCCACCACGGCGATGACCGGCGTCGTGCGCGACGCGGCGACGACTCGCTCGAGCGCCGCTTTGGTGCCGTCGAGCAACGCCTGCTGGTGGAACAGGTCCTCGCACGAGTACGCCGAGAGCCCGAGCTCCGGGAAAAGCGCGAGGATCGCCCCTCGCCGCGCGGCTTCTTCCAGCAATGCGACGGTCTTCGCCGCGTTGAATGCCGGGTCCGCGACGCGCAACTCGGGGATGCAGACCGCGACGCGCGCGAAATTGTGGCGGTAGAGGTTGAAGAACGACACTGCGGCTCGTTTTCTCGAGGGGCCCCGAGCGCAATTCTGCCCGATCCGCCGCCCCGGGGGCGGAGCGCGCCGTCGCTTGCACGGACACCGCGATCACCCGCCGCCGCGGTGTGTCCGCCATGAATCGATGCCAGCACGCACGCCGTGACATACACTGCGCGGCATGTGGCGTCCGCCGCAGCGGATCAAATGGCAGCCTTCGCCCGGCCGCTGGCCGACGCGGGAGCAGGCTGAGCGTTCGCTGCTCTTCAGCCCGATCACCGTCGGCCGGATGCGGCTCGCGAGCCGCACATGGGTGCCGGCGATGGTGCCGTGGCGTGCCACCGAGGAGGGCCTCATCACCGACGAGAATCTCGCCTGGTACGAGCGGTTCGCGCGCGGACGGCCGGGCGCGATCGTGCTCGAAGCGACCGGCATCCGCGACGTCCCCTCCGGGCCGCTCCTGCGCATCGGCCACGAGCGCTTCCTGCCGGGCCTGCGCGAGCTCGTGGCGACGGTGCGGCGCGCGAGCGAAGGCAGGACGCGGCTGCTCGTC
>Ga0126369_10003893_pt1 | contig 10865 bp, 11 predicted proteins | sample PanSoiMetaPlot_1_FD_109646 | JGI IMG/M metagenome (GOLD analysis project Ga0126369, IMG submission 109646) | Tropical forest soil microbial communities from Panama - MetaG Plot_1 | ecosystem: Environmental > Terrestrial > Soil > Tropical forest > Bulk soil | place: Panama | collected 2016-02-17
AAGGCCGAGCGCTTTGACGCTATCGGGCCTGAACAAAGATACCGAGCCTGCGTTGTGCGGAAATGAACCAAGCCTACGGCCATGCCGCAGAAGCTGACCGCAAGAGAAAAGGGCGTTCCGAAGCGGCTGCCGAGGTCCGCCGCGGGTCAGCAACGGACATCCTGAGGCCAAGTGCGGCCTTCCCATTACCCTGCAAAGCGGTCATCGATGGATCGCGTCGACACCCCGCTTCGTGCCAGTAACGGAAGTCCCCGTAATCAGATCAGCGGAATCGCGACGACATTAAATCGGTCGTGAAAACTGGCGTTGAAAAAAGACGGGGCCGTTCCTGCTGCTGCTTTGTTCGCCGCGACGAAGGTCTGGCGCGCGATCAATATTTCGGATCGCGATCCAAAAGCTCGATCGAAACGCCCTCCGGGCCGCGCAGGAAACAGATGCGCACGCCCGGCCGCACGGTGGTCGGCTCGCGCGTGAATTCGACGCCCTTCTTTTTCAGCTCGGCCGCAACCTCATCGATGCCGCTCACGGTCAGGCCAAAATGATCGAGGCCGCGATACGGCGTGACCGGCGCCGCGTTGACGCCGTCGCTCGGGGCGACCGGAGCGATAAAGATATTGGCGCCGCCAAGCTTGAGATCGGTGCGCGGCTTGCCCTGCTGCATGCTGCGAATGACCTGCGCGCCGAGCATCGATTCGAACCACTGCGCCATCGCTTCGGGTTCGGTGGTGCGCAAGTGAACATGATCCCAACCTAACTTTACGGCCTGCTGTGCCAAGGCGCTTCTCCCATGCTTTTGCTGGTTTGCCATCATCATTTTGGCGGAACGCGAAGGTCCGCACAATCGGTCAATGTCGCGCCGGCTTGGGATCGCGCGGCGCTTGAGCGGAGGTGGGCCGAGGGCTCCCTGGCGCGGCCAGCCAGACGGCTTGCGCGACGACGCTGTGCAGCATCTGCAGGATGCGCTGCAATTCCTCGCGCTTGACCGCCCCGGCGGCGCCGTTGCCGCTCTGGCCGCGCAGTTCGAGGCGGAATGCATCCTGCTCACGCGCGATCGTCAGCCGGTCGGCGAGCTCGGCGCCGGCCGTGCTCAATTTGAGAATCTCCGGCGGCGTCTGCGACATCGCCGGCGCAGTCTTGGCGATGGCGGCGTCGCGCAAGATTCGACGTATTGGCGATGTAATCCGTCGCACGCTCGAGCACGGCAAGGGCCAGCCGCCGCGTCAGCCAGCACGACCACGCATCCGGATGTCCGGCATTGATCGCGCTGGCGATGCGATCCTCCTGCGGCACATAAAGAAACGTGATGGTTTTGAGTGCGCGCAACATCACATTCAAACGTCTCACAGAACGCTAGTGCGCCCTGCACTGGATTAGGTCGGGCCACCAATCAGTTCGGGAAATGGCACGATGGTCGACTTCACCGTTTTCATCGCGATGGCGTCAGCCACCGCGCCCGCGATCCCCTCTTCCGAGAACGGATACAGCGTCTGCATGTCGAACCAAGGATATTTGGCCTGGCCGCGATAGAGCATGTCGACCCCGAGCGGCAAGTCATTGCCAGTGAACGCCCACGAGCCGAGCACATTGATGTCCTTGGCGCAAATGCGGTGCCACGACGTGGTGATGGCGCCGGCATCGGTAAACTGCCCCATTTCGACATAGGTGCCGCCGTCGCGGAGAAACTCGATTCCCTCCGGTCCGGCGCTGGGATGGCCGGAACAGTCCATCACCAGATCGGCGCCGAACCCGCCGACCAGCTCGCGCACCCGCGCAATGCGTGCGTCGGCGGTTTGGTAGCGTTCGATATCGACCGTCGCTTCGGCGCCGAATTTGCGCGCGAGTTCAAGCCTCGGCTGTTCCGGCGCGCCGACGCACAGCACGCGCCCGGCGCCCATTTCCTGCGCGGCGGCGACCGCAAGAATCCCGATCGGACCGGAACCCTGAATGACGACGGTATCGCCCCATTTGAATCCGCCGACGCGCACCGCGCGATTAAAGGCGCGAATGCAGGAGGTCAGCGGCTCGGCAAGCGCGCCGAGGCGAAGCGGCATGTCGTCGGGGAGCTTATAAATTTTGGTGCCGGGCAACGCCTCGAGATCGACATAGACATATTCAGCAAAGCCGCCCCACAGATGCGGCGGCTTGTCGAAGCCGAGATAGCGGCCGTAATAGACCGGCGTGAGGCATTTGTTCGCGCTCTCCGGATAGTGAATGCAATAATAGCAGCGGCCGCACGGCATCAGCGGCGGGATCATAACCCGCGATCCGACACGCAGCGGTTTACTCATGAAGTCTTCCTTGAATTCGCTGCCGGCTTCGACAACGACGCCGCCGAGTTCGTGGCCGAGCGTGAACGGCCAAGGCAACGCTCTTGGCCAGTGGCCTTTAAGGATGTGAAGGTCGGTGCCGCAGACGCCGCAGGCGCCGATCTGGATCAGCGCCGCCTTTTTGGGAATTTTGGGCCAGGGAACGCTGTGGATCACCGGCTTGGCGCCCGGACCGGCGAAGGTCGAGACGCGGATATGCTGCATGCGAACGTCCTCTCCGCCGTACCGGGGCGAAGCTTAGCCGAATATGCACGGCGGAGAAACGAGAACGCTGAGCTTGGCTATTCGCCCAACGCACGCACCAGCACGTCGGCGGTCTCGAGCGGTGAGAAATTCTGCTGTCCGGTTATCAGATTGCCATCGCGAATGGCGAAGCCGCGCCACAACCCGGCTTGCATATAATTGGCCCCGAGTTTTTTCAGCTCGTCTTCGATGCGCCAGGGCATGACATGCTTGTCGCGCGAGAGCAGTTGCATCTCCCATACCGCGTTGTCCGCGTAGTCTTCCTCGACATTGGCAAAGCCGGTTACCGCCTTGCCCTTCACCAGATATTGACCGTTGCTCAACCGCGCATAGCGCAGCACCGCGGTGCCATGGCACAAGGCGCAGGCGACCTTGCCGGCCTCGTAGAACTCGACGAATTTACGGTGCAGATCGGTCGCCTTCTCAAAGGTGAACATCGGCCCCTGCCCGCCAGCGACAACGATGGCGTCGTAGGCCGCAACGTCGATGGTCGATACTTTGCGAGTGTTTTCAATCAGCGTGGCAAGCTTCGGCGTCGAGAGAAAACCGAGACTGACAATGTCGGAATCGGAATAACCGCTGGGATCGCGCGGATCGCTCATGGCGTCGGCTTCGCATTTGCCGCCACCGGGGCTGAACACGTCGACGGCATAGCCTTTCTCGGTGAGAAAGAAATAAGGATGCGATAGTTCGCTCCACCAGAAACCGACCGGCCAACCGGTTGTCGTTGACACCCCGGGATTGGAAATAACGATGGCCACCCGCTTGGTCCTTTTCGGATTGACGACGTTCGGATCCTTCAGACTCATGGAACCTTTCTCCTGTTAACGGAATCTGAGAATGGAAGCGTGGCCTCAACGTCGCAGCATGCCGAAAGCGAAGTTGCGGCCCTGATTGCGGCGCGCCATCAGATGAATCCAAAGCATGGCGAACGGTTCGAGCAACCTCGCGATCGCAAGTTCACCCGCGTCGATCGCCTCGAAGCCCAGCGATGAGACCAGTTCGAGCACGACTGTCTTGCCGGCTGGATCGTCGCCGGCGACGAACATCACCGGCTTGCCGGCGGGGAAAACCGGATTGGCAATGACCTCGAAACCAACCTGGTTCATCGCCTTGTAGATTTTGGCGCGGGGCGCAAGCTTTGCCACTTCCTCCACGCCGGAAGTGCTGAACCCCACAGCCAGCGTAAAGCCGGCGCCAATCGGATTGGTGACGTCGATCAGAATCTTGCCGGCAAGGTCACCGGCGGCGGCAATCGCAGCGGCGTTCGCCGCGTAGGGCGTCGCCAGCACCACGACGTCGGCATCCTTCGCCGCGTCGCCAATACTGGCCAATCGCGCCTCGCCCTTGATTTTGCCAACCTTGGCACGGGCATCCTCGATATTGCGGACTCCGAAACAAACGGCGTGACCGAGTTCCGCCCAGCGCCGGCCCAGCGTGCCGCCGACCGAGCCCGTACCAATGACTGCGATTTTCATGAGTGACTCCCCAATTTCCGGTCGCGCTCACATCAAGGAGTGGGAATTTTGTTGCAGTTTGGATCGCCGGCGTGCGCCGCTGCTGCAGTCGGAAGGAGACAAGGCGAGAAGATTATCCGCGCGTCGAACTGCGCGCTGGCGCTCGCTTCTGAATTCACTTCGTCCGTGGCCAAACGATCGGTCTCTAACGAGACCACGCAACACGGCGATGACGGGAGGGTTGCCAGACCTCGTATCGAAATTGCCATCCGCGCAGACTCATCGCTTGGAATGGAGCAAAGAAAGGCCGAAACTGGGCCAAACACCGGTGGCGCGGGCCTATTCCGGGTTGTTGGAAGAAAATTCGTCCAATGGCCTGCATAAAATTCACTTACCATTTGGTAAGCAACCGCTCGGTTGTATAGTCAACCGAGGGCTTTTGACGAGCCGGGGCAACTGCCATGGCAGACAAACTGGCAAGATCATTTGTATGTCCAACGGAATTCACGCTGGCTGTGCTCGGAGGCAAATGGAAGCCGTCATTCTCTGTTATTTGAACCAGCGTCCCTGCCGCTATTCCGAGCTGCGCAAGCTGCTGCCGAAACTGAGTGACAAAATATTGGCAGAGCGGCTGCGCGATTTGACATCGGCGGGGTTGGTCGTGCATCGGAAAAGCGAACGAGGAACGGACACCTATACGCTTACGCCTAAAGCCAAGTCGCTGAGTGAGGTGCTCCATATGCTTTATCGATGGGGCCATGACCACGCCGCCGAATTTAAAGTTGAGATTAGCGAGCCGCTCATCAGAAAACTCGATCACGAGCAGCGATAACCGGCCTTCTCACTGCGCATGCCTCAGGCGCAGGCGCCGCCGCCTCGCCGGCTTCCCAGCCCGATCGCAGCATGGCGCGGGCGCGCCAGGCGGGAGGTCAAACCTTCATTTGCCAGGACTTTTTTAGCGCATCGGCGGGCGCACCGGCGCGTCCGTTACTTTTTGGAGCGCGTCGAGCGTCAAGCCGTCGACCATGTCACGCACGGCAAAACCGTCAGGGGTGACGTCGAGGACGGCGAGATTGGTATAGACGCGTTTGACCACCCCGAGCGCGGTCAGCGGATAAGTGCAGCGGCGGACCAGCCGGCTTTCGCCGGATTTGGTCTGATGCTCCATCAATACCCACACCCGGCGTGCGCCGACGGCGAGATCCATCGCGCCGCCGACCGCGGGCGCGCTGTCATTGTCGGAAATCGACCAGTTGGCGATGTCGCCGTTCTCGGCGACCTGAAAGGCACCCAGCACGCATAGATCGAGATGGCCGCCGCGGATCAGCCCGAAACTGTCGGCATGATGCATATAGGCGCCACCCTCGCGCAGGGTGACATATTGCTTGCCGGCATTGATGAGCCAGCGGTTGATCTCTTCGGCTGCCGGCGCCGGGCCCATGCCAAGGACGCCGTTCTCGGAATGAAAAATGACTTCGCGCTCGGGCGGCACATAGTCGGCCACCTGCAACGGCGCGCCGATGCCGAGATTGACGTACCAGCCTTCCGGAATATCGCGCGCGACCCGCGCCGCCATTTCGGCGCGCGTCATCGGTCTGCATTTCGCGTCGACTTTGGCCGCGGTCTCGTTCACTGCCGCCTCATCACGTCACGGTGGGTTCGCCATAGGGCACGTGCAGCACGCGATTGACGTAGATGCCGGGCGTTGCGATCCGTTCCGGATCCAACGCGCCGAGATCCACAATGTGCTGCGCCTGCGCGATCGTCAACGTCGCCGCCATGGCCATGACCGGATTGAAATTGCGCGCCGAAGACCGATAGGTCAGGTTGCCCCAGCGGTCCGCTTCCCACGCCTCGATCAGCGCGACATCCCCGGCGAGCGCCTCCTCCAGGAGATATTGGCGTCCGCCGATGTCGCGTCGCTCCTTGCCGGCGGCGAGCTTGGTGCCAACGGCGGTGGCGGTGAAGAACGCGGGAATGCCGGCGCCGGCGGCGCGCATCCGTTCGGCCAGCGTGCCCTGCGGCACGATTTCCAGTTCGATCTTGCCGGCGCGGTAAAGCTCCTCGAACACGACCGGATCGACCGAACGCGGATAGGAGCAAATGATCTTGCGCACGCGTCCGAGCTCGAGAAGCCGCGCCAGACTGATGCGGCCGACGCCGGCATTGTTCGAGACGACAGTCAGATCTTTGGCGCCATGCTCGATCAGTCCATCGATCAGCGCGTTGGGCTGCCCAATGCTGCCGAAGCCGCCAAGGAGCACGACCGCGCCATCGCCGATGCCCGCCATGGCTTCGGCCATGGTCTGCACGATCTTGTTGATCATTGAGTATGCTTTTCCCGCACGCGGTGCAGCGTGTAACGTTGCACTGCAGATCCGGGATCGTAATAGTCTCGGTGCTTGCGAAGATCCCGGGCCTGCAGCGCACCCCTGTGTGCTGCGCTGCGCCCGGGAAACGTGTCCAGTTTCAAGCGATCCTCACCCGACCACGCGCGCGCGCGGCCCTTCGCTAAAGGCCGGCATCACTTCGCGGGCGAAACGGCGCAAACTGTCCTGCGCCGGGCCGCCGCCGTTGAGCAGCACATAGCTGACGCCGAGCGCGTGGAGGCTTTCCAGTTTCCGGGCGATTTCGTCAGGCGTGCCATAGAGCGCGCTCTCTTCGCTCGCTTCGCGGGTGTCGGAGAACGCCATGATGCTGGCCTTGCTCTTGGTCCCGTCCGGCGCGTTCGAGGCGGCGGCGAGGCGGCGCTGCGCTTCGAGCCGGCGCTCCAGCGCGGCCTCTTTATCGGCCTGGTCCTTGGCGACGTAAAACGCGCGCGCCACTCCGACATCCATCGGATCGAAAGCACGGCCGCGCCCTTCGATTGCCGCCTTGAACGTGGCGATGCGCTCGGCCACGGTCTCGAACGAGGCAAATTGATCGAGCAACAGATTGAAGCCGCGCTCGGCCACCTGGCGGATCGAATCCGGATTGCCCGCCGCCATCCACATCGGCGGATGCGGCTTTTGCGCGGTGGGCGGCTCGACGATGATGTCGTCGAAGCGCCAGTATTTTCCGGAATGCGAAAAGCGCTGCTTGGAGGTCCAAGATTTCAGGATGACGTCAAGCGATTCATCGAAGCGCGCGTCGGCTTCCTCCATCGCAATGCAGAAGCCGGCGAATTCGCCGTGCCGATAGCCTTTGCCGACGCCAAAATCGAGTCGTCCGCCCGACAACAGATCGATGGTGGCGGCCTGCTCGGCGAGCAGCACCGGATTGTGCCACGGCAGCACCAGCACTGCCGTGCCAAGCCGCAGCGTTCGCGTCCTTGCCGCCACCCAGGTCAAGAGCGCGAGACTCGCCGAGACCTGGCCGAAGCCGGTGAAATGATGCTCGACCAGAAAGGTCGAATGGTAGCCCAGCGCCTCGGCCTCGACATTGTATTCGACGAATTGCCGGTAGCCCTGGCCGGAATCCACATCGGGGCCGCCGTGGCGCGCGGTGGCGCTGCCGAACAAACCAAAGCGCATGAAGAGCTTTCCCGTTTTGCCGCCGCAATGTAGCCCATGCTGGCGGGCGGGAGCTAGAGCATGATCGCGAAAAGTGGATACCGGTTTTCGGAAAAGATCATGCTCAAACAAAAAAGGTGAGACGAAATGACAACTGAAGATGCTTTCGCTTTATAGTGCCGGCCGGGAGGAGGATCGCATGACCCGAACCATTGTCGCGTTGCGGACAGCCGCCGCCATTCTGGCTTTGTGTTGCGCGCAAATTTTCCCGGCCAGCGCGCAGGATTATCCGACCAGACCGATTACCCTGATCGTGCCCTATCCGGCCGGCGGCGGCGTCGATGTGATGGGGCGCCTCATTGGCGCGAAGCTCTCCATTGCGCTCGGTCAGCAGGTGGTGATCGAGAATCGCGGCGGCGCCGGCGGCATGATCGGTACGCGCGACGCCGCGCGCGCGGCGCCGGACGGCTACACCATCGTGATGCTGCTGACCGGCATCAGTCTCGGCGCCAATACCGGCTATGACGTGAACAAGGATTTTGCGCCGATCGGGCTCGTCGCCTCGACCCCGATTATCGTCGATGCGCATCCCTCGCTGCCGGCGAAATCGCTCGCCGACGTGATCGCTTTGGCGAAGAAAGAGCCTGGCCAATTATCCGCAGGTACGCCGCCGGCGCCGACTCTCAATTACTTCGCAGCGCTGTTGTTCAATCTGCTGGCCGGCACGCAAATCACCGTCGTAACCTATAAAGGTACCGGGCCGCTGACGAACGATCTCCTCGGCAATCACGTGCCGCTCGGCTACAACACCATTCCAGCTTCGATCAGCAACATCGCCGCCGGCCAGTTGCGCGGGCTAGCGGTTACGTCAACGAAACGCTCGGCCGCCGTGCCGGACGTGCCGACCGCCGCGGAATCCGGCCTGCCCGGATTCGAGGTGGTGCAGTATTACGGTCTCGCCGCGCCGGCCGGCACGCCGCGGCCGATCGTCGAGCGGCTCAACAAGGAGCTGCGCGCGATTCTCGCTAATGATGAGATGAAAAAACGCTTGATCGACGACGGCACCGATCCGACCCCGAGCACACCGGAAGAATACGCCGCCAATATCGTACGCGAGGAAGGCAAGTGGGCGGCGCTGGCGCAAAAGCTCGGATTGAAGTTTGAGTAGTCCTCGTCATTGCGAGCAAGCGAAGCAATCCAGAAAGGATACGCAAGAGCTCGATTGCTTCGTCGCTATCGCTCCTCGCAATGACGGCCTGACCAGGACGCTCACACTGCTTACAATTTGCCACTGTGACCATTCAGGAGAACGTCTTTCATGGATCTCGGATTAAAGGGAAAAACCGCACTGGTGACCGGGTCGAGCCGCGGCATCGGCCGCGGCATCGCGCTGGCGCTCGCCGCCGAAGGCTGTGACGTGATGCTGGTCGGGCGCGACCGCGCCGCGCTCGACGACACCGCCGCCGCGGTCGGCAAAAGCGGCAGCCGCGCAGCCATCGCGGCGATCGATTTGCGCGAGAAGGACGCCGCGGCGAAACTGATCGAGCAGGTCAAGCGCGAATTCGGCGTTCTCGATATTCTGGTCAACAATGCCGGCGCCACCAAGCGCGGCGACTTTTTGGCGCTGACCGACGCCGATTGGGAGGACGGCTACGCGCTGAAATTCTTCGCCCATGTCCGGCTCGCGCGCGCCGCTTGGCCGCTGTTGCGCGAGCGGCACGGCGCGCTCATCGCGATCGGCGGCACTGGCGGGAGAAAGCCGACCGCCGAGTTCACCATCGGCAGCTCGGTCAATGCCGCGGTCGCCGCTTTCACCAAATGCCTCGCCGATCGCGGCAAGACCGAGGGCGTGCGCGTGAACTGCATCCATCCTAGCATCGTCGAGACCGACCGGACGCGGCGGCGGATCAAGGCCGAAATCGAACGCACCGGCGCGCCGGAGCAAAAAATTCGCGAACAGCTATTGCGCGAATTCAATAATCCGATTCGCGTCGGCACCGTCGAAGACGTCGGCAGCCTCGTGGTCTTCGCCGTCTCCTCGCGCGCCAGCTGGCTGCACGGCGCCACGATCGATCTCGACGGCGGCGAGATTCCAGTGTTGTGACGTGCCGTCTTGCTTTAGCGTTCGCTTCCCGGGCGCAGCGCAGCACGTAAGTGGTGCATTGCAGACCCGGGATCATTACAACCGCGGAGCTTGCGAAGATCCCGGATCTGCGGTGTACCGCTTCGCGCTGCGCCGCGTCCGGGAAACGTGAAATTGCTCTGCCGGGTTTGGGGCGGAACTGCCGAATGAACATCCTTCTCACCCCGGCGCGGATCGGACCGGTCGAAATCAACAACCGGATCGTCATGCCGCCGATGACGACGCGTACCGCGGACGACGAAGGTTTCGTCACCGAGGATTGCATCGCCTATTACCTGGCACGCGTGCGAGGCGGCACCGGGCTGATCACGGTCGAGATGGCCTCGCCGGAAAAAGCCGGACGCCATCGGCGCCGCGAGATCGGAATTTACGACGACCGATTCATTCCCGGTTTGAAGCGCCTGGTCGATGCCATTCATGGCGGCGGCGCCAAGGCCTCGATCCAGCTCGGCCATGCCGGAGGCCATACGCGGATCGACATCTGCGGCGAAACGCCGATTGCGCCGTCGGCCATTCCGCACCCGGTCTACGAAACCACATTCGAGACCATCGTCCCGCAGGAAATGGCCAAGGCGCGGATCGAGGAAACGATCGCGGCCCACGCCGCCGCCGCGGTTCGCGCGCGCACGGCCGGCTTCGACTGTGTCGAAATCCATGCCGCCCACGGCTATCTGATCTCGCAATTCCACGCGCCGTTCGAAAACCGCCGCGGCGACGAATATGGCGGGACGCTTGCGAACCGCGCGCGCTTCGGGCTCGACGTGCTGCGTGCGGTGAAAAGCGCGGTGCCGGATATCGCGGTCGTGTACCGGCTATCGGTCGAGGATTTCTTCCCCGGCGGCTTGCCTTTCAGCGAAGGCCGCCAGATCGCGATCTGGGCCGCGGCGGCCGGCGCCGACGCGCTGCATATCACCGCGGGCCACTATCGCTCACGGCCCTCGGCGCAGGTCGTGCTGCCGCCGATGAATTTATCCGACGCCACTTTTCTCGATTACGCCGCCGATGTGAAAAAACGCGTGGCTGTTCCGGTCATCGCCGTCGGCCGGCTCGGCGATCCCACGACCGCCGAGCGCGCGGTGACCCAAGGCAAAGCCGATTTCATCGCGCTCGGCCGCACGCTCATCGCCGAGCCGCAATGGGTCAACAAGGTGCGCCGCGGCGAGCCGATCCGGCGCTGCCTGTCCTGCAATACCTGCATCAACGA
>Ga0126369_10003894_pt1 | contig 10864 bp, 12 predicted proteins | sample PanSoiMetaPlot_1_FD_109646 | JGI IMG/M metagenome (GOLD analysis project Ga0126369, IMG submission 109646) | Tropical forest soil microbial communities from Panama - MetaG Plot_1 | ecosystem: Environmental > Terrestrial > Soil > Tropical forest > Bulk soil | place: Panama | collected 2016-02-17
GCGGCGCAGGAATCGCATTCGCGGCGGTCGGCGCGGCGAGCGCGGCGGCGCTGGCGAGGCTCGCGCCTTTGAGGAAATTGCGGCGCGCGACGTCAGGGGAATTGCTTCGGCGTTTCATGGATTGCTCCGAGCGATTGCATCCGGGCCAAAACGGCGCGGCGCACATTTGATTTGTCGGCGCCAAGTCTCGCGCCGCGCCACAGAGCCGTCAAGGCAGCACTCGGTTACGGCTTCCGAGCGATCCGATCCGCCGTCACTCGGCGGCAGCGCGGTGGGCTTCACCCAGACCTCGAAGTCACGCACTTCGACGGGGGCACGTCGGAAGCACCGCTTTTGGAGCGAAGCGGATATAGCTTCAAATGCCGCTTCGTCTGGCTATGACCCTGCCTGTAAAAAACTCATAACATCGGCGAAATGTAGAAAATCGATTCTCCAACAAGGAGTCGAACATCGCGCGTGCAGCATCATTCGACTCCATGATGCGCAATTTCTTCGAGATGTTTCTACATGCGCGGCGGGCGCTGGAGTTTCCGCACAGCCAAGACCCATAGGGCAATGGTAGGATCAAGTCTCGGTCCGGCAGCTTCGAATTGACTGAGGCAACCTAATCCTTGCTTTCCTCTGCCAACCGCCGCCAGACTTGCGCCATCTCGATCAGCGTAGCCCGCGCTGGGGCACTTGATACGGTGGGCAGCATCGCTAGGCATTCGCGCGCCAAGCGCTGATACCTCTCGGCATCCGATTCCTTGATGAGCAATGACCATTTCTAGGGAACAATTCGCCAACAAAGAATGAAGCAGCGGCCTTCACGAATAGTCTATGTTCGATGCCTTACTTAATGGCTATTCCGCCATCAGCCTTTTGCGCGAATGTCCGCCATGGCGGTCTCTTGTTTGACAAGTTCAGCGTCCGTGCCGGCGAAGCGGTAGAGCGCACGATCGAAAAGATTTGCCCTCGCCAGTCGGAGCCTTCAACCTATCCAAACTGATTCGGAAGTGGCGTTAGGCGTGGCTACCGGGAAGTCTACGCTGGGCGCGACTATGATAACCGATGATGTGCAACCGATGTCTGCGGCTCCTCTCGATGGAACACCCATTCGGTTGTTCGTTTCCGCTGGGTCCGTAATCGCGTCTTTTTGGAGTGAGGAACGTTGTCAGAAAACGTTCGGAGCTGGCTGCTATCGATCGGGCTGGTATTTGCTCGACGATGATACAGTCGAGCTTGACGACCCTTTGGGATGGGAGCCACTAGTGCACAGTCACGCCTGTTTTGAAAATGACACTGTCAGCCTGACGCCGAAGCCTCTCCCCTTCTGGTCCGCCAAGAGTGTTGGCGGGCGCGGCCATTGAACCGTCCCGCCCTCGTCGGCGGATGTTCGCTTTCGAAGCGAAGCGGACATCCGGGAAGCGCTGGCAACGTGCCGATCCGACGAAAATGACCCAAAGCGGACATTCATGGCCCAGAACAATTGGTCGCAGTTCATAACCCTCGCACCCCGTTTCAAGACCTGGACCGCTGTGACACGATGGTGTCCGTCGTTTTGAGTTCTAGGCGGGATCATGAGACGCCGGCAGTTCATCGCATTACTCGGTGGTGCGGCGGCCGCTTGGCCGCTGGCGGCGCGCGCGCAGCAGGCGAGTGTGCCGCTGATCGGCTTCCTGGGCCCCGGCTCGGCGCAGTCCGACACCTATCGTGTGACAGCGTTCCGGCAAGGCTTGAGTGAAGCGGGTTTGGTCGACGGCCAGAACTTCACGATTGAGTACCGTTGGGCTGAAAGCCAATACGATCGCCTGCCGGCGTTGGCCGCTGAACTGGTTCACCGTCAGGTCGTAGTCATTGCAACGAGCGGCACTCCGGCGGCGCTGGCAGCGAAGGCGGCGACCAAAACCATTCCGATCGTTTTTGAAACGGCTGCCGATCCAGTCAAAATTGGGCTTGTTGCAAGTCTTAACCGGCCGGGCGGCAACGTCACCGGCGTCACCCAAGCGTCCGATGAGATAGCACCGAAACGGCTGGAATTACTGCATGAGTTGCTTCCCAAGGCGGGCGTACTGGCCTTACTCGTCAATCCGACTGCTCCCGCGCTTGCCGAGCCGCAAAAGCGCGAAGTGCTGTCGGCGGCCCAGGCTCTTGGCATTGAACTACATGTCCTGAACGCAAGCACTGAACAGGACTTCGAAAGCGTATTCGCGAGGCTGAGTGAGTTACGAGCTGGCGGGCTGGTAATTGGGGGAGATGCGTTCTTCACCAGCCACGTCAAACAGCTCGCCGCGCTCACGGTTCAACACGCAGTCCCCGCGATTTACCAATGGCGCGCGTTCGCTGAGGCCGGAGGTTTGATGAGCTACGGGTCCAACATTACGGAAACACATCGCCTCGTTGGAATCTATGCTGGGCGAATTCTTAAAGGTGGCAAGCCTAGCGATTTGCCGGTGCAACAGGCCGCCAAAGTCGAGATGTTCATCAACTTGAAGACCGCCCGTGCGCTCGGCATCACCGTTCCGCTGCCGCTGTCCGGCCGCGCCGACGAGATTTTCGAGTGATGCTCTTTGTTGCGGCGCCTTAGGACGCGATTGGCACTAAGCGGACATACTAAGACGATCTCCTATCAGGGCACGGACGGTATCCAGTCGATCCTCTGAGCGTCGGATTGCACGCCGCTCTTGACATCAATCTACCGAACTACGCGAGTGCCATCGTGACCGCAAGGGAGGTCGTCGACTCGATTTCTTCTCTGTAAAGTGGGAAAAGCCCATGAGGTGGCGGGAGTTCATCACGCGGCTATCGTTGGGTCAACGTGACAAAGGCCGGGACGTGCGATGCTTTGGACGGAAGCGCAATCGACGCCTGTCATCGCCCTTTTTGTGTTGATCGGCTGCTATACGCTGATGGCAGCGATAATCTGCTTGGCAGCGACCCTTTCCCGGCGGCCAGTAGCAAAAGAGCTTAAAGCGATAGTACCGGTGACGTTGACCCCGCTGGGAGTGCTCCTGGGCCTCCTCCTCGCTTTTCTCGCCTCTCGGGTATGGACGAACTTTGATCGCGCGCGGGAGTATGTTGGTCAGGAGGTCGGCGCACTTAGAGAGACCGTTTTGCTCGCGGATGCCTTGCCGCAAGAGGTCGGGACGAGTGTGCGAGACGCCATTCGCAGGCATCTTGATTTCATCGAGTCTGAAGAATGGCCGGCAATGGCACGCCGGGGCGGGGCAAGCTTGCAGCAATCGGTGGCGGTGGGCTTGCGAGAAGCATTGACCGCGGTCCTGGCCTTTGTGCCTATGCAGGCCAATCAGCGGCTCGCCCAGGAACGCGCCGTGATAGCCATCGAACGCGCTTGAGGCAAGGCGCAATAGGGTTCGGCTGAGCCAGGTTGAAATTGCGCCGATCCAGTGGATCGTAATCGTCGTCCTCGCTGTGCTGATTCTGACAACGATTGCGTTCGTACATATCGCAAGCCGAGTGATTCGACAGCGATCGCCGTCTGTCTGATTCTTCTTATGGTCTATGATAGACCATTTGGCCCCGGCGGCTTTGTTATTCAACCGACTGTGCTTCGAGATGTCATGCCGGACTGATAGTTCTTAGCGAGCCACTCAAGGTCAGCTTTGAACGCACTTTGTATCGACGCCCTCGTGCATGCACGAGCCTGACCCGATGTATTTGATCCATCATCCCTGGCCTTGGGAGAGCCCATGAGGCGGCGCGATTTTTTGCCCGAAACAGAAACGAAGGTCCCGATCATTCAGCCGCCCGGAGGCGGAAAGATTGTCGGCGTGTTGCGCGATCAGAGCACTTTCAAAGTGCTGAGCGAGCAAACCAATGGCGCCTATGCGATCCTCGAACAGAAGATCCCTGTCGGCCACGGACCGCCCCTGCATGTTCATCGTCACGAAACGGAGATCTTCTACATCCTCGATGGAGAATTCGAAGTAACGGTCGGCGACCTGAAAGTGCCCGCGCCGACGGGAGCGATCGTGGTCGGGCCGCGCAATATTCCTCACACCTTTCGCAATGTCGGATCGAAAGATGGGCGGCTCTTATTGATGGTTATCCCCGGGCACTTTTCCAACTATTTCATCGAGGTCGACGGCGTGCGTGACGACGATCGCGCGTCCATTCGGGCACTCGCCGCCAAATATGACGTGGAGATTCTAGAATAGAAAGCTGACATTGGCTTCGGCCGCTTTGCCCCCAAGCGGACAGCGAATGCGCCCCAAAAAATGTTTGCGACTTGCGGGCCGCCATTCAAAAAGTTCCAGAGGGACCGATGATGAAACAGATCGTACTCCTGCTTATCACGGCCGCAAGCCTTGCATTCGCGCCAAATCCTTCTCACGCGCAAAGTCTCATGTCGCCATGTATGCTCGTTTGTGAGCCGCCAGCTAAGCTCAATACGCAGAACTGCTCTTGCGAAGAATCAACGCGCACTCAAACCAAGCGCTGCGCTGTCGTTTGCCCAAATCCAGACCAAAAGCTAGATCTCAAGCGATGTCGTTGCACTAGGAAGTAATAGCATCACCGCTGGCAACTGGGTGATTGCCGACCAAAATCGACGCAAGCGTGCGTATGGAAGTTTACTACTATTGTGGGCCATTTGGCGCGTTCAGCTTGTTCATAGGGCTGCGTTTGGTATTTCGTCATTCTCGCGAGCGCCTGGGGCGGCCGCGATCAACTGCATGACCTCCTCGACACTTTCTTGCACGCCTTGAAATTTTCCGCTCGTCAAATCGAGTTGAGCCCTGGCTTTGGGAATTAGCGTGGCAGATCTGACGGAAGTTATGTGTTCCAGGTTGATATGAATCAGGTTGCCGCCGGGTTCAGTCAGTTTGATCCAAACGATCGTTTTGCCCGTGAGGCCACGATGGAACGCGGCACTCCGTGCGCGGGCGCGCTGTGATGCGGCGAGCGAAGCGTTCTTCTCGGTCGCGAATGCATTCGCGGCATCATTCACGGCTCCGGTGCGGCCTTGGGACTCCATCGACACCCCCGCTTGGCCGAATGAACCTAAATAGTCGGTCCGGTTATTGGCATCCGCTCGAACGGCCGAGGCAGTGCCAAAAACGAGTAGGACGGCCAGAATCATAGCGGCCTTGCGAGACATTTTTGTTCTCCTTGCTTAAAGCGCTTTCGGCCGATGAGACTGCATCGGGGTCGCTGCTTATTCCGGCCAGAGCGGGTGCAGTCAGGAATGCGTGGCCGTTTTTGCGCAGTTCGGCAATGAAAAGCGCTTTTTCGTGATGGCCATCACAAAATGGTCGATTTGAGAGTCACGAAAGGGCGCGCCGTAGAACCGACGGATCATTCGCGCGACGGAACAGGCGGATGTGAGAACGCATCTGATCAAAGCTAGGAGAGACCTATGATCCGCAAGACTATGTTCGCGCTCGCCACCGTCGCCGCCATCGGCGCCGCGGCGCTCATCCCGACCGAAGCTTCCGCCGGTGGCGGCAAGGGTGGTGGTGGTGGTGGAATGGGTGGTGGCTATCACGGCCACGGCCACTGGGGAGGCGGCTTCGGTGGCATCGTGGTGATTGGACCGAGCTGCTGGCGATGGGTGCGCGGCCTCGGCAGGGTATATGTCTGCTACTGAATCGACCTCGACTTTTTCAGGCAACGCAGAGGCCCTGGTTTCGCGACGCGAGATCGGGGCCTTTCCATTTGCGGAACCCGGAGGCGCGGCTCAGCGGGGTCGGATCGTCACTAAAGCCCGTAGCCCGTAGGATGGGTTGAGCGAAGCGAAACCCATCCATTTCTCACCTCGCGGTGAGGTCGATGGGTTTCGCGCGCAAGCGCGCGCGCTCAACCCGTGCTGCGAACTGCGCACCCGATGCGAGGTCGCGACGTGCGGGGTCATTCGAGCTTTCCTGCGGGGGCGCCTCTTCAAGACGCGGTTCGCAACAAGGGAATAGCCTCGCGGCCAAACAATTCGTGAGCTTGGGCAACTTCGTCGACCGCCGCGCTCCAATTGAGCACTGTCAGGAAATTTCCAGCGCCCACGGCTCGGCACTGCTCAATGATGTTTTGTGCGACGTCCTTCGGCGTGCCGGTGATGAACTCGTCGCCACTGAGCGTGAACCCTCCGGAGGGCGCCGGCGCGTCGGGCACGTTGGCATTGAGGCGGTCGTCCTCGGCCACAAAGCTCTTCAAGCGTTCGGCTACGGCCTGCGCATAAAGGCGCGCCTCGTCGCTGGTCGGTGCCACCGTCACTCGCCGCCGCAGCGCCAAATAGTCGGGACCGGCGTGAAAGCCGGCGGCGTCCGCTTCCTCGCGATACGCATCAAAGATGCGCTTGATCACCTGCGTCGAATTGAAGCCGGTGCTGATTTTTATCCGGTGTCGAGCGGCCCGCCGCGCGGACTCCGCGCTGACGATGGTGGTCCATCGCGGAGGCGACGGTTGCTGCAGGGTCCGCGGCAACAGGCGCAGATCGGAAAACGAGAAATATTTCCCGCGATGGGAAACAACCCGATTGGCCAAGGCTGCATCGAGAACCGCGACGATCTCCTCGTTGCGTTCGCGCGCCTCGGCCATCGTTAGTTCAGACGGCTGAGCTCCTGCGGCACACCGATCGCAGTGCCGATTTCCAGTCGGCCGCCGGTCAAGTGGTCCAGCATGCCGATCTCCTCCACCACCCGCGCCGGATGGTAGTAAGGCAGCACCACTCCCATGACGCCGAGGCGAAGCTTCTTGGTTCGCGAGGCGAGCGCCGCGATCAGGAGGTTCGGCGAGGCGGGGTATGACCGGCCGAAATGGTGCTCGCTGAAAAATATGCCTTCGAAGCCAAGCGCCTCGTCACGCACCCACAGATCGAGATAGCGCGCGAAGAGTGCCGCCACATCGCGAGGATCCGGTTCCACGCTTGGGCCGCCCAGCTCGGGCAAGAATTCAAATAGCCAGGGTGATCACTGCAAGAGATCCGTATCACGCCAAGTACGCGGCCGGCTCCTACGGGCATCGGTTACAAAGAGCGGATCAAGGTCATGAAGCCACCGTGGGACACGGACATCACTGGTTTTGATCGGGAAACTGCGCTTGAATTCGCGCGGCAGGATTGACCCGCCGACCATATGCGCAATCCCGGAGCCGCTCAATGGTGACCAGTTTTCGGCAGATCATCGACAAGGCCGTCAAGGATAAGCGGTTGCTGGTCGTTCCCGGCGCGCATGACGCGTTGAGCGCGCGGCTCATCCAGACGATCGGCTTCGAGACCTATTTCATCGGCGGCTTCCCGGCGGTGGGCGCGCGCTATGGCGTTGCGGACATCGGACTCAAAGGCTTCGGCGAAATCTCGGCGGCCGTGCGCGACATCATGTCGGCCTGCGACCTGCCGGTGTTCGTCGATGCCGACGACGGCTATGGCGACGTCAAGAACGTGGTGCACACGGTGCAGACCTACGAACGCATGGGCGTGAGCGCCATTCTGATCGAGGACCAGCAGTGGCCCAAGCGCTGCGGGCACATGGTCGGCAAGAAGGTCGTTCCGGCGGAGCTGGCGGAGGCGAAGATCAGGGCGGCGTGCGCGGAGCGGATGAACCCGCAGACCTGGATCCTGGCGCGCACCGACGCCCGCGCGGTCTACGACCTCGACGAGGCCATACGCCGGGCCGAGCGCTACGTCCGCGCCGGCGCCGACGGCATCTTCATCGAGGCGCCGCGCAGTATCGACGAACTTAAGCGCATCGGACGCGCCTTCGACGTGCCGCAGATCTGCAATCCTCTGGTGGGCGGGCACACGCCGATCCTGAGCATGCAGGAACTGGCCGACCTCGGTTTCAACGCCGCGGTGTTGGGGCTCGACACGCTCATGCATGCGGCCAAGGCGATCGAGGCGGTGCTCCTCGACATGAAGTCGGGCAAGTTCGCCCGCCGCAATGCCGGCATGGACTTCGAGACCTACAAGAAGGTGGTCGGTTACGACAAATGGGAGAACGTAGAGGACCGTTTCGCCGTGGCCGCCAAGCCGTGACATTGCGGGATACGCGATAGGGTCTCACGCCAGCGCCGACTCGCGCGGGGGCTGCGCTTTCGATGCCGGATCACGCAGATTGAGAATGCGCCGCGCATTCGCATAGAACAGCTTGTGCTTGTCGGCGTCCGACAGCTCGATCTCATCAAGCAGCTTGAGGCACGCCGCCGGATCCCAACAGGGGTAGTCGGTGCCGTACATCACGTGGTCGATGCCGTAGTAGTCGATCGCGAACTTCATGCCGGCCGAGTGCGGCGATACCGTATCGGTGAACATGCGCTGCATGTAGGCGGTGACCGGCCTCGGCAGCTTGGCGGCCTTGGAATTCTTGTCCATGCGGCCGGCCTGGTAGGGCAATGAACCGCCGGTGTGCGTCAGCACGACCTTCAGGCTCGGATGCCGCTCCATCACGCCGGAAAGGATCAACCGCATGGCGGCGACGCTGACCTCGATGACGCGGCCGAGGCTCAGATGGAGCGCGCCGTCATAGCCCTCCAGCGCGTCCTGGAAGATGACGTCGGTCGGATGCAGGAACACGGGCAGGCCGAGCTTCTCGACATGGGCATAGAACGGCTCGAGCCGCTCGGCATCGATACGCGCATCGCCGCCGACGCTGCCGGGAAGATTGACGCCCATCAGGCCGAGCCGGTTGACCGCGTCGTCGACAACCTCAATGGCGACGCGCGTGTCCTGCAGCGGCACCGCGGCGCTCGCCCACAGCCGCCCGGGATGTTTGCGCTGCACGCCCGCCATCTCCTCATTCCACATCAGGGCGTAGTCACGCCCTTCCTCGACCGGCATGTCGGAGAACGACACCGAGAACGGCCCGATCGAGCAGACCACGTCGACCTGGTGGCCGAGGCCGTCCATGTATTCGAGCTGCTTGTCGAGATCGAACCACTCGGCCCAGCTGTTGAGGTGCTGGCCGCTGTCGGCGCGCCGCATGTAATCGTAGCCGCCGCGCCTGTTGACCCGCGCGCGGGGGTAGTCCTTGCGCCGGCAGAGCTTGTCGAAAACCGACCGGGGCCACCAATGGAAATGCGAATCGATGATGTGCATGGGCGTCCTGCCGTTGCGAACAACAACGATGCTAAGGTCGGGTGTGTTCCGCGTCAACGCAACCGGCGGCAGGGTGCATGACAACGGGAACGATTTCGGTAATGATTTTCGCAAGGCCGGGCTGCAACGGCCGCAGGGAGGAAGCCATGCGAGCGTATGTCCGCGCATTCCCGATCTGCCTCGTGGCGCTTGCCACGGCGGCCTTGTCGGCGCCTGCCGGCGCGGCCGAGACGTTGCGAGTCGGCAAGGCCGTGCCGTTCGCCTGGACCTTCACGCCCGTCGAGGTCGGCATCGAGACCGGCCAATTCGGCAAGCAAGGGCTGACCGTCGAGCCATCGGCCTTCGGCGGCGACGCCAGGCTGCAGCAGGCGATGGCTGCCGACGGCATCGATATCGGCATCGGCAGCGGCCCCGGCATGGCGTTCATGGCCAAGGGTGCGCCGGCAAAGGCGGTCGCCGCGATGGCCGGCATTCCGACCAACATGGCGCTGATGGTCAGCTACAACTCCTCGATCAAGTCGGTCGACGATCTCAAGGGTAGGCGCATCGGCGTCACCACGGTCGGTTCGCTGACCGACTGGATCGGCAAGCGAATCGGCGTCGTCAAGGGCTGGGGCCCGCGAGGCATCGATATCGTGGCGATCGGCGGCATGGAGCCCGCCCGCGCGGCGATGAAGGTCAAGGAGATCGACGGTTACATTTCCTCGCTCGAAAGCGGCTTCGCACTGGAGGAGGCCAAGGAGTGGCGCGTGATTACCACGGCGACGCCCTTCGTCGACCACTTCATTACCCATGTCTTCTTCGCTCGCGAGGAGGTGATCGAGAAGCGGCCGCAGGCGGTACGTGCCTTTCTGCAGGCATGGTTCAACACCATCGCCTTCATGAAGGCCAACAAGGCGAAGACCGTAGACATCACCGCCAAGGTGCTCAACCTGAGCCCGGCGGTGATCGACCGTGCCTACGACGAGGAGATCGGCATCTTCTCCGACGACGGCGTGTTCGACCCCAAGGCCGTGGCGGCACTCAAGCAGTCGTTCATCGAGATGGGGCTGCTCAAGGAGATTCCCGACGACAAGGTCATGTTCACGACTCAGTTCGTGCCGGTGAAGGCCGGGATGTGACGGCAGCCCTGCGCGGCCTCTCCCCTATGTCACAGACCAGTAGGCGCTGATTCAGAGGACCGAACTGCGCGTCGACAAGGCAGGATCGCGAAGTTGCGGCGGACTGCGGTCACAACTACATCTGCAGAATACAGTCATGCCTTTCATCTCCAAGACACCCAATCCGCCGTACTACGCGGTCGTTTTCACATCGATCAACGCCGATGTCGACCACGCGGAGCACAAGGCGCTGTTCAAGCGAATGCTCGAACGTGCCGAGGGCTACCAGGGCTTTCTCGGTATCGAGGCGGCACGAAATCCCGACGGGTGCGGGGTCGCGGTCGTTTACTGGAAAGATCACGACTCTATTTGGCTTTTGCGCGAGACCCCGAGCATAGAATTGCAAAAAGGAAAGGCCGGGACATTTGGTACAGCCACTATCTTATCCGCATCTGTAAAGTTGAACGCGACTACGGTCGGCCTGAGGAATGACGGGCGCGACGGGCGTCTGAGGTCTGATTCTGGCTTTTAGCTGACACCACGCAACGCGAATTAACGCCTGCTTTTGGGGGCAAAGCGGACATAGTCTAAGGACCGCGCGACGTCCGCTTTTGACCGGTACTGTTGAAAAAGGATTTTGGGGGAGGTCTCTGAGTAACATTGATTCAAGATCAAACGCGACCGCGCAATCTCGATTCAAAAACCCGTTTGTTCGGATTCGATTGTTTCAAATCCTAATTCC
>Ga0126369_10003895_pt1 | contig 10863 bp, 4 predicted proteins | sample PanSoiMetaPlot_1_FD_109646 | JGI IMG/M metagenome (GOLD analysis project Ga0126369, IMG submission 109646) | Tropical forest soil microbial communities from Panama - MetaG Plot_1 | ecosystem: Environmental > Terrestrial > Soil > Tropical forest > Bulk soil | place: Panama | collected 2016-02-17
CCGGGCCGCCGATGTAACTGGGGCCCGGGACAATGTGGCCCATTGTTGTACCGTTGATACCTGCCGTGTGTGTCGCCGGACCCGCGACCGCATTGAGCGGATTAACCGGGCGATGCAGGTCGACCCCGTCGACCTTGCTTGCCGCAGCGCCGACGCCCATCGCGCCTGGATCGGGGCGGTTCGCACTGGTGCCCGCGCGAACTGTGGTACCCGGAACGGTGTCGCCCGCGCCTTGGCGGCCACTCGGTACGACGACGCCGATGGCGTTGCGCATGGCACCGTCCGTACCCGAACGCGGAGATGCTGAACTCGCAGGCATTTGGACTGTATTCGCGATCAGCGTCTTTCGGTTGGCGCGACGTTGCAGGCCGGCGAAGCCGTCTTCAGGCCTGGCTGGGCCCATGCGACCGTTCGACATGACGCCCCGGTTGCCCGACGTCATACCGAAGGTATCTGCAGGCGCAATCGTGCCCGTTCGGCTCACCTCTGCACCCGGCCCCGCGCCAGCACGGATTGGAAGACCAGGGCGCGCTGTACCGCCCTCACGGGGACGATTCTGGCCAGCGCTGCGGTCAACGCCCAAATCGGCACCTTTGGCATCGGAGCCCTTGATGGTACCTCCGTCGCCGATACTGACGCTGCCGACGCGTGAAGCATCACGGTCCAAGCTGGCCTTCGGGCTATCCTCTTGAGCAAGTCCCGGCGCCACCGAGAACACGACATACAATGCCGCGGCGACAGCAACTGCGAGGATTTTCACGTGGCTCTCCATCGATCGATCCACACCGGCACAAGCACCATACGCTTAAATTTCGGCAAGATCCCGTTCGTCCTCGCGAAACGCCTGCTCACGGCGATTGCCCCGCCAATCCAGAAATAAAGTCTGCAGTGCCGGAACCACCACCAGCAGCAGGATCGGTCCGATCAGCATGCCGCCCACCACTACGGTCGCGAGCGGACGTTGCACCTGGCTGCCGATACCGGTCGAGATCGCTGCCGGCAGCAGTCCGATGCAGGCCGACAGCGCCATCATCATGATCGGCCGCATCTGCTGCTGTACCGCCCTCGACATTGCGTCGATCGGACCAAGACCAGCACTCGCCACCTGATTGTAGCGGGAGATGATCAGGATGCCGCTCATCACCGACACGCCGAATAGCGATACGAAACCGATCGCCGCCGAGATCGAGAAATTCAGGTCGAAAACATAGAGCGCGATAATGCCGCCAGCGATCGCGAACGGGATGCCGAGCAATGCCATGAAGCTGTCACGCCATGAATTGAAGAGGCCGTAAAGCAGCACCACAATTAGCACCAGGCTGATAGGTACGATCAGCGACAATCGCTTCTTTGCAAGCTGCAGACTTTCGAATTCGCCGGCCCACTCGATTCGGTAGCCGGCCGGGAGTTTAACGTGCTGGGCAATCCGCTCCTGTGCCTCGGCAACCGCCCCGGCGAGATCACGCCCGCGCACGCTGAATTTGATCGGCACGTAGCGCTGGTTGCGCTCGCGATAGATATAGGAAGAACCGGTATCAAGCGTGATGGTGGCAAGCTCGGATAGCGGTATATAAGCATTACCGTTCGGCGTCTGATAGCCGACCTTTATATTGCGGACCGCATCGATGCTGTTGCGGAATTGGGGCGCTGCGCGCACCACCACCGCGAATTGCCGATCGGCCTCCAACAGGGTGGTCGCCGTGGCGCCTCCAAGCGCCGCCTGCACGACGGTGTTGATGTCACCGGCATTGAGCCCGTAGCGGGCCGCACTGGCACGATCGACTTTGATATTGAGATTAGGCTGTCCTAGCACCCAAAATATCCCGAGATCCGTTATCCCCTTGACGCGATCCATTTCATGCATGGCCTGACGGGCAAGGTCCTCCAATGTGGCGAGATCCGGACCGATGATCTTGGCGGAGTTGGCACCGCGCACGCCCGATAGCCCTTCCTCGATGTTGTCCTGGATATATTGCGAGAAGTTGAAACCAATGCCGGGGTATTCGTTGGTGAATTCGGCCTGAAGCTGGTCGATCAGTTTTTCCTTATCCAGGCCCTTGGGCCACTCGTCGAAGGGCTTAAGGGGCACAAAGAATTCCGCATTGAAAAAGCCCGTCGCGTCGCTGCCATTGTCGGGACGGCCATGCTGCGACACCACGGTGATGACCTCCGGGCGGGTCAGCAGGATCTCGCGCAACCGGTTGACGATCGGCATCCCCGCCTCCAGCGAAATCGTGGGCGGCATGGTGGCGCGGATCCACAGATTGCCCTCTTCCAGCGCCGGCAAGAACTCGCTGCCAAGCTGCGACGCGAGCACGCCGATCAAGCCGAGGAAAACCACACCGATCGTCACGCTCACTTTGCGCTGTCGGAGCGACCAATTGAGCACCGGCGTATAGATCCATCTGATGGCCCGCACGATGAAGGTTTCCGCCTCCTCGACATGAGCGGGCAGGATCAGCGAGGCAAGGCAGGGCGTCACCGTGAAGGTCGCGATCAACGCTCCAATCAGCGCATATGCATAGGTCTTGGCCATCGGATTGAAAATCTGGCCTTCGACGCCCTGCATTGTGAACAGAGGAATGAACGCCGCCACGATAATGGCGGTGGAAAAGAACACCGCTTTGTCGATCTGCAATGCGCTGATGAGGATGAGGCGCATCCTGTCCGTCCAGATTTGGGGACCGGTCTGCTCCACCGTGCGCGTGGGGTCGGCGCCCCACTTGCCTTCAGCAAGTTCCTGGAGAACGATTTCCTTTTCTTCGGGACGCGCCTGGAAGTTCCGGTAAATGTTTTCCACCAGGATCACAGCAGCATCGACGATGATACCAAAGTCGACCGCGCCGACCGACAGCAGATTGGCATCCTCGTTGCGCAGCACCAGGATGATGATGGTAAAGAACAGCGCGAAAGGAATATTGGTGCCGACGATGATGGCGCTGCGCAAATCGCCCAGAAACAGCCACTGTATGACGAAAATCAGGACAAAGCCGAAGACAAGGTTGTGCGTGACGGTCGCGGTGGTGACGGCGACCAGCGAGGTTCGCTCATAGAATGGCACGATCTTCACGCCCGGTGGCAGCGAGCCGTCGCTGTTGATCTTCTCGACTTCCGCCTTGATGCGCGCAGCGACGTCGTTGGTGTGAAGCGTGCGGTTCATTACCACGATCGCCGCCACCACGTCGTCTTCATGATCGCGCCCGGCCTTGCCGAGCCGCGGCGCATTGCCGACATAGACTCTGGCGACGTCCTTTACCGTCACCGGGACGCCGTTCTGCTGGGTCAGAACGATGTTCTCGATATCGTTGACGTTGTGACCCTGGGTAAGGTCGCTCGATCCACCGCTGTCGATCAGGCCGACACCGCGGATGTTTACTGATTGCTGGCCGATATTGATGGTGCGTCCACCCACATTGGTATTGGCGTTCCCAATGGCGGCGGTGATCTGGGGTAATGTGACGCTGTAGGCATCGAGCTTGTTCAGATCGACTTCGACCTCATATTCTTTGGTCGTGCCGCCCCAGGTATTGACCTGGACGACGCCCGGGACCGACAGTAGCCTTCGTTGCAGCACCCAGTCCTGAACGGTGCGCAGGTTGGTCAAGCCGAAATGCGGTGGACCCACTACCTGATAACGGAAGATTTCTCCGACCAGGCTCGAACCAAGAATCTGCGGCGATACACCGTTCGGCAAATTGACGTTCTGCTGCAGACTGATCGCGGCCTGCGTGAGGGCGAAGTAGTAGTCTATGCCGTAGGCGAAAGTGACACGGACGAAGGTCAGGCCATAGAACGAGGTGGAGCGGATGTTCTCGACGCCCGGGGTCGCTGCAAGCCCGACCTCGATCGGTATGGTGTAGTAGCGCTCCATCTCCTCGGCCGAGAGTCCGGGATTCTGGGCGGTGATTTCCAAAATGACCGGCGCCGGGTTCGGATAGGCCTCGATGTTCAGACGGGTAAACGCAATCAAGCCACCGCCGACGAACATCATCAGGATGAGAAGGACGATCGGTCGCCGGGTCAATCCAAATATAAGCAGGCCTTTGATCACCGGTGGTCCCTTTTCGGCGCGACCCTCTCAGCGCGCGGCAATCGCCAGGGCGTTGCTCAGAAACAACGCGCCTTCAGTGGCCACCAGTTCACCCGCCTGCAGACCTTCGAGGATCTGAAAATAGCCGTCTCGCAATAGACCGACTTTCACTGCGCGCTGTATAAAGCGACGGCGATCGGCGGTCACCCACACTGTCATTGTGCCGTCGCCTTCCCGCACCACACCGTCCAACGGGACCGCAACTGAGCGCATCGGTGCGCCGGTGCGGATGACGAAATTGGCAAACATTCCAGATCGCAGCTCGTGCTTGGGATCGTCGATTTCGGAGCGGACCAGAACCCGATGGGTGATCGGATCGACGCTCGACCCGATGGTGGAAATATGGCCCTCATACACATGGCCCGGATGGGCCATGACCGTGACCTTGACTTCCTGTCCGATCGTGAAGGCGGGACTGTCGCTTTCTGCGACATTCGCCTGCATCCACATGGTCGAAATGTCGGCAACCACAAAAGGCGCCGGCTGGTTACCGGGTTGCACCAGGAGTCCCGGCGCGGCGTTGCGCGCCGTGATGCGACCCGAGATCGGACTGGGGACAACTAAGGTCGGATCGACGTGCCGCTCCTCGACAATACGATCCATCTCGGCGTCGGTCTTGCCGAAGATGCGCACAGCGTCGCGCGCAGCCCGATAGGCCCCTTGGGCCGTGCGATTGTCGGATGTGGTCTGCTCCAAATCCTTTTGCGCCGCCGCATGACTCGCGTAGAGCATCTTGGTACGCTCGAGGTTGCGGGTGGTCAAATCCAACACCGCCGCGGACGAGATCAAAGTCGATGACGCCTGCACCAGGTCGGGGCTGTCGATGGTGAACAGTGTCTGGCCCTTTTTCACCTCATCGCCCACCTTGGCGAACAAACCGACGATCCGGCCCTGATAGGGCGTAAAAACCTGGGTCAGCAGTTCTTCGTTGAAATCGATGCTACCGACCGCCGACCTCTCGACTGGGAAATCCCGTTCCGAAGCGACTTCTACCTTGACGGCTTTGAGTTGCGTTTCCAAAAGCTCGACGGCCGCGGGAGCAGATGCGGCTTTCACACCGGGCACGGCTTCCGGCGCCGCGACGGCATCGCCGACGCCGAGGGCGACCTCCGGTGCGGTTCGAAACCCAACCGCCAAATAGGCTCCAGCCACGAAACTCGCCACAACAGCGACCGCTGCTGCACCGAGCGTGATGGTCCGTTTCTCGGTGTTCATTCAACAAGCCCGGCTTCAGGCAGCTTTCAACGCTGTGTCAACATAAGACAACATTAAAGTAAGAATTACAGCCGGGGATTGCGTGGTCTACTGTGACAAGTCACAGTTTTTCTTCACCATCGTGTCGTGTCCAGCGCAGCAAGTGACGCGGCTACTATCATACGCAGCCTCAGTTGAAACGAACGCTCCGATGGTGCAACTAAGATTATCCTCCGAAACTCACCCTGGCAGCAGACGTGGCGTCCTCACGCGGCCGGCCTTGCTTCGCGGCCGGCCGAACGGATCGCAGGGAACTGATCTGCTGTCAGCGTCTCCTGCGCGAGCAGCAAGTGAGCACCTTCGTTGAGATCGGCCCGGCGCTCGCGCAGGACCTCGGTTGCCCGGTCGAATGCTTTCGCCACGATGTCGCGCACTGCAACGTCGATCTCGCGTTCGGTCGCCTCCGAAGCTTCGGTGCGGTTCGCTGTAGTGCCGGTCAGAAATGGCTGGGGCGGCGGCGCATACGTTCGCTGGCCCACCGTCTCGCTCATTCCGTACCGCGTCACCATTTCGGTGGCAATCTCGGTTGCACGCTGCAGGTCGTCAGACGCACCTGTCGAGACCTCGCCGTCGAAGATCAGTGCTTCTGCCGCGCGGCCGCCCATGAGCACGCTGATGCGGCTTTCGAGGTCATGACGTGCCAGCAAAAAGCGATCCTCAGTGGGTCGCTGGATGGTGTATCCGAGCGCCCCGACACCGCGTGGAATGATCGATACCTTATGGACTGGATCGACGCCCGGCAGGGTGGCGGCCACCAGCGCATGACCCATCTCGTGAAAGGCGACGCGGCGGCGCTCCTCGGGGCCAAGCACGCGGCTCTTCTTCTCGAGCCCGGCGACGATGCGCTCGATCGCCACCGTGAAGTCGTCAAGGGTCACCGCATCGCCGTTGCGACGCGTCGCCACGATGGCGGCCTCATTGACGAGATTGGCGAGGTCGGCGCCGGTGAAGCCAGGAGTCAGGCCCGCGATCTGGTCGAGATCAACATCCGCAGCAAGTCGCACCTTGGCGGCATGCACGTTCAGGATTTCGCGCCGACCGGGGCGGTCGGGACGGTCGACCAGTACTTGGCGATCGAACCGCCCGGGCCGCAACAGCGCGGGATCGAGCACCTCGGGGCGATTGGTGGCGGCGAGCAGGATCACCCCAGTGCTCGGATCGAAGCCATCGAGCTCAGCGAGCAGCTGGTTGAGGGTCTGCTCTTTCTCATCATAGCCGCCGAGCGCGCCGGGCATGCGGCTGCGGCCCAACGCGTCGAGTTCGTCTATGAAAATGATGCAGGGTGCGGCGCGCCGCGCTTGCTCAAACAGATCGCGGACCCGCGCAGCACCGACGCCGACGAACATCTCGACGAACTCCGAACCGGATATCGAGAAGAATGGCACTCCCGCCTCGCCGGCGACCGCGCGCGCCAGGAGCGTCTTTCCGGTACCCGGGGGCCCGATCAGCAGCACGCCCTTGGGAATGCGCGCCCCGAGGCGCCCGAACGACTTCGGGTCGCGCAGGACGGCAACGACCTCCTGCAGCTCGTATTTCGCCTCACCGACGCCTGCGACGTCTCGGAACGTCACCTTGGTGTCGGTTTCAACATAGATCCTGGCGCGCGACTTTCCGATCGCCATCAGGCCACCAAAACCCTGGCGCTCAGCCATCCGGCGGATGCCATACATCCAGATCAGATAAAAGACGAAGATCGGCAATACCCACGACAGAATCATCGAAAGAAAGCTGCTGGACGGCGCGCCCGTAACCTTAACGCCGTGGGCGCTCAGCTTGTCTGCGAGTGCGGGTTCGACACGAACCGTGTTGAACAGATTTCGTCCATCCGGCAGCGGCTCCTTGAGCGTGCCCGCGATGGTGTCCGATCCAACCGTTACCTCCGAGATTTTGTCCTGCGCGAGGAGTTGCTCGAACTGGCTGTAGGGAATGGTTTCGACCTGTTTGAATTGGAGCCAAACATATTGGATCAGCATTACGCCGAGAAAAGCCGCAAAGAAATACCAGATGGCGAACTGGTGCTTTCGCTCCTCCGGTTCTTTGGACGGGCTGTTCTTCGGCGGTGGATTCGCCTTGTCCTGGCTGCTATCAAGGCCCAAGAATTGCAGGACGCGCCGGGCAAGCACCGGGTCCATGTTCTTTAGCCGTTTGTCGGGCATGTGGTCTCTCCGTCCGGATGCTGCTGCATGACTATCGATGCGCGCTTAACAGGATCAACCACCGTGAGGCGACTGCCGCGGTCGATAGCCATGATCGGCCGCCGGTGTCGCCGCACGATGTCGCACATCTGACCGCTCGGGTCATCGGCATGAACTTCGACACCGAAAGAAGGGGCAGCCGCCACGATCGGAGGCTGGCCGCGCAGGCCTTGGGTTCAGCACCCAACCTGCGTTCGTCACCTTTCAGAAGTCCGGCTTCTCAGCTTTCGGAACGTCCGAGTCCTTGTTGTTGTAATACTCGCGCGGATTTTCGGCACAGACCCCTTCCGCTATGTGGTCGGGCCCCGGCACATAAGTCAGGGTTGCGGTCCAGGGCGTCGTGAATACGCCGTCATCTTCGACCGTCACATTCAGCTGCAGGAACTTGCCACGGTGTTGGCTGAAGACATCGCCGTTGAACAGCCAATTCTCTTTCTTGTTCCTTTCCAGTGCGTCTTTGACGTCGTCGTAATCGCGCAGCCGATAGCGTTCCACGATGTGCAACTTTTCGGTGTAGGGCGTACCAAACAAGTCGATCATCGCATACGGGCGATCGGTCTTGACGCCGACGGTGTCGATCACGAGGGTATCGCCCTCGTAATGGCCGACAGAATCCCCATACCAGGACGGCGTCGGCGGTGACCGATGGGGCTCATTCAGGCGCACTCGGCGCACCTGATCTCCATTGTACAGCATTATGATCCTGTCCGGCTGCTGTATCATCTGCATTAGAAACTGCTTGTAAATGAACGGCATCGGAAACGGCCAACACTGGTTCGAAGGATTTGGAAATGTAATGCCGGCGAGTGACATTTCACCGAATTTCTTTACCACCGCTGCCGCCCAGGGCTGCAGGATCGGACTGTTGTAATCCCCGACCAGTTGGTCGTAGTTGCTGATACCGACCTCGCTGGCAGGCAAAGCAGCCGAACCGCCCTGAGTTTGAGGCCGCTGCTCCGGCCAGCGCGACAAATTCGTTATCGGGCCAGGGCCCGATGCGGGCGGCTCGAACCACGGAAAGGCAGGATGATTCCATACGCGGGCAAAGTCCGGGATCGGTGCGGCGCGGTGCGCTTCGCCACTGGCCGGCCCGGCCGTCGAAGGTGTTTGGGCCATGGCGGGCATGACAGCCGCCGTCACCAGTGCTACAAATAGAAGGAAATCCCGCTGCATACACATTGGTCACGTCCCGTTCATGCGTCGCCCGTTCCGATCCGGCTTTCGCACTTTCTCTATCTTATGCGGAAGTCGCGAGCGACGCGAGTGCAGGAGAAGTTGCCGTTTGACCGATCCAGATCAAGCGGTGCGGTTTGGCAGCCTCCTCAGCGCCTTTTCAGGAACAAATGCTCCAAAATTGAGTGCCATCGCCCGCGACAGCGGACAATCCAGTACCGCGTCATTTCGATTGGGCACGGCCATGACACGGTGGTTACTGGATGCCCCGCTCCCCCGCCTTCGCGGGGACAAGCTTCACGGGGCGTGACATCGAGTGATTTACTTGTTTCTGGACAGGCCCTTAGGGATGTTGCGCGCGGAGATGGATGAGGCGAATGGCCGGTGCAACGGCGGCACTGTGGGATTTTCCACTGGCGCCACGTCGCGGCCGGATCCAGCGGGTGAGGGCTATCAAAACCTTGGGCGTTTCACAGAAGCCGAAATAGCCGCGCCAGCCCACCATGCGCGCCAGCCCCGCATGTACGCGGCCAGAGGTTTTTAACGGGAGTTAAAGTGTCGGCAATTAACCACATACGACCAAAGTCCCCAGCCGTATGGTCAATAGGGACTCGACCAAAGGAGGCTTCAATTCAAGACGCTCGCGTACCTCAGCCCGATTGTTTGCACAATCTGCGTGTGGTCCAACATCATGCAGCGCATCAAAAAACAGACGTACCACACCAAACCTGACAATTACCCAACAAAGGGGGTTATCGTGCGTACGAATTCGAAGCGAGAACAAAAAATCCGGTGTCGCGAACACCGCTGTGATCACCACGGACGAGCGGAACCCGCGAACTCATTTGCAAGGTGGTTTGCGTTTTGGTGGGGGGCTGTTCCGATATCTTCTTTTCGAACTGGTGTATTGCCGCTGGCGGTTCTCAGTTTGTTCGCAATATGTCTGAGCCCCGCGAAGGCGTTCGCGCACGCCCGATGGTTCATCGACGATACCCAGATCGTGCTGCATCCGGAATTCAAGTTCGATGGCCTTTACCTGGCGATGCTCGTCGGCGCCGTCCTTTTCGTGTTGGCCGCTCTCACATTCGAGATGGTGAGAGAGAGGATCCCCGGCCTCGGCCGCTGGCTCAGCCGTCCATTGTTTCAGACACGCGTGCTGTGGCGGCTCCTGGTGATGGTTTTCGGTGCGACCCTGGTCATCAACAGCATGGCGCAGGTATTCGTGGCACCCAATCTCGCGGCCAACGGCAGTATGATTTTGAAAACCATGCTGTTTCTTCAAATCGTGATCGGCGGCATGTTCTTCACGCAGTCGCGGCTGACATGGGCATGCGTCGCGGTGCTATTGCTGCCGGTCTTGTGCGCGTGGGAATTTTCCGCCCTTCATGCGATCGACTATGCCTTCGAGCTGGTGGGGGTCGGGCTGGCGGTACTGCTTATGGCGCCCACGCTGGCGGCGCCAGACTTCGACACCCAGAAACAGGTCGCCACTTTCATACCGACCAGCTTTTCTCTGCGCCTGCACACCGAGCGGCAGTCGTATGACGTGGCGTGGTCTCACGCCAAGCCCTGGCGCTACGACCCGCGCAACGGCATCCCCCCCGAGGATCGTGAGGCCCTCGCCATCGCCGTCCTGCGTACGTTGTTCGGTTTCCAACTGATCGTGCTGGCAGCTCATGACAAACTGCTCGAGCCGGGCGTATCGCTGGCGTTCGTCGACAAATACAGCTTCGTCAACGTGCCTGCTCTGCTCGGCGCCAGCCAGTTCACGAACCTGCATTTCGTATTCGGCGCCGGCCTTGCGGAAATTGCGTTTGGTTCGCTGCTGCTTGCCAATGTTGCTGTGAGAGGCACGTGTGTCATGCTGCTTGGCCTGTTTACGACGACCGGCGTCGTGTTCGGCATCGAGGAGATGGTTGGCCATCTGCCCATCATTGCGATGCTGATCCTGCTGATGGCGTCAGGCTCGCCGCAGCTCCAGTCCGAGCCTGCGATCGGGCGTTGGCAGATCGCCTCGCTGTCAAGTGCAGGCGCCACCCTGATGGGACTTATCTGCATCTTTGTGGCGAACGGCATTTCCCCGCCGGCTGCGAACGCCATTTCCGCGCCGGCCGCGAATGGCATTGCTGCGCCGGCCGCGAATGGCATTGC
>Ga0126369_10003898_pt1 | contig 10855 bp, 7 predicted proteins | sample PanSoiMetaPlot_1_FD_109646 | JGI IMG/M metagenome (GOLD analysis project Ga0126369, IMG submission 109646) | Tropical forest soil microbial communities from Panama - MetaG Plot_1 | ecosystem: Environmental > Terrestrial > Soil > Tropical forest > Bulk soil | place: Panama | collected 2016-02-17
CGCTGCGCGGCGCGCCAACGCCGCTCACCGGCAATGATTTCGAAGTTGTCGCCTTGCAACGCGCGCACGACGATCGGCTGAATAATGCCGCGCTCACGAATTGATCCGGCAAGCTCGTCGAGTTCCTCGTCAGAGAATAGCCGGCGTGGATTACGCGGATTTGGTCGTAGATTTTCAATCGGCGCGCGGCGCGGCCGACGGCCACCGTCGGCGGAAGAGGTTTCTTCGCCGACATCGCCGATCAGCGCGGCCAGGCCGCGTCCCAATCGCGAGTGATCCGACATCGCCGCCGCTCCTGAACTCCGTGCCACGCGATCTTCCTGCTCTTTCGTCTTGCCGCAATTCGTCACCCGAACCGCAAGCGAACCTGGAATCAAAACGTGATAGCGAGAGTCACCCTGCCCTCAGCGCTTTCTCACGTTGGATGATCTCGGTGGCAAGCCGAAGATAGGCCTCGCTGCCGACGCATTTGAGATCGTACACCAGCACCGGCTTTCCATAAGACGGTGCTTCCGAGATCCGGACGTTTCGCGGAATTATTGTCTCGTACACCTTGTTACCCATAAACTGCCGCACATCGGCAACGACCTGATTGGAAAGATTGTTGCGGGAATCGTACATGGTCAACACGATGCCATGGATCGACAGTGTCGAATTAAGCGTCGTCCTGACCTGCTCCACAGTTTTCAAGAGTTGCGACAGACCTTCGAGTGCAAAAAACTCGCACTGCAGGGGAACCAGGATCGAATCCGCAGCCGCCATCGCATTCACCGTGAGCAGATTGAGTGACGGCGGACAATCGACCAGCACATATGTGAAGTCGTGAGTGCGCGTGCCGCTGTTGAGCGTGCGCAGGGCGTTGCGCAGGCGGAAGGCACGGTCACGTTGTTGCCCGATCTCGAGCTCGAGGCCAGACAGATCTAGGGTCGACGGCGCGATGTATAGCTGGGGCACGCCGGTTTGCAGAAACGCGTCACGCATTGCTGCCGCGCCAGTGAGCACATCGTAGGTCGAGGTGCGCCGCGACTTGCGTTCGATGCCGAGCCCGGTCGAAGCATTCCCCTGCGGATCGAGATCGACGATGAGCACTTGTTCGCCAATGGCGGCGAGCGCAGTGCCGAGATTGATTGCGGTTGTTGTCTTACCCACCCCGCCCTTTTGATTGGCGATCGCAAGCGTCCGTGGGCGAATCGGATCAATCTTCAACGCCGCCGTGCCGAATGGGACGACCTGGGGATCAACGGCCTGGGCGCTGCTCTGGGCACTGCTCATACGATCGTATTCCATCGGTTTGTACGGTCGGCGCGGCGGATTGGCCGCGAATCCTAAGCAGATTCGCCCTTAAGCGCTCCGGAGGGGCTCAAGGCTACGAATGACAACAATTGAAGCCTCGGGGCTGGTCTTGCTGGGAACCTTAAACGCCTCGAGTCTCCAATATTTAGCGGCATCGGTCAATTCGGCATCTATATCTTGACCCTTCGGGAACAAAGCGACAGCACCGCGACTGATCAAAGGAAGTGCCTGTTCGCACAGGATTTTCAATGGGGCAAACGCACGTGCCGTCACCGCATGCACGGATTCTGCACAGCTTTCCCCAAATTTCTCGACTCGTCCCTGGTGGACGATGGCCGGCGAACCGGTCGCCCTCACTGCTTCGCGCAAAAATGCAGCTTTTTTTCCATTACTTTCAATAAGATAGACTTTGGCGCCAGGTTGGCCTGCGAGCGCACATGCGAGCGGTAGCCCCGGAAACCCGCCGCCTGATCCGAAATCAACCCATACGCGGGCTTGCGGGGCGAGTGGCAACAGCTGGAGCGAATCAGCGACATGACGTGACCACATGAAAGGAAGCGTCGAAGGTGCCACAAGGTTGGTCTTGTCCTGCCAGACCAACAGCAAATCCACGAACACTTCCAGCCGTTGTTCTGTTTCGCGTGAAACGGGCGTAATCGCGAGCGCGCGCTTTTTGTCGGCGGCGAGATCGAGAGTCCCCTGCCCGCCTTTACTCACGCAGTTTTTGCCGGCGCTTTTTTCCCGCGCCGCACGTGAGCAACGAGCAATGTCAGCGCCGCCGGCGTAACTCCATCGATGCGACCCGCATGGCCAATCGTGCGCGGACGGTGCATTTGCAATTTCTGTTTCACCTCGTTCGACAATCCCGGTAGCGCCGCGTAATCGAAATCATCCGGCAATTCAAAACTTTCGTCTCGACGATACGCTGCGATGTCCGCAGCCTGACGTGAAAGATACACATCGTATTTCGCATCGATCTCAATCTGCTCAGCGATATTCGGCGCAAGCTCGCCGAAGCGCGGCCAAATTTTTGCGAGATCCGAAATCGCCACGTGCGGGTATGACAACAACTCGAATGCGGTGCGCCGTTGTCCGTCCTTATTGAGTGACAGTCCGTGGCGTTCGGCTTCTTTCGGCGTCAGTGAAACCGATCGCGCAAACTCGCGCGCGTCCTTCAGCGCCGAAATTTTTTCGCGATGCATTCGCGCGCGCATCGCGCCAACGCAACCGATAACGATCCCCTTCTCGGTCAAGCGCTGATCGGCATTGTCGGCGCGCAATTGCAACCGATACTCGGCGCGCGAGGTGAACATGCGATATGGTTCGGTCACACCGCGCGTAACGAGATCATCGATCATCACGCCAAGATACGCTTGCGCGCGATCAACCATGATTTCGCTGCCGTCGCCGGCCAGGGCTGCTGCATTGAGACCTGCAAGAAGTCCTTGTGCCGCGGCCTCCTCGTATCCTGTGGTCCCGTTGATCTGACCTGCCAAAAACAATCCGCACAGGCGTTTCGTTTGCAGTGTCGGCGCGAGCTCGCGTGGATCAACGTAATCATATTCGATCGCGTAGCCCGGACGAATAATCCGCGCATTCTGCAAACCGGCAATCGTCGCTACCAGCGCATGCTGAACGTCTTCAGGAAGCGACGTCGAGATTCCGTTTGGATAGATTGTGTGATCATCCAAACCTTCGGGCTCCAAGAAAATCTGATGCCCATCGCGCTCCCCGAACTTCACAATCTTGTCTTCGATCGACGGACAATAGCGCGGACCTCGGCTGGCGATCTGGCCTGAGTACATCGGTGAGCGATGCACATTGCTTCGAATGATTGCGTGCGTAATTTCGTTCGTGCGCGTGATGCCGCACTGGACCTGCGGATTTTCAATCCGCGTTGTCAGGCTTGAAAATGGCTCAGGCGGGTCATCGCCAGGCTGCATCTCGAGCATTGGCCAATCAATCGTGCGCCCATCGATTCGCGGTGGCGTTCCGGTTTTCAACCGGCCGAGTGCGAAGCCGAATTTTTCCAGCGTGCGCGAAAGTCCAATCGCCGGTGCTTCGCCGACGCGACCCGCAGGAATTTGCTTTTCACCGATGTGGATGAGGCCGCGCAAAAAGGTGCCGGTTGTCAGCACTACGGCGCCGGCCGAAATTTTTCGGCCGTCGACAAGCTTGACGCCGCAGACGCGGGGCTTCGCGGCGCCGCCGTCGCTATTAACGTTAACGCCGCTATCGCCGGAGACCTCGACAATGAGGTCGTCGGCCTCAGCCTCAATAACCTCGAGATTTAGCGTTTGGCGAATCGCCGTCTGCATGGCTGCCGCGTAGAGTTTGCGGTCGGCTTGCGCTCGAGGGCCGTGTACGGCGGGCCCTTTGCGGCGGTTGAGCATACGGAATTGGATGCCACCGAGATCGGCAACTCGGCCCATGAGACCGTCCAGCGCATCGACTTCTCGCACCAAATGGCCTTTTCCCAAGCCTCCAATGGCTGGATTGCACGACATGGCCCCAACGGTCGCGAATCGGTGTGTCACCAGCGTCGTACGAGCGCCCATACGGGCGGCCGCGGCCGCCGCCTCACAACCGGCGTGGCCGCCGCCGATCACCACGACGTCGAATCGGGTAGACATCAAAGACCTCGGATGCGGGGTTGTAGCGGAGGCGCGGGGAGGGGTCAAAAATATCGGTTTTTCTTAAAATGTTTCACGTGAAACATTTTTAATCCTTCCAAGGGCCTCTTTTGCTCGTTATTTGCCGATACAGAAATCCCGAAAAATCGCGTCGAGGATATCCTCAACGTCGACCCGACCGGTAAGCCGTCCGAGAGCCGTGGCAGCAATTCGCAGCTCCTCGGCGAGGAGGTCTTCCTTAGCGGCCAGATCGCGTGCCAGCGCGCGCCTTAGCGCCGCCAAGGTATCCGCCAACGCCCGCCGGTGCCGCTCACGAGTGATCAGGGCTGATTCGGCGCCCGTCAAAAATTTTTCGGCATGGTGCTGGAGTCCGGCAATGAGATCATCAACGCCGAGCCCGGACAGCGCCGAAACATCGAATTCTAATTCACTCGCATTGAATTCAAATTCAGTTCTTTTGTTTAACGGAGTGTTAACCGAATTTTTTAAGGAGCTGTTAGTGCGCATCGTCGATTCAGTTTTTCGGTTATTTTGCGGCAAGTATTCACTTCTTCGATTGGCACGTTCACGCAAATCGATTTTGTTGCGGATTAGCCAAATTGTAGGGCCCGTCTGGTGCATTGTCGGTTGCGGACGATCCTCCGCGCTCGGCCGCTGCACCGTGAAATTCCGACCAAGGGCATCCACCGGATCCGCTGCCGGCAAATGCGCAGCCACGGGCTGACGCGACGCACCGGAACAATCGCCGGCAGGATCGCTCGCTTCGACGACCCAAAGCACGAGGTCAGCCGCGCCTGCCCGCGCCTGCGCACGACGCACCCCTTCAAGCTCGATCGGGTCGCCGGTTTCGCGAATGCCGGCCGTATCAAGCAACGTCACCGGCAATCCCGCGAGATCGAGATGCACTTCAATCACGTCGCGGGTCGTACCGGCATGGGGCGATACGATCGCGGCCTCGCGCTTGGCAATGCGGTTAAGCAACGTGGACTTTCCGGCGTTCGGCGGGCCCGCGATGGCGACCACCAGTCCTTCACGCAGTCGTTCGCCCCGGGCACCATCAGCAAGTGCGGATGCAATTTCGCCTTCGAGCGCGCGCGCAATTTTTAGCGCTGGTGTCACAAGATCCTGCGGCACGTCGGCCTCGTCAGAAAAATCGATACGCGCTTCGATCAGAGCAAGCGCCTGGATAAGCTGCGAACGCCATTCTTCGGCGCGATGTCGCAACGCGCCGGTCATCTGACGAAAGGCCTGCCTGCGCTGGCCTTCCGTCTCTGCCATTACAAGATCGGCAAGGCCTTCGGCCGCGGTGAGATCGAATTTGCCGTTCTCAAAGGCCCGGCGAGTGAACTCACCAGCCTCGGCTGGCCGCAGGCCTTCAAACGTTGAAAGCGCATCAAACACCGCCGCAACGACCGCACGGCCTCCGTGCAGTTGAAGTTCGGCGACGTCCTCGCCGGTTTCGCTATGCGGACCCGGGAACCAAAGCACCAACGCCTGGTCGATGATCTCGGCGTTGCGGCCGCGTACACGCGCCAGCGCCGCTTTTCTTGGCGCCGGGATTTTGCCGGTTAGCTCCTTGAGCGCATCGCCAGCGTGAGGGCCGGAGATACGCACCACCGCGATCGCTGCCGGCGGCCGGCCGGAGGAAAGAGCGAAGATGGTATTACGCGTCGCTACAGGCATGGTGGCGCACGGAAGCGCCCGGTAGGGGAGGGGTCAAGCCCCATCGGCAGAGTGCGTATTTCGCCGCTCGCGATATGATCGCCGGGATTTCACGATCTGTCGGAGGAGCCTATGACACCAAAGCTCCACTCTGTTGCCGTCTTGCTGTCGCTTGCATTTGCGGGCTGTTCGGGGTCGCTGGCTCAGGCGCAAAACGATCTTGCGCGCGCCTATCGTGTGATCTCCTCCAAGAAGTTCGTCGATCTGACGCACAGTTTTGGGCCGCAGACACCGGTTTGGTCCGGCTTTGGCCAGGCAAAAATGACGCCGGCAGCTGACCCGAAAACGCACCGGCCTTACACGATCAAGGAGGATGGCTTCCGCGCCACATTCTACGAGATGGTTGGCCAGTACGGCACGCACGTCGACCCGCCAGCGCATTTCGCTGAGAACGGAGCTACCATGGATGAGATTCCGCTCAACCAGATGATCCTGCCGCTGATCGTACTCGACGATACGCCATATCTGGCGAAGGACCCGAACCACGCGTTTTCGGTCGCTGACCTGAAAGCTTGGGAGAGCGTGCATGGTCGTGTTCCGCGCGGCGCGTTCATCGCTCTGCGCACCGATATGTACAAGGACTGGGAGGAAAACCCTGAGCGCTTCAAACGCGAGCCATTTCCGGCCTGGGCTTTTGAAACAATCAAGTTCCTGTATGAGCAGCGCGGCGTAGTGGCGACCGGCCACGAGTCAATGGACACCGACACCAGCGACAAGATGCTCTCGGAAACCTATATCCTCCAGCACGGGCATTACCAAATTGAAGTCATGGCCAATCTCGACAAGGTTCCGCCGAAGGGCGCGTTGATTGTAGTCACATGGCCGAAGGTCCAAAAAGGGCTTGGCTTCCCGGCCCGCGCGTTTGCAATCTTGCCCTGATGGGCGTTGATCGAAGGTACGCTGTATCGATGTCCGGTCCGAGTAGCATGCACGAAAATCGTCTGGCGCAAGCGACCAGTCCCTATCTTCTTCAGCACAAAAACAATCCGGTGGACTGGTGGACCTGGGGGCCGGAAGCGCTTGCCGAAGCTAAGCGTTCGAACCGGCCCATTCTGCTTTCAGTCGGCTATGCCGCCTGCCACTGGTGTCATGTGATGGCACACGAATCTTTCGAGGATGAAGCAACCGCGCGGGTGATGAACGAGCTGTTCGTCAATATCAAAGTCGACCGCGAAGAACGGCCGGACATCGACCAGATCTACATGCATGCGCTGCATCTTCTGGGAGAGCAGGGCGGTTGGCCACTCACCATGTTCCTCACCTCCGCTGCCGAACCGGTGTGGGGTGGCACTTATTTCCCAAAGGAGTCGCGTTTTGGCCGACCAGCTTTCGTCGACGTGCTGCGCGAGGTTTCCCGGTTGTTCCGGGAAGAGCCAAGTCGAATCGAGCAGAACCGCGCGACTCTTCTAACGCGCCTCACTGACAAGGGCCGGCCGGCGGGGCGAGTTACCATTGGACTTAAGGAGCTCGATGCTGCCGCCACGCACATCGGCAACATGTTCGACGCCGTCAATGGCGGTCTGCGCGGTGCACCAAAATTCCCGCAGCCTGCGATTCTGGAAATGCTGTGGCGCGCCGGCTTGCGTACCAACGATGCGCGGTTCTTCGAGACTGTCGAGCTTTCGCTCGAACGAATGAGCGAGGGCGGCATCTTCGATCATCTCGGTGGTGGTTTTTCACGCTATTCCGTGGACGAAAGATGGCTGGTGCCACATTTCGAAAAGATGCTCTACGACAACGCGCAGCTGCTGGAGTTACTGGCGCTGGCCTGGCAGCGCAGCAAAAGGTTGCTGTTCGCCCAACGTGCCAGGGAGACGGTGACCTGGCTTGAGCGAGAGATGACTACCGCCGCCGGCGCCTTTTGCGCGTCCCTGGATGCCGATTCAGAGGGTGAGGAAGGCAAGTTCTATGTCTGGTCTAAAAAAGAGGTCACCGAACTCCTCGGGTTCGAATCTGGTGAATTCTTCGCGCGGCATTACGACGTGACCGACGAAGGCAACTTCGAAGGTCAGAACATACTCAACCGGCTCAAGACTTTGCCACGGAACGAAGCCGATGAGCTTCGTCTTGCGAGCTTGCGCGCGGTCTTGCTCGACGCGCGCGCCAAGCGCGTACGACCCGGCCTCGACGACAAGGTTTTGGCCGACTGGAACGGCCTGATGATCGCGGCGCTTGTCAATGCCGGCATCATTCTTGACGAACCGTCATGGCTCGATATGGCCAAGCGCGCGTTTGATTTTATCGCGATAAAAATGACGAATGGCGACCGGCTCGGCCACTCCTGGCGTGACGGAAAGTTATTGTTTCCCGGCCTTGCCTCGGATTTCGCCGCCATGATTCGCGCCGCACTGGCGCTCTATGAGGCGACTGGCGACCGCAGGTATCTTGAGCGCGGGCTCAGCTGGCAGGCAGCATTCGACGCGCACTATGCGGACCCCGACACCGGCGGCTACTATCTATCCTCCGATGACGCGAGCGATCTATTGCTGCGGCCGCACTCAACACAGGACGACGCGATCCCCAATGCCAATTCTGTGGCGGCTCAGAATTTGGTGCGGCTCGCGACTTTGGCGGGTAGCGACAAATGGCGAGCGAAAGCCGACCGTCTCATCGACGCCATTCTCTCCGCGGCTGAGCGCAATCTGTTCGGCCATGTGGCGCTGCTTAATGCACTCGACATGCGGTTGCGCACTGCAGAGATTGTAGCGACCGGACCTGATGCCGAACGCTTCGCACAAATCGGATTGAAGTTGCCTTACCTCGATCGCATCGTGCTGCGCGTCGACTCCAACACCGATCTGCCCGCATCGCATCCGGCTCAAGAAAATTTGAAAGGCACCCGCGCAGGCGCGGTCTTCATATGCGTAGCTGAACGATGCTCGCTGCCGGTGACAGATCCCGGCCAGATTGCGAACGTGGTTACTGCAATGCGTACTTCTTAAGATCGATCCTCCGAAAGGCCGAGGAGCCAACTAACGATTCCCGCGGGCGCCGATCAATGTTGTCACAAGACCTATCCGTTTGCGCGGCCTCTTCGTCCATTCGTCTGACTCGTGCAGCTATCACCTAATCAGTGGGCGCGCGGCTTCACTTGCTTTCGATATATCTCACCACTGAGCTGAACTTTCGTTCAGCTTCGCTCGTCGTGTGTCGACGAAACTGTGGGGTCGATCGCCATGGATGCATACTCTAAGTTTTTTATCTGCTCGGATGTGATCAGGGCTGCGAAAAACTTTTTTCTTGCGGTCGCAATTATCTGCCTCGCAGCCGGCGCGCCGCAATTTTCCGTGGCGCAAAAAGCCGGCGATACGGCGAGCATGCCGAACTTTGCCCCGGCCATGATCGAACACATGCAGAAAATGCGCCGCTACAAGGATCCCGATCGCGGCGTCGAAAATCCTCCGGCAGTGATCGACCGCTTCAGGACCGATGCGAATCCGAAAGGTGCAGCCGCCACATTCCAGCCGAGCGGCGCGACATTCACCGCTAACAATGCGTTCTTCAAGGACATGGGAACCAATGGCAGAACCTGCTTTACCTGCCATAGGCCGGAGAACGGCTGGAGCGTCAGCGCAAAAGATGTTGCCGAGCGGTTCGAAAAAAGTGCCGGCACTGATCCCATCTTCCGGCTGGTCGATGGTGCGGCCTGTCCTAGCGATGATGTATCGACCCTGCGTGCAAAGCACCGCGCTTACAAATTGCTGACCGAGAAGGGTCTAATTCGCATCGGCCTCGGCATTCCGGTGACGGCTCAATTCACGATCGCAGTGGACGATGATCCTTTCGGCTGCAACCTCGGTGAGGGGACCGGCACTCAATCCGGCATCGTCTCGGTTTACCGGCGCCCCTTGCCTACTACCAATGTGGGCTTCCTGAGCGCAATCATGTGGGATGGCCGCGAGCCCTCGTTTGAAAACCAGGCAGTCGATGCCACGCTTGGCCATGCGCAGGCAGCGGCGGCGCCAACGCCCGATCAGGTGGCCGGGATCGTCGCTTTCCAGAAGGGCCTTTTCACTGCCCAGATCTTCGACAAAAAGGCCAAGTTCCTCACCGGCGACAATGCCAAGGGTGGTCCCATCGCACTGTCGACACAGGAGTTTTTCATCGGCATCAATGATCCGCTCGGGGGCAATCCGAAAGAACTTCCGTTCACCTCGGAGATTTTTGATCTTTATCGCCCCTGGCTGAGCGCAGGCGAGCGTCATGACCATGACCACAGCCCGCCGGTGGCAAACGAGGATCTTTTAAAGACCATCAACGCCACCGAGGATTGGCGCATACATGATCACGAGCGCAGCATGGTGAGCGAGCATCGCCGCTCGGTGGCGCGCGGCGAGGAGCTGTTCAACAAAACCAAGGTCGTCATCACCGGCGTCTCCGGCATCAACGATAAACTCGGGGTCGATCATATCGATGGATCCTGCGGCACCTGTCATGACTCGCCGAACATCGGCAATCATTCGGTCAAATTGCCCATTGATATCGGCATTCCCGATGCCGGCGATAAAGCACCGCCAGCGTTGGACATAACCGGGTTGCCGGTGTTCACGCTGACGTGCTCCAACGTCCCGGACGATCATCCTCTCAAGGGTAAGGTCTATAAAGTAACTGACCCTGGCCGCGCCATGATCAGCGGAAAGTGCGAAGACATTGGCCGTTTCAAAGGGCCAATTCTGCGCGGGCTCGCCGCCCGCGCGCCTTATTTCCATAACGGCTCGGCCGCAACTTTGCGCGAGGTGGTCGACTTCTACGACCAGCGCTTCAACATCGGCTTTACCCACAAGGAAAAAACCGATCTCGTGAATTTCCTGAATACGCTCTGACGAAACTAGTCGATCCCAAAAAGAAATGGCCGGGTTTTGCCCCGGCCATTTTGACTCGTAACCCGAACTGGTCAGGTATTCATCGACTCGAAGAACTCGCCATTGTTCTTCGTGTTGCGCAGCTTGTCGAGCAGGAAGTCGATGGCATCCATGGTGCCCATCGGGTTCAAAATCCTGCGCAGCACATACATTTTCTTGAGGATCGCCGGATCAGTGAGCAGCTCTTCCTTGCGCGTGCCGGAGCGGGTGATGTCGATCGCCGGGAACGTGCGCTTGTCGGCGACCTTGCGGTCAAGGATCAATTCCGAGTTACCGGTGCCCTTGAATTCTTCGAAAATCACTTCGTCCATGCGGCTGCCGGTATCGATCAGCGCGGTCGCGATA
>Ga0126369_10003899_pt1 | contig 10854 bp, 11 predicted proteins | sample PanSoiMetaPlot_1_FD_109646 | JGI IMG/M metagenome (GOLD analysis project Ga0126369, IMG submission 109646) | Tropical forest soil microbial communities from Panama - MetaG Plot_1 | ecosystem: Environmental > Terrestrial > Soil > Tropical forest > Bulk soil | place: Panama | collected 2016-02-17
AACAGCGCTTGCCAGAGTTGGTTCTCGACGCGCGTCGAGCGATTGCCATGCTCCAGATACTGCGCGGTGAGCATCTTGCGCAGCGCATCGGTATGCGCGTCGACGTGGAAGATCGCCTCCAGCTTCGTCGGCGTGCGCTTCGCGTCGCGCTCCGTGAGACGCCCAAGCTCACCCAGCACCGCGGCGTGCATGGCCAGCGGATCGTTGGCCGGAAAGGCCGCCAGCCATCGCTCGGCGGTTTTCGCGTCGGCGAGGGGGTCTTTGACGCTCTTGTTAAATCGGAACATCGAAGGGGTGGCCGGTCGCCGGCACGCTGCTTGCAAGGAGTGGTTCGTGGCCTCGCAATCGTGCTGGATTCTGACGAAGGTCTATGCCGGAAGTCCTTGTTACGAAAGCGAGATGATGGAACAAAGCGCTGTCCGGGGCAACACGCGCCGCCAGGCGGTGCGCGGGCCTGACGCGCGGCGGCGGGAGTTGCCGCAAATGCGTCAAGCTGAAACGGACAAGGGAACTCTTTATACTTGTGTCACACAGGAAGGGTAGAGGCATGGGAATCCTGATCAAGGCGCCGACACGCCGGCGCGATAACGCCGTACCTATCATCGGTCCGGCCCCGGTTGCCGAAAATCGTGGTGCGCTGCACATCCGCGAAGTGGTTCGCATCACTGGCTTGCGGCGAGAACAGCTCTACATGTGGCAGCGACGTTACGGCTTCCCCGACCCGTCGCGCGACGGCTTCGGGGATCGTGTTTATCCACCGGATCAGGTGGCGCGGCTCAAGCTGATCAAGCAACTGCTCTCCGAAGGCTGGCGGGCAGGGGCGGTCGTTCCGCTCGCCGAATCGGCCCTGCAATCGATGCTCGGCATCGCCGTCGAGGACCCGGTGCCTCTTCCCAGCGAGATCGAGACGGCGGTCAGACTGCTCGGCGAGCATCGCGTGGGCGAGCTTCAGAACCATCTCTCGAAGCTTCTCGTCGGGCAGGGCTTGCGGCGCTTCCTCGAGAAGACGCTGATTCCGCTCAACGAGGCGGTGCACGAACGAGTCGTGCGCGGCGAAATGCAGAATTTCCAGGAGCTGCGGTTCGCGGATCTCGCGCAGCGGCTTCTGCGCGACGTGACGCGTCTGGTACGCCCAACGCGGGACGCTCGGCAGATTCTGCTTGCTACCCCGCCGAACGATCCCAACCAGCTCGGGCTCGCAATTCTCGAGCTGCTCTTGTTCACGGAAGGGATCAATTGCCTGACACTGGGCGCTGGCGTTCCAGCGCAGGAGATCGGCGGCGCGGCGCGCGCTTACAAGGTCGCTCTCACCATCCTGCTGTTCGATCGCGGCATCTCAGGCAAGATCGCGGGCCAGGAGATACGCTCGCTTCGTTCCGAGCTTCCGGAAGAGCTTCCGCTGGTCGTGAGCGGTCGCGCGGTCAACCTGCTGGCTAAGCCGATCGCCAACGTGCGCACGGCTGCTGACTTCAGCTCGGTGATGTCGACGATGCGACAGCTTGGTGTAGCGAACGGCAACGGCGCCGCGGAGACTCCGCAACGTGCTTGAGACCGCGACGCTGCACTGGTCGTGGCGCCTGATTGCGCTGGCGCTGATGGCCGCGCTGAGTTATCTCGTGTGGCGCGGCTATCAGCAGCCGGATCTGATCTTCGACTTTGCGAACCTGCGGTTGTGCTGAGCGATTGAGCGAGTCGGCGGCAGCCGGTTCCTCCGTTCAACTCTCCCGCGCGTAAGCCTCCATCCAAGCCGCGGTCGCGCCCGCGTCCGCGTACCCCTCGCTCTTCAGCGCGCCGATGACCCGCTCCCGGTCTTCCGGGCTGCGGTTCTGGGAAAGCTTGAACTTTGCGTCGACGCGCTCGACCGTAAGCTTGAATCCGACGATCGCGCCCAGCATTGCCTCGAGTGGCCGGCCCTCGAGCTGCAGCCGCCAAGGCTTCGGTCGGGAGCCCTCGTAGCGTCGGATCATTTCATCGAGCAGCGCACGCTTTTCGCGCTCGTCGTCCATGATCTCTGCGGGGCCATGGACATGCACCACGGCGTAGTTCCATGTGGGCACCGCGGTCACCGGTTCGGCATACCAGGTCGGCGAGACGTACGCATGGGGACCCTGGAAGATGGCCACCGATGGAGCGTCGACGAAGTGCTGCCAGTGCGGATTGGCGCGGGCCATGTGTCCGAGCAGAACTCCGTGAGGTCCGCGCTCCGCGAAGAACTGCAGCGGCAAGTGACTTACTTGAGGTTCCGTGGCGCCCGGCGTCACGAGCGTCGCGAAGGGATATTCGGCGATGAGGCGGGTCACCTGCGCGGCCTCGCGAAGCGCAAACGGGCGGGGGATGTACACGCTCATGACGTGCTAGTGGACGGAGGTCGGGGTCGGCGCAGCGAACAGAGCGCGTGCCTCTTCCGCGTCGAAGTCGTAGCGGCGGTTGCAGAACTCGCAGTTGACGCCCACCGAGCCCTGCTCCGCCAGAATGCTGTCGACCTCGGCGCTGCCGAGCATCTTCAGCGCACCTGCGACGCGCTCTCTCGAGCAGGAACAGCCGAAACGCGGCGTGCGCGCGCGAAATGCGCGAACGTCATCGTCGCGGAACAGCGTTGCGAGCAGCGCGTGCGCATCGGTCGGGCCGAACGGCTCGGTGGCTCCATCGACGGCGGACACGGCGCGCGTCCAAGTTGCCGTGTCGGCTTCCGTCGAGCCGGGCATACGCTGCAGCAGCAGCCCCCGCACGCGTTCGCCCGTGGCGTCGAGCCACAGGCGGCTCGCAATCTGCTCGGAGGCAGCCAGGTAGTGCTCGAACAGCGAAGCGACCGAACCGCCTTCGAGCGCGACGATTCCCTGGTGCAGCGGACCGCCGTCCCTGGGGTCGAGCGTCAATACCATGCGGCTCCGCCGCGGGTCGCCAGCCAGCTCGGCCAACGTTGCGGCTTCATCGATATCGCCGTTCCACTGTGCGGTAGCGCGTAGGGTGAGCGCGGCATCACACTCGACCACGAGCAGCCTGACCGATCCCGCACCCTGCAGTTGAAGGATCAGGCTTCCCTGAAACTTGAGCGAGTTTGCGAGCAGGCACATTGCTGCCATCGTCTCGCCGAGGATTCGCGTGAGCCGGGGCGGATAGCTGTGGCTCCCGACGCACTCTCGATAAGCGGCGTCGAGGCCCACGACAGCGCCCCGCAATGCGGCGCGCTCGAATACAAAGCGGGTGAGACTATCGGTGATCGGAACGCCCATGCGGACCCTTGGCTCAAGGCTGGGCAGCGGTGCCGTGCAGCGTGGTCCGCTGGTCAATCGTGGTGCGGCGCTCCGTTCGGGCCTCGCTCGGCTTCGGCTCGGCCGCCGCACTCATTCCTTCTCCTTGAGCGGCAGCGTGTAGATCGTCATCGGAAGTCCGGAGTTGCGGTCGAACATCGCACCGGCTTCGATGCCCGCTTTCGCCACTGCCGCGGCATTGCGTAGGCGCCCGTAGAGCGCCTGCATCGCGCCCAGCGCGAACTCGCGGCCCGAGCCGACGGCCCAGTACTGGGTGTACTCGAAGACCTCGCGCATGGAGTAGACGCCGAAGATGCCGTTCCCGTTGGCGATCAGCGCCTGGATCTGCGTGGACTCGTACGGATCGTCCTCTTCCTCTTTCGGGTTGAGGAAATGCTGATCCTTGAGGATCGGATGCAGCTTGCGGAAGGTCTCGAAGATCGCGATCTTGCTGCTGAAGTCGAGATCCTTGTGCTGCGCGAGCAAGCTCTCGAAGACGAGTTGGTGCGCGGCGCTGCCGCACAAGCCGACGTAGGTGTCCCGATAGCGGACTATCTTGTCGAAAACACGGTCGAATTGCGCCGTCAATCGAGTGTCACCGAATGTGGTGAGCGAATCGGCGGCGATTGCGACTTCTCCATTCTTGCGAACGGCGACCAGTGTAGTCATGGATTTTCGACGCTGACGCGGGAGATTGTCGACGCGGCGCGCGGCTTGAGCGCACGCGCGCCGGGCGACGGGCGAATTATACCGCGGCGCCGACGATCGGCGCCGGCGCGGGCAACATCGTTACCGGAGGCAGCACACGTGCGTTCCAGGCGCGATGGGCCCAATGCCAGAACGAGTCGATCGAAGACGGCGGTGAGCTTGGCATCGGCTGGTCGAGAAACCTCCACGCTTGCAGAAGCGCCGGCAGCGGATCCACCGGCAGGGGTGGTGCCGCCGTCTGTTTGGAAAGCTTTTCGCCGTGTGCATCGATGGCGATCGGATGGTGCAGATAGATCGGTGCGGGCAGTCCGAGGCGTTGTTGTAGCCAGATTTGCCGCGGCGTCGATGCGAGCAGGTCCGACCCGCGCACGACGTGGGTGACGCCCTGGTCTGCGTCATCGACGACCACGGCGAGTTGATATGCGAAGACATCGTCCGCGCGCTTGACCACGAAGTCGCCGACTTCGCGCGCGAGGTTCTGTTCGTACCAGCCCTGAAGGCGATCGCGGAACCCGAGCGTCTCGTCACTCACCGCGGCACGCCAGGCACGAGCGCGCCGGCCCGGCGGGACGCTGTTGCGGCATGTGCCTGGATAGATGCGCTCGCCGCCGGCGCCGAGCGCCGCGCCCTCGAGACCCTTGCGGGTGCACGCGCATGGGAATGCGAGCGCCGTGCTCACGAGGCGATCGAGCGCGGCCTGGTAAAGCTCGCTGCGCTCGCTCTGCCAAATGACCGGGCCGTCGCAGCGAAAGCCGTATGCCGCGAGTTGCTTGAGAATCCTCAGCGCGGCCACCCTGCTGCTGCGCGGCTCGTCCAGGTCTTCGACGCGCACGAGCCATTCGCCGCCGTGCGCGCGGGCGTCACAATAGCTCGCGAGCGCGGCGATGAGCGACCCGAAGTGCATGGGTCCAGTCGGCGATGGAGCGAAGCGACCTCGGTAGCGCGCACTCATGCTGATGACCGGCGGTTGCGCTTAGCGGGGCGCGGCGATGGTGGTAACGGCGCCGTCGGTCGCCTGGCGCGGCGAATAGGTCCAGTAGCGCCGCACCGTAGCCAGCACTCCATTGGGATATTCGCCCTGTCCGAGGCTGCCGTTGTAGCGACCGAGCGCGCGGTAAAGATCGCCGTTTTCGATATCGACCAGATAGTGGCGAAGGATGACGGTGCCGAAGCGGATGTTCGTCTTGGCGTCGAACAAGGGACTGCTTCCCTGGAACTGCTCGACGCAGCCGCCGAGCTGTTTGAGCCAGAAGGGCATCACTTGCATGTAGCCCCGCGCCCCTGCGGAAGAGACTGCATACTTGTTGAACGCGCTTTCGTACTGGATCAGTCCGAGGACCAGCTGCGGATCGAGCCCGGCACGGGTCGATTCATAGTGGACGGTCGTGAGCAGCGCGATGCGATCGCGCGCGTCGGGCATGCGCTGCGCAAGGCGCGGGCTCATATCGTTGAGCCACGCCAGAACGTCAGCCTGCCGACCGTGTACGCGCTCGGTCTCGCTCTGCTCGCCCAATGCCTTGCACATGCCGGTTCGCACGGAGTCGGACAGCTGCTCCTCGATCTGCGCACCGGCGCGCGCGGGCCCGCTGACGGACCACGAGACCAGCGCTCCGAATGCAACAAGGGTCGCTAGCACCCAGCTCTTCGGCATTGGTGTCATCCGGCAGCGAGCTTCTCGCGCAGGAACGAGGCGATCTCGTTGCGCTTCATCGCGGTGGGCTGCGTCTCGCGCCGCCCCTGGTATTCGACGTTGTCTTCCCTCAACGCGCGTTCGCCAATCGTGACTCGATGCGGGATGCCGACAAGCTCGAGGTCGGCAAACATGACGCCCGGCCGCTCGCCGCGATCGTCCAGCAGCACTTCGATGCCCGCGGATTCCAGTTCATCGTGCAGCTGGTCGGCCGCTCGCCGCACCGCTTCGACGCGATCGTAACCTATGGGCGCGATGGCGACGCTGAATGGCGCGAGCGGTTGCGGCCAGATGATGCCGCGCTCATCGTTGTTCTGCTCGATCGCGGCGGCCACGATGCGCGTGACGCCGATGCCGTAGCACCCCATCTCCATGACCTGCGGTTGACCGCCCGCATCGAGGAAAGTTGCACCCATCGCCTGCGAGTACTTCGTTCCGAGCGCGAATACGTGCCCGACTTCGATGCCGCGAACGATGTCCAGCGGGCCTTTGCCGTCGGGCGAAGGATCGCCTTTGACCACGTTGCGAATGTCCGCCACTCGATCGGGCTCGCGGCAATCGCGGCCGAAGTTGACGCCTCGGAGATGGAAGTCGATCTCGTTCGCGCCGCATGTGAAATCCGCCATCGCGTTGACTTCGCGGTCCACGATCAGCGGCATCGACGCAGGCATTCCAACCGGTCCGAGATATCCGGGCGTGCAGCCGAGCGCCGTGGCGATTTCATCATCTCTCGCCCAACGAAACCCGGCCAGCCCCGGTACCTTGGCGGTCTTGATCTCGTTGAGCGAATGGTCGCCTCGAATCAGCAGCATGTGCACCTTGCCGTCGACCCAGAGCATGATGCACTTGACCGTTCGCGCAAGCGGCAGGCCAAGCAGTCGAGCGACTTCTTCGCAGGTCGACTGGCCCGGGGTCGAGACTCGCTGCATGGCTTCTCGCGCCGCGGGCCGCGCGGGTGGCGGCGCGGCCTCCGCCAATTCGACGTTTGCCGCGTAATCCGAGTTTACACAGTAGGCAATCGCATCCTCTCCGGAATCTGCGAGCACCTGGAACTCGTGCGACGCACTGCCGCCAATCGGCCCGGTATCGGCGGCCACTGGCCGGAACTTGAGGCCCATCCGGGTGAATATGCGCACGTAGGCGTCGTACATCGCCTGATACGACTTGAGCATTCCGGTTTTGTCCGCATCGAAGGAATAGGCATCCTTCATGATGAATTCGCGCGAGCGCATCACGCCGAAACGCGGGCGTATCTCATCGCGGAACTTGGTCTGGATGTGATAGAGATTCACCGGGAGCTGCTTGTAGCTCTTGAGCTCCTTGCGGGCGATGTCGGTGATTACCTCTTCGGAAGTCGGCTGCAGCACGAAGTCTCGCTCGTGCCGGTCCTTGAAGCGGCGCAGTTCCGGGCCGTACTGGTCCCAGCGATCCGATTCCTGCCACAGCTCTGCCGGTTGAACTACCGGCATCAGGAGCTCGATCGCGCCAGCGCGGTTCATCTCCTCGCGCACGATCGCTTCGATTTTTTTGAGCACGCGCACCCCGATGGGCATCCAGGTGTAAATGCCGGCGGCCAGCCTTCTGATCAGCCCGGCGCGCAGCATCAGCTTGTGGCTCGCGAGCTCGGACTCGGCCAGTGCTTCCTTGAGCGTCGAGAGAAAAAAACTGGACAGGCGCATGCTAAGCTTTGTTATGCAAAGCCTTGATTTTAACTCAATTTACGCCCTGTCCGGGCGTTGCTAGCGCAGCTTCAGGGGCTCGCGATTGCGACGATCGACCTCTTCGGCGTGTGCGAGCAGGGGCGCCGCCTCGTCGTTGCGCCCGAGCGCTCTCAGCGCGTCGGCCCAGCCGCGATAGGCGGGCGAGTAGGCTGCGTCGACGCGAACCGCGACGGCAAAACGTGGCGGCGCCTCCTCGATCCTGCCGAGCGCGCGCAGCGCCTGCGCCCAGCCCGCGTGCGCCTGCGGGTAAAGCGGATCGATGGCGACCGCGCGCTCATAGTGGGCGAGCGCGAGCTCGGGCTCGCCGAGCGCGAACAATGCGTCGGCTCTTCCATAGGCGGCGTCGCCAGCTCCCGGGGCTTGTGCAAGCGCCGCCTCGAAGCTCGCGACCGCGCCTCGCGCGTCGCCTGCGGAGAGGCGAGCAAAGCCCAGTGCCTTGAGCGCATGCTCGTTCTCTCCGGAGCGCTCGATCTCGCGATCCGCAGCCGCGAGCGCCTTCTCGGAACGCCCGAGTGCAGCGTAGACCATCGCGAGCGGAGGCGACCAGAACATGTCTCGCGCGCCGAGCGTCACCGCCTTTTCGCATGCGGCCGCGGCCTGGTCGAAACGATGCAGACCGAACAGCGCGTAGCCCCATGCGCTCCAGGCGCGTGAGTTGTGGGGGCCGAGGTTGAGCGCGCGACGCGCGAGTGCGACCGCCTGATCGTGACGGTGCAGCATCGATGCATGAATCGAGTTGTTGGCGATCAGATTGGCAGTTCGAACCGGAATCTGCAGCGCTCGTACGCGATGAGCGCGGGCTTCGTCGAAGCGCCCCATCAAATCGAGTGCGTTGGCCCAATTCTGGTGAATGAAGGGCAGGTGCGGTCCGGCGGCGGCGGCGTCCCGAAAACGATCGGTGGCTTGAACGAGCTGCCGCAACTGCATCAGGCAAATGCCCTGCATGTTGAGCGCCCAGGGCCGCTCGCCGGGCGGGGCATGCTGCAGCATATGGTCGAGCGTCGTCAGGGTCCGCGCAAAATGTGGCGGATGCTCACGCGTCTCCTGCGAAAAATAATGGTGCGCGAGTATCCACGGGTCCACGATGCGCAGCACGTCTTCGGCCCCCAGCGCGAGGAGACCTGCCACGTCTGAGCCTCGGTGCACACCGACGATCGCCACGCTGCGTTGGTCCCGGCTGCGCAAGGTAAGCTCGTAATCGTCCCCTTCACGAGTGATCTCGCCGCCGATGTGCGACTCCGGGATCCGCAGCAATCGATGGATGTAGCGCACGATCGCCTGGAGGGAGAATCGTCCCGGCACCTGCAGATCTATCAGATTCGCGCTGGAGTCCGCGCCGCGCAGCTCCTTGAGCGTCGGCGCCTTGCGCTGCATGGTGAGCAGCGCGTCGAGGAGCCGCTCGGCGATGACCGCGGGCGAATAGCCGCGCTCGGACAATCCTTGCGGGACATCGATCGGGTCGAGAAACACCGTGTTGTGCCTGAGCTCGCGCACGATGGCGTAGAGCACGGCCCCGAGAGCCGCGATGAGCACGATCGACAGGATGATCGTGAACGTGGCAGACAGATTCTGGGCAAGCGAGGACAGCATCACGGAAGCTCCAGCGGCGCCGCCAGACGAGCCTCCGCCTGTTGCGCTTCGGCCCGCTTCGCGGCGGCTTCGTCCTTGTGTCCAAGCATGTCCAGCGCGCGTGCCCATTCCTGGTAGACGAGCGGATCGTCGGGGTCGTTGACAGCGATCGTGGCGAGGCGCTGCGCCGCGACCTTGGGCCGCCCCAGCGCGAGCTGGGCGCGCGCCCATCCCGTCTGCGCCATCCAGTGGTGCGGCTCGTTCGAGAGTCCGGTCTCGTACTGCACGAGCGCCTCGTTCGGCTTTCCGAGTGCGAGCAGCGCATCCCCGAAGTGGGCCGCCAGATACGCGGATGCGTTGCCGTTGTCCTGCGCATAGCGAAATTCGGCGAGCGCCTCGTCGTATCGTCCAAGCGACGCATAGGCAACTCCGCGCGCTTCGCGGCACCACAGATCACCTGGCCACTCCGCGAGCGAGGCATTGCAGATCTCGATCGCTTCCGGGCCCCGCCCGACGGACGCAAGCACGAAGGCAAGCGTGGAAGGCAGGTCCTTGTCGGCGGGGTTGAGTTGGAATCCGCGCTCAGCCATCGCGGCAGCCTCACGCCGCCGGTGCACCGTGTACAGGTCGAGCGCTACGGTATTGTGGGTATCCGCTCCGCTCGGATCGCGCGCGAGCGCCCGGCGCGAATAGTCCAGTGCTTCCGCATTTCGCCCGAGGGCGCTGACCATGCTGGACGCAGTGAGCCAGTCGCTCGCGCTCTGAGCGGATCTCACCTGCTCGCGAACGATCTCGAGGGCCTCGTCGTCGCGTCCCATGCGCACGAGTTGCCTCACCACGAGCAACGAACCCCCGGAGGGATCGATCGCCGCCGCCCGTCGAAACGATGCGAGCGCGTTATCGGGCTCGCCCTCCAAGCGCTGGATCGCGCCGAGCGTCTGATACGCCCTGGCGCGCTCTTCCGGGCGACCGTTGGCGATGACGTAATCGATCGCGGCTCGTGTGGCCGAGAAGTGGCGCTCTGCAACTTCGCGGCCATACAGATAGACGACGAGCAGTTGCGGATCGGCGATTTGCACGAGCGCGCGTCCCGCGTCCCGCAGCAGCCGGTCGACATCGCCGTCGTCTCGACGCACCACGACCAGCCGCGTGCGCGTTCCCTCGTGAATGCGCATCGCGAGCTTCAGCGCCTTGCCGTCCTGGAGCAGCTCCCCGCCGATTCGGTTATCGGGCAGGTCGAAGAGCCGCCGTGCGTAGCGGACGATGGCTTTCATCGATAAACCGCCGCCCGCGACCTGCACGTCCGGTAGCGTCGCTGCGACCTCGAGCTGTCGCCGCGCCTGCAGCGTGAAGGCCTCGGTCTGGATGGCGCGAATCTCATCGAGAATCGCTTCTGCGATGGCGGTCGAGGTGTATCCCCGATCGACGACTTCCCTGGGCGCGGTGAAGGTATCGAGCTCGAAGATGTCGCGTCGTATGTCGCGTACGAAGGCGAACACGAGTGCCGCCAGCGCCGCAACCAGCAGAAGCGAGAACGCGATCGAGAAAAGCGCGCCGGCGCTCTCCGCGAAACGAGGAAGGACACCGCGGCGTGCAGAGGAGATCTCCGTAACGGCGCCGGTGTGCACCGCGTCGAGTCTCTTGCGCCGCGTGAAGAACGGATGCGCAGCGAGCTTGCCGATCTGCTCGATCCGGCGACCAGGACGGAACAGCTGCCGCTTCACCTGCATGGGCCTTCCCTGATGGCGCGCGGCTGCGCGCACCACGCCTAGGATAGCAAAGTCAGCGCGAGCAGGCTCAGCTAGGGCGCCGCACGGAGCCCATGCGCCGACGGCAGGCCGCTCGCTAGCGTACGACGATCACGGGAACTTTCGAATGCGTCAGTACCTTCTGCGTCTCGCTGCCCAGCAGCATC
>Ga0126369_10003900_pt1 | contig 10853 bp, 9 predicted proteins | sample PanSoiMetaPlot_1_FD_109646 | JGI IMG/M metagenome (GOLD analysis project Ga0126369, IMG submission 109646) | Tropical forest soil microbial communities from Panama - MetaG Plot_1 | ecosystem: Environmental > Terrestrial > Soil > Tropical forest > Bulk soil | place: Panama | collected 2016-02-17
GCACGCCCGTCTTGAGGTCGGCCGAGGCCGCGCCGCCCGTGGCCACCGCCCAACGCTCGAGCGCGCCTTCGAGCAAGCCCAAGCTGCCCGCCGGTTTGACCAGCTCGTCGGAGGCGTCGCGCACGAGCAGGCCCGCCGGTGGATCGCCGGGGCGGATCGGTGCCAGCATGCACTCGAGCCAAGCCGGATGAGAGGGGGACGGCGAGGGCTCGTCCGGGACGACTGTGAGTGAGCTCGCGAGCGGCTCGGGCCGGCCCCACGTCTCTTTGAAGACGAAGTCGTCGAGCCGCCGGCGCCGCTCCCAGCCCGCGGCCTCCAGCCCCGGCCGCGAAGGTCGCTCGTCGGGATAGCCCACGCAGAGCCAGGCCACCGGGACTACCTCTTCGGGCAGGCTGAGCAATGCCACGACGTCGGCGGGCTTGTAGAACGAGACCCAGCCGACGCCCACCCCTTCGGCGCGCGCGGCCAGCCACAGGTTCTCGATGGCCAGGCAGGTGCTGTACAGGTCGGTGTCGCGGATGGTGTGGCGTCCGAGCACCTCTCGCCCGCCGCCCGACCGGTCGCAGCACACGCAGATGCTGACCGGCGCCTCGCGGATCCCCTCGATCTTGAGGTCGAGATACTGTCGGGCCCGCTCGTCGAAATGCTCGGCCTGCACTAGCCGCTCGCGCGCTGCGATCGCCTGCATGGCGGTCTTGGTCTCGGCGCTGCGGACCACGACGAACCGCCAGGGCTGCATGAGTCCGACGGAAGGCGCTTGGTGCGCGGCCTCCAGAAGCCGCCGCAGCAGCTCGTCGGGAAGCGGGTCTGGGCGGAAGCGCCGGATGTCGCGCCGCTCCGCGATGGCCCGCATGACGGAGGCGCATTCCTCGTCTGTGAAGCGCCAGCCCGCAGGGTCGCGGCGGCGATCAGCCGCACGCGTGTCGTCGAAGCCGGCGGGCAGCTGGGGACGTTCCATCAGAAATCCAGCCCGCGACGGGCGCGGATCCCGCGGTCGTAGGCGTGCTTGACCTTGACCATCTCCGTCACCGTGTCGGCCACCTCGATCAATTTCGGAGGTGCATCGCGGCCGGTGGCGACGATGTTGACGCGGTCAGGCCGGCCGCGGATCGTCTCGACCACGTCATCGCTCGATATCCAGCCCCAGTTCATCGGGTATGTGATCTCATCCAGCACAACCAGCTGGTACCGGCCGCATTTGATCGCGTCCGCCGCCAGCTGCCAGGCCGCCCTGGCGCGGCCCTCGCTCTGGTCGAGATCCGGTGACTCCCAGGTGAAGCCGTCGCCGCCTTTGAGCCAATCGACGCCGAGCTGCCTTGCGACCTTCTCCTCTCCCACCTTCCATTTGCCCGACTTGATGAACTGGATGACGCACACCTTCCACTCGCGCGCCACCCCGCGCATGATGACGCCGAAGGCGGCGGTCGATTTGCCCTTGCCGTCACCCGTGTTGACGAGGACGAGGGAGCGCGGATTCACCTCAGGCGGCGGCGGTGGGACCGGTGGCTTGATGCCCGGTTTGCTCCTGGTGCTCATGAGATGCCGGCCTCCTTCAACATGAAATCCACGTCGAGATGCCGATCGACCGCATCGGCTAGCTCGTCGAAGGCGACATCGAGCGTTCGCTGCGGACGGGTTCCGAAGAGCGCCTCGATCACCGCCGGCTCCTCGAACATACCGTGCGCATAGACGGCGAGGACCGAATCGGCGACATAGGTGAGGCCGTTCCCGGTTGTGACGCCGTAGCGGATCTGGTAGCCGTCGAAGGCGAGGCCGTTCAAGCGCTCCCACGGCGCGGGCAGGCCGGCGAAGGCGAGCGACGTACGCTCGGTCAGCTTGGCCGCCCTGAAGGCGGTGCGAAGCGGCAGCAGCCCGAGGCCTTCCGCTGAACCATCCACGCCGGCCTCATCGTCGATCCTCTCACCCAGCATCTGCGGACCGCCGCAGATGCCGAGCACGGGATGGCCGCGCGCCGCCCGCGCGCTGACCGCATCCGCCAGCCCGGTTTGCCTGAGCCAGGCCAGGTCGGCAGCGACATGCTTGGATCCCGGGAGGATGACGAGGTCGGCAGACTCTAGCTCGTCCGGGCGTCGCGCCCACCTCACATCGGCGATCTGCTCCACGAGCTTGTACTCGTCGAGGTTCGAGGCGGTCGGATAACGCACCACCGCCACCGACGGCCGCTCCCCGGATCGGGCCGGCGTCGCGGCTCCGTCCTCGTCAGGCAGCCCGTGCTCGAGCCACGGAATGACGCCCAGCGTGCGCACGCCGGTCATGCGTTCCAAGTCCTCGGGCGCGGGCGGCAGGAGGGCGGGGTCGCCGCGGAACTTGTTCAGTGCGAAGCCGGAGACCAGGGCTCGTTCGTCCTCATCGAGCAGCGCCCAGGTGCCGTAGAGGTGAGCGAACGCGCCGCCTCGGTCGATGTCCGCAACCAGCATTACCCGCGCGCCGGCAGCCTTTGCGGTGCGCATGTTGGCCAGGTCGGTGTGGCGCAGGTTGGTCTCGGCAGGACTGCCGGCGCCTTCGATGAGGAGCACTTCATGGTCTCGCTGAAGCTCGCGCAGCGCGCCTTCGATGACGGGCCACAAATGGCGGCTGCGCTTGCGCCACGGCAGGCGCGAAAGCTCGAGATCCGGCTGGCCCCGGATCACAACTGGCTGCGGTTGTCACCCTCGGGCTTGACCAGGACCGGGTTCATCCGCACATCGGGTTCGACGCGGGCCGCCAGCGCCTGCAGGTATTGCGCGGTCTCGATCTCACCACCGGTCACGACCCGGGCGTTGTTCGACATGTTCTGCGCCTTGAAGGGAGCGACGTCGAGGCCGCGTCGCCACAGGACGCGGGCGAGCCCCGCGGTGATGAGGCTCTTGCCTGCAGAGCTCGAGGTGCCCTGCACCATCAGTGCACCCACGTCGACTCCCCGCGCCGGGGCAGCACGTAGACCTGTCCATCGTCATGGATGACACGGACATCGGCGCCGTAATGGGCTCGGATGAGGTCCTCGTTGAGCACCTCGGCGGCGGTCCCCTGCGCGATCACCCGGCCCCCGTCCAGCAGGACGAGGCGCTCGGCATACTGCGCGGCGAGGCTCAGGTCGTGCATCGCGGAGACGACTGCGAGCTGTGACTGCCGGCGAAGTCGATCGACCAGCTCCAGCACCAGCTGCTGGCGCCCGAGATCGAGGGCGCTGGTCGGCTCGTCGAGGAGCAGGATGGGAGCCTCCTGCGCGAGCGCGCGGGCGAGCACGACTCGCTGCAGCTCGCCGCCGCTGAGCGAGCCCAGTGTCCTGGTGACGAATCTCCGCAGGCCCAGGCGCACGATGGCTCGCTCGGCGGCGAGGCGGTCTGCCCGGCTCTCGGTGGCGAAGTATCCGATGTGCGGAGTGCGTCCCAGCAAAACGTACTCGGCCACCGTGAGCTCGTCGGGGATGCGCGGCTGCTGGGGCACCATCGCGATCGCCTGTGCCAGCTGGCGCCGGGTCATGCCACCTGCGCTGACCCCGTCGAGGTGCACCTCACCTTCGCACCCGGCGATCCCGGCGATTGCACGCAGGAGGGTGGACTTGCCGGCGCCGTTGGGGCCGATGATCGCCACCCACTCGCCGGCGGCGAGCGTGAGGTCGACTCCGTCGCAGACCCGGGCGCCGTCATAGGTCACTGACACGGCACGGGCCTCGAGCGCGGCCCTCACAACGTCACCCCGCGTTTCGACCGGAGGATGAGCGCGAAGAACGGGGCGCCGAAGAACGCGGTCACGACGCCGATCGGTAGCTCCCCGGGCGACAGGATGGTTCGCGCCAGCGCATCGGCCAGGACCAGGAAACCGGCGCCTCCGATCAGCGACAGCGGGACAATGGCGCGATAGCTGGGCGACACCAGGAGGCGGATGCTGTGCGGCACGATGATGCCCACGAAGCCGATGAGCCCGCTGACCGCGACCGCCGCCGCGGTGCCGATTGTGGCTGCGACGACGAGCACGAGCCGGGTCCGGGCGACGCTCAGGCCGAGGCTGTGTGCCTCGTCGTCGCCGAGGCGCAGCACGTCAAGTACTCGGCGGTGGAGGAGCAGCACGACGCTGCTGATCGCGACGTACGGCAGGATGGCGGCGACCGCGGACCAATCCGAGGTCGCGAACCCGCCGAGGATCCATGAGTACACCTCGCGCAGAGTCTCCGACCGCTGCTGCTGAACGAAGGTTTGCACGGCGGTCATGAAAAGGGCAATTACGATGCCGGCGAGAATGAGAGTGGTCGCGCCCGGCGGTCCTCCGGCGGAGCGGCCGAGCACGTACGCACCCGCCACCGCGACGCTCGCACCCACGAACGCGGACAGAGGCAGCAGGGACGGGTTGTAGGCGCCGGTCCCCGAGTAGGCGATGGCCAGCGTCGCACCCAGTCCGGCGCCGGCCGCGACTCCGAGCAGGTAGGGATCCGCGAGAGGGTTCCGGAACACGCCCTGGTATGCGGATCCCGCGACGGCGAGCATCGCGCCGACGAGCGCCGCCAGCACCACGCGTGGGGCGCGAACCTGCCAGAGGATCGCCTCATCGACCGAGCTGAGTGGACTCGGCCAGTGTGTTGCCGGAAGATGCGATGCGATTGAACCGAGGATCGCCGCCGGTCCGATCTGGGCGGGGCCGATGGCCAGGCCCAGCAGCAGCGATGCGGCGAGGGAGGCTATCGCGACGACAGCCCATAACGGCGCCAGAGCCCGCGACTTGATAGCAGCGTCGGGGACGGCTTTCGCCGAGACCCGGGCGCCCTCAGCCCCGTCCCTCTCGGCGAAGCTACGCAGACACTCTGGACAGATGCAGTCGGGTGCCGAGCTCCGGATCTCGGCGAGCGCGTCACGGCTGACCGCCACCCCCTCGCACCAGCAGCCCGGCCGGCCCTGCGCGCAGCCGAACCGGCTGCCGCAGAGCGGGCACTGCTTGGTACGCTGCTCGACCGACGCGGTCACGCGCCCGAGTTGTGCAGCGTCTTCAACTCGTCCAAGACAGCCTGCATGAACTGCACTATGCGCGGTCCCCACTGCGAAGCGATCTCGTCCTTGACAGGCACCACGGCTCCGCTCTTGACGGCGGCGATTGAGCTCCACCCCGGACGTGCCTTCACCGTGGCCAGGCTCTGGTTGCAGCAGACGGTGTCAGCCAGCACGATGAGGTCGGGATTCGCCGAAATGATGTATTCGGACGAGAGCTGCGGATACGGGTTGGACCCGGGTACGGAGTCCGCGATGTCGCGAAGGCCGAGCAGCTTATAGACCTGGCCGATGAAGGTGTGCGTCGTGGCCGAGTAATAGGTCTGGTCGAGCTCGTGGTAAACCGATATCGGATGCGTGGTCGAAGGAACGGCCTTGAGGATCGACTGCACCTGGTTCTTCAACCTCGAGACCGTCGACGAGACTTGTGCCGAATGCCCAGTGGCCTGCCCGAGCTGGATGAGCTGGGCGTACACCCCCTCGAGGTCGGACGCCGGCGGTTCCACGAGAACTGGAATCGACAACTTGGTCAGCTGCGACACGATGCCGTTGGTGTCATCCGAGACGACCACGAGGTCCGGCTTGTAGCCGGCTATGGCCTCGACGTTCGGTTGAAAACCGGAGAGCGAGGTGACCGGGGTGTTGGCTGGGTAGTCGGAGTATTTGTCCACCGCGACCACCTGAGCTCCGGCCTCGACGGCAAAGAGATCCTCGGTCGCGGTCGCCGAGAGCGAGACGATGCGCGCCGGACGGTGCGGAATCGTGACCTTGCCGCTTGAAGTCGTCAGGGTCAGCGGGAACGCGTCGGTGCTCGACGCTCCGCTCGTGCCGGACGGTCCGCAGCCAACGATTAGTGCCAGCAGGATGGGCGCGACCAGTGACTTGAGGATCCTCGACGGTGGCAATTCGCAACCTCCTTGAATTGACCTCGATCGGAGGAAGCTTGCCGGTCTCACCCCAGCTCTCCGCCCCATTTCCACGAGGGCCGCTTGCTCAGCGCGTACTCAGGCGACCTGGCTCGTCCCCTCGCGGGGCATCACAGTTGCGGGACAGCGCCGGGATCTCACCGGCTTCGCTGCGAACACGCCGACCGGACCACAAGGCCCGGCTTGACGAGTATAGGCGGCGCTGAGGCTACGTGGGAGCTGGCGTCAGCTCGGCGAAGGGCAGACCCGGATCGGGCACCACGTCGGGGTGGATCAGATGCCCCAGCTGGCGGATGCCGTCGGCGACCCGTGGCGCCGGTCGTGAGAAATGGGCGTCCCCGTCCACCACCACGGTCCTCACCGGAAGCCGCAGATCCTGCATGCGCTGGAGCGACTGGTCGAGGCTGAATCCGCACGCGGCGAGAACAACGAGGTCGGGCTTCTCAGCGAGCACCGCCTCCCAGGTCGTCCTGAAGGAATACTCGCCGGGCTTGCTGAGCACGTTGGTCCCGCCGGCGGCCTCGACCATCTCCGGCAGCCAGTGACCCGAGCCGTACGGGGGATCCATCCACTCCGCGACGAATACCCTCGGGCGGGGCCGGCCGGCGACAGCGTCGCGCACGCCCTGGATCTTGGCCTTCATGGCCCGGGCCACCCCTTCGCCCTGTCCCGGCACGCCAAGGCGGTTCGCGAGAGCGACTACCGATTCGATGACGTCCGCCAGGCTGCGCGGGTTCATCGAGTAGACCTCGACGCCGATCGGGCAGGCGGTCGAGAGGTCGCCACTGGATACTGCGCAGACCTCGCAGAGGTCCTGCGTGATGACGATGTCGGGGTGAAGCTCCGACATCAGGTCGGCGTCGACGGAGTAGAGCGAGTGAGTCTCGCTCTTGGACCCGGACACGATCTCGTCGATCTGGGCCGCGCTCAGCCCGGAGAGGTCGATGCGGTTGCGCGCCACGAGCGGCTTGTCCTTGACCTGCGGCGGCCAGTTGCAGTCCTCGGATACTCCGACCAGCGAGTCAAAGAGCTCGAGTTCGTAGATCATGTCGGTTGCGCTGGGCAGGAGCGAGACGATCCTCATCTGAATGCGCATGGTACCTTGGGCGATCTTGGCCCAACTGAGCGCAATCGCCATCGGCGGTACCCACAGCGGCGCCGGCAAAACGACGGTCACCATCGGCCTCATCGCCGCCCTGCGTCGCCGCGGCCTCGCCGTGCAGCCGTTCAAGGTCGGTCCCGACTTCATCGACCCGCTTCATCACAGCCACGCCGCCGGTCGGCGGTCCCGGAACCTCGACGGGTGGATGCTGACGCCCGAGATCAACTGCGAACGGTTCGGCCGCGCGACCGCAGACGCCGATGTGGCCGTCGTCGAGGGTGTGATGGGACTCTTCGATGGCAGCGAGGGCAAGAGCGACCGCGGAAGCACGGCGGAGATGGCAAAGGTCCTCGGCCTGCCGGTGGTGCTGGTGATCGACGCGTCGGCGATGGCGCGGAGCGCGGCCGCGCTCATCCACGGATTCGTGACCTTCGATCCTGCCGTGCGAGTGGTCGGTGTAATCCTCAATCGGGTGGGCGGCGCCCGCCACGCTGACATGATCCGCGAGGCGGTCGGAGATTCGGTGCAGGTGCTCGGCGCCCTGCCAAAGGTGACGGACATGGTGGTTCCCGAGCGCCACCTGGGCCTCCACCTGCCCCACGAGGCACGCACGGGCTATGTCGAGAAGGCGGCAGATCTCATCGAGGCTCATGTCGATCTCGACGCCCTCCTGCTGGCCACCCGGATCGAGCGCATCCCAGGCGAGAAGCTGCCCCCTCCGCCTCCTCCGCGTGCGCGCATCGCCGTCGCGCGGGATGAGGCGTTCGGCTTCTACTACGACGACAACCTCGAGCTGCTGGAGCGTGCGGGCGCGGAGCTCGTGGAGTTCTCTCCAATTCGCGATCCCCTGCCTACTCACGTTGACGGGCTCTACATCGGTGGCGGATACCCGGAGCTTCACGCGGAGGCCCTCGGGAAGAATGTAGGCGCCGTAGCCGCCATTCGTGATCTGGCAGCTGCCGGGGCGCCCGTTTACGCGGAGTGCGGCGGTCTCATGTACCTCGCCGCGAACCTGCGTGTCGAAGACGCCTCTCATGCATTGTGCGGCGTGCTGCCCTTCAGCACGAAGATGCCGGCGGGGCTGAAGCTGTCCTACGTCGAGGTGCGTACGACCGGTGGGTTGTTCGGGCCGGGCCGGACCGCCCGCGGCCACGTCTACCACCACTCGGAGATCGATGGCGAGGCGTCCATGGACTGCTGCTACGAGGTGCGGACCACCCGTGGCGACGTCAGCACGGAGGGCTACCATTCAGGCAACGTACTCGCCAGCTACGCGCACCTGCACTTTGCGAGCGATCCCAAGCTCGCCCCCACGTTCGTAGAAGCCTGCGCGGCCTTTCGCGCTTCCCGACGACCAGTCCAAGTTCGGTAGCCGCCCGGCATATTGCGGGCGACACTCCCGCGCGTCTCTCAGCACCCGCGCAGCAGGTCAGTGGTTCGAGTCCGCTTTGGTGGGCCCAGGGGGAGTCGAACCACTGACCTTCCCTGGGCTGCCCTTCTCTCTTGTCGGCCCAGGAGCAGGAACCGGCGTCGAACCCGCGGCCGTCATCAAGAAACGCCCAGGCGCGCGACGAGGCGACCCGCCAGCGACGCCCTGCTGGGACTGGAGGTGACGAGTGCACAAGGATGAGCGGCACAATCAGACGGCGTCGGCTGGTGACGCAGCACAGGCGACGTTCTCGATCTCCGGAATCGAGTTCTCGGTCGCTCGATTGGTCCTGCCGGGGACCGACACCGAAGCGACGATAGTCGTCGGGGAGATGCCCCTCGCAGGGGACTCTCCAGGTCGGTCCGCGCGGAAGGTTACGGCCGTCGGCACCGCAGTCAGGCGCATCGGCGAAGAGCCGATCGCTCGGGCCGAGATCGTCGTCAGGGTTGAGCCGGATGTGGCGCCCGAAGCTGCCGATAGTCGACGTGCCAAACCGCCGCGTAGGCGGCAGCGCCGGAGGCACGCGGGTGGACGCTGACGCGCACTCGGGAAGGTACAGTCCTCACGCGTCGGATGGCAGGATCGGACGGCCACTGGCTGATATCCTGGTGACCCCCGGGATGATAGAACGCACGGTGGCGGTGTGGTCACCGATGGTCCGCCGCGACGTCACGCGCGAGGAGGCACACGACATCATCGTGGATATCAGCATCTTCCTGCGTTACCTGCTGCGATGGGATCAGGTTGCCCGGAAGGCCATTCGCGACAGCGACGATGGCCTCGCGGAGGCCGCCTGAGCAGCGACCATGTGCTTCGAACGCCGATCTAGTGGCTCCAATGGTCCGCAGCCGGACATGCGGCGCAAGACAGTTCTGTACGCGCGCGTTTCGAGTGTTGAGCAGGAACGTGATGGATTCTCGATCCCGGCTCAGCAGCGACTGCTCCATGCGTATGCCGAGAACAACGATCTGGAGATTGTCGAGGAGTTCATCGACGTCGAAACCGCGAAACAGGCAGGGCGCGCGAACTTCGGAAGGATGCTCGCGTTCCTGGCGGAGACGCCCAGCGTCAGGGTCATTCTGGTAGAGAAGACCGACCGGCTCTATCGCAACTTCCGCGACTACGTAACGCTGGACGACCTTCATCTCGAGATCCACCTCGTCAAGGAGGGCGAGGTGCTCAGCGGAGAGAGCCGGTCGCATCAGAAGTTCATCCACGGCATCAAGGTGCTGATGGCGAAGAACTACATCGACAACCTCTCCGAAGAGACCAAGAAGGGCATGGCGGAGAAGGCGGAGTCCGGCGTGTTCCCCCACCGCGCGCCTGTGGGATACAGGAATGACAAGGAGACACGGACAATCGTCGTCGATCCGGAGCGCTCATCGTACGTGAGGGAGCTCTTCCAGCTGTACTCGACCGGGCGCTACAGCCTGGAAGACCTCCACCAGCGCTGTCTTAATGACGGTTTCAGGCTGCCGGGATCGGCCTCACCAATCCCGCGCAGCAAGGTCGAGTATCTCCTCAAGAATCCGTTTTACATCGGCCAGTTCAGGTGGAAGAAGCGCCTCTACACAGGCGCGCACGAGCCGATCGTCAGCCGCGAGCTCTTCGACAAGGTTCAAGAGGTCTTCGCGTCCCACGGCAGGGATCGCGGCCTTTACAGGGTGCACGAGTTCGCCTTCGGAAGCCTCATGCTGCGGTGAATGCGGCTGCACCATCACGGCCGAGCGCCACAAGGGCCGGTCACCAACTACCGCGGCACCTGCAAGCAGCGCTTCCACCGCGAGGAGGCTCTGGCCGAGCAATTCCGGCGCTACGTTCGTGGCATCCAACTCCCACCAAGGGTGGCCGAGTGGGCCAGGGACATCCTCAAGGAGTCGCTGGAGGAGGAGACGGACTTCCACGAGACGGCCGTGGAGCGCCTCAAGCAGGACCTCGCCCGGATCAAGCGGGATATGAACCAGGCCTACCGAGACCGGCTCGATGGCCGGATCTCCGAGGAGTTCTGGGGCGAGTGCTCGGCCCAGTGGGAGGCCGAGCGCCAGCGAATCACGGAGCGGCTGGCCCGCCACGAGAAGGCCGACAGCGCCTACCTCGACCTGGGTGTCCGGCTCGTGGACGTGGCCGGCCGGGCCGCCGAGCTGTACGACCAGTACGGTCTGCTGGAGCGCCGGGGTTTCCTGGCGTCGATCCTTCAGGACGTCACCCTGAAGGACGGGCGCGTGACCGCTGAGTACCGGGCCGCATTCCGGGTCCTGGCCCAGATGGCAGCCGAGCCGGTCCCGCCCCCGAACGTCCGGGGACGGGGGTCGAGAAGTTCGAAACTAACCGTATGGGGTGGCTAGTGGGATTCGAACCCACGACACCCAGATCCACAATCTGGTGCTCTAACCGCTGAGCTATAGCCACCATGACCA
>Ga0126369_10003901_pt1 | contig 10852 bp, 7 predicted proteins | sample PanSoiMetaPlot_1_FD_109646 | JGI IMG/M metagenome (GOLD analysis project Ga0126369, IMG submission 109646) | Tropical forest soil microbial communities from Panama - MetaG Plot_1 | ecosystem: Environmental > Terrestrial > Soil > Tropical forest > Bulk soil | place: Panama | collected 2016-02-17
CGGCATATCGTTTCCACTTCCATGCCGCAGAAACCAAAGGCGCTGTCGCCCTCGACCGCGAGCACGGGTTTGCCGGTCTCTATGGCCGCCGCAATTGCAAAGCCCATGCCGATCCCCATAACGCCCCAAGTGCCGACGTCAAGGCGTTTGCGCGGCTTGTACATGTCGATGACGCCGCGCGCGAGATCGAGCGTGTTGGCGCCTTCGTTCACGAGGATTGCGTCAGGCCGCTCCTTGATGATGGTCCTCAGCGCACCGAGCGCGCCGTGGTAATCCATCGGCGCCGAGTTCTTCATCAGCCGCGGCGCCATCTTGGCGATGTTCTCTTCCTTCTTCGCATTTACGGCACCGACCCAGTCAGCTGGCGGGAGCCCCCAGTTGCTGCCCATGCCCGCAAGAAGCGCCGACACGCACGAGCCGATGTCGCCGACCACGGGAGCCACGATCTCGACGTTTGAGTCCATTTCCTTAGGCTCGATGTCGACCTGGATGAACTTCTTCGAGTGAGGCCCACCCCAGGTCTTTCCCTTGCCGTGCGACAGAAGCCAGTTGAGGCGCGCGCCAATCAGCATGACGACATCGGAGTCTTTGAGCACCGTCGAGCGCGCCGCGCCTGCCGACTGCGGATGGGTGTCAGGCAAGAGGCCCTTGGCCATGCTCATCGGCAGGAAAGGACTGCCGCTCTTCTCGACCAGGGCGCGGATATCGTCATCGGCCTGCGCATAGGCGGCGCCTTTGCCAAGGATGATCAGGGGGCGCTTGGCGTTTGCCAGCACATCGAGCGCGCGCTTGACAGCGGCCGGAGCAGGAATCTGGGCCGGCGCGGGGTCAACGACCTTAACGAGCGACTTGGCGCCGGCCTCTGCGTCCATCACCTGCGAGAAGAGTTTGGCCGGCAGATCGAGATAGACGCCGCCCGGACGACCGGAAACCGCGGCGCGGACTGCCCGCGCCACGCCGATGCCGATATCTGCGGCATGCAGCACGCGGAAGGCTGCCTTGCAGAGGGGCTTGGCGATGGCCAGCTGGTCCATCTCCTCGTAGTCGCCCTGCTGCAGGTCGACGATCTCGCGCTCGGACGAGCCCGAGATCAGAATCATCGGAAAGCAGTTGGTCGTAGCATTGGCCAGCGCCGTCAGGCCGTTGAGAAAGCCAGGCGCTGACACCGTCAGGCAGATGCCAGGCTTTTTCGTCAGGAAGCCGGCGATTGCGGCTGCGTTGCCGGCGTTCTGCTCGTGCCTGCACGAGATGACGCGCATGCCCGCCGCTTGGGCCATACGACCCAAGTCCGTGATCGGGATGCCGGGCACACCGTAGATCGTGTTGATGCCGTTGAGCTTGAGCGCATCGATGACGAGTTGAAAGCCATCGGTCAGCTCCCGCTCTGCTTCGGCTGCCGTTTTTACCGCTGCTTCAGCCATGGCAAACCTCCCTGTCATTCCTGTTGTTGTCGTTGCTCTAGTCGAGATAGGCGGCGTGGCGGGCGACGTGCTCGGCGAGCCCCAAGGCATGATCGCGCACCAGATTTTCCGCTTTCACGGTATCGCGGGTCTCGATCGCACGGATGATGTTCATGTGATCGGTGATCGATCGGTCGGCACGGTCACGCTCGCCGATGGTCTTGCGCCGGATCATCCGCATATGGGCGAACAGGTTCTCAGCCAGGTCGATCAGGATGCGGTTGCCGCTCATGCGGATGATGGTCTGGTGAAATTCGATGTTGACTTCGGAGTATTCGTCGAGATTGGCGTGCAGGCGCCCATTCTCGAAGGTCGCAAACATGGCTCGCAGCTTGGCGATTTCCTGGTCCGATGCGTTCTGGGTTATCAGTCGCGCCGCCATGCTTTCCAGCGCCGCCCAGGCCGTGATCAGCTCGATGACTTCCGCCTTCGTCTTGCGGACCACATAGATGCCGCGTCGCGGCACCGAGCGCACAAATCCTTCCCGTTCCAGCTGCGCCATGGCTTCGCGGACCGGGGTGCGGCTGATGCCGAGATCGCTCGCAAGCCGGCGCTCATCAAGCCGGATCTCGCCGGGCCGATCATAAATATCGAGGCCAAGGATAACGTCCTTGAGCGCCACATAGGCGCGGTCCGCGAAGGTCGACGTATCTTCAAGTGGCGCAACGGCAATCCGTGTGGCCACTGGCGCCGCGCGGCTGCGTGGAGGTAAGCTGGTCATATGGCGCAACGCACGATAAGGTAGATACTCTCTATAATACAGTATACCACGAAGGAGCAAGTGCGTCACGAATGACGTGCGACAAAGACCGAACGATCTAAAAGCTATGGACGCTGCCGCAAAGCGATGGACGCTGCCGCGGCGGCCCGCCGCGGTGTTGAGCCGCGCGGGCGACACCGACGGCATCGCCCGCGCTTGCCCGTCATCGAACAGATCAACTCTTCTCCATTAGACTGCGCCGCATCGGACGCAGGACGAACAGGGCTAACACCACAACCACAAGATTCATGATGGTTGCTACCAAAAATACCATTTGCCAGCTTCCGGTGGCCCCTTTGATCAGGTTGGCGATCGGCACCAGAAAGGCGGAAGTCCCCTTTGCGGTGTAGAGCATACCAAGGTTTGCGGTGGCGAATTTCGGCCCATACGTGTCCGTACAGGTCGATGGGAACAGGCTGAATATCTCTCCCCAAGTAAGGAAGATCAGCGCCGCGAACACCACGAACGCCCACGGGGCAGTGCCCAGTGATCCAAGCAGCCAATAGGAAATCCCGCCGAGGAAGAACGCGAGGGCCATCGTGTATTCCCGACCGATATTGTCGGATATCCAGCCGAATAACGGGCGGGCGGACCCATTGGCGATGTTGTCGACGATGAGGGCGACCGTGATGGTGGTGCCGCCAAACAGAACCACCGTGTTGGCGACGTTGAAGTCTCTGGCGATCGGTGCGATCTGCGCCGTGGCCATCAGGCCGCTGGCCGAGACCATGACAAACATGAGATACAGCAGCCAGAATACCGGCGTTCTCAACACCTCAATAGGCGTGTAGCTCCGCGTCGATTGTTGCACCTTGGGCGCAGCCGTAGCGGGAATCTCGCCGGGCGAGGGCGCCCGCAGCAGCCACGCCAGGATGAAAACGACGCCGCCCTGGAGCAGTCCGAACCAGAAGAAGGCAGCCTGATAACCGCTGCTGGCGATTACCTCGCGGATCGGAATGACCGTCAGAGCCGCGCCCGCCCCGTAACCGGCGGCCGTGAGGCCGACCGCAAGTCCACGCCGATCTGGGAACCACTTCACGGCGTGACCGACGCTGGTCGCATACACTGCGCCGCCGCCGATGCCCGCGACTGCCGAACCGAGATAGAGGAGGGTCAATGTGTCGGCGTGCGAATTGATGAGCCACCCGGCCGCTACCAGTATGCCGCCGAACGAGACCATCAACTTCGGCCCGCGCTGCGGGCCGAGCACGTCGACGATCCAGCCTTGAATCGGCGTGAGCCAGGTCTCCAGCGCAATGAAGATGCTGAACGCAACTTGGATCGCCGCGAGGTCCCAACTGGGGTTCGCTTCCTTGAGCGGGTTGACGAACAGCGTCCAACCATACTGCAGGTTGGCAATCAGAATCATGCAGACGATGACGGACAGCAACTGCGTCCACCGCCTGGCGGTCGACGCCTGCGCGCCGACTCCGACCGTGCTTGCAACGCTCATTTTTCCTCCCCCGATGTTTGCCATTGGGCCGGTTCTGTCGCCAGCGTGAACGACCGCGATTTAGGCCCAGCGCGCGTCAGTTTCGCTCAGCTAACTGAAGAGCCCACATCAGATTATACCAAAAGATTACCGTCAAACGCCCGTCAATTTTATGTTCACATTCCGACAGCGCACTTCTATGGCCTTTTGCCGCACCAAGCGGGCTGATACGCCTGCAAACAAGCGTCGCGACTACATTCGGCGGTATTTTTGCTCTGCGGTCGTCAAAATGAAAATGACTATTGCCACATCTTGCACGCAGCCGCGCTCCCGCGATCGATTGAGACTGGCTGCGCTGACGAAGGTTCATTCGGAAAGCGCGCTCGGAGTACAATGACGCGAGTGTGCTAATTTTGACAAACTGTTGCAAAGACGCAACAAGCCAGCCCGCGGCAACCTGAGATGGTTTTTGCGTCGCACAATAGCGATTTTATACCGCGAATACCATGCATTCCGTCAATCATCGCCTGATCGATTTTGCATCGCAACCGGCGCTCGCGTGCTTCGAACCCGCCTCAACCAATCCTAAATCCGTGTAGACCGCGCTATGTTCTTTCGGCAACTTATGTAGTGTCGCAAACACCACACTACGGCACTCTGCTGTCAAGCGTGCTGGTATATTGTATATTGGGGGGAGTTAGACAATGGCGAAGCATCACGGCGCCGTGTCCGCACGGCACTCTGCGGCAAATTCCAAACAACTCGCAGTCCTGAAGCGCAACGCAGGTTCGCGCCTGTTTGGCGCCGAGCGTCTCGCTCTCTGCACCGGGGTGGCGCTCTCGGCGCTCATGGTGGGCCTGGGCGCGACCGGCAATGCCAATGCCCAGTCGGCCTCCGATGCGCAGGTCAAGGCGCTTCAGGCCCAGATCGAACAGCTCCAGCGCTCATCCCAGGCACAGATCAACGAGCTGCAGCGACAGGTGAAGCAGCTCTCGGAGGGGCAGGCAAAATCAAGCGCGGACGCCAAGGTGGCGCGTGACCAAGCGGCCGAAGCCAAGGCGCAGGCCGCCAAGGCCGATTTGTCGCGCGCCCAGGGCGGCGCGGCGTTCGCGAAGGCAGCAGCCGGGGAGCCGATCGACGCCAACGGGCACCGCTACTTTGAGAAGAAGCCCGGCAACCCGCTCACCTTCTACACACCGGGTGGCGAGATCACGGCCTATGGGAACATCGACGTCTCGCTCGACTATACGTCGAAGAACGTCAAGGGCCTGGAGCTCAACGGAGCCTCGGGGCCGGTCGGAAATTTCGGCTGGATGCCGGCGATCTCGACCAATCTTTCCTACCTGGGCGTGCGCGGTTTCCAGCGGCTCCCCGGTGTGGGCTTCGACTTTGTCTACCAGGCGGAGGCTGGTTTCGACGTCTCGGCAGCGCCGGGGTTGAGAGAGACGAACTCCAATCTCAGCCAGAACGTGAACGGCGCCCTGTTCAGCCGCAACACCTATATCGGGATGTCGTCGCCGGAAGTTGGCGGCTTCAAGATCGGCAAGACGACCGGTCCCTATCAGAACTCGACGGCGGCATTCAATCCGTTCGCCGGCCAGATCGGCGACTATGCGGTCGTCATGGGCAACACCGGCGGCGACAACCGCGTCGAGTTCGGCACGCGGCTCAATCACGCGATCTGGTACGAATCGCCCAGCTTCGCCGGCTTGCAGTGGAACGTCCTGTTCTCGCCCGGCCAGAACCGCTCCGACACGAGCGATAACATCCCCTCCGGCGAATCCGATTGCGCGGGCGGCAATATTCCCGGAAGCGGCGGAACCTTCCCGGTCGCCTGCAATGACGGCGCATTCAGCAACGCGATCAGCACCAACCTGAGCTACACCAACGGGCCGTTCTACGCAACCGCCGCCTACGAACGTCACTTCAAGGTCAACCGGCAAAGCGACATTACGGGCATGTTTGGCTTTACCCCCACTCCCACCACCAACACTCCGGCCGTGCTGGGTCTCTTCAACGGCGATGTCGCGGACGAGGACGCCTTCAAGGTCGGTGCACTCTACCGCTTCCCGACCAAGACTACGGTCGGCGGCATCTTCGAAAGCATGCACCGCTACGTTCCGGCCGATCTGGCATTCCAGAACGAGCGCCAACGCTACGGCACGTGGCTGTTCGTGAGCCAGGAACTCACCCCTGCGGACAGCATCCACTTCGGCTGGGCCCATGCATTCAAGACGCCCGGCGATCCCGGACAGCACAACGACGGCACACTCACGATAGTGACACCTGACGGGTGTCCAACTCCTGGAAATCTAGCGGCAACGTGTGCAGGTGGTTTCGCTCCCAACAACAACCAGGCCGACATGCTGACCGCGTCGTATAAGCACAAGTTCAGCGAGAACCTGACCTGGTACACGGCCGTGGCAGCAACTTTCAACGGACCCAGCGCCCATTTTGACCTCGGCGCGGGCGGACGCGGCGTCACTACTGATTGCCACGATGCGAGCGGGGCCGATGGCGGCAATGTATTCGGAAATCCCCACTGCTTTACCGGCACGACCCTCGTGGGAGTGTCCACCGGCCTGCAATGGAGGTTCTAGTCGCTCGCTTCGGTTGACCTGAAATGATCGGAGCATCGTGAAAAGCGGCAACAGTCCAGTCGCACTTGCGGCGGATGATGTAGGGGCGACCGTTGCGGTCGCCCTTTTTCGTGTTTCGTGGCCACCAGCAGCCAGAGGCCCCGTGCTGGCCCTTTCGATGATGAGAACCCCAAGCAGGTCCCGGCGTGACGCGTTTATATCTGTCGAGAGACGAACACGCGATGCGCAACTGGGGCAACCACAAGGGTCGCCCCCCGGGGAAGCGCCAAGATAAGAGTGCAGCCGAGCCGTCTTTACCTTCTTCCCGCTTGCGGGGAGAAGGTCGCAATTTGCGCACTCTTCGCGCAAATTGCGGGTGAGGGGGGCGTCTCCGCGAGTCTGAACTTGGGGAAGGACCTTTTGCCCGTCACGAGTCGGCCCTTGTGGCGCCCCCCCTCACCCCGACCCTCTCCCTGCAAAGCGGGGAGAGGGAGCAGAGAGGGGCCCAAGGGCGCCAAAAGTTCGCGCCAATGGGGGTCGCCCGTGCGGCGCACAGGACGCCGGCGCGCGCGCCTCATTCAGCAGCTATTGGCTTGGTTCAGTAACGGTTATTGGGATCGCAGGCGTAATGGTAGGCGTGCTGCGTCCAGGCCACACAATCCCTGCTGTAGCCATGAGCATACCAGGGCATCTCGTGGCCGGCACGACGAAGAGGACGCCAATCAAACGCGCCGTTCATCACATATCCGTCGCGGATCGCAGGGTCGGCGATAATGTAGGGATCGTAGGGGCTGGCATGATGCCGGACACGATGATGGCGTACGCCCTGTGCATCGGCCGCGGCAGCGGCCGAAATCGGCAACGCACCCAAAGCGACCGTCGCGAGAACTGCGATTGTGAGCTTCTGCATGACATTTCTCCCCACCAACATGTCTAGACGATTTTCTACATTGTTGCCAGCCGCCTACCGAAGTCGTCGGTAAGAAGGCAAAAACTCATGGCGTCATCGAGGGGTCTTGTCCTGGCAGTGCCCGACTGTCGGCATCGCCGGGGCAAGCCCGGCCAGGGACTGCCAGGGCGTGACCGTGAAAACGCTGCTATACGAAACTCAAACTCGAAGGCGGACGGAGCGCTGATGCCGTGAAAATCGCAATCCTGGATGACTACCATGACACTGTACGCACGCTCGCGTGCTTCCATGAGCTCGACGGCCACGACGTTACCATCTGGAACGATCACATCCAGGATGTGGACACGCTTGCGGCCCGCCTTGCCGACGCCGAAGCATTGGTGCTGATCCGCGAGCGCACCGCGATCCGGACGCCGCTGCTGGAACGCCTGCCCCGCCTGAAGCTCATCAGCCAGCGCAGCGCCTATCCTCACATCGACATCGAGACCTGCACGCGGCTTGGCATCGTGGTCTCCTCGAACCAGCACGCGGATACACCTTCATTCGCCACGGCGGAGCTCACATGGGGATTGATCATCGCGGCGATGCGCAAGATTCCGCAGCAGATGGCGGCGCTGCGGGCTGGCAAGTGGCAACTCGGGGTCGGCGCCACGCTGCGCCACAAGACGCTCGGCATCTACGGTTACGGCCGGATCGGCTCCGCGGTGGCGGGCTATGGTAGGGCCTTCGGCATGAATGTGGTGGTGTGGGCGCGCGAAGTGACGATGCTCAAGGCCCGCGCCGACGGCTACGAGACAGCCCCCGGCAAGGCCGCATTCTTTGAGCAATGCGACGTGATCACCCTGCATATGCGGCTCGTCGATGCGACGCGCGGCATCGTCACCGGCGCCGACCTCGCCCGTATGAAGCCGACTGCTCTCCTGGTCAACACCAGCCGGGCACCGCTGATCGAGCCCGGCGCCCTGGTGGCGGCGTTGCGGGCCGGACGACCCGGCATGGCGGCCGTCGATGTGTATGAAGACGAGCCGATGCGCGACACCGCGCATCCCCTGCTCAACATGGAGAATGTCGTGTGTACGCCGCATCTCGGCTACGTGTCGCGCGACGAATACGAGCTTCAGTTCGCCGACATCTTTGAGCAGATCAAAGCCTACGCGGCAGGTGAACCGATTAACGTTGTGAATCCGCAGGTGCTGAAAACACGGCGGTGAGCGACTGCCGGGCTTGTCCCGGCGATCTCGAATTTTGACGCAAGGAGCAAGAACTATCGAGGTGGCTGGGGCAGCCCGGCCAAGACGCGGGAGCGGGCGGGCGCTTAAGCCTGATCGGAATCCGGTCTATATTCATAAATCGGGCCGCGGGGCGCTGCACGTCTCACGCGGCTAGACTCGGGGGAAGCAATGACTCGTCGTGCCTGCTGGCTTATCGCAATCGTGCTCGTAGCTGCATTATCTTCGGTACCTGGCGCAGCACCCGCCCGGGCGGCCGACCTCAAGGTGATCTCTGCGGGGGCCGTGCGCGGCCTCATTGCACAGATTATCGACGACTATTCGCGCCAGACCGGCCAGAAATTCGACTTCACCATCGGCACCACCGGCCAACTCCGCAACATCATCGCATCCGGCCAACATGCGGACCTCGTCATTGTGTCGGCCCCGTTGATGGGCGAGCTGGAAAAGACCGGCAAGCTGATGCCCGGCAGTCGCGCCGAGCTGGGGCGCGTCGGCATCGGGGTCGCGGTCCGGGACGGAGCGACGCCGCCCGACATTTCGACGCCTGAGGCGTTGAAGAAGGCGCTGATCGATGCGCGGTCAGTCGCCTATACGAATCCGGCCGAGGGCGGCACTTCCGGCATCCACTTCACCGGCGTGGCCGAACGCCTCGGCATCGGCGACGAAATCAAGAAGAAGGCAGTGCTGACCCGGGGCGGGCGCGAAGCTGCGATCGAGGTTGCCGAGGGCCGCGCCGAACTTGCGGTCGTGTTCATCAGCGAGGCAGTGGCGGTGAAGGGCGTGAAGTCCGCCGGCCTTCTGCCGCCGGCGCTGCAGGACTACTCGGCCTATGCGACCGCGATCCCTGCAAGCAGCACCGACCCGGCCGCGGCACGCGCTTTCATCGCCGCGCTCACGTCAGCCGAGATGGCGGAGCGCTGGCGCAGCAACGGGTTCGAGCCGCCGAAGTAAGGGCGGGCAGCCCAGAGTCGTTCGCAGAATCGCAAGCAGGGCTGCATGACGACCAGAGACTTCCTGCGACATAACTGGCCTGCAATCACGATCGCCGTAACAGCCGCCGCGATCGCGTTCGCGGCCGTGATGATGCTGCTGAGCATTCCGCCCGGCACGATCATCATGGCGACGGGGGGCCTGGGGGGCGCCTATTATGAGTTTGGCAATCGTTACCGCGAGGAGCTCGCGCGCGCCAAAGTAGAGTTGCGGGTCCTGCAGACCGCGGGATCGCCAGAGAATCTGGCCTTGCTGCGCGACCCGCATTCCGGCGTGAGTGCCGCGCTGATTCAGGGCGGCACCGTCAATAAGGAAGATTCATCCGAGCTCGAATCGCTCGGAACGGTGTTCTACGAGCCATTGTGGTTGTTCCGCGAGCACGAGGCCGGAGGCGGAGGACTTGACGGCCTGCGCGGCAAGAGGATCGCGATTGGGCCCGACCGGAGCGGGACGCAGGAGCTATCGCTTGAGCTGCTCAAGCGACACGGCATTGACCAGAACGTCAGCGAGCTGCTGCCGCTCTCGACGCGAGAAGCTGGCGACAGGCTGTTGGCCGGAGATATCGACGCCGCATTCATGGTCGCATCCTGGGATGCGCCCGATGTAAAGCGGCTGCTCGCCGCGAGGCACATCGAGCTGTCGGGCTACCCTCAGGCGGATGCCTATGTGGCGCTCCTTCCGTTTCTCAATAAGGTGGTGGTGCCCAGGGGCGTGAGAGATTTAGCGAATGACGAACCCCCGATGGACGTGGTCCTGATTGCGCCAAAGGCAGCCTTGGTGGTGCGCAAGGATCTCCATCCGGCCATTCAGTTGCTGCTGCTCATTGCGGCCACGCATATTCACGCGGGACCGGGCATTTTTCAGCGCAGGAACGAGTTTCCGGCGCCGGAAGCCTTCGGCCTTCCGCTGAGCGACGAAGCGCTGCGATTCTATAAATCGGGCCCGCCGTTCCTGCACAACTACCTTCCGTTCTGGGTCGCCGAGCTGATCGGCAAGCTGATCATCCTGCTCATTCCGATCCTTGGCGTTCTCTACCCGATGATGCGATTTCTGCCTGTCCTCTACGATTGGACGATGCGACGCAAGATTTTGCGCCTTTACGGTGAGTTGAGGTTCCTGGAGGAGGAGCTCGAGGCGCCCGGCGGCAAGAATGTTGCCGGCAAAATTGCACTCGAGCTTGAACAACTCGAGCAACAGGCAAACCGTCTTCGAGTGCCGATCGCCTATGCCAGCATGTTGTATATGCTGCGAGATCATATCGACTTCGTGCGCTCGGGCCTGAAGAGGCACATCGACAAGGCGGTCTGAATGAGTTCCGCGCCGGCCTCGTAGCCCGGATTGAGCGTCAGCGAAATCCGGGACCGCCCTGCCAACGTTCGCGCCGCCCGCTCCCCGGTTCCGCTTGCGCTCAACCCGGGCTACAAGCATTCTCGACGCCCGCTACTTACGCTTTTCCGTGAGGCCGGCGCGACGCAGGGCGTCGCCGAGC
>Ga0126369_10003902_pt1 | contig 10851 bp, 6 predicted proteins | sample PanSoiMetaPlot_1_FD_109646 | JGI IMG/M metagenome (GOLD analysis project Ga0126369, IMG submission 109646) | Tropical forest soil microbial communities from Panama - MetaG Plot_1 | ecosystem: Environmental > Terrestrial > Soil > Tropical forest > Bulk soil | place: Panama | collected 2016-02-17
CCGGCTGGGCCGAGACCATTCTTTCGAAGCTGGATGAAGCGCAGACGCAAAAGATGCTCAATACGGAATTTGGCGGCATGAATGAAGTGCTCGCCGATCTGTACGCCGATACCGGCGACAAGCGCTGGCTGAATCTTTCACATCATTTCGATCACCACGCGGTGCTTGATCCATTATCACGACGCGAAGATATCCTCGCCGGCCTGCACGGCAACACCACCGTGCCAAAGATGATTGGCTATCTCGCGCGTTACATCTACACCGGCGACAAGACTGACGGCGCCGCTGCCGAATTTTTCTGGGACGCGGTCGCGCTTCATCACAGCTATGCCACCGGCGGTCACGGGCGCGACGAATATTTTGGACCACCGGATAAGCTCGGCGATCGGGTCGAGGGACGCACCGACGAGAGCTGCAACGTCTATAACATGCTGAAGATGACGCGCCGTCTGTTCGCTATCCATCCCGAGATCAAATATGCGGAGTTTGAAGAGCGGGCGCTGTTCAATCACGTGCTCGGATCAATCGATCCGGAAAATGGACGCACTTGCTACATGGTCCCCGTCGGCCGCGGCGTTCAGCATGAATATCAGGACATGGAGCGTGGGTTCACCTGTTGCGTCGGCAGCGGCATGGAGAATCATGGCCTGCACGGCGACGGCATCTATTACGAGTCGGGCGACAAGTTGTGGGTAAACTTCTACACGCCTTCGACAGCTAAATGGCAATCAGCCGGAGTCGACATCGCGACGGAAACCACGTTCCCTGAAGGCGATTCTGCGACCGTAAAGATTTCCACCACCAGGGCGAAACAGTTCACCCTGGCCTTGCGCCGTCCCTCGTGGGCCGGCACCGGATTCACGGTCAAAGTCAACGGGGTCGCGGTGAAAGATGTTTCGCAGCCCGGTACTTACGTCGAAGTGAATCGCACCTGGAAGAATGGCGACACGGTGGCGCTCGTTCTGCCGAAAACCCTGCGGCTTGAACCGACGCCCGACAATCCGAATCGCGTGGCTTTGATGTGGGGCCCCTTGGTGCTGGCCGGCGATTTGGGACCGGAACGGGAACGACGCGGCGGGGCCGGACAAGCGGCGCTAATGATTCCCTCGTTCGTCTCGGACCGTGCGGTGACGGACTGGTTGCAACCCGTGGCGGGTAAGCCGGGCGATTTTCACGCCGCCGGTCACGACCTTGACGATAGCGCGCAGGATGTCAGCCTGGTTCCCTTCTATCGCCTGCATCGCCGCACTTACCAAATCTATTTCGATCTATACAACTCTGAGGGCTGGAAAAAGAAATTGGCGGAAGTGGCCGCCGACAAAGAGCGGCAGCGCAAACTCGAAGCGGCGACCATCAGTTTCGTCCAACCCGGAGATACGCAAAAAGAGAAAGAGTTCAATCAACAGGGCGAACAGTCGACGGTCGACCGCATGATGGGCCGGTCGGGCCGGCGCGGGCGGAAATGGTTTTCATTCGACCTGCCGGTGGAACCGAATCAGGCCACGTCTGTCGTAGCCACCTACTTCAGCGAAGAGCACGGCCCCCGAAACTTTGAGATTCTTGCGGACGGGCAGCGGATCGGCGAGCAGACGATCGAGCGGGTCCCAAACGGCAGCGCCACCGGCAGTTTTTTTGATGTGTACTACAGACTCCCCCCCGAACTCCTTAAAGACAAGAAGAAAATTACGGTGCGGTTTCAGGCCATCGGCAATAACGAAGTGGCCGCGGTCTATGGAGTTCGGGTGATCCGCACCGATGCCGCACAGTAATTTTGCGACGCACAGTGTCGCTTTGAATTGAGCCCGGCCATTCAAGGCCGGGAAACCCGATCAAAAAACCCCCGCGTCGCGTTAGCGACGCCGGAAGATAACGCTCAGTCAGGATATCAGTCGAAGCTACGCGACGGGTTCCCTTTTGACCCTGCTAACCCGGCCCTGAATGACCGGGCCAAGTTCACTCAGCGCTACGCGTCGAATCACAAGGTCCTATGAAAACCAAGAAAATCGCCGGCGAATTGTTCTACAAAGCGGGAGTCCGGGTCCTTGCTTTGCTGACCGTGAGTCTATGTTCGTTTCAGATTCTGCACGCCCAGCAGCCCAGTCCGACGCCGCTGCCGCCGCCAACTCTCGGGTTGGATCAGGGCTACTCAGAATTTGACACTCATAATTTCAAGGTGAAGCTGGTAAAAGCCTCGCAGACAATTGCGGCGCTCGAACCGAAGGGCGCGGATGGATTTGATTTCGCGCCGGCTGATCGTCTGGACCGGCGCGCGTCGAACGGCTTTCACCATCTCGGTGATCTGACCTTGCGTCTGCGCACCAGTGCGACTGGTCCATGGCAAAAGTACGACACAGCTGAAGCGCGCAAACCGGTCCAGACATTCGAGGCGACGGGGCACAAGCTGGCGATCGCGGATCTGGCGGCGACCCTGCCGGCTGACATTCCCGTAAAAATTTTCCGCGAATGGGTGGACATGGAAGATGGTTTGGTTTTGCGGTTCGTGATCCAGAACAAGAGCGACACGCCGGTCGAGATTGGCGGACTGGGCATCCCCGTGATCTTCAATAACATGCTCACCGGCCGCAATCTGAAAGAAGCGCACGAGAAGTGCTCGTTCTTCGATCCCTACATCGGCCAGGACGCGGGTTATCTACAGGTCACGCGTCTGAGCGGCCTGGGACCGGCGCTGGTCGTAGTGCCTGAAGGCCAGACGCCATTCGAGGCGTATCAATTGCTCAACGAACCCGTCCGGCCTAATCAAACCTTCGAAGGCGCCTTTGCCTGGATGGTCCACACGGCGGCTTACGCCGATGACGAGTGGAAAGGTGTCAATCAATGGAACCCGCCGACCAGCGTCGTCATCGCGCCCGGCGCCACCGTGAAGTATGGCCTCAAGTTTTTGCTTTCCGATCAAATACGCAATATCGAAAAGACGCTCATCGCCAGTCAGCGTCCCGTCGCGGTAGGGGTTCCCGGTTACGTGCTGCCGATGGATCTGGACGCGCGTCTATTCTTGAATTCTCCGCAGAAGGTACGTTCGTTGGCCGTCGAGCCCGCGGGCGCCATCGCGACTACGGAAGAAAAAGCAACGCGCGGCGGCTGGAAGGCTTACACGCTGCGCGGCAAAACCTGGGGACGAGCGCGTTTGACGATCACCTATGACGATAATTCGAAGCAGGCGATTAGCTACTACGTCATCAAACCCGAGTCACAGGCGGTTTCCGATCTCGGCCACTTTCTTTTTACCAAACAGTGGTTCGACGATCCCGCCGATCCATTCCACCGGAGTCCATCAGTCATCAGCTACGATCGGGAAACCAACAAGCAGGTTACCCAGGATAGTCGCGCCTGGATCGCCGGGCTGGGAGACGAGGGCGGCTCCGGTTCCTGGCTGGCCGCGGCGATGAAGGAATTCGGCCAACCTAATAAAGAGGAGATTTCGAAGTACGAGCAATTCATCGACAAGGTCCTCTGGGGCGGCTTGCAGTACAGCGATGGTCCCAACAAGTACGGAGTGCGCAAGAGTCTCTTCTATTACTCGCCGACGGACCTGCCGGGCTTTCAATACGACTCTTCACTGAATTGGACCACCTGGACCAGCTGGAAGAAGAGCGACGCCGAATCAATCGGCCGCGGCTATAACTATCCGCACGTAGTGGCCGCCTACTGGTCCATGTACCGGGTGGCGCGCAACCATTCGGGCATGGTGACCAATCATCCCTGGGACTGGTACCTGGACCAGGCTTATCAAACCACCCGATTCACTTTTAGCCGTGGCCCGAACGGCCGCCGGCGCGTGGGCTATGTCGAGTTGGGATTGATGGAAGGCGACATCTTTCTGGCGCTGCTGAATGACCTCAAACGCGAAGGATGGACTGACAAGGCCAACGATATCGAGAAGCTGATGAAAGAGCGCGCCGACCGCTGGAAAGGTGAGGCGTTTCCCTTCGGCAGCGAGATGGCGTGGGATTCGACCGGCCAGGAAGAGGTTTATGCCTGGTGCGATTATTTTGGTTATGACGACAAGGCGAAAGTGTCGCTTGATTCCATCATCGGTTACATGCCGACGGTGCCGCATTGGGGATATAACGGCAACGCCCGGCGCTATTGGGATTTCATCTATGGCGGCAAGACGCGCCGGTTTGAAAGACAGCTGCATCATTACGGATCGGGTCTGAATGCGATTCCGGTGCTGGCCGAATACCGCGCCCATCCTGACGACTTTTATCTTCTGCGCGTCGGCTATGGCGGCACCATGGGCGCGCTGACCAATATCGATCAGGACGGGTTTGCCTCGGTCGCCTTTCATTCATTTCCCTCGACGCTGAAGTGGGACGGCTACTCCGGCGACTATGGTCCGAACTTTTTTGGGCACTCGTTTAATACCGCAACCTACATCGTCAATCATCCTGAGTTTGGGTGGCTGGCTTTCGGCGGCAATCTGAAACAGTTGGGCCAGTCGGTAAGAGTGCAGCCGCTCGATTCATTTCGCCAGCGCGTGTACGTGGCGCCGTTCGGCCTGTGGCTGACGCTGGATGCGGGGACGTTTGAAGCCATCGAAGTGAACCCGCGCACACATCAGGTGCGCGTCGGCCTGGCGCCGCAAACCGCCGATACCACCGAGGCCCATTTATATATAGAGCAACCGGCCAAGGTGGCGGGGGTCGAGACATTTCACCCGCCGGCGGGCGCCCCGACAGCGCGGAATGGTTACGTCATTCGCCTGCGGCCGAGCACGAGTTGGGTTGAATTAACTGACGCCCGAAGTCAAACTCATTGAAGCTCGTCGCGATTTCAATTCAAACAAAGAGAGAAACTGGCCAAGCATGAAATATCGAGAACTGGGGCGAACTCCCTGGCAAGTGTCCGAAATCAGTTTTGGCGCTTGGGCCATCGGTGGCGCCTGGGGAGACGTTGATGATCGTGAATCGCTCGCGGCGCTGCACCGGGCGGTTGATCTCGGCGTAAATTTTTTCGACACTGCCGATGTTTATGGCGACGGGCGCAGTGAGCGTCTGATGGCGCAGCTCAAGCGGGATCGCCGCGAAGAGATCATCATCGCCACCAAAGCCGGCCGGCGGCTCGATCCGCACATCGCCTCCGGTTATAACCGCGCGAACCTGGGCGCCTTCATCGATCGCAGTTTGCAGAATCTGCAAACCGACGCGCTCGACCTGTTGCAATTGCATTGTCCTCCTACCGACGTCTACTACCACCCCGAACTCTTCGCAACGCTGGATGACTTTGTTCAGCAGGGCAAGATTCGCTATTACGGCGTTAGCGTCGAAAGAGTGGAAGAGGCGCTGAAAGCGATTGAATATCCCGCGGTACAGACGGTCCAGATCATCTTCAATATCTTTCGCCAGCGCCCGGCGGAACTATTTTTCAACGAAGCGAAACGCAGGCGCGTGGGAATCCTGGCCCGGGTCCCTCTGGCTTCGGGACTGCTGACTGGCAAGCTCACCACCAAGACTAAATTTGCCGCAGACGATCATCGCCTATTCAACCGCCACGGTGAGGCTTTCGATCGGGGCGAGACATTTTCCGGCATCGATTACGAGACCGGGTTGCAAGCAGTCGAGGAACTACGCGCGTTGACGCCGGAAGGCATGAGCATGGCCCAGTTCGCTCTGCGCTGGATTCTGATGTTTGACGCGGTCTCCTGCGCCATACCGGGCGCGAAAAGTCCGGCGCAAGCCGAGGACAATGCGGGCGCGAGTAACTTTCCGCCTCTGACGATCGAGACTATGCGAGCGATCGCCGGAATTTACGATCAGCGTATTCGCGACCTGATTCATCAATCATGGTAGTCCCTGGTCGCCGTCCGTACGCCGTCTCACGATTCTCTAATCGGTAGTGACCCAATTTCATCTTAACGTTTCACTTACCCGGGCGTTTACGCCCGGGTAAGAAACAACCGCGCGCTTGAAGCCCCATTAATGGGCAATCATATAGTTGACTCACCAGTCCGTAGTTGACTCACCAGTCCGCAGAGCGGACGACGGCATAAAGCCTGGGGCGTAAGCCCCAGGATCAATCGCAGAAAGAATTCGAGCCCGCGGAGCGGGCGACAGCCCATTGGAGTCAACGTAGCGCCCACCGCCACGGCTGTCGCCCGCTCCGCGGGCTCATTGTTCCGAAATGTCCGTATTCCTCGGGTTCCTCCCGATAAATCGGGATTCACCCCAGGCTTTATGCCATCGTGCGCTCCGCGCACTGAGCATCTGGTGAGTCAACTATATGACTGCCCATTAATGGGGCTTTTGAAGCCTCCCTTTCCCAGGCGTAAACGCCTGGGCTACAGAAAAGCAATTCAAATTGGGGCACGACTCTATGATCTAAATGCTTTCCGGATTTGTTCGCGGATCTCACGATTCGCCGTCCAACTCGGCAAGCCTATCCGGCCTGCTTACGGCTTGGTGATTGTGCCGCAGGCAATCCGGTCTCCCGCGTTGCCGGATGGATCGGTCTTCATATCATCGGCCTTCGCATGGATCACGAGCGCTGTGCCGCCGTCGGTAAACAACGAGGCCTTGCCGTCGCCCAGATTCACCCGTGGATCAGTAACGGTGACCCGCGCGGTGCCGTCTGCCTTTACGGTGAAATTATTCATGTCGCCGGCGTGTGGTCCCAAAGGATTTTGGGTCCCGTGTTTTTTCGCGTCGGGGTTGAAGTGCGGCCCTGCGCTCGCAAAGTTCGGACCTTCGCACTTGGCCATCTGATGAATATGAATGGCATGCTCGCCCGGCGTCAGATTCTTAAGATCGAGCTTGATACGCACCCCGCCGCCACCCGGGGTGATTTTCGCGGTGCCGATACTTTCACCCTGGCCGTTCTTCAACTCGACCGTAACAGCAGACTGCGCACCTCCGTAGATCACCCAAATCGCAGCCAGCAGCGCCGCGATCATGAACACAAAAATTTGCCGCTTCATCAATTGCTCCTCCTTCTGATCTCGATCCGTTTGTGCAAGCGTCTGTTGTCCGGCATGGTCTCGGTTTCGAATTATGCCTTCAGACGCTCGTGGTTAGTTTTCATATTACTGCCACCCTGGTCGGCGGCACGAGGCGCGCGAGCCGCGCAGGCCGATAAATTCTCAACATTAGCTCCGGCAAATCTTTATAAGTCAGGATCGGCAAATCACTCAAGGCGAGGGGCAAGGCGAGCGATGAACAAAACTCGCGGAACTGAGTTTGGGCGTCCATTGACGCCCCTTCGAGCGCGGAGAGATACAGGAAATCAGTCATGGCCAGGGCCTGGCGCGCTGAAGCTTTTATCGTGCCTCCTTCCGCCCGGGCACACATGATGGCGAGGTCGGCGCGCACAAACTCGAGAAAGCTGTTGCCTTCGACAACCACACCGTCGGCTTCGACCCGGCTCAAGGCCTCAGAGACTCCCTGGCCCACCTGGCCGTCTCTGACGATTACCCAATGCACATTAGACGCGCCGGCATCCCAGAAGCGTCCCGTGTCCTTACCTGGCTGATAGTTCCCTGCACGGCCGGTGCGGACTACCGGCTCATCGCGCAGCAGATCGCTGACGCAGCAGCTATGAGGATCGCGGCCACACGAACGGTAGTGACCCCGCGTTAACTTGATTGCCTCCCATCCCGGCAAGCGGCGCAGCAGTTCGCACACCAACGTCGTCTTACCCACATTCGATGAGAAGCCGCTCACCGCGACGATTTTAGGAAGCTGTTTCATGGTCATTCGCGAGGGGCCTTAGCAGACCGGGATCGAAATGTCCTGGTATTCCATTTATGAATCCTCGCCCGCGTCTTGTTCACGTTCCCAATCAACAACGGCTCTCTGCCGGCCGGCTTGCCGTCGCTGCTCGCGTTCGTAGGCTTGACGAGGATCGCGACCCGTAACGGTCCGGTACCAGCCGGGATGATGCGTCCAGGCCCAACGCTCAGTCACGGTGCCGTCCATCATCGCGCGAAATGTTCCCGGCATCGCCGCGGTGCCCTCGTAGATGTGAATGATAAAACCGGCCAGCATTACCAGCGCCGCCAGATCATGTATGACGTAACTGGTCGCGACTATCCAGCGCGGGGTCGCATCGTCAAACCACATCATCAGACCGGTGAGTAAGAACAAGACGCCGCTCAAAACAATGGTCCAGAAGTAGAGCTTCTGGCCGCCGTTAAAGAAACCGACATCCTCCGGTTCCAACCTGGATTGGTTGGTCGTGTAGGCCCTGATTCTCTTAAGCCAGCGCCGGTCCGCCGCTGTCCAGGCCATCGGCGCCAGCCAGTTCAGAAATTGGAAGAGGAAAACCAGATCAAACAGCAGACCAAACCACGGATGCAGCAAACGTGTTCGCGCGCCGCCGCCAAACAATGGCGTCAGCCAACGAAACAACCAGGGCGAATAGATCGCGAAACCTGAAAGGAGCGACAGCACAAAGAAGATGGCTACCGACCAATGCAGCAGGCGCGTATAGACGGGATGCCGCAGTAGCTCGCCCCGGTGCACCACTGTTTGACCGACACGATCGGCCTCGCGGCGTGCGCGTTCGTCAAAATGGTCAATCCCGGCGCTCATTCGCATCCTTTCCTGGAGGGCGCCGGCAGAGGCCCGATTTCATCGGGGCGACGACGGCGCTTTGGATCCTTTGGCCGATTTAACGAGATCATTGTGTGAACCTCTTACCCATTGTCCGCGCGCAGTGTTGGAAGCATGAAAGCCAGATCCAAAGCGCCGTCGCCGCTGTGCTTTGCCGGCGCCTTCCAAGTTTAGGGCTGCTCCTTTCGTTTTGCCTCGACCGGATCAGGATGCTCCGTCACAACCGGTGGCTCTTCGGGCTGCGGCAACTTGGGACCGACCGAGACTCGATGGAAGAAAACCGCCAGTATGCCAAGGAGTCCCAGCCACAGGCCGATGGGCTTAGCCAGCCATTTCCAAACCGTAAAGCTGGGCGGAATAACCGGATTCGCCGGCAATCCGTAACGCTGCGGATTCCGGGCGTCATGCAAAACATAGATCACATGCGTCCCCCCAATCGATTGAGGGTCGTAAACGCCGGCATCGGCAAAGCCGGACACCTCGCGCAATTGTTTGGCGCGCGCCCCCGCAATCTGCACCAGATCGGCTTTGGCCCCGAACTTCAGGCAACCCGTGGGGCAAGCCTTGACGCACGCCGGCTCGAGCCCCTGGCCCACTCGATCGGAACAAAGCGTGCACTTGTAAACCTTCTTCGTCCGGGGATGAAACTTGGGAATGTCGAAGGGACAACCAGAGATGCAGTAGCCACAGCCGATGCAATTCTCCTGCTGAAAATCGACGATGCCATTGGTGTATTTAATGATGGCGCCGTCCGCCGGGCAGGCCCGCAGACACCCCGGGTCTTCGCAGTGCATGCACTGGTCCTTGCGCAGCAGCCACATTAAGTTGCCGTCATCCTGTTGGTCTTCGACAAACTTGATCAGGTTGTAGTAATTCCACTCTGTAGCCGGCATTGTCTGGTACGTGTCGTTGAATGCAGTTTCCCGAAATGGATGATCATTCCATTCGACGCAAGCAACTTCACAGGCCTTGCAGCCGATGCAGGTGGTGACATCGATGTATTTGCAGACCTCTGCTTCGCGGCGCGTGCCTGAGCCAGCCACCGGCCCCGGGTGCCCAGAGATCTCCTGAATCTGAAAAGTGCGCGGATTAGGCATAAGGTAACGCCAACTGTCGGTTTGCGACGCAAGCTGACCAGCTTGCGTTACCTCAAGCTTTCTCGATCTTCACCAGGAATCCTTTGAACTCCGGCGTGTAGGCGTTCGGGTCGATGGCGGCCGGCGAGAGTTGATTCGCCGGTGTCAGCGCCGTCTTGCCCTCATCCTCGGCGATGCCCCGATATCCCCAATGAATCGGCACGCCGATCTGATAAGTCTTCTTGCCGTCAATCATCATCGGCTTTATCCGTCTGGTGACCATTGCCTTGGCGATGTAATGCCCACGAGCGCTGGTCACCTTCACCTTTTCGCCGCCCGTGATGCCCATCTCGTTCGCGAGCTGGGCGGGAACCTCAACGAAAGGCTCGGGCACCAACTGCACATTCATGGGATTGTTCTTGGTCCAATAGTGATAATGTTCGGTCAGCCGATAAGTGGTGCAGACGACATTGAAGCCCTGCTCGACCGTGCCCAGTTTGTCCATGTCGGAAGTGAATTTCCGGGCGACCGGATTATTCGACTGCTGCGGATGAAGCGGATTCGCGACCGGACTCTCAACCGGTTCGTAGTGCTCGGGGAATGGTCCGTCAGCAAAAGCCGCCAGCGGCGCAAAGATACGTCCCACGCCCTCGGGATTCATGATGAACGGTCCCATGTGGTCCGCGGGTTTGGAATCAACTTTGAAATCCGGCACGTCGTTGCCCACCCATTTCTGTTGCGCCTCGCTCCACCAAACCTGCGAGCGATCTGAATCCCACGGTTTGCCATTCACATCGCACGAAGCGCGGTTGTACATCACGCGCCGGTTGGCCGGCCATGAATAGCCCCAGTTCGGATAGATGCCGAGCCCGGAAGGATCTTCGGTGCCGCGCCGTTGCATCTGCGCGCCGGCTTCGGTCCAGGAACCTGAATACAACCAATTGCCGCAGGCAGTCGTTCCGTCGTCTTTTAACCAGGCGAAACCGGGAAGTTGCTGTCCCGCTTTGAGGTTGACGCCCGGTTGTGTGTCCAGGGTGATGTCGGCGAGCGCTTTGCCGTTGATCTCTTTAGCGACCTCGGCCAATGAAGGATTCTCGGGAGTAGTGTAGCCCCAGGTGAGATTGACGATCGGATCGGGAAACTTGCCGCCTTCCTGCTGGTAGAGCGCTTTCACCTTCAAGAAGATGCGCGCCAGGATTTCCTGGTCC
>Ga0126369_10003903_pt1 | contig 10850 bp, 9 predicted proteins | sample PanSoiMetaPlot_1_FD_109646 | JGI IMG/M metagenome (GOLD analysis project Ga0126369, IMG submission 109646) | Tropical forest soil microbial communities from Panama - MetaG Plot_1 | ecosystem: Environmental > Terrestrial > Soil > Tropical forest > Bulk soil | place: Panama | collected 2016-02-17
GAGCCAGGGCGGCGATATCGCGGCTCAGGCGGTCGATGTGAACGGCTCCCAGGTTCTCGCCACGACCGTCGAAGGCGCGGACGCCAAGGTGCTACGCGAGACGCTCGACAAGCTCAAAGGTCGGTTCAAGTCGGCGGCGATCGTGCTCGGCTCGACCGAGGGCGGGAAAGTGACACTCATTGCGGGTGTGACCTCGGACTTGACCGGGCGGATAAAGGCTGGCGACCTCGTTAACCACGTTGCGGCGCAAGTCGGCGGCAAGGGCGGTGGCCGGCCGGATATGGCCCAAGCGGGCGGGACCAATCCCGAAGCGCTGCCTGCAGCGCTCCAGTCGGTTCGCTCATGGGTTGCAGAGCGGCTGTAACCCCCATGGAGCCGATCCGCGTCGATGCACCCGAAGGGATTCGTGTGCGACCGGCCGTGCGGGAGGACTGCGACGCCTTGCTCGCCCTGTATTGCGAGGTGCACGATTCCCATCTCGATCAACACCCCGATGAGTTCGAGCCGTTGACGCCGGAGGACGAGGCAAAGTTGCTGCAGCAGTTCGCTCGGGCCGACGGTCCGCGCTTGCTGGTGGCCGAGTCCCCACGCGGCCCTGTCGGATGTGTGCGGTTCGAGCTCCAGGACGTCGGACGCAGCGGGCATCGGCGCCGTCCGCGGCTCTACGTGAACCTCTTGGTGGTGGCGCCCAAGTGGCAGGCAAGAGGCGTCGGCGCGCTTCTGCTCGAGCACGTGCACGTTTTTGCGCGCTCGCACGGCATCGACACGATCGAGCTCGATGTGCACGAGTTCAACGCCGCGGCGCGACGGCTTTACGACCGTTTCGGATACCAGACGGTCATGCGACGCATGAAGCTGCGGTTGGGTGGCCGCTAGGCGCAAGTCCATGCCTTTCCGCATCGACGCAACGATGGAGCAATTCGCGCATCGCGGCGACGGTCGTCTGCCGGGCCTGATCGGATTTCGTCCGATCTCTATCACCGAAGGTCGCGTCGACGCCGAGCTCGAGATCCGGCCCGAGTTGCTTGCGCCGAATGGCTATCTTCATGCGGCCACCGTGATTGCACTCGCCGACACCGCCTGCGGCTACGGTTGCATTGCTCACCTCCCGCCAGGCGCGGAAAACTTCACTACTATCGAGCTGAAGACCAACTTCCTCGGGACGGCGCGCGAAGGCCGCCTTACCTGTGTCGCCACCCCGTCGCACCTCGGGAGCACCACGCAGGTATGGGACGCCGTGGTAACTGACGCCTCGAAAGGGCGGACCCTGGCGCTGTTTCGATGCACGCAGCTCATTCTCTGGCCGCGCGCGAAATGACCGCGCGGCCCCAGCGGATCGGCCTTCCTGGAGTAATCGTGCGTAACCGCTTGTTCCGTAACGGACACCTCCGATCGGTCAGGGCCTCGGGCCGGCGCGACTGCCCGTATCATCGCGTCCGTTCAAGAAAGGCGGGGCGAGGGAACGGATCGGGCGTCACGCGGTCAATTCCCGCGCCCGACCCCATGGATAACCGGCCCGTATGGGCTCCAGATGAAAGGAAGGCAAGTGCAATGATCGCAACCAGAACCCTGCGTGCCACGCTGGCCGCGGCCGTGGTGGGAACACTGCTGGCAGGCAGTTCGCTCGCCATCGCCGATGGCATTACATCCGAGCAGGGCCAGGCCATCCTGGACGAATTGAAGCTCATTCGGCAGACGCTGGAGAAGATGCAGTCGGGCCAGCAGGCCCCCGCGCCGGACGACAAGGTCAGCTATAAGCTCTCGCCCGGTGGCTTCTCGATGGGTGATGCCAAGGCGCCGCTGGTGGTCGTCGAATACACCGACTTCCAGTGTCCGTTCTGCCAGCAATTCCACAACACCGCTTTCGCGCAGATCAAGGCGAACTACATTGACACCGGCAAGGTGCGCTTCATCAGCCGCGATTTCCCGCTCGACTTCCATGAGAACGCGCGTCGCGCCGCGACGGCCGGCCGCTGCGCAGCGGAGCAGGGCAAATACTGGGAGATGAGGCACGTGATGATCGTCAACGCCGATCAGCTCAAGCCCGACAACCTCACGAACTACGCTGCGCAGGTCAAGATGGACGTGCCGAAGTTCAAGAGTTGCCTCGATTCCCCCGACAAGTTCAAGGCGCAGATCGATCAGGACATAGCCGAAGGCGGCGTGGCCGGCGTGCAGGGAACGCCTTCGTTCGTCATCGGTTACCTCGATAACGACAAGATCCAGGGTGTGCGGTTGGTGGGCGCGCAGCCCTACGCGCAGTTCGACGCCAAGATCCAGGAGATGCTGGACCAGGCGGCCAAGAAGTAAACACGAGCGGCAGGCGCTGCGCCCGCAGCGCGCCTGCCGTCAACTCCGGATCGGGTCAGCTTGAGACTCCGATCCATGGCGGGAGCTGGTGGCGTCTCCGATGCGCGGTCTGCTGCTCGCATTCGCGTTGGGTGTGTTGGCGCTGCAGCAGCGGCCGGAGCTTCCGCCCCTCGCGTGGAGTACAGCCGTCGCGATCCCTTTGGCGATCGCTCTGGTTGCCGGCCTCATCGCACGCCGCGCGACAGGTCACAGCAGACGCGCAGCTCGAGCGGCGTCGATATCGGCTGCAGTTGCGACCGTCGCGCTTGCAGGGTTCTTCTACGCGGCATGGCGCGCCGAGCTGCGCCTTGCCGACATGCTGCCCTCGGCCTGGGAAGGCCGTGACATCGAGCTGATCGGCGTCGTCGACGAGTTGCCGCAGCGACTAGACGGCGGCACGCGTTTCGCGTTCGAGGTCGAGCGGGTGCTGACACCAGGCGCGATCGTACCGACGCGGATCTCGCTCGCATGGTACGCAACGCAATACGGCGACCGCAACGCACAGCGCGAGGCCCCTGAGCCGCACGCCGGCGAGCGCTGGCAGCTTGTCGTGCGCCTGAAGCGCCCGCACGGCACGATCAATCCGCACGGTTTCGATTTCGAGGCCTGGCTGCTCGAGAACGATTTGCGAGCGACCGGGTACGTCCGGGAAGTCGATACAAACCGGCGCGTCGATGCGTTCGCGGGCAGGCCAGGCGACTATGTTGAACGGCTGCGCGAGTCGGTTCGCGATCGAATCCTCGCCACGCTCGGGGCTCGACCGTACGCGGGTGTAATCGCGGCGCTGGCGATCGGGGACGAGCGGGCAATTCCAAACGAGCAGTGGCGGACGTTCAATCGCACCGGGGTCGGCCATCTCATCAGCATCTCGGGGTTGCACGTCACGTTCTTCGCCACGCTGATCGGCGCGATTCTGTTCTGGCTCTGGCGGCGGAGCCACAGGCTGACGCTCATCCTACCCGCGCGCAAGGCGGCGGCGATCACGGGAGTGATCGCCGCCTTCGCGTACGTCTTGCTCGCCGGTTTCCAGGTCCCGGCCCAGCGCACGCTCTACATGCTTGGAGTGGCTGCGATAGGGCTGTGGGTCGGCCGCCCCGGGACCGCGTCAGTCGTGTGGTTGTGGGCGCTCGCAGTGGTGCTTGCGCTCGATCCGTGGGCCATGCTCGCACCCGGATTCTGGTTGTCGTTCGGCGCTGTGGGTGTGCTGCTATACACGGGGGTAGGACGCTTGGGCGCCGGCTCGGCACTGGGCGCGGCGGCACGCGCGCAGTGGGCCGTGACGCTGGGTTTGGTGCCATTGATGCTCATGCTGTTTCAGCAGATCTCGCTCGTCTCGCCGGTCGCCAACGCGGTGGCAATTCCCGTAGTCACGTTCATCGTCGTGCCACTCACGCTCGCGTCGATCGTGATGCCGTGGGACGCGCTCCTCATCGCTGCGCACACCGTATTCGCGTGGTTGGCCGCATCCCTGGAAGCGTTGAGTGCGGCGCCGTCTGCGGTGTGGCAGCAGCATGCGCCACCTGCGTGGACCGTCGTAGCGGGTGTCCTCGGTGTGCTCTGGATGCTCGCCCCGCGCGGTGTTCCCGGCCGCGTGCTCGGGGCGGTGTGGCTCGTTCCGCTGCTCGTCGTCACGCCCTTGCTGCCGCCACCGGGAGCGTTTCGCGTGATTGTGCTCGACGTCGGTCAAGGACTGGCGGTCCTGGTACAGACGCACGCCCACGCGCTGCTCTACGACACCGGCCCGCGCTACACCGACACCGCGGATGCGGGCAACCGTATTGTCGCGCCGCTGCTGCGCGCCAGCGCAATCACCCACCTCGACGGCATGATCGTCAGCCATCAGGACAGCGATCACAGCGGGGGCGCGCTTTCGCTTCTGGAAACCGTTCCGGTCGGATGGCTCGCGTCGTCGCTGCCCGACGAAAACCGAATCGTTCGCGTGCGCGCCGCGCACGACGAACCCGCGCGTCGCTGTCTGGCGGGGGAACGCTGGAACTGGGATGGTGTCGATTTCTCAGTGCTCCACCCCGTGGAAGCGAGTTATCTGAACCACAAGCTCAAAGCCAACGATCTCTCCTGTGTTCTGCGTGTGAGCAACGCGGCGGGCAGCGCATTGCTGACTGGCGACATCGAGGCACGGACCGAGGCCGAGCTTGTTCATCGCGACCCCGAGTCGCTGCGCTCGCAGCTGCTCATCGTGCCTCATCACGGGAGCCGGACGTCGTCAACGGTAGGCTTCATCGCCGCGGTTGCGCCACGGGCAGCGGTATTCATGCCCGGCTACCGTAACCGGTTCCAGCATCCACGCGAGGAGATCGTGCAGCGGTACGCGAGCGCCGGGATTGCGACCTACAGAACGGACTATGAGGGAGCGCTGCGTTTCGATTTCGAATGGGACGCGCAAATCAAGCCCCTTGCGCAACGCGATGTCGACAGACGCTACTGGTACGACACGCCGGTGCGCGCCCCGCTACCGCCGCTCGAGTGATTCCGCGGCCGCCGCGCATCCGACAGCCTCAGTGCGTGTTGCATATTCGGTTCCGAAACGCGCGTAGCTTCGCTCTCGCGAGCCTCCTCGTGCTCGGGCTGCCCGCGTGGGGGCAGGGCGCATTGCAGGCGAAGGAATGGAAGCTGTCCACTGCGCTTGGACCGGCGTATCCACAGGGCAAAGCCGGCGAAGTCTGGGCCCGGTTGATCAATGAGCGCAGCCAGGGACGGCTCGTGGTCAAGCATTTCCCTGGTGCGGCGCTGGTGCAGCGCGACCCGGGCCGCGAGTTTGTCGCGCTACGCGATGGGGCGATCGATCTCGCGATCGGCTCGGCTTCGAGCTGGGCGTCACACGTGAAGGAACTGAACCTCATCGCGCTGCCCTGGCTGTTCCCCGACAGAAATGCGCTCGAGCGCACGCTCAAAGGAGACGTCGGAGCGAAGCTCTCGAGCCAAATCGAGGCTGCGGGGATCGTGCCGCTCGCGTGGGTCGCCGATGGCTTTCGCGAGCTTGCGACGAAGCGGCCCGTGCACGCACCCACCGATCTCTCGGGACTTCGGGTGCGAATCCCGATTTCACCGCTTTCCAACGACCTACTTATCGCGCTCGGCGCGCTGCCGGCTGGTATGGGCGCAGCCGATGGACGTGCTGCGCTGGGCCGGGGCGCGCTCGACGGCGAGGTGCTTGGAGTGGCCGCCTTCGGCGCCGCGCGTCTTTACGCGAGCGGAGTCGGACACCTGCTGCTGTGGGGCGCTCAGGCCGATGCGCTCATCTTCGCCATCAATCGTGCAGTTTGGGACACGCTCCCCGATACCGACCGCGAGCTGGTTCGACAGGCCGCGAGGGACGCCGCGCTCGAAGCGGGCGCGGTTGCGCAACGGCAGACGGATGACGCGGCGCTCGCGCAACTCGCACGCGAGGGAGCCCTCGTGACCCGGTTGACGCCCTCCGGCAAGGAACCGTTTCGGAGCGCGACGCGCACGGTCTACGACAAGTGGGCGGCAGTCATTGGGGAGCATCTCGTGCGCGCCGCGGAGATTGCGGCGGGCCCGCGCTGACTCGCGGATTGCTTCAGTTCAACTCAGTTTAAATAACGTCCGAGCCGCACGGCGGTCTCACCCCGCTTCGGTCGCCGGGTGGGCATGATCAGAACACAGCCGTCGTGGGGAGTGACGATCGGCACTCCTCCGTCGAGAGCGTAGGCGGTTCCGGCCCGTTCGATCGTTTGAAGCGCGTGCACCGGAACCGTAAACGCAAAGTCGTCCGAACCGATCGTAACGGTGGTCGTGACTTCAATCAACCTTTGCGGCGGGCGTGGCGTGTGGTCGAGGTTGGTTTCGAGGACGTTTTGCTCGACCATGCCGAAATGGCGAAGGAAGCGCAGCACCGACTGCTTCGCAACCTCCGGTGCCGAGATCTCCCAGTGCTGGCCGCACTCGATGAGCAGTGCGGAGCGCGGGTCCTCCGCATCATCGAAAAACGCATAGTCGCGCAGTCGCCGACCTGCGCTGTGACCGCCATCGATCACGATGTAGCTCGGTACGCCGACATCGCGAGCCAGCTCGAGCCCCTTGCGGCGCAGCCCTGCCATTGCGAGCGGAGGACAGGGGTCCGACATCGAATGCAGGTCGAGCAGGTACTCGGCGCTGTCGTACAGGGGGCGCAGCTCGCGCGCTCGCCGGAGCTCGAGCGTGTCGCGCGGACCGTCCAGGACCTCGCGGCTCCAGAGACGATTGAAATCCTCATCGACACAGCGCGACGCGAATGGGTCGCCCGCGTCGAAACGCCTGTAGGCGGCGATATTGGCGAACACGAGCGAGAGCGTTCCGCGAGTTGGTCGCAATTGCTCGCGCAGCGCCCAGTCGAGGGCGATGGCGCCGCAGACCTCGTTCCCGTGCGTAAGAGCTTGCAGCAAAACGTGCGGCCCAGCTCGTTTGGCCGCGAAAGTCCAGGCATAGGGAATGCCGGTGTTGCCACTCGCGTAGCGTGCCAGATCGGGAAACGAGACCTCGATCGGCGGAATAGGAGGAGAAACGGGCTCAGCCATCGCCCGCGTCCGTCCGGGCTCTGCGACGCTCACGCGACGCAGAGATGATCGCCGAGGCGGCGCATGAACCGCTCGCATTGCGCTAGCTGCTCCAGAGTCACCCATTCGTTGGGCTGGTGCGCCTGCGCGATGTGTCCCGGGCCGCAGATGATCGCGGGGATCTCGGCGTTGTGAAACAGCGCTGCCTCGCTGCCGAAGGAAACCTTGCCGATCTCCTGCGTTGCGGCGCAAGCTCTGCCGAGAGCCGCGATCTCGCTTCCGCCGTGGGTGTCGAACCCGGGCAGCGTCGACAGCGAGTCGAACTCGATGTGCGTCGTCGGGTCGACTGCATGCATCTCGGGCAATAGCGTCGCCGCAAAACGTTTGACCTCCGCGAGCAGCTGCTCGGGGTCGTCGAACGGCAAGTGGCGAAACTCGAAATCGAAGGAGCAGTCGCGCGGCACGATGTTGAGCGCAGTGCCGCCGCGGATGACCCCTGTATGCACGGTTGTGTGCGGCACATCATAGGACGCGTCGAAGGCGCCACGCTCCTGGAACCGTCGCGCCATTTGGGCTAGAAAACTGACGATCTCGCTCGCGACCTGGATCGCGTTGACGCCGAGCGGGGCGAGCGCCGAATGGGCCTCGTGACCGCGGACGCGGCAGCGGTAGCCGCGCTTGCCCTTGTGCGCGATAACAACTCGCATGCCGCTGGGCTCGCCAACGATGCAGCCCCTGGGCTGCACGCCCTGCGCCGCGATGTCTGCAAGCAGACGCCGCACCCCAATGCAACCGACCTCCTCGTCGTAGGACAACGCGAGATGCACCGGCTGCTTCAACCCGCGCCGCAGCCAATCGGGCACAAAAGCAAGCGCGATCGCGCTGAAGCTCTTCATGTCGGTGACGCCCCGGCCAAAGATGCGGTCTCCGATGACCGTCGCCTGGAACGGCGGGCTGTCCCAAGGCTGCCCATCGACCGGCACGACATCGGTATGCCCCGAGAGCACGATGCCGCCGGAAAGCGTGTTCCCATCCTGGGCAGGGAGGGTGGCGAAAAGGTTCGCCTTGCGTCGGTCATCATCGAATGTGAGCCGGCACTCGACACCTTCCCGCGCGAGATAATCTCTCACCCAGTGGATGAGAGCGAGGTTGGATTCCCGACTGGTCGTGTCGAAGGCGACCAGGGTACGAATCAGGTCGAGTCCGACGAGCTGAGGTTGGAGGGCGGTCGTTGCGGCGGGAGCGTTCATACTGCGCTTTCCGGCATGAGCCGGACATAAATCCCTGGGAAGGATAGAAATGCCCTCTGCCGCTGTCAACCGCACAGCGGCGGCCCTTGGCGCGACAGTTTAGTGACGGGGGCTCGGGTCGCTGCACACCAAGGAGAATCCACCATGCATCGTTGGCTAGCCATTGCTGGCTTAGTCGCAATCGCGCAACCGGCGCTGGCGCAGCGCGAGCTGCCGCTCGACCAGATCAAGCTGCCGCCCGGCTTTCGCATCGAAGTTGTCGCCCGTGTTGACAGCGCGCGACAGATGGTGCTCGGCACCAAGGGCACTCTTTTCGTCGGCTCGATGTCGGGGAAGGTTTATGCGGTAAAGCTAAAACCTGGAGCGCTCGGCACGGTGACGACCATCGCCTCAGGACTGAACCGCCCGGTCGGTGTCGCATTCAGAGAGGGAGCCCTCTTTGTCTCGGCCGTGAATCGGATTCTTCGCTTCGACGGGATCGAGGATCGCCTCGACAACCCGCCACAGCCGGCGGTGGTCAGCGATCGCTTTCCGACCGAGGCGCTGCACGGCTGGAAGTTCATCGCTTTTGGGCCTGACGGAAAGCTTTATGTGCCAGTCGGCGCGCCCTGCAACATCTGCGAGCCTGATGCCAACCAATACGCCGTCATCACACGAATGAATCCGGATGGTTCGGGGTTCGAGGTCTATGCAAGGGGGTTGCGAAATTCGGTCGGCTTTGACTGGGATCCTCGTTCGGGGGAGCTTTGGTTCACCAACAACGGACGAGACTATCTCGGCGATGATGCGCCCCCGGACACGCTGAATTACGCGCCGCGACCGGGGCTCAATTTCGGCTACCCGTATTGCCACGCCGGCATGATCCCGGACCCCGAATACGGAAAGAAGCGAAGCTGCTCGGAGTTCACTCCCCCGGCACAAAACCTCGGCCCACACGTCGCATCACTCGGAATGCGCTTTTACACCGGGACGCAGTTCCCGCCCGCGTACCGCAACGAGATCTTCATCGCGGAACACGGCTCCTGGAATCGGAGCAAGAAGATCGGCTATCGCGTGACGCTTGTTCGAGTCGAGAACAACCGGGCGGTCGGCTACGAGCCGTTCGCGACGGGGTGGCTGCAGGGGGAAACAGCGTGGGGCCGTCCGGTTGACGTGCTCGTCATGCCGGACGGCGCACTGCTAGTATCGGACGACTATGCGGGGGCGATCTACCGCATCAGCTACTCAGGCTCCTAGACGCTACCAGTGCCGGTGGTAGTAGTGGTGATAGTACGGCCGGTAACCATAGTAGCCGTAGACAACCGGTGGCCCGTAATACGTGGGCGCGTAATACGGCGTCGGCGCGTAATAGCCTGGCGGCGGCGCATAGGCGCTCACGTATCCGCCGTAGTTTGAGTAGCCCACCGCAAACCCAGGCGTTCCGATCGATACTGCAAGCGAATTCGCCATGGCGCTCGAGGCGAACACGGCGGTTCCGGCGAGCGCAGCAATTACTGCAAGAGAAGTCAGGTAACGTTTCATTGCGACCTCCTTGTCGCGTAACAATCCATCGATATCCAACCAACGTAGGTTAGTGTCGACGGGTTGACCAATAGTTGTGGCCAGTTACAAAGAGTTGCGGTTCGCCGCAATTCCGTTATCCTTCGGGCACTTCCCCGATTCGCTAACTCCCTGAGGTTGCAACAAATGCGCGTTTCGGCCTCGACCATATTCCTGCCGTGGGTTCTCGCGGTGGCGATGAATGTCGTCCCTGCCTATGGGGGCAATCTCGCGATCGGCCTCGGCGCCGATGTGACCGCTATCGATCCGCACTATCACAATCTCACGCCAAACAGCAACGTCGCGGCGCACATCTTCGACTATCTCGTGCTGCGCGACGAACGACAACGGATGATTCCCGGGCTCGCGGAATCATGGCGCACGGTCGATCCGCTGACCTGGGAATTCAAGCTCCGGCGCGGCGTGAAATTTCACGACGGCAGCCCATTCACTGCGGCCGACGTCGTCGCCTCGATCGAACGAGTGCCGACGGTTCCCAACAGTCCGTCACCCTTCACCGTGTACACGAAGCAGATCAAGGAAATGATCGTCGTCGATCCGTACACGATCCGTTTTCGCACCGCCACGCCGTATCCGCTCATGCCCTCGGACCTGACCCAGGTCGCAATCATTTCCAAAGGTGCCGAGAACGCGAGCACGGAAGATTTCAACTCGGGCAAGGCGGCTATTGGGACAGGTCCGTACAAGCTGGTCCGCTACGCGAAGGGCGATCGGATCGAGCTCGCGCGCAACGACGACTACTGGGGTGGCAAGACACCCTGGGAGAAAGTCACGCTGCGCCTGCTGCCTGCCGACGCGCCACGCGTGGCGGCGCTCCTTGCCGGCGATGTGCAGGTGATCGAGAACGTGCCGACGACTGACGTTGCGCGGCTCAAGCAGGAGAAGGGCCTCACGCTATCGCGCACGGTTGCCGACCGGATGATCTACCTGCACATGGATTCCGAGCGCGATATCTCGCCCTTCGTCACCGACCGCGACGGCAAGCCGCTCGGCAAGAATCCCTTGCGGGACACGCGTGTGCGCAAAGCGATCTCCAAGGCCATCAACCGGCAGGCGCTTGTCGACAACATCATGGAAGGACAGGCAGTCCCGACCGGTCAGCTCCTTCCGGAGGGGTTCTTCGGCTACACGAAGAATCTCAAGGTCGAGCCCTTCGATTCCGAAGGTGCCAAGAAGC
>Ga0126369_10003904_pt1 | contig 10849 bp, 9 predicted proteins | sample PanSoiMetaPlot_1_FD_109646 | JGI IMG/M metagenome (GOLD analysis project Ga0126369, IMG submission 109646) | Tropical forest soil microbial communities from Panama - MetaG Plot_1 | ecosystem: Environmental > Terrestrial > Soil > Tropical forest > Bulk soil | place: Panama | collected 2016-02-17
AGACCTCGCGCACGGTGGCGCTCGGCTGGCACGACGACAAGCGCATGGCCGACGACTACAAGCTGGTCGATGAATATCTGAAGATGGAAAAGCCCTACGACATCAAGACCGCCTACACCAACGACTTCCTCGACAAAAACGTGAAGATGCCGCCGATCAACCCGCCGAAGCTTTATTGAGAACTTCTGCGGTCCCCCAATTCGTCATGCCCGGGCTTGACCCGGGCATCCATCGACAAAAGGCTTCATTGAGGAGGATGGATTGCCGGGCCAAGCCCGGCAATGACGACGGCCTCGTGCGCTCCTAGCCGAATTCCGGTCCAACCACGGCGAAGGTGCGCGCAGGATCGTCGAAACGCGCCGATGCCCCGTAAAGCATGCGCGTGAAGGGACGCACCACCGCAAAGCCATGCGCGTCGAGGAAGCGGCGCAGCTCGGTCTTGCTATCGGCGAGATCAATGAACAGCGCACCGTCGATGGCATCGAGCGCGCGCGCGACGAGCGCACGCGCGATCGCGTCGTCCTCGGCGATCAGTGGACCGAGATGTGCGGCGAGCCTTCCGTCGCGCCCGAGCAGAAAGCCGACGATTTGATCCGCGCGCATCGCGACGAGATCGGCCGCGGGCAGGCGCCCGCGCAGATCGGCGAGAACGGCGCCGCGTTCGGCTCCGAAAGCTGCCGCATCGTAGGCGCACACGGCCTGCCAGTCCGAATCCGTGACCGGCCTTAGGGTGACGCCGGCCGGCGCAGGCGCGCTTGTGGTTTGTCGCTCGCGGCGGATCAGCCGTTGGAATCCCCACGAATCCTCAAAGCCAAGCCGGCGATAGACCTCCCGGCCGTCGGGCGTCGCGTCGAGGACGGGCACGAGCTTGCCAGCCGAAAGGTCCTGCATCGCTTGCTGCATCAGCCGTGTCGCCAAACCGCGGCGGCGATACTCGGGTGCAACCAGCACCATGCTGATCCAGGCGAAGCGGCCGCCATAGGGTAGTGTCGCGGTGGTCGCGACGATGCGACCCTCTTGCGTGGGGATGGCATAGAGGCGGCCGAGCGCGAGGAAGATGCGCCAATCGGCGGCAAGCTGATTCCAGCGCGCCTCGCGCACGAGCGCGCCGACATCGTCGAGCTCCGATGGGGTCAGCGACGGTTTGACCGCGAGCCGTGGCTCAGAAGACGCCATCGCGGACATCATAATGGGTGTCCTTGCCGAGGCTCGGCATGCCGCGCGCGACCCAGTCCGCCGTCCAATCGACGAGCTTCTCGAGGGGCACAGGCGGAGAGCCGAAGAGCCGCCTCGCCTCGGTGGTGTTGACGAGCCAAGCATCGGGCGCTTCGGCGCCGACAAAGTGCGGCTGCTTGCCCAGCCGTTTGCCGAACGCTTCCGCGAGCCAGCGGATGCTCACGGTTTCCGGTCCGCTCACATTGAGCGGGCTTGTCGGCACGCTGCAATGCCCGAACGCACGCAGCACCATGGCATTGGCATCGCCTTGCCAGATCACGTTGACATGGCCCGTCGCAAGATTGATGGGCGTGCCGGCGAGCACGCGCGCGGCTACGTCGTGGAGGACGCCGTAACGCATGTCGATTGCGTAGTTGAGGCGGATGATGCGGCCGGGCGTGGCGCATTTGCGCGAGAAGTACTGGAACATGGCCTCGCGCGCGACGCACGAATTGGCATAGGCGCCAGGCGGCGGTGTCGTCGGCGTCGTTTCGGTCGCGCCGCCATGCTGAACGTTAACGTAAGGGTACACGCAGCCGGTCGAATAGGCGACGATGCGCGATCCGGCGAAAGCTTCGGCAACGAGCGCCGGGACGAGCGCGTTCATCGCCCAAGTCAAGTCCTCGTGGCCCGAGGAGCCGAACTTGCGGCCGGCCATGAACACCACATTGGGAAGCTTCGGCAACGCCTCGACCTGTTTGCGGTCGAGCAGATCGGCCTCGATGCATTCAATGCCCCAGCGGGCGAGCTTTTCGCGCACCTCCTTCTCGCTGAAGCGGGCGACGCCGACCACGCGTTTCTCGGGGACGGCGCGTTTAGCAAGACGGATAAGCGTTGGACCGATTTTCCCCGCGACGCCGAGCACTATGATGTCGCCGGGAAGCTGTTGCAGTGCTGTCACCAACGTCGCCGTGGGCGCGGTCATCACCTCCTCGAGGTGCTCGACGTCGCGCAAGCGATCCGGCAGCCCTTCGGGGGATTGGCTCACTCGTCTCCTCAAACGGCAACGGGCATGACCGCCCCACCAGCCTAACGGCACGGCGCTCACGCCAGCAAGGCGGGCGGCGCTGGCAAAACGTGCGGGCGGACGTACAATCGGCCGCAAGCGAGGAAATCGGAGCCGGCGATGAAAGTCTTCATGTTTCATCTCATGCCCTATGCGTATCTGGACATGAGTTTTTCCGACAAATATCGCTCCGCCTGGGTGGTGTTGCCGAACACCTATTTCGATCCGAAGAAAGGGCACGAGCTCTACAATCGCTACCTCGACGAGCTTGAGCTCGCCGCCGAGCTCGGTTTCGACGGCATATCGGTCAATGAGCATCACCAGAATGCGTATGGATTGATGCCCTCGCCCGTTGTCATGGCCGGCGCGCTCTCACGCCGGACCAAAACCGCCAAGATCGCGATCCTCGGTAATGCCTTCTGCCTCCGCGAGCATCCGCTCACGCTCGCCGAGGAGCACGCCATGCTCGACTGCATCACGGGTGGGCGGCTGATCAGCGGCATGGTGCGCGGCATCGGCGCCGAGTACTACTCGATGGGCGCAAACCCGGCCTTTTCGCACGCGCGCTTTCAGGAGGCGCACGATCTCGTTGTGCAGGCTTGGACACGGCCCGGGCCGTTTGCTTTCGAGGGCAAATTTTACCATTTCGAATACGTGAACGTGTGGCCGCGCCCCTACCAGCAGCCGCATCCGCCGATCTGGACACCTTCGACCGGATCCAGCGAGACGATCGAATGGGCGGCGCATCCCTCACGCAAATACGTCTATCTGCAGACCTATAGTCCTATCGCATCGGTCGCGCGGTTTCTCAATTACTATCGCGAGGCGGCGCAGCGTCTTTACGGCTATACGGCAAGCTCCGAGCGGATCGGCTGGTGTGCGCCGGTTTATGTGTCGGATACAGACGAGAAGGCGCGCGCGGAAGCGGCGCCGCATACCGAGGCGTTATTCAACAAGCTTTTGCGCCAGCCGTTCCAGATGATCTTTCCGCCCGGCTATCTCAGCGCCAAATCGCTCAAGAACATGTTGAGCCACAAGCGCTCGGTGACGGGCCAGGAGCACACCGTCGACACGCTTATCGAACAGGGCATCATTCTGTGCGGCAGCCCGGATTCCGTTCGCAAGCAACTGGTGGAGAGCCACCGCCTGCTCGGGTTCCAGAATTTTCTTGGCATGCTGCAGTTCGCGACTTTACCGCGCGATCTGACCGACAAGAACATCCGGATGTTCGCCCGCGAGGTGCTGCCGGCCCTGCAGACGCTCACCGACCGCGAATACGCCGGGTTGCAAACCCAGGCTGCGGAGTAGCGCGCGTTCTCAGCGCTGCCAAATCCGGTAATTGAGCCCGACGCGGACGATGTTCTCCCTGACATTGAAGGAGATCGGGCCGCCGCCGCAGGCCACGTTGCAGCTGAAGCCGTTGAAGTCGGCGTAGAGATATTCCGCCTTCGCCGTCCAGGGGCCCCAGATGACGAACTCAACGCCAAGTCCCAAGGTCCAACCGAGATTGTTTTTGCTCTCCGTGCCGAACGGCGCGCCGGCGGTGCTCGCGACGAGGCGGCTCACCGCCGCGCCGGCGGTCACGTAAGGCATGACGGTATCGAAGGCATATCCGAATCGCAGGCGGGCGGTGCCAAGCCAATTGCTCTGCATCTCACAACTCGGCACGCAGGACGCCGGAGGCACGGTCCCCCTGACGCCGGACCAGGCGAAATCGCCTTCCACACCCCAGACGAAAGGCTCGTTGGTTTGCAGATTGTAGCCCAATGTGCCCCCGGCAAGGCCGCCCGAGAGGTTGTAGATGCCGCTGGTTCCGTCGGGCACCGAAGTCCAATCCGGGCGGCCCCACGCGCCGCCGCCGTTGATGCCGACATAGGCGCCCGTCCAATTATAGAGACGCACGGCTGGAAAGGCGGGCGGCGCAGTAAAGTAGTCGGGCACTACTGCGGGTTCGTATACTTTGGGCCGGTCATAACCTCTGGGAGCAGGGAAAGCCGGCGGCGCGGTAAACACGTCCGGAGTAACGACGCGTTCGACCTCGGCCGCTAAGGCTGGACCTGCAGCGGCAATCGCGGCCAGCGCGAGAACTATAATTGGTAACTTCTTCATCACACTCTCCCCCGTGACTGATACTTCCCTCGGACTCTCGGGTCACATTGCCCTCAGTGGAACACGTTTTTGTCGATTAACCTGAACGATTCCCCGGTCCCCACGTTAAGTACTTTCTCTGTTGGCGGCTCGACCCGATTCCACCAGCCGCCGCCGAGCGCCTGGAACAACGCCGCGGTGTCCGCCAAACGGGCAGCCCGCGCTTGCACCACCTGGATCAGCGCTTGCAGATAAGTCGATTGCGCGGTGAGTAGCAGTAGGATGTTGGCATTGCCGGTCTCCACCTGCTGGCGTGCCAAATCCAGGCTGATCTTGGCGGCGCGCTCGAAGGCTCGCGCCGCTCGCAGCAAATCCGCATCGTTTTGCAGCGCGCGTAGCACGTCGGCGACGTTTTGCGCCGCGCCGATCACCGTGGCCTTATAGGCCCACGCCGCCGCATCGTAGGCGGCGGCGGCCGCGCGCCGCTGATGCAGCAGCGTGCCGCCGTCAAAGACCGTCTGCGCGACATTGCCGCCCAGCAACCAGAACGCATTGGTGGGCGAAATCAGGCTGGCAAGCGCGATATTCATATAACCGCCATTGGCATTGATGGTGAAATTCGGGAGCATGTTTGCGGTCGCGACCCCGATCTGGGCGCTCGCCGAGTGCAATAGCTCTTGCACGGCGCGCACATCGGGACGTTGCTCGACCATTTGAATCGGCAGGCTCACCGGCAAATCCACCGGCAGCTGCAGGTCCGCGAGCCTGAACGTCTCTGGCGGTCCTTCGCTGGGGAAACTGCCGGACAGAGCAGCGAGCAAGTCGCGCTGCACCGCGAGGGCCTTGCGCAGCGGCGGCAGCGTCGCTTCAACCTGCGCGAGCTGGGCTTCCTGCGCCGCGACGTCGCTGCGGTTGGCATAGCCGGTTTCCAACTGCTTGCGCAGGATGTCGAGCATCTTTCTGTTGAGGCTGATGAGCTCGTTGGTGGCGTCGATCTGCCCCCGCAGCGCAGCTTCGGTGATCGCCGCGACCGCCACATTCGCGGTCAGCGCGAGATATCCAGCCTCGACCTGGAAGCGCTGGTTATCGGACAGCGCCTCCAGCGATTCGACCGCGCGCCGGTTGAGGCCCCAGACGTCGAACGTGTACGACACCAGCACCTGGGAGGTGTAGAGGTCGAAGGGGTTGAGGTTCTGGATGGGCACATTGAGGACAGGCGCCAAGACCGAGGCGGTTTGCTGGCGCGTCGGAGTGAAGCTGCTCCCAACAAGCGGGAAAAACCTGCCTTGCTGGGCGTAGACCGCTTCCTTCGCGACGCGGAGCGCGGACATCGTCGATTGTAGGGTGGGATTGTTCCGCAGCGATCGCTCTATCAAACTATTGAGCGCGCGCGACCTGAACATGCGCCACCACGCCTGCGGAATGTCGCGGCCCTGCACGAAACGCTGCGCCTGCCCCGTGGGCGCGTCGGTCGAGGACGTCCGTAACGGGAGCGGCTCCGGGGTATAGCGAGCGGCCTCAGGGGCCGCCGGATTTAGAAAGTCCGGCCCGACCGCGATGCAGCTCGATAGCAGCATGGCGGCCGTCAAGGCGGCGGCGACCTCGGAAAAACGCCTCAGCCACAAGCACATACGGCGACGCCTTACGGATCGTGCAAACCATGATGGCTCTTGCCGGGCCTCTCCGGACCAAGGGCTGCCCGATCATAGTTTCGTTTTTAGGCTTTGCTGTAACGCCCCGGCCACAGTGACAAACATTCAACGCCGAAGGAACTGTGATCAATCACAGTAGAATTCGAGGCCTGCCAAACTAAATTGTGGCAGTTATAGTCGGGATGAGGCGCGCCCAATATTTATGGCTGCCAAACTGTCCGCACGTTCAAGCGTTTCGAAATCGATTGAGAGGAAGACGAATATTGGCACGCGGCTGCTCGAGGCGGACGTAAGGCCTCAGCAATAGGCCATCTCCTTGCGCGCGAAGAAGACGGTGCCATATGGTGAATGAGTGGAACTTATGAATTTCTTTCGCGCGGCGGGCTCTCTTGAGTTGAGGTTGGTCGCGCGGGAGCAGGCGCCCAGCCCATGACGGCATTTGCGACCACGAACCAGGCGAATCTGCGGTACTGGACCCTCAGCGCCGGGATCGTGCTGCTTGTGCACGGGGCTATTGCAACGGCGGTGCTGAGTTGGCGAAACGCGACGGCGCCGGCCTGGCGTCCCGGCCCACTGGTCATCGACCTTGCGCCGATGCCTGCCGCGCCGCCCGTCGAACAGACCACCCTTCCACCGGCTGTGGCACCAGTCCCCTCCCTGGCGCAGCCCAACCAGCCGCTCGAGAGGGTCGAACAGAATAACGAGAGGACCGCGGCGAGAGGCGAGGAGAAGGCGGGCCAATTCGAAGAGGCTCCGCGGGTCAGCGCGCCCGTAACTTTGGCTCCCCCGGAGGAGCCGCAGACGCGAGCCTCGACAGGGGGTGCGGCGCCTGCGGGGGCTTCGCCCTACCAGAGTGAGCCCATCGACACTCGAATCGGCGAGCCGTCCCGGCAGCGTTTCAAGAACGCCGCCAAGGGAAGCGATTGGAAGAAGGCGATCACCCTGTCCAGTCCGTCGAAGAATTTCCCCAGCCGTCTAGCGACTCGTGGTCCGGTCGCTCCCAGCGATGCCGCGGCCGGCTTGCCACGAAACTCGATCGGCATGCTCACGCAGGACGGTTCGGGTATCGCCAGCAGTAAGCCGCCAAATGGCGCCGACGGCGTGAAGAACGCCGCAGGCATTGCGATGACGAGCAGCGATAACGTGATGGCGAGGAACGCCGGCACGGCAACGAACGCGATTGGTATGAGCGCTCCTCTCCGCGCCAGGGTGTTGAGGCCGAATGTGCCCCTGCAAAACAGCATGAGTTTGGTCGCATCGAGCGATAGAACGGCCGGCAATGCCGTCATCAACGGCACGGGGATGGTGCGTCCAGCCTCTGCCACGGCCGCAATCGGCGGGCCCGCAAAGAACGTTGGGGGCATCATCAACGGGACAACGATCCGGCCCAGATAGCTGCGTGCCGCATGGCGGCCAGCAACTCGTCGGCGCTTGTGGCGGTCGCTCAGTTGGATTTTCGCATTCGGATTTCGATCCGCCGGCGCTCGCGGACGTCGCCCCCTTCCCAACGGGTCAGCCTGCCGTCGGTGTCGATGAGCTGCGCACCCGATAGCGGCAGAATGCGAAACGCCGCGAGCCGCGCATCGGAGGCCAAGACTTTGACCACGGCCAGCGCCCGCGCGAGCCCGAGCCCGGCATTATCCGACCACTGCAAGACGGCGGCGTCGGCGCCTCCCATGGTCACCGAGGAGAGATGGCGATCGAGGTTCGATGCATGGTTCGTGACGGACTGCTCGTCCGTGTGTCCGATGACTTCGATGACGTCGACGTCGAATGAGGCGGCGATCTCCAGCAAGCGAGCGATGACGACGTTGCGCAGGGCCGCCGCAAAGTCCGCCGTCAGGACCGCACTGCCGCTTGCGAAATAATATCCGCCGGCCTCGCTCAAGTTGATGATCGGCGGCCAGTTGTGCTGCCCTTTCCCGCGCTCGTTTGTGCTTTGGAGCTTGGACGCGGTGATCCCTTTCTCGATCAGGGTGACGACCTGATCCGGCGTCAGCTTCGGCCCGCTCTTGGCGGAGCCGGACTGGTCGATGGCAGCGGCGAGTGCCACTCCTCTCGCGATCTTGTCGGGATCGACTCCGTCCTTCATCAGCCGCTGCATTTTGGCAAAGGAGTCGCTCTCTTCCTTGAGCGCTACGAGTGAGACGCCTTGGCGCCCCAGCTTGGCAACAACATCGTTGCTCTCGACAAGTTTTCGCCAGAACTCGTCGATCTCGCGTTGCGATGTCGAACCTGTCGCTTGCGACAGGAGCTCTGTGAGGCGTGGATTTCTCTTGATGGTCTGAACGATCGCTTTATCGGCGGCGGCGGCAGCCTCGACCTGCTTGAGGCGCAGCATGGCATCGAGCAATTTGGTGCGTTCATTCGCGAGTGCGACGCCGACGGCGATGAGCATGCAGAAGACGAGTAGGAGCATGATCTCGGCCATGGTCAGACCCAGCACGAGACCCTGCCGATACGAGGCAGCTTGTTGGCCAATGGTTTCAGGCATCAGTCGATTGTCTCCCGCCTTGGCGCCCGCCGCGACGCACGGAGGTCTTCCGCGACCCCAGATATCCTCTCGCTGGCGGCGGCCAAGGATCGCACGCTCGCTTCCACCGCTGGCAGGAGCTGCCGCAGATCGTCGCTTTGCGTCGCCGCCTCGACTCCGTATTTGACGAGCAGGTCCGTGAATGTCCGCATCGTCGCGTCGGTCTTTTCCAGCGTGGCCCTTAAGACCTCGGCGTAAGCCGTCGAGCTGGCCTTGAATTCATCGAGCGCCTTCGCCACCGCCTTGACCATGGCGGCTGCCGCTTCGAGGGTGGCGCGATTGGTGGAGGTCGCAGTATCGAGATCGTGTCGCAATTCCATGACCAAATCGGTCGACCTGGTGGTGGCCGCGTTTGCCGTCTCCAGGGCGTCCTTGACGGCGGTTGTCTGCGAACCGGTTTGGGCGGCCAAGCGCTCGGCAGCCTTCGCCAGCGACATGGTCACCGGCTCGAGGCGAACTTCGATCACGCGCTCCGGCGTCTGCATTGCGGAAAGTTTCGCTGTCACGTGGTCGAGCGCTGCGGAAACCGCCGCTGCGCGCTCGGACAAGGTCTCGCTCGCCGCCGAGATTTGCCGGCCGCTCTCGCCCAGTTTTGCGCCGATTCCCTCGCTTGCTTGTACGATCGTCTCGGCGGAGCGGCGTGACGCGTCTTCGAGCGGTGCGACTGTTTTCGCCGTGATCTCTTCCAGACTGCCCAGGAACTTGCCCACGATCTCGTCGAATTTCTCGGTCACCTGATTGAACGAGTCGGCCGCCGCCTGTTGCGCGGAGCGCCGGTGGTATCCAAACTCCACCACGGCGCTGTCGAGTTCGCGCCGCACCCGGCGCGCTGCCTCGGCCAGTTCCAGGCGCATCATCCGTTCGACCTCGACCGGATCGCGGCGCATTTGATTGAAGATTACGCGCAGCCCGATGCCCGCGATCGTCGAGCCGATCGCAATGCCGAAATTCTGCACGATTTCTTCGGCCGCGCGGGTGGCGGTGAATTGATAGAGCGATACACCCAGGCTTGTGAGCGTGAACAAAAATCCCATGTAGTACAAATTGTCGCCCGACTGATCGTCGCGCAGCCGCAAGCCTCGCGCGCAATAGATCAGCAGCGCATAGGCCAGCATGGTTCCAACCGGCACGAACGTGACGTAGAACGGTCCGATGCCGGCGAGTTTGGCTGCGACGATGTAAGCGCATCCCGCTGCAACAAAGACCAAGAACACCACGGCGCTTGCGCCGGTGGCGTAGGCAGCATCCGCCGCTCGTTGGGTCCAAGCGGAAGGGTGTTTCGTCGGCACTAACCCACCCCTTGAAGTCTGTTGGCCTGTTTCAGGCGGCCGTTGTTGTCACGAATCCATTCGGCCCAGAACCGGATGTGATCCGCCGAGTTGATCGGCTTGGCAGACGATCGTTGGATGTAAAAGATCATCACTTCGGCACCGTAAAGGTTGGTGCGGAACTTCTGATAGGCCCGCGAGGCCTTGTAGCGGCTGTAGGATAGATCGCCGGCGTACTGCGAATAGTCTTCTTCGTGCTCCAACATGTCGGACACGAGGATGAGCGACTTCGGAATGTCTTCTGCGGCTCGGCCGGTAAAGCGTTCGACTGCGATGCGTTGAACGGTCTCCATGATCGGGGAGGTCTTGCCCGGTAACGGACGAAACCCGATTTGCAGCGCGTCCTCGAGCGGCTCCCGAAATCCGTCCATCCATCGCTTTTTTGCCAACACTGGGTTCGCGGTATACTCGCTCAGGCCCGAGCCGTCGCCTGGGTTGCACCGGGCGAAGATCGACTTGCCGCCGGCGACCTTCGGCTCTAGCAGCCTGAGTTCTAGCATTCCATAGGTCGGCAACGTCTCGGCCATGTCCACCAATGCGGTCTTGACCTCGCGCTTCGCGATGTTCGGGATGTCATCGGTCGAATCGAGAAGCGCCACCGTCACGGAGCGGGGGCCGTCCACGGGACAGAGCGAGGAACGATCGAGCGCAGGCGGACGCGCCGCAGTCGTATAGACGTAGGCGCCCGCCGAAAGCGCGCTGAGCGCAAGCAACGCCAATGCCGCTCCAACCGCGTGCTTGCGCAGATCGCCCGGATTCCTACTACGCCGCCTTGGCGCTCGACTTGGCAACAGTCTTCTCCTCCACGAGTTCGTCGATCTCGCGGTAGCTGGCGAATGCTCGCTCGAATTCGGCGTGAATCGCCTGGACTTGAGCAACGAGTACCGCCTGCGATTCCGCGATCGATTGTCTGAGATCGTCACGCGCCGACGTCTCCAGCCAGCCTTCGTCGATCGGAAATTTGTCAAGCGTAAAGCGTGCCGACAACCTCGCCGGTGGCGGGGTCTTTCTCTGCCGCTTATTCGCC
>Ga0126369_10003905_pt1 | contig 10848 bp, 8 predicted proteins | sample PanSoiMetaPlot_1_FD_109646 | JGI IMG/M metagenome (GOLD analysis project Ga0126369, IMG submission 109646) | Tropical forest soil microbial communities from Panama - MetaG Plot_1 | ecosystem: Environmental > Terrestrial > Soil > Tropical forest > Bulk soil | place: Panama | collected 2016-02-17
AGCGACTCGATCACCCGGTACCCGAAGGACGGCATCGGCGACCATGTCATCGGCGGCGCCGCTACGGTGAACCCGGAACGCGCGGGCACCAAGTGCGCGGCGTGGTACCAGGTCACCCTGGACGGCGGGGCATCCGCCGAGCTTCGGCTGCGGCTCCGGCCGACCGGCACCAACTCGGCCAGGCCGGCCAGCGCCGGCCCGCCACTTCCCGCATCATCGGCATTGGCTGACGACTTCGAGCGGGTCTGCGAGCTGCGCGAAACCGAGGCGAGTGCGTTCTATGCAGAATTGACACCGGCGACGGCGAGCGCCGACGAGGCGGCGATCATGCGTCAGGCGTTCGCCGGGCTGCTGTGGTCCAAGCAGCTGTACTTCTACGACGTCGCCCGCTGGCTGGACGGGGACCCAGCCTCGCCGCCGCCCCCCGAGCAGCGGCTGAGCGGGCGCAACTGTCGGTGGCGGAGTTTCGACGCCTTCGACATCATGTCGATGCCGGACAAGTGGGAGTATCCCTGGTTCGCGGCGTGGGACCTGGCTTTCCATTGCGTCGCGCTGGCACATGTGGACCCGGCGTTCGCTAAGTACCAGCTGATCTTGCTGTGCCGGGAGTGGTTCCAGCATCCCAATGGCGCACTGCCCGCTTACGAGTGGGACTTCGGCGACGTGAACCCGCCGGTGCAGGCCTGGGCAGCACTCGAGGTCTTCGCCATCGACGGCGGGCGGGACGTGGACTTCCTATCCCGGATCTTCGACAAGCTGCTGCTCAACTTCACCTGGTGGGTCAACAGGGAGGACCTGGAGGGCAACAACCTGTTCGAGGGCGGATTCCTCGGGCTGGACAACATCGGCCCCATCGATCGGTCGCACCTGCCGGTCGGCGGAATCCTGGAACAGTCGGACGCCACCGGATGGATGGGCTTCTACGCGATGGCGATGGCGTCGATCGCGCTGGTGCTGCACAGGTCCGGGCAGCGGCCGGGGACCGACCTGATGATGAAGTTCCTCGAGCATTTCGCCGCGATCAGGGAGGCACTTGACGAGCTCGGGCTGTGGGATGAGGCGGACGGCATCTACTACGACCGCCTGGTGACGCCGGGCGGCGACAAGCTGCCGGTCCGGGTGCGCTCGGTGGCCGGAATGATCCCGGCGCTCGCGCTAGGGGTCGTGGACCAGGGATCGGTGGAGTCGACGATGGCGGTCGGCAAGCGGTTCGCCGATTTCCTGACCGCCCAGGACGGGCCCGGCCGGGCCCTCGCCGGCGGGACCGGGCGCACGGGTGTTTTCAGCCGGAGCGGACCGGATGGCCTGGCGCGGGTGGGCGTTCTTCGTGGCGAGCCTGGACATCAGCGGCTGCTGCTCAGCTTGGCTGGGCCGGACAAACTAGCGCAACTGCTCACCCGGCTATTCGACGAGGCGGAATTCCTGTCGCCTTACGGGCTGCGGGCGCTGTCCGCGTGGCACCGCGACCACCCGTACACGATCGAGGTCGAGGGGTACAGTGCCTCGATCGACTACGAGCCCGCAGAGTCGACGACGCCGCTGTTCGGTGGCAACTCCAACTGGCGTGGCCCGATCTGGTTCCCCGTGAACTACCTGGTGATCAGCGCGCTCCACAGGTACCACACGTTTTTCGGCGACGAGCTGACGGTGGAGTACCCGACGGGCTCGCAGCGCAGGCTCACGCTAGGGCAGATCGCGGACGACCTGTCCGGGCGGCTGATCTCGATCTTCGCTGTCGGACCCGACGGCCGCCGCCCGTGCAACGGTCGGCTCTATGGCCTAGCTGACCCGGCCCGGGCCGCCCGCTTGGCGGCCGACCCGGCCTGGCGCGCCAACCTCGTGTTCAACGAGTACTTCCACGGCGATGACGGGTCCGGGCTCGGCGCCTCGCACCAGACCGGCTGGACGGGCCTGGTGGCGGACCTGATCCGGCGCAAGCACGGCATGGTTCCCGGCATTGGCGACGTGGTCGCCGCCCTTGCCGATCACGGCCGGGCGTGACCTGGTCTCTGTTCGCTAGGCGGCGGCCTCGATCGTCTGCGCGGTCGGCAGCAGCAGCTCCTCGCTGCCGAGCGGGCCGACGAGCTGCAGGCTGGCCGGGATCGGCGAGCCTGCGGCGGGAACCGGCTGCGCCGTGCAGGGCAATCCAGCCGCGTTGAACAGCGAGGTGTGCCTGGTGACCTCGATGCTGATGGTCACCAGCGAGTCCTCGTTCAGCTCGTCAAGCCGCGGCGGGAACACCGGCAGCGTCGGCAGCGCGAGCAGATCGACCCGATCGAACAGATCGAACAGGGACCGGCGCCAGTGCTCGAGCTGTCGCATCGTGTCGGCCAGGCCGGGCCGGAACGCCTCGGCCATCGCCAGGCATGCCGCGATGTCGGGGCCGATCCCGTCCGGATGCAGCTGCGCCAGCTCGTGGTCGGCGTCCCACAGCTCGCTGAAGTAGATGGTGGTAAAGCAGTTGGTCCCGGTCTCGAAGTCGGCCCAGTCCAGGTCGACGACCTCGAGCTCGGCGGCGTGCAGGGCCGCATCGACGGCCGCCTCGATCTCGGGCCGGGCCGAGGTGCGCAGCCGCCCGATCGTGCGAGCGGGAGTGTCCTTCGGTGTGAATCCCGGCTCCAGCAGCGTCATCCCGGTGACCAGGCCTGCCACCGCAGTGGCCATCGGACCGATCGTGTCCATGCTCGGCGCCAGCGGCCACACGCCGTCCAACGGCACCCGGGCATGCGTCGTCTTCAGCCCGGCGATACCGCAGCACGCGGCAGGCACCCGGATCGAGCCGCCGGTATCGGAGCCCAGTGCAACGTCGGCCTCACCGGTCGCGACGGCGACGGCCGAGCCGCTCGACGAGCCGCCCGGGATCAGCGCAGGGTCAAGCGGGTTGACCGGAGTGCCGAACCACGGGTTCGTTCCGATCGGCAACATCGCGAGCTCGTGCAGGTTCGCTTTGCCCACGATCCGCGCGCCCGCCTGCCGCGCCCCGGCTAGGCAGGCCGCGTCCCGGCTGGCGGGCTCGGCGATCCGGGCCAGCGCCAGCGAGCCTGCCGTTGTCGGCACACCGGCAACGTCGATGATGTCCTTGACCGCGAGCCGCGGTCCGGCGCCGGTCCCGTCGAGCCGGGTAATGAACGCCGTCATCGAGCCCCCTCAGGTCTCGCCGACGGCGGACCGCCCGCAGCGCCGTGCCCTTAACCTACTTCCACTCGTAGGTCTTCGACTCCGCCTTGCCGCCGGCGTCGGTACCGAACTCGAATACGCCGACCACGCTGTTGAGGCGGGCCAGCTGCGGCGAGGTCGTCTGGAAGTACACCGCGCCGCGCCAGGCGACAGCCGATCCCTGCCCGGTGAAGCGGCCCACGCCATGGCCGTGCCAGGACGCCATGCCGCCGTCCTCGGTCATGACCACGCCCTGCCCCTCGCCGGAGAGCGTTCCATCGGGCCTGGCAACTGCGATGTAGGTGCCCATGTTCGTCTCGGGGACCCCAAGCAGGGTCCCGTGACTCTGGAAGGACACCTCGATCTTCGGCGGGCCTACGCTGGGCAGCACCCGCGTCCCGGTAATCTCGCCGATCTCTTCGCTCAGCTGCTCTCCGAGCATCCGGCTCACCCCCCATGAACGATGCGGACCTATGGCCGGTACCCGGTCCGGGGGTTAGTCATGCCGGTGGTGCCCCCACTCAGCCGAAGCGGCCGTGGACGTAGTCGGCGGTGCGCTTGTCGTCGGGGTTCGAGAAGATCTTCGCGGTCGGCCCGGCCTCGACCACCTGCCCGTCCAGCATGAACATGGTCTCGTCGGCGATCCGGGAGGCCTGCTGCATGTTATGCGTCACGATGATCACCGAATACTCGGTCTTCAGCTTCTCGATCAGTTCCTCGATGCGCAGCGTGGAGGCCGGGTCGAGCGCTGACGCCGGTTCGTCCATGAGCAGCACCCGCGGCTCGACGGCGAGCGCCCGCGCGATGCACAGCCGCTGCTGCTGGCCACCGGACAGCCGCCCACCGGCGTGCTGCAGCCGGTCCTTGACCTCGTCCCAAAGCCCGGCCCGGCGCAGCGCGTCCTCGCCGCGGGCGCGCATTTCCGTCTTGCTGAGCTTTTCGCCGAGCTTCAGCCCGGCGACGGCGTTGTCCATGATGCTCATGGTCGGGAACGGGGTCGGCCGCTGGAACACCATGCCGATGTGCCGCCTGACCTGCACCGGGTCGGTTCCGGTCGCATAGACGTCGGCGCCTTCGAAGAACACCTGGCCGGCTACCCGCGCTCCCCTGACCTCTTCGTGCATGCGGTTCAGGCAGCGCAACAGGGTCGACTTGCCGCATCCGGACGGGCCGATGATCGCGGTCACGGCCCGCTCCCTGGCGCGCATCGCCACGTCGTGCAGCACTTCGTTGTCGGAGAACCAGGCCCGCAGATTGCTCACTTCCACCGCTAGCGGCTGGTCCGCGGCCACCGACCCGGCGACGTCGCTGCCACCGTTTGCGGCCGCGCCGTCACCGCCCATGGCCGCGTCACCGCTGTCATCAAGGTCCGCAGCACCAGCCGTCATACCCCCAGAAGGTAGGTGACCGCGGTGAACGTCCGTACGGCGCGAAGGTGAACGCTAGGTGAACGTGGCAACTCCTGCGACAAGATTCGGTTCACGGCGAATTCAAGTTTGGCTCGCGCGATGTTCACGCACCGGCCATGTGCGCTGGGCAGACTCACGACTGGTGCTGGACGAGCACCAGATCGCAACAGTCGTGATAGTCGTGGGCTGTCCGGACTGTAACGAAATCTCAGAAACTTCCAAATACGCAACCCGCCAGTTCGCCCCGGCGCAACGCCTGGGGGTTCATTGAGCATGCCCGAGGACACGAGCCCTGAGAAAGGGAGATTCCTGGTGAGAACGTTCAGCAAGCTCACCGCTGTGGCGGCGGCAGCAGCCGCCGGGCTGGGGCTGGCAGCTTGCACCAGCGGCAGCAGCACAAGCAGCGGCAGCGGTTCCGCAAGCGGTAGCGGATGCAAGAACGCTGCCCCGCCGAACATCGCGGCCCCGAGCGGTTACCAGGTTTGCCTGTTCGCCGCGCCGACGACCACTGCCAACCACCCGGACTCGGTCATCGTGAACGGCAGCAACATCTTCGTCGGCTGGCAGAACGTGACCGCGAAGGACGGGACCGACAACAAGACCAGCACGATCAGCCAGTACACGACTTCCGGCAAGCTCGTGAAGTCCTGGAGCGTCCTGGGACACACCGACGGCATGCGCATGGACCCATACACGCACGTGCTGTGGGTCATGTGCGACGAGGACGGGAACCCGCGGCTGTTCACGATTAACCCGGCGAGCGGCGGGCCGACACAGATCAAGCTGCCGTCGCCGACGCCCTGGGGCGGCGGATTCGACGACATCCAGTTCACCGGGGGCAACGCCTACATCGACGCCTCCAACCCGGCGCTGAACGCCGCGGGCAACAACATCTACGCCGCGCTCTACAAGGTCTCGATCTCGGGGACGACGGCCACGCTGACCAAGGTGCTGATGGCGAACACCAAGGCCACCACGCTGATCCCGCCGACGAGCACGGTCACGCTTAACCTGACCGACCCGGACTCGATGATGATCGACCCGACCGGCACCCTCGTGCTCGACTCGCAGGGTGACGGCGAGATGCTGTGGCTCAAGAACGTCGGGACCCCGCAGCAGAGCGTGAGTGTGCTGAGCGTCGGCACGCAGGTGGACGACACCGTGTGGCCGACCTCGGCCAAGGGCTGCATCCTCGTCTCCGACAACGGCTCGGGCGTCTACACGATCTGCTCCAACGTCTGGGTGCCCGACACGCCATACGTGTCCGCGCCAAACGACTCGGGCGTGATCGGCTTCGTCGGGACGCTCAGCATGTCCAGCGGGATCGTCCAGCCGATCGTGGCTGGCTTCGCGAACCCGCACGGCATGGCGTTCCTACCGAAGTGACATGGCCTTGGTCACGCATCGACGGCCGCGCACCGGTCAGCGGCACGGCCACGGAGAAGATGTCATGTGCAGCCACGGGAGAGGCAGAGGAACAGTGAGTATGTCGAATAAGCGCGCCAACAGGCAGCGTTCGGCTGTGGTTGCTGCGGCCGCGGGAGTCGCGCTGCTTGCCGCCGCGTGCTCAAGCGGCAGCAGTGGCGGCGGCTCCGGTTCGGGCACGATCAACGGCGCGGGCTCCACCTTCGCCGCCCCGATGTACCAGCAGTGGGCCGGCCAGTACCACGCCTCGGTCGACCAGAACGTCACCATCAACTACCAGGCCATCGGCTCCGGCGGTGGCATCGCCGACTTCACCCAGGGCGTGGTGGACTTCGGTGCCACCGACGCCCCGATGTCGAGCACCGAGCGCTCGGCTGCCCAGGCCGCCCAGGGCGCCACCGTCCTGCACGTGCCAATGATCCTGGGCGCCGTCGCGATCATCTACAACTTGCCTGGGGTCACCCACCTCGTGCTCGACGGCCCGACGCTGGCGAACATCTACCTCGGGAAGATCACCAAGTGGAATGACCCGGCGATCGCCAAGCTCAATCCCGGGGTCAAGCTGCCCTCGGCGGCCATCCAGCCGGTGCAGCGCGCCGACTCGTCGGGCACGTCGTACGTGTTCACCACGTACCTGTCCGCCGCCTCGCCGACCTGGACCAGCCAGGTCGGCGTGAGCAAGGCGCCAAGCTGGCCGACCGGCACCGGGGCAACCGGCAGTTCGGGCGTGGCGGCCGCGGTCAGCCAGACCAAGGACGCGCTCGGCTACGTCGAGCTCGGCTACGCCGTCTCGGGGCACATCCCGTTCGCATCGCTCGTCAACTCCGCGGGCAAGGCCGTCGCGCCGAGTCCGGCGTCGGTCGAGGCCGCGGCCGCGTCAGCGACCTACCCGACCGACACGACCTCGCTGACGTTCAGCCTGGTCAATCAGTCAAGCGCGGGCGCTTATCCGCTGGCCACCCCGACCTACATCATCGTCTCGCAGCATCCGAAGAACTCGGCCGCCGGCAAGCAGCTGAAGGCCTGGCTGCTGTGGGCGCTCAAGCCGACCCAGCAGTCCAAGGTGACCTCGCTCAACTACGCGCCCTTGCCGAGCAAGCTCGACCAACTCGCGGTCGCGGCCGTCAATTCCATAAGCTGACCGGATGCCGATGGGTGTCCTGACCAGGTCGGCGGACCGCGCGGGCGAGAGCGTCGCGCCCACGGGGTCCGCCGACCGCTACTTCCGCCTCCTCGTCACCGGCTGCGCGCTGCTCGTTCTCCTGCTGCTGGCCGGGATGCTCATCCGGACCACCTGGGCGGCCTGGCCAGCCTTCAGCCGGTACGGCGTCTCCTTCATCACGGGCACCAAGTGGCAGCCGGCCTCCGGCCAGTTCGGGGCGCTGCCGCTGATCTACGGCACCCTGATTACCTCGGTGATCGCCCTGGTGATCGCGGTGCCGGTGTCGGTGCTGATCGCGCTGTATCTGTCGGAGGTGGCACCGCCACGGCTCGCGACTTCCTTGACGTACGTGGTCGATCTGCTCGCCGCGGTGCCGAGCGTCGTGTATGGCCTGTGGGGCGTTCTCGTCCTAGTGCCGTTCCTCACCAACCACATCTATCAGCCGCTGAGCACCCACCTGTCGTGGCTGCCGTTGTTCTCCGACTTCACCTCGGGCCGTGACTACCTCACCGCCGGCCTGATCCTCGCGCTGATGATCACTCCGATCATCTCCGCCGTCAGCCGCGAGATCTTCAAGACCGTCCCCGACGAGGAGCGCGAGGCCGCGCTGGCCGTGGGCGCCACCCAGTGGGAGATGATCAGGATGGCGGTCCTGCCGCGGTCCAGGTCTGGGGTGATCGCCGCGGTCATGCTCGGCTTCGGCCGGGCTGTCGGCGAGACGATCGCTGTGGCCTACCTGATCGGCGGGTTCCCGAGCATCACCGATCACCTGCTGCAGCAGGGCTCGACGATCGCGGCCACCATCGCGCTGCAGTTCCAAGAGGCGGTGTCCACGCCGATCTGGAAGTCCGGGCTGATCGCTTTGGGTGTCGTGCTGTTCGCGATGACGCTGCTCATCAACATCGGCGCGCGCCTGATCATCAGGCGCGCGGAGCGGGGAGCGAACGGGTCATGAGGTCACTGCAGGCACGCCAACGCCGTAGCCAGCTGATGGCCGGAGTCATGATCGCCGCGGTGCTCGTCGCCGTGATCCCGCTGCTGTTCATCCTGGGCGATGTCGTCGTCAAGGGGATCAGCCAGCTGAACCTGGCGTTCCTCACCCAGCCCGAGCCGTTCGTGCAGACCGCGTCGGGCGGCGGCTTCGGCGCCGGGATCCGCGGCACGATCAAGATGGTCGGGCTCGGCACCGTCATCGCAGTCCCGATCGGCGTGCTCGCCGCCGTCTACACCACCGAGTACCGCAGCCGTGGCCCGCTGGCCACGCTGGTCAGGTTCTTCGCCGACGTGATGACCGGCATCCCGTCGATCTTCGTGGGCATTTTCGTCTTCACCGTCGTGGTGCTGACCACGGGCTCGTTCTCGACCTATGCAGGTGGCATTGCGCTGGGCATTCTCATGATGCCGGTGATCGTGCGGACCTCGGAGGAGGCGATGCAGCTCGTTCCGGTCATGCTGCGCGAGTCTGCTCTCGCTCTGGGCATCAGGCGGTGGCGGACGATCGTCTCGGTGGTCCTGCCCACTGCGCTGCCCGGGATCACCACCGGGGTGCTGCTCGCGATGGCGCGCGCGGCCGGGGAGACCGCGCCGCTGCTGCTGACCGCGTTCGGCAACCAGCTGATCACTGGCTGGGGCAAGTGGAACGGGCCCGAGAATTCCCTGACGCTCGAGATCTACAACAACTCGCGGGCGTTCCTGCCCATCCAGCAGGCCAGAGCCTGGACCGGAGCGCTCGTCCTCATCGTCGGGGTGCTGATCCTCTCGCTGGTCGCCAGGGCGGTCATCGCCCGCCGGACCCGGCGGACCAGGTAGGCGGCCGACCAGCCAGCCCGCCACACCAGGCAGCCCCCGGCCGTAGGGCACCACCCACCGCCCGTAAGCACCACCCACCGCACGCCGCCGGGTCGGCTAGCACACGTCACGGCCAGATGTCAACCCGTCGTCCACAGGGCGGCGTCCGAGTCGTCGGTTGTCCACAGGCGATCCCGGGACGATGGCGAGTGTCGCTGGCCGGTGCCATTCTGCGAAGAGACGTTCGAGCAGTTGCCGCTCCCGAAGCCCATTCCAGAGCCCTTCGATGGAGGTGCCCCGTGTGCACGACGGGCCAGCAAGCCGACTTCGCCGCTCCGCCTCCAGGCGGGCCGGAGTCGGCTGCCGACGCCGTCGCGATGGTGCTGACCGGGCTGGGCTGGCTCGCCGCCGCGGATCTGGCATCCGCGCCGCCCACGGCGCTGGCCGAGGTGCTGCGCGGTCTGGAACGCGCGGTCTCGGTGCATACCGCCGCCCGGTCCAGGGCGCTGGCGGCGTTCACCGCGCAGGCCGGGCACGAGGAGGACGGGCATGGCTCGCCCCGCACCTGGCTGTGCTGGCAGACCAAGGTCACCAGGCCCGCGGCCAGCGCCGCTCTGGCGTGGGCGCGACGGCTTAAGGAGCACACCGCGATCGCCGAGGCCCTCGCCGCCGCGCAGATCAGCGGGTCGTGGGCGCGGCAGGTGTGCGAATGGACCGAGGCCCTGCCCGAGCACGCGCGCGGCGACGCCGACATGATCCTGCTCGCCGCAGCCGGCAGCGGTGCCGGACTGGCCGATCTGGCCGCTCTTGCCGAGGGGATCCGGTGGCGGGTAGTCGGGCTGGACGGCGATGGCGGTGACGGCTTCGAGGACCGCTCGCTCCGGCTCGCTACGACTTTGGGCGGAGTCGGGCGGCTGGCCGGTGACCTGGACGCCGGATGCGCCGCCGCGTTGCAGGCCGTCCTGGACGCTCTGGCCAAGAAGCAAGGCCCCGAGGACACCCGCACCAAGGCGCAGCGCGACCACGACGCCCTCGCCGAGGCGTGCCGCAGGCTCATCGCCGCGAACTGCCTGCCCGACCGCGCCGGGCAACCCGTGCAGATCCAGCTCGCCATGACCCTGCACGACATGCTTGCCCGCCTCGGGTACGCCGCCGATCCAACCCGCCCGGACACCCACAGCCACGACACCACCATCACGAGCTTGCCTTCGGCCTGGCCAGGCGCTGAGTGCGACGCCCAGATCGCCGCGGTCGTCACCGGCACCGTCGACCACGACGTCCTTGACCGGCTCGCCGACCGGGAGCAGACCCTGGCCACCGCCGTCGCCTTGCTGTCCGGGCCCGGCCGGCTCGCCTCGGTCCTGCGCACCGGAACCCTGCCCGGCCCGGCCGCATCGATCAGCCTGCCGCTGGATCTCGGCAAGCCCACCGAGGTCATCCCGCCGCACCTGCGCCGCGCGGTCATCATCCGGGACAAGCACTGCGCCGCACCAGGCTGCGACGCACCCCCGGCGGCCTGTCACGTGCACCACATCACGCCCCGCAGCCAGGGCGGCGTGACCTGCCTGACCAACCTGATGTTGCTCTGCACCTTCCATCACGAGATCGCCGTGCACCGCTGGGGCTGGACCATCACGCTCAATCCGGATGGCACCACCACCATGACCAGCCCCGACCGCCAGCGCACCTACCAGTCCCACGCACCGCCAGAACAAACAGCTGCCTAAGGGCGGCCCGCTAGCGCACATGAACCCGGCGAGCAGGGCATTCGTCGTATCATGCTCCGTACCGGCACGGAAGGCGGGCATGGCCACAGGGGACTTCTCCCGGCTGCGCGCGGCGCAGGCAGACCGCGAGCGCGCGGTCGACGTGCTAAAGGCCGCATTCGCCGAGGGCCGGCTCGACCAG
>Ga0126369_10003906_pt1 | contig 10846 bp, 14 predicted proteins | sample PanSoiMetaPlot_1_FD_109646 | JGI IMG/M metagenome (GOLD analysis project Ga0126369, IMG submission 109646) | Tropical forest soil microbial communities from Panama - MetaG Plot_1 | ecosystem: Environmental > Terrestrial > Soil > Tropical forest > Bulk soil | place: Panama | collected 2016-02-17
GATCGTTCTCCGGGCTCCGCTGGAACAACGGACTGAAGTCCCAAGCGTTCCCTAGATCACCAAACAGGCGCGCCTACCTATCATTACGGAGAGAAGTGGTTGCCCGTCAAAAGCGGACATTTCGGCAAAATCCCAAAACCCTGGAACACTTCGGCTCCATGCAAAGTTAGCAAGACAACGCGTTGTCTGCAGGAGAAGAACATGGGCTTTGGTCGAGGTGCTTTGCTTTGGCTGCTGGGAGTGCCGCTTCCGATCATCATCCTATTGGCACTATTTTGGCACCACTAACCGGAGATAAACACTGCTCGTGAACTCCATAGGTCCGGAATCCAGCCGCGCGGAAATGTTCATCCGCGCAAGAACTTCCGATAGTGTTCTTGTGCGAGTTCTCGCGAGTGTGCTTGTCTTTCGCATCGTTATTTATTTCGTTCTCCGCGCTTTGCGGCGACAATTTGTTGCTCGCGTAACTTAGAGGAGCTGGCCACCGAAAACGCGTCAGGGTCGTAAGATTGACGACGAGGTCGAACTTGGTCGGCTGCTCAACCGGAATGTCCCCCGGCTTCGTCCCGCGCAACCACCAAGCAGTCGCCATGGTTATATGCATGACGCTTGCATGGTGCGTTACGTCGATCTGACACCGAAATGAAAAGAGCTAAGCCGCTTCTTCGTCGCGAGCTCGCGGGAAGGACGCGTAGCCAATATGCTTGCATCCGTTCCGCTCAAATTGATTGGCTAACGTGAGGTAGCCTCTTGCCACGTATTGCCATTCGGCCCTGATCTCAGGGTCGGATTCCAGACCCGCCTTTGCACGAAGCATAGCGGCCAACCGTCTGCACTTAGCGGCGGGAGTCATGATGCTTCCTCGGCTCCGTATCGCGCAGGAAACGCCAAAGGCGTGTCGAGGGTTCCTTCACAAAAAACAGAGGCCGAAGTGATGAGTATTCGCGCACCGTTGCGGCCCACGATAAAATCCATGCACGGTTCGTTACGTTGATCTGATCTCGAAACCAAGAGAGCCGCGCTCCATCAACGCGGCTCTCCCAGTGCCACTATCGACTGTCCGACCAAGACGATGCTTGGACGCACGGACAGCCATTGCCTCAGCCAAGATATTGCTAGGCCCGGCGTCGAAGCGCAAGCATATTGATAGCAGAGCGATGAATCGAGTTCGCCGTGAGGCTGATGTAGAGACGCATTCAAGTCCGCTTTACCGCAGAAGGCGGACATGTGCAGTGCAGTAGCCGATGTCTGCAATGGGCTAGAAGCGGACAGCTCACCATCATTCGACAACGTCAGCGATCTGCTGAAGGTGCGTTGGCACAGTCAAGCCGAGTACTTTTGCGGGCTTGAGATTGATGACCAGCTCGAATTTCGTCGCTCGTTGGATCGGCAAGTCTTCTGGCTTTTCGCCCTTGAGAATCCGACCGGCATAAGTACCAGCGAGGCTATATGCATCCGTTTGGCTTGGCCCATAACTTGCCAGTCCACCGATGTCTGCAAACTCGCGCACAAAATGGATTGCCGGAATCGCAAAACGTTCCGCAGCCCCACGAGTTGATCGCGCCGACTCACGAAGAGCGAATAGAGAAAAACGACCACTGATAAGGCAGTCGTCAAAATTTCACTTTGGCAAAGAAAAGGCTGCCGTGGAAACGCAACGGCAGCCAGGGGACTTCAGCCGCCAGCGCGGGGGAAGGGGAAACAAGCTGGCGGCCGCGATTCAAACTCCCTGCATCCGAAATGGTTCCGCTTCGTTCGCTTGCGCCACGTGAGAGTCGTCTTTGATGGAAGTTCGCCTCCCCTCCACTCGGCTGCAGGCGCCAGCCTGGGGTTCATTTCGTAAAGATCCAAAGTGCAGTGGTCCCTACTACACTCGAAATGATGTATCGCGGGCGGTAGTCTAATCGGCTATAATTTCTCGTTTAGCCATTGCGCCACGCAAAGGAACCTTCCGGCCGACCAACGACTTGGTTAGACGATTGGAGGCGTACCATGGCCCCAAACAAAACAAGCAATGTCGCATTGCCTACGGGCGTCGGAATCGCGTGGCGTCATTTCTGGCTGACGAAAGCGATGATTGACTCCGGGACCCCAAACTCCGAAAAAATCTCTCGCCATAATACGACTGTGAGAATGTCTCCGGCGCGACGGCTTGAGAAACTTCATCGCATGAGGGCAACTTTGATACCGCCGCGTTCGTGGCTCGATAAATAAACGCCCCCAACAGTCGAAATACCGAACAATTTTCCGATAAACGGCTCATCAAACGCTTTTGATGTTTCATCTGGAAACAATTCGGCAGTTTTGCAATTGACCAGTCATGTCCAGTGGTGTGAAAGCCAACGAATGGAACTTGCTGAAACTGGAGTTTGACGCCTTGGTGCGTAACGAGGGCGGGCGCGAGGACAGTTTAGAGCAGTGCCTCGACTATCAGGTTCGTCGCCGTATTGGCGACTTGATAGCCTCCTCAGTAGGGCACCAAACCGTGGGTTTTTATGGCGTCACTAAAGATGACTATGCTGCCTGGCCACCGGACCCAGGTCACACCAATCGGTAGCCTTGTCCGAAAGCGGACCCCGCGAAAATTCGAGACGCCGATCTGCGGTATCCCTACGAACACCCAATGCATTCAAAGTGCGTTCCATTACTTCTTTCGGATTGTGCTCGCCGCTCGCTGTCACGCTGACAATCGCCTTTGCAATGAGATGGTCGCCACAACGCAAAAATGGCATATGGAAGCCCGGCACAAATAGAGCCTTGAACCGCCGCCACACTCATAGTTCTGTCACGACCGCGCAGCCGTACTTTTCACCCAGATCCGATAACAATCGCTGCGTACCGCAAACGCCAGTGTCTCCAGTAATTTTGATGATCGACCGAACAGCGGCATACTCAGACCGCCAGCCGTATTGATGTTCTATGACGTCGCCCCACATGGCGACGGAACCAATAACAACAACCCAATTGCAGACGTGCCTGCGCGCCAGATGCTCCGCTTGCTCTCTTTCTTTAAATGCGTGGTAGCCTAAGTTGTAAGGTCCACACTCCTTGCAGCTCGCACGTTCCAACACACCGGGACGCCAAACGTGTGAGACGATCAAACTGCGCAAAAGACCATTGCATAAGCCCCAAAACCGCCAGCCAATTATTTCGCCGGCTCTAATTCTGGGCTCTCCGAGGGCCGCGTCTCTGGTTTTATCGCCGGTAATGAAGAGGGCCTCGGTTCTGTGGTGGGCAAAATTGGATGATTCAGCGGAATCACATGATGTCTGCGCATCGGCTCTCCGATGTTTGCCATAGCCAACTCCTAGGTGACTTGTCATTTCTTTTCTTCGTCTCTTCCTGTGCGCCGCGAATCGCCTGCGGCGGCCATCAAGTCAATGACCTCGGCCCGCCGCGGTTCCGCTAATTATTTGACTGTACCTGTGTTTCCGCCAGGCTGCGACACCGAAACAAATCAAAAGACGCTGAACAGCAACAGCACGCTTCCTTGTTGTGAGGATCAGCCACTCGGGCAGAACACCATGACTGGAAAGCGGACGCGTGCGGCGCAAAAAGACAATGTCCATCTGCCAAAGCAGACATCGTTGTGGAATTTCTTCAATTGCAAAAATGGCTATGCCGTCCGCCGTCGCAGCCAGCGATCAAGCAGCGCTCCCTTGCCCTTGCGCGGCACAAGATCGATGTCGCGTACCAATTTTGCGCCATCCTTGCGACGCTCCAGCACGATCTTACGACTGTGAAACGCTTCCAGCTCGGCACGATGGGCGACGCTGACCAGCGTCGCGCCCGGCAACTCCTTGATCACAAGCTCCATCATCTTGTCCTGGCTCTTTGCGTCTAGCGCCGAGGTTGCTTCATCGAGCACGATAATGTCAGGGTTGTGGAGTAACAACCGCACGAACGCGAGGCGCTGCTTTTCACCACCGGACAAAGTCTGGTCCCATGCTGATTCCTCCTCGATCTTTTCCTTCAGATGCGCGAGCCCGACCTTGTCGAGCACCACCTTGATCTCGTCGGCAGTCCAGTCGTCAGCAGCACCTGGATATGCGGCAGCACGGCGCAGTGTGCCAGACGGCACGTAAGGCCGCTGTGGCAGCATGAACAGCCGACGATCGGAATGAACGTCGATGCGACCGCTTCCCCACGGCCACAACCCTGAGATCGCGCGTACCAGTGTGCTCTTGCCGCTCCCGGAATCGCCCGCAACCAGCAACCGCTCGCCGGGCTCAATCTGCACTTCGGTCTGGTCAACCACCGCGGTGCCGTCACCGAGCGTCACTGTCAGATCGTTTAGGCTTAGCATCGTGTCACCGACTGTCTCGCCGCGGCTGATGCGGCCGATATCATCGCCGGTCTCAGCGCGTTCCAATTCGTCGATCGACATCATCAGCGAGGCAATTCGCCGGGCGCAGGCATTCCAATCCGCAAGACGAGGATAATTGTCAACCAGCCAGCCAAAAGCACTCTGCACGATGGTGAAGGCGGAGGCCGCCTGCATCACCTGGCCGAGAGTCATGCTGCCGTCGAGAAATTTCGGGGCGCACAACAATACCGGTACCACCGGCGCAATGATGCTCGAACCCTGCGATACGATCGTAGTCCGCATGTGTTGGCCGCATACCAGCGCCCATTGCTTGAGCACCTTGCGCAACGACCTGTCGATACCCTCGCGCTCCTCGCCCTCACCGCCGAGCAAGGCGATGCTTTCGCCGTTTTCACGCACCCGCGTCAGCACGTACCGGTATTCGGCTTCAGCCTGGTTACGGCCCTCTGAAATTGCAGCGAATCTACGCCCGATTACGGCCATCGCAGAGCTGGTTACGGTGGCGTAGGCGATCGCCGCGACCACGAGGAATCCGGGAATAGCCAATGTCGTCGGTCCAAGTGAAACGGTCAGCGCCCCACCAATGGTCCAGAGCACGACGATGAAGGTTGCCGCCGACAGCAGCGCCGATGTGACGCCAGCGATGAAATCGACGGGCGCGTCGGTTGCGATCCGCAAATCTTCGGCGATGCGATATTCCGGATTTTTATGGTCACCGGCTACGAGATTGAGCTGGTAGTAGCGGCCGTGGCCCAGCCAGCGCGACACCACATTGTCTGTCAGCCAGGCGCGCCACCGCCGTTGAATCCGCATTCGTGCGTAAACTTGCGCGACACTGAGCGCCACGCTCGTGAATGCCAAAGGGAAGAACACGGCGGAGAGCCAGAGCACGGTCGTTGAATCGCGCTTCTCGATGGCATCGAAGATGTTGCGATTCCAGATGTTGATGCCGTATTGCACGGCAACGAGAAGAATGATCAACAGCAGGAGACCGATCGAGGCGACCCAGGCAATCCGAACTCCGCTCTTGCCCCAGAAGCCGCGCGCCGTAACCCAGAACCTCTTCAGTAGATAACGTTTGCGCGCCCGTTCGGCCTCTTCGGGCGACATGGCTTTGTCAGGCTCGGCGACCTCAGGTGGCGGTGGATCGATCTTCGCCGACTCCGCGACGTCCGCGTCAGTTCCGTTAGCCGATTTGTCACCCGATTTTTTGGACTCTTTGCGTGGTGAGGTCTTGTCTGGCGGCTTTCCACATTTTGTCGTTGGACCAAACCTGACGGTGCCTTTGTCCGCAGCTTTGACGCCGAATGACTTGGTCCCGGACTTCTTGGAAACAGAAGGTGTTGTCTTGGACGACTTCGTCTCGGACGATTTCGCTTCCGCAGACTTCAGCTTAGTCGAGGCTCTTGCAGATGATTGTGCCTGCGACCGCGTCTTGGCCGCAGGCTTCTTCGTCCCTGATTTGGTCTTGGCCATCCCTGATAACGGTAGCGCGATCAGTGGGTTCCCTTCCTTTCGTTCAGCCACCGAGCTGTGTGATGTTTTGGCCCAAAGCAGACATTCTGCCCTGCGGAAACGATGTCCGCTTTGCCACCGAAAGATAGGGTGATCGGACGAGCGTTCGTGTGGATAGCTAAAGATTTTGGGTGCTGCGCTTCAGACTGATGATGAAACGAAGTCACTGTGGGTACGGGCTTCAAGCATCAGAACGAGGAGCGCAGCGTGGAGCATGCTGCCGTACTCACAACGGTCGACCAACGGTCGCGAGATCGCTGACCACCCGTGGTAGCCCAAGCGGCGCGCTCGTGGCCAAAAGCCTGTCAAAGCGTAAGGTTTCAGCAGGCGATTAGAGGGCCCTCGTCATTTTTCTTATGGTCTCGCGCCAGTAAAAGCGCGCAGCGTAGTAATTGACAAAAACGCTTCGAAACGAAATGAGCCGCAAGGCGAACCCTGCGGCTCATGATAACGGAAGGCAGCACAAGGTCCGCCTTTGGTCGCCAGATCTAGTATTGAGTTCTAGCCCGGTTCGTTCCAGACTTTCCGGATTCTAAAGCTTTCGATTGTCGCGAGTCTTGTCGTGCCATCGCCTTTGATGCTTCGTCGGACCTCATTCGTCTTGAGGTGGCACTTTCTCTTTCAGTGCCTACGGCAGATATATTCCCCTTTCTTGCACCATCCCGTACTTCGGTGTGATGAACCACCGCGCGGCTTGATGTCGGTGATCTCCTTATGACTTCCCGAGTGTCGCCGTAAGCGTACCCACGCGTGTTGCGCACTGCCGGAGTGTAGTTGTGCGTATAACGGGTCCGCGGAGCATATCGATAGTTTTCGTTTGTCCTGTAACCGTAGGTCACACCGGGTTCGTACGAATAGGCTGCGTAGCCAGCGTCCGGTAGATAAGCGTACGAGTCATACTCATAACCTGGTTCATATGGGTAACTCTCGTATGCATACGCTTGTGCCAAAGGACGACCACCCCAGTAACCACCATAGTAGGGATCATTTCCATAAGCATAAGTTGGACCGACGCCAACACCCACTCCGAAACCCGGAACGCCGATCCAAATACCCTGCGCGCTTGCAGGGACCGCCGCCGCCACTGCGACCGCGGCCGCAATTCCAATTGCAATTTTTCTCATTCCATTCTCCTCGTGATTGCCCGATTACCCGGTGAACGCTGGCCCTTGCGTTCAGTTCCTCCCTCACCGGAATGCGAAATGTTCAGATTTATTGTTCCCGCGCGTGCGGTAATGGAACAGCGCTGTCGAAACAAATGACTTAAGCAGATCTTTCCCTACGGGCCATAAGTGAGCTTGAAAAGAGCAATGGTGCGTATGGTTACGGAGGGAACAATCGCTCCGCGAGCCGGCGAGGCGGCTTCGTCGAACGCTTCTTCGGAGAGACCTGCGCGCTCGGCTTACGCCTAGCGTAGTTTGTATTGCCGCATTATTATGGCCTTGTTCCCTCACCGATGGAGGATCCCATGTGTTGGGAAATCGACTACAAGTTCTTCGCTGAGTTGGAGAAAGAGCGAGAAACTCGGACCAAGCAAAAGCAACGCGCAGGCGTCGTCGACAGCCTCTTGAGCCAGGCCAATAAACAAAAAGACAAGACCAATGTCGAAGAAACGACGGTCAAAGAGGTTGCGCCTGCAAAGTAGAGCGCCATAACGAACTGCAAATTTGCCCTCGGCGGGCAAACGCAAGTTTGATTTTTGTTCAATAGCGGATGCGAACGTCCGATGTCGCTTTACCCGCGACAGCGGACAGCAAACATCGTTATCCGCGAAGGGGCAGTACGGACACCTTTGCGGAATTTCGTCACCGCAAAATGGCTATGGAGTCTGTCTTCGCAGCTTGCAACCGCACGTTATCAAGTCCCGCTCCCACGCTTTTACGGCCGCAATCGGCTTAACCAGGACCAACCCATTTTCGATGTAACGTATGCCCACTAATGGCCATAAGCGGACAGGGCCCGCGTGGCGACGATCGTCGATCTAGCGCTATGAGTTTATTTCGTAGATCCGCGATCCATTCGCTCCAAGATTCCATCGATTTCTGCTCCAGCTAGAATCACCATGCAAGAAATCCATATCCAGGTCATCAAGCCCACGACCGCGCCGAGCGAGCCGTAAGTCTTGTTGTAGGAGCCAAAATTCGCCGCATACCAAGAAAACAGAATCGAAACAACGATCCACAGCAAGGCTGCAGTGGCACTCCCCCAATTTATCCAATCATATTGAGTACGCAGGCGATCGGGGGCAAATCGATAGATGACAGCGAGAGCAATTACGACAAGGAGGTAAAGCACCGGCCACCGCGCTGTTGTTACAATCCCGTCGACTAATGCTCCGAGGCCGACATATTGAAGGACGATGGGAAGCACGAGGATGCCCCCGACCGACAAAGCTGCGACGACCAGCCCCCCTGCGGTGAATGCAAGAGATACGGCATTGAGTTTAATAAGACCACGGGTTTCCGTCGCGCCGCATACGATGTTCAAGGCATCAAACAGCGCCTTCATTCCGGCGTTTGCGCTCCATAAAGAGATTGCCAAAGTGAAAGCGAAGGTCACCCCGAGTCTCGTTTTGCCTCCGGACGCTACGCGCTGCAACTGATCGCCTATGACTTCGATTGCTCCACCAGGCAGAAGAGGCGAAAGATCACTCAATTGGGCTTGGATACTAGCTGGGTCGGCAAAAAGCCCGTAAATTGATACTAAAGCGCCGATCGCCGGGAAGATGGCCAACAAAGAAAAGAAAGTGACACCGGCGGCAATCGAGACCACACGATGCTGGCCAATGGCGTTGTACAAAAGACGGATGATTTCAATCCAAGCGCGGCGAGCCTTCGCGGGCGAGAGTTGGGAGCCAGTCGTAACTTTGTCCTCTTTCGCTCGTGCCGGTATTCTGTCTGATCGTTTTTTTCCGAAGCCGAGCGCCAAAAGTGTGGCACCCAATAACGCCGACCACAGCCTTCGATTTCGAGCGGCTCGTTGAGATCGCACGGTACTCGTCAAGTGGCTTTCTCCGAGCTTTAGCACTTCCCTCTCTCTTAAGAACATTCGGTAAAATGACCAGTTCCCAAGGCCAGCAAGCTCAGCTTTAAACCGAGTTTCGGTTGGTTATGCGAACTAGGAAAACCAATTTGCGGATCACTGTTTGTAAGCGCCTGCGTTCATCTTTGTTCAATGAACTTGCGCGAGCCGCCCTCGCGGATGCGAAGGCCGAAGCCGGTCAGATTGTCGTCATAAAAGATCTGGTCGGACTTGCCAGGTCGAGCCTGATCTTGCTGACGGTTGTCTTAGTGAGAGTCATTGCCCGCTCAGTCTTTTTTACGCAGGCTTTGATCGAACTTCATGGACCCTCAATTTGTCGGAGAGTCACCCTCAGCCTTTCTGACGCAGGGTTCAGACCGACGACGGCACCACGAGTGAGACGCAGCTGGGCGATCTTCCGGCACCGACACTTGCAAAGATCATGCTACAGGAACTCGACCGAAAAAGACGTGGCGTGGGCTAGGTCAATTTTTGCATTACCGCTTCCGCGCGTTACGGTTCTGCTGAGGCGCGTGCCGACAAAAACCGAATGCTTTCGCGTGTCGTCAACCGGGAAATGGTATAAAAAGAAGGCTGAACCAAATCGCCGCCCGCGAGTTTTCAGCTCGAGTGGAATCCGGAGTGCGCGCTATGAAAATGATTATACTGGCCGGGGCGCTGGTCCTCTGCGCAGCCACCCCATCGTTAGCACAGAGCCTGCCAAATTACGGCCCGAACCCGCCACCGGGCACCGACAGCTTTGGTCAGCCTCCAACAGGCTATCTGCCGCCAGGAGTAAGCCGGTACGGCCACCGTGCATATGCATATCAGCGGCACTGGCGATATCAGGGATACCGCCATCCGCGGCACAGGTACTACTATCAGTAGACCGACGAGGAGGTCTTGCTTAGACCAGCTTGGCCCGAAGGCGGTTGAATTCGTCATTGGTTATCGAGCCTGACTTTTTTAGCTGATCAAGCTTGGCGATTTCATCAGCCGCACTATAGCCAACCACATGGCGCAGTTCCTCGCGCGCCTGTTGCGCCTGCTGCGCATTGCGCTCGGCCATCCCACGTCCTTGCGTAATCAGATAGGCAAAGATGCCAAGGTACGACGTCAGAACCAGCGCAAGCACCCATAACGCCTTGCCCCAACCGGAAATATCATGCCGCCTGAACAGGTCGCCGTAGATCACAACGAGCAGCCAAAACCACACGACAAACGCGAAAATCGCGATCATATCCATCAAGAAATTTGAAAAGGTGAAACCCCCTTCAAAGAACATCACGCCTCTCCACTTGTTGGCATTCGATCGACCGTATTTGTGAGCCAATGCGGTCGCCGATCGGAATTGGACCAAAGGCCAACCGCCGGCGGTCGGCTCATTGGTCCATTTCGGAATAATCGCGTTTCGTTCTGCATCGACCGGGCACTTGAAGACACGGCGTCAGTAGGGCTTCGCTTTGCAAACATAAAAAGCGTCCTTGCACCTCTCGCGGCAGGCCCGGTGCCCAGGCCCTCTTTCATACACAAGATTGCAGTGACTGTTGCATTTTCGAAATTGCGCGTTGCAACCTGCGATCAAACGCCGGCTTGAAGAGTCGTTTTGCGCCGCGACTTCAGTCGTCAGAGGAGTCGAGGCTGCCAGCATTATGACGATCATCGTCCGCCAGAGCGTCATACAGTTTTCCTCATGCTCTCCTGTAACGTCGGCAAATTTACATCAAACACGCGGAGTCCAAATTGGACTTCGGCCCAATAGACCACGACACCTCTCAAAGATCTGGATTTGCAACCACCCCAAGAATGGGATCAGCCGGGGACCGCGTCAAACCCCACGAACCGCCAGAATTCTTTTGAGGAATTGACCCTCGCGGGCTAGACTCGCAAAACAACCGAGAAGCCCTCCAGCGCTGAACAGCTTATGGCTGCGAAAGCAACTCCGCCATCAACGACGGTCGTCTTCCCTGTCCTGGCGATTGC
>Ga0126369_10003907_pt1 | contig 10845 bp, 12 predicted proteins | sample PanSoiMetaPlot_1_FD_109646 | JGI IMG/M metagenome (GOLD analysis project Ga0126369, IMG submission 109646) | Tropical forest soil microbial communities from Panama - MetaG Plot_1 | ecosystem: Environmental > Terrestrial > Soil > Tropical forest > Bulk soil | place: Panama | collected 2016-02-17
GGTGTCGAGTTCCTCGGCGATGCGCTCCGCGAGCGTGCGCGCGGCGATGCGCCGCGGCTGGGTGTGGCCGATCTGCCCGGTGATGCCCCGGCCGAGTTCCAGGCAGATCTTGGGTATCTGCGTGGTCTTGCCTGACCCGGTCTCGCCGGCCACGATCACGACCTGGTGCTCCCGGATCGCGGCCGCGATCTCCTCACGGCGCTGGCTGACGGGCAGCGCAGCCGGGTATCCGACAACCGGCACCGCTCGCCTGCGGGCTGCCGCGCGGGACGCGGCCGCATCGACATCGGCGCCGAGCTCACGCAGCGCCCGCTCGCCCGGCGTGGCAGGTCGGCCGCGGTGGCCGCCGGCGCGATCGATACGCCGCCGGAGCAGCTGCTGGTCGCGCAGCATGAGCTCGGGCAGGCGTTCTCGCAGCTCGGCGAGCGTCACAGGCACCGCGGCAGTCTCCATGGCAGCATGCATGACCCCCCGACCAGGATCGTCACCGGGGCCTTGGCTGCCTAACGATTTTTAGCAGGCAGTCAGTGCTCCGCCAGGTTCCTGAAGGACAGCATCACAGTCGCGAGCTGTGCCGGCGTCTTCCCCGGCGCCACGATCATGCCCAGGGTCGATGAGTCGGCCCATGCGCACAGGGCGTTCGGGCCCGTCGAGCCCGCGTGCGCTCCGCAGCGCAGGGTGCCGCCAAGCGGACCGGGCGGCTCCGGCTTGCTGGACGAGACCCCGGCGCCGATGAAGAAACCGTCGATGACGATGGTCGGATTCTGCAGCACCGGCGCTATCGACGGGTTGTCCGCCGACGAGAAGCCGATGAAGATGAGCGGCTCGGTGGGCGTCGAGGGGTTGGTGTACACGCCGATCTTGGCCCTCTCCAGCGCCCTGGCGTACAGGCTGCCCGAGGAGCCGATCTGGCTTCTCATCTGCCTCCTCAGTGCTCCCACGAGCCCGCCGACGGTGCTACCGGTCTCCCGGGTATACCCGTCGACCCGGTGCGGGAGCGTGAGCGTGTGCGTGCCAGGCACGACGGCCGGCGAGGAGGACGTCGGCGCGGTTGGGGGCGTCGTGCTGTGGTGAGTGCCATTGCCCGCCAGCGAGGAGGTGCTGCCGGTGCCCACCGCCAGGCCGATCGCGACGGCGGCTGCCACGAGCACGGCGAGTCCGGCCGCGATGAGCCCAATGATCAGGCCGGTGCGGCGCGGGCGGGGCGGCGGTTGCGGGTAGTACCCGAACGGTGCCTGCGCGGTCGCGTCGCTCGCGGGCCACTGGCCCGAGGGCGACGGCTGCCCTGGCCACTGCCCGGCTCCCGGCGCTTGGGCGCCCGGCCACTGCCCTGGCCCCGGGCCCGGCTGCCCCGGCCATTGTCCGGAGCCCGGCGGCTGCCCCGGGTCCGGCTGCCCCGGCCACTGTCCGGAGCCCGGCGGCTGCCCCGGGCCCGGCTGTCCCGGCCACTGGCCACCTGCGGCAGGCGACCACGCGGGCGGCTCAGGCGCCAGCCCGGGCGGCTGGAACGCAGGTCCCGGCGACACGGGCGGAGCGTCGGCGGGCGGCGAGGGCACCTGGGTCTGGTCATCGCCTGCCCAGTCAGGTCCGGCGCCCTGGCCGGCCGACCCGGAACCGTAGCCGCCAGGTTCGGGCTCCTGGCCAGGCATATCGCTCATCTGGACCTCTCCGTCCCGCTGCGCGGTCCTTCACCAAACGGCGCCGCAGCCCCGCACATCTAGCCTGAATAGTAGCTAATGTGATTCGTCTGACAAGACCAGGCTAGCCCGGCATCAGACCACGGCAACCGGGTTTCAGCCGCCAGGACTGGGCACGCATTGCTGGTGCGCCCGGCAGCCCAAGATCGCAGGGCAGACATGGACCGAACGCGTGGCTCGTACCGGCTGTACGCCGATCTGGCCGAATGGTGGCCGCTGATCTCGCCGCCGGGCGAGTACCGGCGGGAAGCCGCCTACCTGGCCGCCGTGCTGCGCGAAGCCGGCACACCGGTCCGCGAGGTGCTTGACCTCGGCAGCGGTGGCGGCCATGTCGCCGCCCACCTCAAGGACCGGTTCTCGCTGACGCTGGTCGACATCTCGGGTTCCATGCTCGCCGTGTCCCGGCGGCTCAACCCCGAATGCCAGCACCTGCCCGGCGACATGCGAACGGTCCGGCTCGGCCGCTGGTTCGACGCCGTGCTCGTGCACGATGCCGTGGACTACATCACCAGCCGCGGCGACCTGGGGCAGGTGATCGAGACCGCATTCGCGCACTGCCGCCCTGAAGGCCTGGCATTGTTCGTTCCCGACCACGTCAAGGACGCGTTCCGGCCGGTCGAGGGGGCAGGGGGCGGCAGCCGCGCCGCCGACGGACGCCAGGCCAGCTTTCGCGAGCGGACCTGGGACCCGGACCCGGGCGATGACCTCGTTCGGGCCGAGTACGAGTTCACGCTGCGGTCGGCCGACGGCACGGTCGAGGTCATCCGCGAAGATCACGAGCTTGGCGCGTTCAGTCATGACACCTGGTGGCGGCTGCTCGCCGAGGCAGGATTCGAGCCGACCGCTTTGCCCGAGGTCACCGAGGGGGTTAGACCAGCCCACGTGTTCCTGGGCGTCGCCCATAGACGGTATTAGAACGCAGTTACGATCCGGCCTACCTGGCGGACGAGCGGCCACATGAGCTGACATCGCCCTGTTGCTCGCGTTTGACGTGGGGACCGTGACGGAGCGTTATACTGCTGCTCTAACGGGCCGACGCGCCTCGCAAGCCGCAGACCTGCTTCACCTTTCCTCGCGGAAGGATGTACAGGGAGCGGCTTCTTAATAGCCGCGACGATTTGGCGGGCAAGAGCGTCGAGCGGACGACCCGGGGACTAACACGGGGTCGCTGTCGCGGCAGCGGACTGATTGGCCTGGTCATCGGCGATCAGCACCTCCCCCGCCGCTCGAGTAGCAAATCAGAGGTGCGTTCCACATGATCGACGACGCGCCCGCCGTTCCGCCCGGACGGCCGGCCCACCGGGGCACGAGGCGTCGGCCAACGCCGCGGCGGAAACGGTCCGCCGTTAAGTGGATGACTGGCTCGGGCTTGGGGCTGGCGGCCCTGGCGAGCGTGAGCCCGGCCAACCCATACCTTCGTCGCTGGGGCCTCCCGGTCCCTGCAATGCACTTGTCGACCGTGTTCGCCTACGCTCTGGTTACCTACGTCGCCGTCGAGCTCGGACTCCTAGTGGCCGCGGTTGTGACCATCCGCAATCCTGAGCTGCACAGTCGGTTTAAGGAACTGATGCTCTACTGGCCATACGTGCTGGTAGCCGCCCCAATCGCCTACAAGGTGAACGCCTTGCCACGGTCGTTCTTGCCCGATAACCGGTATGACCCGGCTCCTAGTTCCGATGTGACGCGTGAGACCTACAAGATCGCGCTCAAGGTTGTCTTTCGACACCTCGACTGGCTTACTACGGATCGCGACCTTCAGGAACTGCTACTAAACGAGTACATGGCCAAGTTCCAGGCAACCGAGATGCCGTCGGTTACACCAAGTGGGCAGTCGGGTGAATCGCCAAAGGTCCGGGGCCCCCGGCCAGCGAGCGAATGGCCAGATGCGCCACGGTCGGCGCCGGGCCGCGGTCAGCGGTGGCCGACTCGCTTAGGTCCCACCCTCAGCTGTAGCGCATCGCGTACAATGTAGTTATGACTGCGCCGCTTTCCATAAGGTTCGACGCCGGGCTCTTGGCCCGCCTGCGCCGCCGTGCTCGGTCAATAAGCGGGTCGAGCACCTCAGCCCTAGCACAGCGACTCATCGACGAGGGCCTGCGCATGGCCGATCATCCAGGGGTGATCTTCAAAGACGGCCCGACCGGTCGCCGAGCGGCGCTCACGTACGGCCCCGACATCTGGGAAGTCATCAAGTTCCTGCGGGAATCAGACGAACGCGGGCCGGCCGCACTCGACGCCGCCGCCGACGTTTTCACGCTTGACGCCAGCCGGATCGCCACGGCCGCCAGTTACTATGCCGACTACCGTGACGAGGTCGATGCGGAGATCGCCGAGGCAGACGAGGCGTCGCAGCGCGCCGAGGAAGCATGGCGGATCCAGCGTCAGCTCATCGCATGACTCAGCCGGCGGGCTGGCGGCTACTGCTGGACGAAATGTTCTCCCCAGCAATCGCGGCCGCGCTGCGTCAACGCGGTCATGAGGTTCTCGCCGTGGCGGAGCGCGGCGACCTGCGGGCGATGACCGATGACGAGATCTTCGCCTGGGTCATAGCGCACGAGTGCTGGCTGCTGACCGAGAACGTGAAGGACTTCCGGCCAATCCTGCTCAAAGCGCTGCAGGCTGATGTCCGTGCGTCGGGCATCGTGTTCACGAGCAGTCGAACGTTCCCACGCTCCCGGAAGAACCCGAGTCCGCTGATTCAGGCCGTGGACACCTGGCTTCGCGCGGGCCCGCCCCCCGCCCCGCTGACCGAAGTCTGGCTGGTCAACCCCGAGCACGAATGACTCAAGGCCCGATCCAGGTGCCAATGCCCTCTTCGGTGAAGATCTCCAGCAGGATCGGGTGTGCGTTGCCGGTCGTCGGCAAGATGTGCACCTCGCTGATGCCGGCCTCGGCCGCCTCCACCGCGGTCGCCACCGCCATGCAGCCGGGACCAAGCCCCGCGAGATAGGGCCGGACCTGGTCGGCCGACGGCACCGGCGCGCCGGGGCCGCCCACCGGCAGCATGGCCGGATCCCATTCCGCGTCGAGCAGCATGAGCTTGGCCGCTGAGCATTCGACACCGAGCGTGAGCGCCACTCGCAGGCTGGTCTGCGCCGGGCAGGTCACCAGGATGATCAGCGAACTCGACTCGCCCACCTGCTGCCATCGTTGCTGGCGAGGCTTGGCCACGTCGTGCGCTCTGGTTTCCTCCCAGGTCATGACCACGGCAGCGAGATCGTCGGTGTTGAGGGCCTTGCGGAGATCGGTGGCCGGTGCCTCCGGATGGGCGTTCTCCCCCTCTGCAACGACCACCGCCACGTGGATGCCAAGGGAACGCAGCAGCAGCAGGTCCGCGGCCGCAGCGACCGCTGGTGCGGACGGGCTCATGTGGATCACGAACCAGTTGCCGCCGAACCGCCGCGAGAAGGTGACTGCCTCATGGATGACCCGGACCCGCTCGTCATCCGCCGCGTTGGTCATGTGTCTTTCCAGTCTGCGATGAGGTCGATCAGTGGCTCAAGGTCGGTGCCCGTGACGAACGGGTTCACCACGCACAGTCGGCCGACCGGACGCCCTGCCCAGGCATCGGTGGACACGAAGAACCCTCGCTCGAACGCGGGCCGCACCCACCTGGCGTCCCAGTCGCGATCGTATGGCCAAGCCTCGTGCTCCAGCAGCAGCACGGACAGTTGCGGCGGGAGCGGAACCCGGACGTTCCTCTCGATCGCGTAAGCATGCAGGTGGCGCACGGCATCGATCGTCGCGTCCACGTAACTGCCCAGGCCGTCGACACCGTACGCCGCGACCAGAGCCCACAGCACCACCCCGCGAGGCCGCCGGGACAGTTGCAGCGCCAGGTCGCCGTGCTCCAGCGGCAACTGGCGCGGCCCCGTGTCATCAGGCGTGTGCCGGTAGCCGAAGTCCAGGTACTGCGCGCCGGTCTCGTGGGTCTGGGAAAAGACCTTCAGTTCCTTGTGCACCTCGATGGCGTTCCGGTACAGCAGCAACGAGGAGTCGTACGGGCAAAACAGCCACTTGTGCGGGTCGACGACGAAGCTGTCCGCCAGCGGCAGCCCGTCCAGCAGGCCGCGGTGCCGCTGCGAGACGAGGACCGCGCCGCCGTAGGCGCCATCCACGTGGAACCAGGCGCCGCATCTGGCAGCAAGCTCGGCAATGGCCTCGAGCGGGTCAACCGAGCCCGCCGTGGTGGTTCCCGCATTCCCGATGACCGCCGCGATGCGCGACCCGTAGGCCTCGACGGCCTGCGCCAGCGCGTCGAGGTCGATCTGCCCGGCAGCCGTCGCCTCGATCGGCACGAACCGCAGGTCGAGCAGCCGCGCGGCGACCTTGAGCGCCGAGTGCGCCAGCCGCGACCCGATCACTACCGGCGAGCCACGCGACCTGGACTTGCGGCGCCACCGCTCCCGGGCCACGGCTATCGCGCAGAAGTTCGCTAGCGTGCCGCCCTGCACGAACGTGCCGCCCCTGGTATCGGCGGGAAAGCCAGCGAGCTCACCGAACCTGTCCGCGATCGCGTACTCGGCCTGGGCGAACTGCCCGTCGATCCGGCCCGCTGCGACTGCGTTGACGGACGAGAGGAAGCCGTCCACGGTGCGCGCGAGCGGCAGCGCGGCGTCAGGCACGTAGCCGACATAGGTCGGCGAGCCGGGATCGGATGAGTTCTTCGGCAGCTGCAGCAGCAGGTCGACAGCCCGCTGCGGATCTGGCGGTCCGTCGACAGCGCCGCGCAGCTCGTTCCACAGCGGCTGAAAGTCGGAAGGCACCGGCGTGTTCCGCGGGCTCTGCAAGGCGCCGGCGAATCTGCCAATCAGGTCCTCGCAGATGCGCAGTTCCTGCTCCCTGCTGAGCAAATCTCCACCGTCCCTAGGCCCCGCATCGCCGGCTCCGAATCGCCTCAACTGTAACCGCGCGTACGGGCGGTGGCGCCGCGCAGGACGCGGGTCAGCCGGCCCGGATCGAATCGAAGATCGTGCGAGCGGTCGCGCCCGAGCCGGCCAGCCCGAGCTGGACCAGCACCGGCCAGCGCTGGCCCGGGACCTGCGCAAGCACCTGGAGCATGCCCCAGTTGCCATTCTGCGGAGGCAGAACGCAGAGTCGCGCCCCGCCCGCCATCCGGCAGCCCACCGTCGTGGATGAGAAGCCCGCGGCGCCATATCGGCCGGCGCTCACTTCGATGCCCGGATTGGCGGCCATTCCTCCCGCGGTCGCCAGCGTGCCCGGGCACGAGGCCACACTGAACTTCTTGGCGTCATTCAGCCAGACGATCCTGGCCGCGATGTTGAAGCCGCACCCGGCCCACGAGTTGTACCGCTGCACCGCCCACGAGGGCGGAGTGGCGAATCTGAGGCCGCCGAACTCGTGCCACTGCCAGCCGCGCGGCACGGCGAATGCCGGACCGCGCGCCAGCACCACCGACAGCGGCGAGCGGGTGAGCGTGCGTACCACGCGCCCGGCGAGCGGCCCGATGGCGACAACCTTCACGCCGTAGCCCCTGGTGGCCCAGTCCATACCGCTGGGACCCAGTGCGACGGGCTGCAGCGCCCGCGGGACCAAGGCTGATGCTCCAGGACCGGCCGGGAGCAGCCGCACCACGTTGGCTGGAAGAGGGCCGCAGCCCCCGGGCGTCTTCGTCCCGCCGAGGAACACCATGCCCCGGACGTGGCCGCCGCAGATCGAGGAGTACGAGCTCTCGATGAACCAGGAGGTCGGCACCGAGATCTGGGCGCCCAGGTACGGCACGGGCGCCCACCCGTGCGGCGTGCGGCCGACGTCGGTGAGTGGCACGCCGCGGTGAGGAGTTGGCGCGGTTACGTTCCGGCTCGGCTCTGGGTGCGGGGACGTGGCAGTTGTAAGGCTGACCCCGGTGATCGCGGCCGCGGCAACGGCCGTGACAGCCAGCGCCGAGCCGAGCAGCCGCCGGCGGCGAGCCCGGCTGATGCGCCGTTCCAGTCCGGGGAGCAGGGCAGGCTCCCGATCGGCGGCGTCGGCCCGCGCCTGTAGCGTGCCCCGCAGTGCGTCTTCCAGGTCGGTCATGGTCGTCGCTCCTCTGTCCGCGGCGCGGTGATCCGGCGCAGCCGCTCCAGGCCGCGCGCCGCATGCGTCTTCACCGCGCCTGGCGAGCACCCGAGCGCAGCGGCAATGTCGGCCTCGGTAAGGTCCTCGTAGTAGCGCAGCACGAGTACGGCGCGCTGTTGCGGCGACAGCTCGCGCAGCGCGGGCCACAGCCCGCTGCGGTCCTCGACTTCGCCGAGGCCGCCGTCGGCTGGCTCGGCGTTGGGTGGCCTGGGCAGGTCGGCCACCGCGCCGTGCGGCAGTTCGCCGTGCCAGTGGCGACGGCGCCAGCTCAGGAACTGGGTGACTAGCACCTTGCGCGCGTAGGGCTCGAATGCGGATGCGTCCCGCAGCCTGTTCCGGCGCTGATAGGTCCTGGCCAGCGCCTCCTGGACGAGGTCCTCGCCGCTCTGCCAATCCCCCGTGAGCAGGTAGGCGGCACGGCACAGCGACCGGCCGCGCGCGGCGACGAACCGGCCGAACTCCTCGTCCACCTGATCACCTCGCCGTTATGACAACCCACCCATCGCGTCCGGTTGACAATGCCGCTCCCCCGCAGCATGCACAAGGGCGCCGAGCAGAAAGGATCACGATATGAACCGCGACACCGAGGTTGAGGTGAGGCTGCCCGGAGGCAACGTCGGCGGCGCCGTGCGGATCGGGGACACGGTTCGCCGCCGCCCCGGCCAATGGACGCCGGCGGTGCATGCCCTGCTCGAGTACCTGGCGACGCGGGTTCCGCACGTGCCGAGAGTTCTCGGCCTCGACGAGCAAGGCCGGGAGATCTTGTCGTACTTGCCGGGCCAGGTGATCGACCTCGACGCCGACGAGTCGCTCAGCCCTCGCCAGATCACCTCGCTGGTCAGCTGGACGCGTGTGTTCCATGACGCCGTCGTCGGCTTCTCCCACCCGGGGCCGTGGCGCTACTTCCCGATCGACCAGCCAAGCCTGATCGGCCACAACGACATCGCGCCGTACAACGTCTGCTTCGACGGCGACGACCTGGTCGGCGTGTTCGACTGGGACCTGGCTGGCCCATCGACACCGCTGCTGGAACTCGCGTTCATCGCCTGGAACTGCGTGCCGCTCTGGAACGTGCCCGACCCTCGGCAGGCCGCCGAGCGGCTGGCGATCATCGCCGCGGCCTACGGTGCCGACGGTCCGGACGCCCAGACCATCTTGCGCGCCGTGCCGGACCGAATCCAGGCGATGCTCGACTGGATCGTCATCGCCGCCAGGGCGGGCGACGAGGGAATGGCGAACCTCGTGGCGGCCGGGGAGCCCGGCCGCTCAAACGCCCCGCTGGCGCGCCTGATCAACCAGATCCCCGAGATCGAACGCTGGCTCGTCCGCGCAGGCGCGCGCGCCGCGGGCAGCAGCTAGTCGGGCAGTTCGCCGCCCTCGGCCGCCTGGCGTTCCGCGCTGCGCCGACGCGGGCGCAGCACCGCGATGACGCCGACCGCGAGGATGGCGCCCGCCACCGGCCCGAGCACGTACACCCACCAGCCAGTGAAGTCGGTCGACACGATGTCAGGTCCGAGCGAGCGCCCTGGGTTCATCGAGGCGCCGCTAATCGGGCTGGCGAACAACCCGAGCAGGGCTATCGTCCCGCCGACGGCAATGGCGGCGTTATGGCCCAGGGACCTGCTGCCGGTGGCGGTGTTAAGGATGATGCTCACCAGCAGGAACGTGAGCAGGATCTCCATCACGAGCGACCGCCACTGGCCGCCGGGCGTGCTTATCGGATAGGTTCCGCCAGCCGCCACGTGCCCGAACATGGCCTGCAGGAACAATGCCGCCGCGATCGCGCCGGCGAACTGAGCGATCCAGTACGGCACGACCCACTGCAGCGGGAATACCCGCCGCGAGGCGAAGGCGACGGTGACCGCCGGGTTGATGTGCAGCCCGGATAGCGGGCCCAACGCGTAGATCATCGCCATCACGACCGCGCCGGGCGCGATCACGGCCGCCGTGCGGCTGATCGGTTGGCCGCCCACATAGTGGTTGATCACCCCGGCTCCGGCCGCCACCGTCACCAGCACGAAGGCGCCGAGGAACTCCACGATCACACGGATGACCAGCGGTCGCTCCCTCAGTACGTCGTCCTCGAACTGGGCGAGGTAGTGACGGCGCAAGGCGGCCACGCGGTCGGCGTCCGGCTGGCCTGGCTCTCCGGCGCTGGTGCTCGCCACGGCAACCTCCCTGACGTCCATATCCCGGCACTTTCCAAGAGAATGCATCCCAGCGCGCTTTCGCCGCGGCGACATCACCCCGGCCGGGTGGTCGGCGGGCCCCGGCCCTCAGGATGCGGCACGCAGGCTCTCTACCGCGTCGAGCACGACCTTGAGCCCGCCCTCGGTGTGCACGTCGAGTAGGTCGAGTGCCTTCTTGATGCACTCCTTCGCGTCCTCGACGTCTTCAAAGGTCTTGGCCGCGCGGGCGTCAGCGGCCTCGTTCTGCAGGTTCTGGCCCACCATCAGGGCAGGCAGCAACACGAGCTGGAAGTATGACTGCGCGATCCACTGGATGAGGAAGATGAAGCCGAACGTCAGCATGAACGCGGGCAGAATGCCGCCCCAGGACTTGACCACTCCCGCGAGCTTGAGCGTTGCCGGTAGAGACAGCAGCGCGACCACCGTGAACAGCCAGAAGCACGTCATCGTGCCGACGTTCTTGGTGATCAACAGGGCGAGCCGCTTGTTCAGCCGCTGGTAGGCGGTCTCTGCGGGCATGTAGGAGAGGGTGTACCGGTGCACGGCCTGGCCGAGCCTGGTGAACCCGTGCGTAGGCGGCGGCGCGGATGCGGATGCGGGCGCACCTGGGGACAGGTTGGCCGTGGCCATGAGGCGTCTCCAATCGTGGCGAGTTTCCGCGGGGCGTTACCTCCGCGAACTGGCGAGTTCCGCCGAGCTTAACGGCGCGACGCGGCCGCGTCAGGCAAGCATGCTGCCGCCGACCACGAGCGCCACGGAAGTCGCCGCCAGCCACAGCAATGTCCAGATGATCGGCCAGGTACGCGTCATTTCCGCCAAGACCTTCGCGTCCCCCGACCCCTTCCACCGGGCGATCACGATCCGCACGCCGGAGAGCAACA
>Ga0126369_10003908_pt1 | contig 10843 bp, 10 predicted proteins | sample PanSoiMetaPlot_1_FD_109646 | JGI IMG/M metagenome (GOLD analysis project Ga0126369, IMG submission 109646) | Tropical forest soil microbial communities from Panama - MetaG Plot_1 | ecosystem: Environmental > Terrestrial > Soil > Tropical forest > Bulk soil | place: Panama | collected 2016-02-17
ACTCATCTCCTCTTTTGCTCTTCGTGGACTCTGCGCCCGATTGCAATTCAACAAGGCGAGAAGAAGCGCTAGCAGAAGAATTATGAGCTTTTTACCCACGAGAACATTGTGCCGCATAAGAGCAAACTAGTGTTGGTTTCACGCAATACAAAAGGCGCTCCCTTTCGCTAGGTTGGCAATGCGAACAATCACAACCTATCGCGAAGGTGGGCGCCTTTTTATATTGCTCGAAATCGCGATCTCTTCCTAACAGCCGCAAGCTCTCCGACTTACTGCCATTCGCCACGTGACTCATTGATTCCGCGACGCGGCATGATAAGCAGATGTTTCAACCTTTCATTTCGCTCAATCGCGTTTCGGGCACCGCGCCATTTTCCGATTGCCTGGCTGCGCCAAAAGGCACGAGCATTGGAACACGGTTTCTGTACTCGGCGTACTCTGCATGAGCTTGAATCAGGTCCCGTTCCTCGAACCGAATCGCGATGAGAATATACACAGTGGTGCCGATTGCGAAAACCAGATGCGCAATTGTCATCACCGGGGTCGACCAGAACACCATCAGCCATCCCACATACAACGGATGCCGCACAATCCGGTAAAGGCCCGGCGTTCCAAAGCGGAGTGATGTGTAACGATCCCCTCGCAGGTGCAACCACACCTGTCGCAGTCCAAACAGATCGAAGTGATTGATCAGAAACGTCGCGGCCAGAACGACGACCCAGCCGGCGGCATAGAGACTCATCAACCCCACTCGACCGGTGCTGCTTTCTACATTCCATATCACTCCGCCCATCGGTTGCCATTTCCAGAACAGCAGGAAGAGTGCGGCGCAACTGAAAAGCATGTAGGTGCTGCGCTCCGCCGTCGTAGGTACGATTCGGGTCCAGACAGCCTTGAACCCGGGCCGCGCCATGACACTGTGCTTTACCGCAAACACCGCCAGAAGCGCAAGGTTGATCGCCAGTGCCTCGATGAACCGAACCTGAGGTGGGGCATCGATCGACTTGGGAACGATGAAGTTCCCGAGGAAGGCAGCAAGATAGCCAAACGTCGCCAGCGATGCCATGTAACAAACAACGCCATACAAAAAGACTGTGACGCGATTCAACATTTCTTCTCCTTTGTCATCTCTACAGAGAATCGGAATTCGAAATCGTGTTTGACAGGCCAGGCTCCGAAAACATAAGAGAGCCTGGCTGATTTTCCCCACGCGCTGATACCGAGCCGTTCGGCAATGCCGACGTCGGAAGAAGGGTTACTTTCCTAGGCGGGCTGTGAGTGTTCCGAATCCCAAGTTTATTGTGTCGGTATCCGAGAACACCCCACCGCCGCACACTCGAATCACGTTGTTTCCGGGCATCAGTTTGTAGTCGCCCGGCATAATGACCCACTGAAACGTGATCGTGGTCATCGTCCAGTCGCCGGGATTGAACGGCGGGATCGATTTCGGACCATAGAAAGCGCATGGGCCGTCATTCAGTCTGAATCCGACCAAGAACGGTTGAGCGGTCTGATACTCGGCACTCCACGTCACTACGATCGGAACGGGCTTGTCCGGTTCGACCACCCGGATTGGGTCACCCCATGACGAGCAGCACATCCCTGTATGAGTCGCTCCGTCGCTGACTCGCAACACCTGACTTTTGGGGACGGCAAAAGCTGAGATGGACACCATCGCAAGCAGGCACGCTACCAGGGCCGCGAGGCCCAACCTGCGCTGATTCGCTATCGCAATTGATTTCATGTCATTTCTCCTTCGCTATCTCGGTTGATTTGTCTAAAATTGAGCTACTTGGGGAGTCCGCTTGATCGCTATCGCGAAACTCCGTCGGCATGTGCGGGCGGAAACAACGCGTAATGCATCATTTGCCCGTCAGTCCGTCGCAAAGATAGGGCGTGTGCACTTCGAAAGTCATGGGAACGTGCTGGGATTTATCCGGGAAAACACCGATCCCTGCGGTACCTTGGAGCGGCTGATATGAAGCCGAACTTCACTTTCGACAAATATCGGTTCGACTCGGAGAGCGGACGCCTGTGGTCCGGGACGCACGAGCTGCGGCTTACACCCAAAGCATCGGCTGTGCTCAGGGAACTGGTCATGCGAGCGGGACAGCCCGTCACCAAGGAGGATCTGTTCGCTTCTGTTTGGAACGGCGTCGCGGTGAGCGACGACGCACTCACCTCGTGTGTCCAGGAACTGCGAAGAGCGCTGGCGGACGATGCCAAGAAGCCGCGTTTCATCGAAACCCGTCATCGCCGCGGCTATCAATTCGTAGCCACACTCGTGGAAGCGACCGACCCAACTCCGGTCGACGCGCCCTCGCAATCCGCGAAGGTTCCAGCTATCGCCGTCCTGCCATTCGCTGACATGAGTCCGGCTCGCGACCATGACTATCTCTGTGAAGGACTCGCCGAGGAGCTCATCAACGCACTCACCCACATCAACGGTCTGAAAGTCGCTTCGCGCACGGCATCGTTTCAGTTCCGAAGCCCTGGTGCCGATATCCAGGCCGTGGGCCGGCACTTGGGTGTCGACACGCTGCTTGAGGGCAGCGTTCGGAAATCTGACAGTCGCCTACGCGTGACCGTTCAGCTCATCGAAGTCGCTACCGGCTACCACCGTTGGTCACAGAGGTTCGACCGCAAGCTCGATGATGTCTTCGCTATTCAGGATGAAATTGCCGAACACGTTGTCGACTCAATGCGAGGCAGCGTCCTGAGTCACACTGAGAAACCGTCAGCAACTCGGCCTCACACTCGCGCCGAGGCATACGAGTACTATCTTCGGGGCCGACACCATCTTCATCGCATGGTGCAGGCTGATCTTGAGAAAAGTAGCGAGATGTTTGAACGAGCTATCCAGGTGGATGCGGCATACGGTCCCGCCTGGGCCTGCCTTTCTGCTGCTCATGCGAGTCTTTATGAGTGGTTCGGCGCGAAAGAAGAGGACCTGTCCCTGGCAGAGCGTGCAAGCCAAAAGGCGCTGGAGCTCTCTCCAACATTGGCTGAGCCGCATGCGGCGTGGGCATTCGTTCTCTCACTGTCTCGGCGCTACGCTGAGGCAGCCAGGGAATTTGAAGAGGCAATCCGCCTAAATCCCGCCTTCTTCGAGGCGTATTACTACTTTGCACGATCCTGCTTTGCCAACGGTGAAATTGCACGTTCGGCTGAGTTGTTTGGCATGGCAGCCCAGCTCCAACCGGACGACTTCCAAAGTGCTATGTTGCAGGGACAGTCTCTACGGCAGCTCGGGCGGATGGAGGAAGCCCGCGTCGCGACGCAGGAAGGGATTCGCCGTGCGGAACGCATTCTCATGCTCAACCCAACCGATGCCCGCGCTCTTTCCCTCGGATCCGGCGCTCTTTTTGAGGACGGTCAGGTGGAGCGCGCGTTCGAATGGTGCCAACGATCGCTTGAATTCCATCCGGACGTCATGACCTCGGTGATCAACGCTGTCTGCCTGCATGCGAAGGCAGGACGGAAAGAAAAAGCTCTTGCCTTGATAGAGCAGGCCATCGCCAAGGGCTGGGGAAAGCGTGATTGGTTCGAACACGATTCCGATTACGATATCTTGCGCGACGACCCGCGCTTCCAGAAACTTTTGTCCACGCTCAAATGATTGATGGCATGAGAGTGCACCGTCACCTGATGGCGGCAATCAAAGCTTGAAGTCTCGAGAAACTGAAGGCATCTGTGCCGCGTAGCTTCTGTAGAAGTGAGCCCCCAACTTCCTTGCCTTCATTGACTTGCCTCCTCCTCGGACATAAGATGCTGCACCAATGCTCGACGCCATCGTCTCTCACTATCACATTATCGAAAAACTTGGCGGCGGTGGCATGGGCGTGGTTTACAAGGCTCAAGACACACGCCTGCACCGCTTTGTAGCTCTTAAATTTTTGCCCGACGACGTTGCCCGGGACCCACAGGCGCTTGCCCGCTTCCAACGCGAAGCCCAGGCGGCATCGGCTTTGAACCACCCCAACATTTGCACCATTCACGACATCGGCGAACAAGACGGACAGGCGTTTATTGCCATGGAGTTTTTGGAGGGGATGACACTCAAGCACAAGATCGCTGGGCGTCCATTGGAAATATCGGAGGTCCTGACGCTGGCAATCGAAATTGCCGATGCTCTCGACGCCGCCCACGCCCAAGGCATCATCCACCGCGACATCAAGCCCGCCAACATCTTCGTGACGAAACGCGGTCACGCAAAGATTCTCGATTTCGGATTAGCCAAGATGACTCCGGCAGCCATCTCTTCAAGTCCGGTCTCGGTGGCCAACACGCGAACGATTGAAGAAGAGCATCTGACCAGTCCCGGTTCCACCCTCGGCACAGTCGCCTACATGTCGCCCGAGCAGGCCAAAGGCAAGGAACTCGATGCCCGCACGGACTTGTTTTCGTTTGGCGCCGTGATGTACGAGATGGCGACTGGGTCCGTCCCATTTCATGGTGACACCTCGGCGCTGATCTTTAACGCAATCCTGAACTCTGAGCCTCCACCCGCAATCCGCTTCAATCGGGATATTCCGGCAAAGCTCGAAGACATCATCAATCGCGCGCTCGAAAAAGACCGCGAATTGCGCTACCAGAGCGCCAAAGAAATGCGATCTGAGTTGCAGCGGTTGAAGCGCGACTCGGATTCCAGCCGCCAGGTGTCGGCTGTTTCTGACGCCGCTCCCACACCTCACATTTCTTCGCAGGGACAGCCCGCACAGATTTCGGGAAGCTCCGCGGTCGTCACGGCGGCGAAGCAACATAAATTGGGGCTCGGTGTCGGCAGCGTTGTTGCGATTCTGTTGGTCGCAGCGGCCGGCTACGGAATTTATGCCTTGCTTTCACGCAACCACCCCGCGCCGTTTCAGAACTTCGCCGTCAGCAAAGCTACAGTGAGTGGCAAGGCAAGGTTCGCTGCTATCTCGCCTGATGGCAAATATCTCCTTCACGTGATGGAGGACGGCGGCCAGCAGAGCCTATGGCTCCAGAACATTCCCACCAACAGCAATACTCAGGTCGTAGCGCCGGGGCAGGTGGAGTATCAGGGACTGCACTTCTCGCCAGACGGCAATTACCTCTATTTCCTCCGGTTGGAGCCTGGCAGCCGCTCTTTGAGATACCTCTACCGCGCTCCGGTACTGGGCGGCACCCCGCGGAAGCTGGTGACCGACATCGATTCCAACATCAGCTTCTCCCCCGATGGCAAGAGATTCGCCTATATCGTCGCCAACGATCCAAAATCGGGTGAGTATCGCGTGATCATCCGGTCCGTGGAAGGCGCTGAGGAAAAAGACATCGCCAGCGGCCCCTTAAATGAAGCACAGCTCGATGTAGCGTGGTCTCCCGACGGCAGGACCATCGTCATGCCGCTCTCGCAGCCGGGAGATGCGTTCGGCGGAATGGATGCCATCGACGCGGAGACCGGCAAGCGCAAGCCATTCCTGATCTCGAATGACCTGTTCTTCTCGCGCCCGGTCTGGCTGCCCGACGGCAGTGGTCTGCTGGCTCTGGCACAGCCTTTCGGTGGACAGGGTCAGATTGTTCACATTTCTTATCCCTCCGGCAAAGTCTCTCCGGTGACTCGCGACACAAACGCCTACATCGACCTGAGCCTTGCTGCTGATGGCCACACCATCGCAGCCGTGGAGAGGCAGATCCACAACAAAGCCTATGTCCTGGCCGATGGCGCCAGCAGCACCGAGGCTCGCGAGCTAACGATGGAGGGATTCCCCAACTACTCAGTGTCATGGACGCCGGATGCTCAACTGTTGATGTTCGGACTCGGGGGCGGCATCGAGTTGCTGAATCCCGGCTCCGGTTCCAGGACGCCATTGTTCTCCCAGCTTCGCTTCCCTGGATTTCCCCGTTCCTGCCCCGACGGGCACATCGTTTTCACGACACTTTCCGTAACCAAAATGGTAGTTCATATATTTCGTGCGGACGCGGATGGCGGAAACGTGAAGGAAATGACTCACGGAAAATTCGACCTTCTGCCCGTGTGCTCGGCCGACTCCAAAACCGTGCTCTACGCGGACGCGGATTCGAAGGTCGAGAAAGTTGCGATCGAGGGCGGTGCCTCCCAGCAGTTTCAGGACTACAGTAGCTTCGCTCGAATCGCGCTTTCTCCGGACGGAAAGCTCGCGGCGATGGTCACGAATCGCCCAGGTGAGACGAAAGAGAAGCTGGGGCTGTTGTCACTCGATTTCAGCCAGCCAATACGGTTTCTGGATTTCGAGCGGCCCCGCGTCGAGTACGCCACGTCAGGTGGCGATGGCCCGATCCTGTTCAAGCGGGACGGCACTGGCATCATTTACCCCGTTCGTGACGGCCAAACCGACAATCTCTGGCTGCAACATTTGGATGGTTCTCCCGGCAAGCAGCTCACCGACTTCAAATCGGAATTCATCCGCGATTTCGATTACTCCTACGACGGCAAACAACTCGCCACCATCCGCGGGTACCGCGAAGCCGACGTGGTGCTGATCCACGACTCGGACAAGTGACGCATTCCAGCCGCGAGCGCATCTACGAAGAGTATGGCGATTCGTAGAACGGAATCCTGTAAACGACGGAGTCATATTTTGGATTCGTGCGGTTACCTATGATCTCGCCGTGAAGATTCTCAGCGATACGCCTGCTGGCGGTGTTTTGTACGGCTACCGGATAGATGAAACGTTCTTTGCCGAGAGTTGCGTGTCCCCACTTAACAAGTGCGGCCACGACTTCCCGGCCAAAACCCTGCCCGTGCGCGCTTTCCTTCAGCCAAAGGCCGAGTTCGGGCGAAACAGAATCCGCGTCTTCGAACGACGCCATACCAAGGCATTCCCTGTTGTCGAGCCGCCGGATGACGAAAGAAAACATATTCGGTTCCGGAGCCTGCACTCTCTTCTCGCATCGCGCCACGTACTCGCTCCACGATGGCGGCTCCCATGGCATGAATTTTGCGATGGCGGGCGTGATGCATCCAAAAACGTCCTGTGCGTCCATCATTTGAAACTGGCTAAGCTTCAACCTTGGGGACTGGATGACGATCATTGCGTCAGCCTATCAAACCACGGATAACATGAATTGACAGCCGGCAAGAACAGATGAGATCAGAAGGCTGGGCGCGTGGTTCACTTAAGGCCGGTGTTGGCTTGAGTGGGGTAGTTGAGTTGCGTCACGACGACTGACGGCACCATCCACTGAAACAATGGCATCTGGAGAGCGCTATTTGCGTAATCTTCCCGAATTCACGCCCCGCAGAACCGGAAAAACAGAGCATCGGGACATAAGCCCCCGGGTCAGCAACCGTGACGAGCGAGCCCCTTAAGGGCGGTTGGCCCTGGTTACAACTTTTCGACGCTCAGAACGGCGGCCATTCTGTGCTCCTGTCCCGCAGCAAGATTGATCGCAGTACTCAGAATGTTGCTTGCCTCAACACAGATAAATTGCGCCCAGTCGCCATCGCCCAAGTCTGACAGCCTCGCGGCCCCCTCGCGCCAGGGATTCCACACCACTGTGGTCCGCGAATTAGATTTGGTCAGTCGAATGCGACGGTGCATGTTCACATCCGATAGATCGATCGCGCTCTCTGTGTCCAAGTACGCACTGTCCGTTTGCGAGGCGATCACTAGGTCACCACGCTGCAGTTTCTCCTTGTTGGATTCAGTGTTATCAAGAAAATGTACGGAATCCAGGCCGTGCAAGCTCACACGCTCCACATCGGACACTCGGTTGTAGGTGTGGAGGGCCTCTTCGAACCGCAGAGATGTGGCGCCGGTATTGGCGCAAACAAGCTCCAGACGCAGTGCGGAACCGAACGTAACGCGATGCACCAGACGAAATTCCCCAGGCCACCATCCTCGAGTGTGCTCATCGCTCTCCGTGAACATGCTCACCGTAACTCCAGCATCGGTCTCAACAATGGACTCAAGCTGCCAGGCCTTTGTCCGTACGAATCCATGAGCGGGAGCGCGCTGATCGTTCACTTTACCCCGAAACCAAGGAAAACATATCGGAATCCCGCCCCGGATTGCCTGACCGTCCTCCCAACGCGACTTTGTGCTGACAAAAAGCAATTCGTCGCTGCTGGCAGGTTTCCAGGATGTAACCTGGGCGCCGTGCAGATACATCTCGCCGTTCCCAAAAGCACCACTGATTTGCACTCGCGGCAGCCCGCCGTTTCCTTCACACACCTTTGCAACACCGGCGATTCCGAACCGCCGATCCAATTCTGGCGCTACGGAGACTGCGCTCATATTCAAACCTCCACCGGCATTGCTTCCGGAAATGCGTCGAACTGCATGCTGAGACAGGTTGCTAGCTGACCGTTCACGCGAATCGTAGCAAGCTCCTTACTTCTGGTTCTGTTACGAAACGAACAGTTGCGCACCGAAGCTGCCTTCCTGAAATGCGGCCCGTTTGTTAAAACGTGTTACGGCTTGAAAACGCCTCTTGTACAGCATTATGCAGCAAAGGGGTGTGAATCCGTAGTTGGTGAGATGGTGATGCTAGCCAACTACGAAGGAATGGATTTCCAAATTGCCTCCACCCGGACCAAGAAGGGTTTAGTCGGACAGCATAATTTGGCAGCCGAGCCTTTCAACCCGCAGCTGTTACTTGAGAGAGAGAAGTCAAATCCATCTCGGCGATTCTAGATTGCGATTCGGATTCGATCAGATTTCAAGGACGACCCGGCCAAATGGACGCTGTTCAATGAGAAAGCGCAGCGCATCTGCCGCTTCATGCAGCGGGAACGTTCTTGCCACAATCGGCTTTATATCTCCCGATGTAAGCAGATGGACAATTACTTCCCATGCTTTCGTATATGCTTCCTGAGGTTGTGACGACATAGAGAACCCGATCATCCGAGCGCGTTTCCAGATCAGATCCGTGACATCGATAGTTGACTTGCGACTTGCCGAGTAGCCCAACGTTATTAGCGTTCCTCCGATTGACAGCGTGCCGAGCGCATCGCTCAAAATTTCTCCACCGATTGAGTCGATCACGATGTCGACCCCAGACCCCTCGGTTATCCGCCGAACCGCATCGCTGAGTTTCTCCTCGGAAAGGTCGATGATTTCATTGAAACCCCGAGAGCGCGCTTGTTGCGCCTTCTCATGATTGGTCGTGGACGAAATCGCGTGTTTGGCCCCTTGCGCTCTTGCCAGTTGAGTGACTGCGTTTCCGACCGAGCCGCCGATCGCGGGTGCCAGCACCGTTTTTCCTTCGGCAAATCCCGCAAGGTTCAGACACATTTGGGCCGTGAGATAAGCGATCGGCAGGCCGGCGGCGGAGACGTCATCGATGTTATTGGGAACCCGGCAAAGGTGCTGCTTCTGTACGGCGAGCCACTCGCTGTAAGTCCCATCTTCTGAAACCCCATAATCTCCCGCAAACATCACGCGAGAACCAGCGGGAAAATCCGTTCCACCACCCCATTCCACTACGCCCGCACCTTCTGATCCAAGGACAAGTGGTGCCCTCGCCCTGGGTAGTGCTCCCGAGAGAATCGTATGATCCCGTGGTGTGACTCCGGCGGCGGTGACCCTCACCAAGCCCCGTTCGTCCGACGCCACAGGTTTTGGAAGTCCACCTGTTTCAGATCGCCGTATCCCGTGAATGCTTCCGCTCTCATTGCACGCATTTGGTCTCCGACACACTCATTGACCTGCCTGTCCGCTGCTCCTGGGTAACGCGCTGGGCCGTGTCACGGTGCTGGCTTCCTGTCGCCCATCACGTCTGCGCTTTGTGGAACATGAACAAGAAGAGCGACAAGGTGAAACAGCCGAATGCATAGATAAAGGACGAGAAGAGTACCACAGGGGGCTTCGTGCCCTGCAGAACATTGAAGACCTTGAGGACGAACGTCCACGTTAAGAAGGCCGTGATCAAGACCGTCCCGACGAATGCCAGCAATGCCGCGCCCTTGAGTGTCATGGTCGGAGTATGAACGCTCGGGTGCAGCGTAGGCAACTAGACAGGTCGCTGCTTGCCGATGTTGGCGGACCACAACTGTCGTTAACAGCGTTACCACCAACTACGGCTTCATGATTTACGGTCAATGAGTGATGTGGGTTTTTTGTCAACAATCGTGGAGCATAGTGAGCACACGATTAGACCAACCGCAGGATCGCCAATGCTTTGTACTTATTCAAGCTTCTTCACGGTTCTATCGTGTCTATCCTGATGTTTATTCGCATTCGGATCCCGGATTGTGCCGAGTTCATCGTCCACGCGCGACGATCGAGTCTATTTACACTCGGATCGTTCTTCCTGAAGCGGACAACTACAAACCGCCGCGCAAGGATTCTGCGTCGCATGGCTAAAGCGCGGCGATCGACTGAGAAAGTAGGATTCCAAAAAAATGACTCACCCGTATACGGCCCGTCTCCGTTGACAAAAAACTTATAAGCAACGGCGAGACGAAGGCGCCCGTCGCCTATGATCCTCTCAATCTCGGCGGCTGTGACCTCGCCAATCGCCTCTGGCCACCTCCAAGAGCCGAGTAGAGAAACAGCGTTATAAAGATCCTCAAACATTCAGGCTAATCGTACACCGGCAACTACTCGGGCTCAGAATCGACCAAGACTAGGTCAGTTCATGCGACGGTTGATGGAGGAGGCGTTATCACCAACCACGACTCCGGCAGCTATTCAGGTTTGAGTTCTGGGTGATATAGGGGTCATGAACATCGAGCGTGTGTAGCGGCTGCCAGTCGTAAGTGTTGTGATCGGGTGTGGCTGTTGAAAAACTCTTTCAACCTAAAATCGCAAAAACAAAATTGCGTTAGGAAGCGTTTTAAGCGATCTTCTCGAATTTCAAGGCATTTCACGTCACCCGGATTTTGACCATTTCGGTC
>Ga0126369_10003909_pt1 | contig 10842 bp, 12 predicted proteins | sample PanSoiMetaPlot_1_FD_109646 | JGI IMG/M metagenome (GOLD analysis project Ga0126369, IMG submission 109646) | Tropical forest soil microbial communities from Panama - MetaG Plot_1 | ecosystem: Environmental > Terrestrial > Soil > Tropical forest > Bulk soil | place: Panama | collected 2016-02-17
CGATTTCTCGATCAACGAACCGCCATTCCTCCGTCTTTCGGAGCGTTCGAACCAATTCTTCAAACGCCTCGGAATATTCAGGAGCGTATTCAAACCATGTCAGAAAATCAAAAGGCTCGCCAACATCGCGGCTATGATAGAGCTGCCGTGCAACCGACGGTAAATACCGTACTCCTTCTGCGATGTGATGGGATTTGTTCTCAAAAACGTTTCGACGCTCTTCCTGCGTCAAATTCCACCAAGCCGCCGTTTTTCGAATTGGAATGAGAGCCGCCATCGTCGCCTCCGATCGGCCTAGCGGAGCTTGCTTCAACGTCAGTTCCTGTTGTTCTCGCCGCTCAACATATCGGATGTTGCTGATGACGCCTGATAGTATCCATTGGGATTCGAGTGGCGAAGATTCGTCTCCTCGACGCACGGCAATCCTTTCGACTTGGGGCAGAACATCGCCTTGAACCGGACGAATGGCCAGAACTCGCCACGCACCGGTTTTGCCTCCCACAAACTGAACCAGTCGATCACCTAATTGCTTCAGTTTCATATGTCCTCGATCCGTATTTTAGCTTCTGGCTATGGCAGAGCTGAGATCGCTGCTGGCTCAGTTTCCACGAACAAGGTGTTGCCTGTTTGCAAGACTTTGCCGCGAACCCGCACGGGCTGAGCTACCAGATTGAGAAAGGCTTGCTTGGGTAATGGCTTACCGGCAATGCCCGCTAGCACAAGAATCGCCGGAGTGCCCCTGAAGTTATTTGTGGCGAACAGAGGCGGAATATCTCCGCTGAGGCAGCGTACGGCACAATCGCGATGGACCTTACCATTGCCTGGATTCATAACCCCCAAATAGCACTTGCTGTCCACGATCTCTCCGGTGAGGTTGAAGGTGCCCAAGTCTGTAACTGGTGCGGGAACTGGACCCGCGTTAGTAATGACGGCCACAGAATCCTTGACCAGCTCAATCATTGATTGATTACCGCGATAGATAAGACTCCCGCGTAGACGAACGGTTTTCCCTGCGTACGGTTGCACTTGGCTGTCGGCTCCATGCTTACCAGAAGCTACCAGGAGAAAGCGTGCGGTTTTGCCCTCGGGGGTTGAGCTGGCCGTAACCAGAGCTGGATAGGGACTGCTTTCTAGGACTCCTTCAAACGTTCGTTCTTTTCCATATTCAAAGGTCGAGGTAGCAAACGTTTTTTGAATGCGCGCGAACGTAATGGCGGCAACTGCGCCCAACACCAACACAATAGCGATGAGCGTCTTGATTCGCTTGGCAATGCCCGCAGGCGTTTTCTTTAGATAGCCGACATAAAACTCCGTCATACGTGCATCTCCGATGCCTGAATCGGGGAAGGCTCAACTCTCGTGCCGGGAGGGTTGGGTCTCGGATCAATCCAGACGCGCCCGTCGACGATCTTCGTCTGAAATGTTGAAACCTTTTCGGTGAACGGAGGTGGCGATGCCCCGGTGTCCGGCAAATACTGATATCCGTGCCACGGACAGGTCACGCAACCGTCTATGATCCTGCCCTCTCCGAGGGGGCCGTTTTGGTGACGACAGACGTTTGAGATGGCAGAAATCTTGCCGTCGTACTTGAAGATAGCCACGCGCTCGCCGTTGACCGAGCAAACTTCTGCACACTTTTCTGGGATGCTATCCACTGCGCATGCATCTACAAACCCGTGGGGCACGGTATTCAACTTCATGGCATCGACTTTGCGCTCCCGTCGCGCCGCCGCTATGTGCAACCCGAGTACTGTCGCAAGCCCGACGCCGGTGGCTATCACAAAGACCGGGCTTGTTTCCGATTGCAGCACCCCCAGCGTGACGTGGCCGATCAATAGTGCATAGGCGACATAGACAAGCATATGCAATGACTTCCAGACAGGCGGAGTCAAGTTCGTTAGCCAAAAGTCATGACTTGTTGTTGCCATCAAAAACAGAATCAGCAGGGCGAAGAATCCCAATTGCTGGAATGGAAAGTCCGGCAAGCTGCGAAAATTCTGATTTGAGGTTAGGAGACTGACGAGCGGGTCTTTGTCTCCGAGCGAATGAAACTGAATGACTGCAAAAACTCCATGAAAGGCACCAAGCAAAAAAGTGATAACACCCAGATGACGGCGATTGTAGAGCAGTGGCAAGAATCGCGAATCCAGCCTGCAAAGCGGGCCGATGCAAAGGACGACATGCAGAAGCAGAAATGCCGCAGAGCCAGTGGCGCGGATAAGCATCGTCTCGGCTGTCGCATACGGGAATAGGAAGGCGCTCAACCCAACGAACAGCGCCACGTAGATGACTACGCCAGCGATGATCGTCAGATCGTAGAAACGCTTTTGCCGGTTCCAACTGATGGCTTGGTATTGGTGGCTCATGGAGGTGTCCCCGGAGGTGGCGACTGGGAAGCCTTGGCGTGCTCCGGCTTGGCAGTCGGCCACGAATGACGGAAAGCGATCCCGCTCAGAAAGAGCACCGGAAGCAGAACAGCAAGCACAAGGAAAATAGCGCGATGCATCATGCGCAGAGGCTGAATCATCGGTGTGGATTCCTCTCCTCCGGCGGCTCCTCGCTTCCCGCCATCCAGCGGCGAAGCAGCAAAGGCCAGAACGCCACCGACCCAGGCAAGATCAGGAGGCGAAATCCGACGCTGCTTCCGATTGCCTGCGAATCAATCTGCTTCACGCCAACCGTGACGAAGGTCAGAGCGAACGCAACTCCAAGGGCCGTGTAAGCGTAGAGCGCGTGAACGAACAAAATGGCGATAGCCTCAAACATTGGCGCTGTCTATCGAAATAGTGCTTCCCGTGATGTGCCCGGAGCGCTCATCCGCGAGCCACAAGACCAGGTCTGCTACATTGCCTGGCTGGAGCCACTTGGAGAAATTCGCACCTGGCATCGATTTGCGATTCGCCGGTGTGTCCATGGTCCCCGGCAAGACGACATTTGCGGTCAGTCCTGCGTCTGTGTTTTCAAGAGCAACTGTTCTGACGAGCGTAGTGAGGGCAGCTTTGAAGGTGACGTAGGCACCAAGTCCTGCATGCGGTTCGACGGCGGTTAGGCTCCCAATTACCACAATTCTGGCGTTATTAGACTTCCTCAAGTGAGGGATTGACGCGCGCAGCACATAAAACGCGGAGGTCAGGTTCAAATCCCGCATTTGCTCCCACGTCGCGTCATCCGTAGCGGCCACTGTCTGGCCGCCAGCAAATCCTCCGAGCGCATGGACAAGCACATCGAGCTTCCCGAAACGGCTAACGGTTGACTCAACCGCGGCGGCGACACCGGCCGATTTTGTGAAATCGACAGGCAAAGCGGTGAAATTCACATGCGGAAAGTCGCCATGGGAAATGCTCCTTGAGGTTCCGATAACCGTCGCGCCCGCATCAAGAAAGCGCTGGGTCACGGATGACCCGAGTCCGCCTTTTGCGCCTGTGATGAGAACTACTTTGCCGTCCATGGTGCCTTGCTGGTTCCGACGCGGAATCGCCCCTCTCAGAAGATGAGAGATGTTGAGTCAAGAAAAGTTTCAGAAGGCAGGGACCTACTCGGCTGTTAACCGGAGTGCGTGGGGTTCCAGTTGCAGGCTAACGTGGGCATCAAAATCCTCCCTCGTGCAGGGATTCCCGGAGAAATACTTCATGGAAACGCTTGAATCGTGGTGTTTTACTTCGGTGTAGGAAAGAGTTGCTACATCAGGCCGGTGCACACAGATCGAGAAGGGTCCTGGGTCGGGCGTGTGAGAACGATGAAGCCGCCGAAGCCAGTGTTCGTCTAGAACTGTCGTTTCAGCCGCTGCAGCCTCGCAGACCCCGCTTCGCACTTCTTTCGCGCGTGTATTAGAGATGCTCGATGAAAACCAGTGTCTGCGCTCCCAAGGGTAATTGAATCTAATAGCGCGCAAGCCGTCCCATTGCCATTCGACGAAAGTGCGCTCTTCCGGGAAGGCGCCAATCAGCCGGAACGGGAAGACGCCTACCAAATCCATTTGTCTGAGGCGAAGATCTGTTGAGGAAGACTCCGCTTCGTAGATCAATTCCGGGATGACGCCTCCGCGGGTCCGGGATTTCTCGCCCAAGGCTCGCAGATCGACCTCATTCCAATTTAACAGCGCAAGAAGGTTACCCCGACTATTGCAAGCAATCCACGTTCCACCGGAAGGCTCCCTCGGATGTATAGCGGCCATGCTCTTTCGGTGAAAAGTTGCAGGAGGCAAGGCAGGAGACCGCGTGAGCAGTTCGTCCCGGTTCATCCCAGCCAAATAGCCTTGCTCCGCGGGAATAATCGAGAGAGTGCACATGCGCTTAGTCTGCGATGGGGTACTCGATAGCCTGTCGAGCAAAATTCATCCAATCTCTTAGGACGGCAAAAACCGATGCCGGGCGACTGCCGCGGTCGCGGTTGGCAGCACCGATCCGATAGACAAGCTCCCACTGTTGATAAAGCGTCCGATAGGCTGACCACAAAGAGTTAGAGGCATCATAGATGTTTGTTGCCTCCGACGCCGCTCCGTTCAATTCAATAATTTTGAAGCCACTTCCGCCGCGAAGCTCATCATCATCGTTGTAGCGGACGTCGTAGCGGCCGATGTAAAAGCCGGGAAGCCTCTGGCTGATTTCGTCGAACCGACGACGAAGCTCTTCCGCGTGCAAGTAGCTACCGTCCTCAAAGATAGAACCTTGGCAATGGTTCCCGGCTTCGACGAGCCGGACAGTCTCGCCCTTTTCCAGAACTCGGTCTGCCTGAGCTGCAAACCTCTTCAAATAAGTCCGGGCTAGCAGTCTGGCGCGTGGATCGCCGAGGATGAGTTGGCGAAGTGTCCGAACGCCATCTCCTCTCACGACAGGAAATTGCTTTCTGGTGATTCCGAAAATGTGGCCCACTCGTTCGTCCGGAAGGCGATAGTAAAATATTCCGGCTTCCTTGGGGCCCGCGATATAGCGCTGGAGCAAGATGGGCGAGGAAACCAATTCGGCGTATTGCTCTGCTTCGTCGAATGATTGAATTTTCCTGAATCCCACTCCGCGCTGGGCCATGTCAGGTTTTAAGACGAGGGGGAAAGCGATATCATTTTGGCGGCAGACCTCTCGAATCTTTGCCATCCGTTCCGAAACGCCTCCTGGCTCGATCAAATATCCGTCAGCTGTAAACTCTGGCGAAGATTGCATGAGCGCTCGAAGGATGCCAATTTTTGGCTCTCCTACAATGCCGCCGTTCTTCTGATTGAGGTTCGCAATCGTAGGCAGTGAAAATCCCCGATAGCGAATGCCGAGAAGCGTGCAAAACAGAGCCACGGGTGGGTAGAACAGCCATGCGGGCCAGAACTCCCATTGCACTATCCGCTGGACGATTAAGCCGGTCGATCGTCGAATTTCTTGATTCCAGCGCCACCAGACTTTCAAAAGTGCGAATAAACCAAGTCCAAATATGGGTAGTAGAACTATCTGGTGCCGCGCTGCAACAGCGTGCGATGGTGCAACTCGAATCCCCGCGAAGATCAAGAAAACCCACACCAGAGCTGAAATTGCTGTAGTGAGGGCGAATACTAATAAAGGCATTCTGTCCACACCGGCAGCGATGTACGCCGGCAGTCGAGTGCCCGGAACGAATCGGCTTAACGCCAGGCTCAATTGTTTTGTGTTTTGATGGTATGAAGGACTCTCAACTGCGGATTTCCCAAACCATCTTTTAAACCAAGGATGTTGCCGGATTGCCGGGGCGGCGTGGCGCGCGAGCGCGTAGATTCCAAAATCACCTGCCCATAGCCCGGCGAAAGCACTGAAAAATGCGAGTCTCACGTCGAGCATGTTCGACGCTGCTAGTGTTGCCGCGGTGATGGTAGCGCCATCCTCTGAAACGAGAGCTCCGAGGGCAATGGCTGACGCTATAGCGAGCATACCTTCACCATTCAAACCAAAACGCATGGAAACTCCTCAGTCGGCGGAAGCGGAGGAAAGATGCCGTAATGTCGACGGCGCGACACCGAACTCGGGCGGAACGGTAATTCCCACCTCGTGACAGATCAGACGAATGATGGCGTAGTGATGAATCGCGTGTCCTATGCAGTAGGCCAATTCACGGCTGATGTTTGACGGGAAGGTAGCGGCCTGAGGCGAAGAGTAACCCACGCTGTTGATGACCTTGCAAGGGCGAGCAAGTGTCTCCTCACTGTAACGTTTCAGTGCCCGCAAGACATCGCATGTAGCGATGCTGGCGTAAGTGACTTCGCTCTCGATGCGGACGTTTCGTTCCCGTGCGTCGTAGTCAATCTCCCCGGAGCGCTGTCCTTTGATCAGGCTCTGAAAATGTTCGAGAACGTGTCGATAGTGCTGTCCGATCGACGCGTTGAAGGGCGCTCCAGCGACACGAGAAAACGTGTAGTCACCCAGCTCAAACAGTAGCCCCAGCCCTTGCAGGAGCACATCCTGAGCGGCCCCAACGAGCTCCGGGGTTTCCATTTGCGAGCCTCGCCTGGGAGAAAAATCTTCTAAGACCTCGACGGGACTGAAGGTGCTCATGCAAGTCTCCTTCCGATGATTGGAATCTCTGCACGGTGAAGAGCTAGGTTCGTGGCCGAAGCGATGAATACGATGAGTGCCAGCGCGAAGAGCAAGCCTTTGTCTCCCTGGACTTCGATCCCGAGAACCGTAAGATGAGAGGCGATTGCGCCTCCCACAATGCCCAGAGCGATGAGCGAACCAAGCCAATTGAATCGTGGCGTCAACGACAACGCCGCCGCAATCAGCTCAACGATGCCAGACCCCACGCGGCCCCACGGCTCGGCACCCACCTTTGTAAAGATGTAGACCGATTCCGGGGCCGCTGTGAATTTGAAAAACAGGGTTTGCAGCAGAATTACCGCTGACATGATCCGCAGGACCCAGCTAAGAACCTTGATTGCCACAGTCATATTCATTTCGTGCCTCTGTAATGTTTTCTGCGTGAGAATGCTTGGTCGGAAGGTAGGAGCACTTCGCCGGCAAAAAGTTTCAGTTCGGGCTTATGAAATGCGTGGTTTTTTCTTGAATCTATCGAGGCTTCACTCGATCGAATAGAGCGACTATCTGGTGGCGAATCTGCATCGGATGCATTCGCGCCACGAAGGATTCAGAAGATGCCAACAATCTTTTGATCCCGATCCTGAAACATTCTTCAACATTTTGTATCCCACCAACTGCACGACGAACTTTCGACACTTTGAAAATGGGCTTCGATTCCTCATGCCCATGAATCGTTTGCGATTCAACTTCAGTTTCGAGAGCGCGCGTCGAAATTCAAAACAAGAGGAAAGTAAATGAACATGTCTCGCATTCTAAAAGTGATGGTTGCCGCCCTCGTCGTCACTGCCCTGGGGCTCGGAGCATCCAGTGCATTCGCGCAGAGCGGCACACACACGTCAACGCAGTTTCAAGGGCCCAAGGCCAACAAAGGAACGGTCACCCACAGCCATAGGGACGGCAAGAACGTCCTGACGCTGTCGGATGATTTTGTGGTTCCCGACGCCCCTGACCCGCATTGGCAGGTTGTCGATTCCGACGGCAATATCTATCTGCTCGACAAACTCAAGACCAAGGCGTTCATCGGCAGCAACTACAAGAAGGAGATCGTTCTGCCCAGCTATGTCAAGAACGTCGCCAAGGTGCAGATTTGGTGCGCCTTTGCAGAAGTCAATCTCGGCGAAGCGTCGTTCAGCTCGCCGGTCATGTAATCGGGCCAAGTCAACCAGCGGGGGTCGCTGCTCCTGAACGAGCCCGGCGGCCCTCAGCAAGAAAGTGAATTGCAATGAAAACTCCGAAGAAATTGTTCTACTGCCTCCTGATGTTCTTGTTGGTGTTGTCGGCTGCAGCGATTGCCTCAGCCCAGACCGCGGAAAAGAAGTCTCTTACCCTCGATGGTGCCGAGCGTATGATCGCGGCGGCGAAAGCCCACGCCGCTCAAGTGAAAGCTCCCGGTGGTGTGATTGCGGTCGTGGATGCGGGCGGCAATCTGATGGCGCTCGAACGCCTCGACGGCACGTTCGCAGCGGGCGCGAATATTTCCATAGGGAAAGCTCGAACTGCGGTTCTCTTTCAGAAGCCCACTAAGGTCTTTGAGGAAATCATCAACAAGGGACGGACAGCGATGGCTGCGCTCCCGGATTCCTTCTTTACTCCCCTCCAAGGCGGTATTCCTGTCGTACTCGATGGTCAGATTATCGGTGGTGTTGGCGTTAGCGGAGCGTCGAGCGCGGCCCAGGATGAAGAACTCGCTATTGCAGGAGCAGAAGCCGCAAAGAGCTTCGATGGTAACCCACAGATGATTTCGAACTTGCCCGTCAGCTATTTTCCGAAAACCGAAGTCGACGAAGGCTTTTCAAAAGGTGCGGTGCTCTTCGATGGAAGCGGGGGCCGCAATTACATGGTCCACACCAGCCGGCGAGAAGGACCTGGCATGGTTGAAGTACATACCAAAGACACAGACATCCTTTACGTCTTGGAGGGTTCCGCCACGATCGTGACCGGTGGGACCATGGTGGACGGTAAGCCGATAGCTGCAGACGAAATCCGCGGCCGTGAAATTACTGGCGGCGATTCGCGAAAGCTCGTCCCAGGCGATGTCATGATCATTCCTAACTACGTACCTCATTGGTTCAAAGAAGTTCAGGCCCCATTTCTCTATTACGTCGTAAAAGTGTGCTGAGGAGAGGAGAGGCAATGGCACACCTCCGTCAATTGTTGCTGTCTTTTCTTTCTGCGCTCTTCTTTTGGGTTCAGCCTGTCTCGGCTCAGAATTGGGCTGCCCAGGCTCCGCCATACGGGCGTCCTGATGCGACGGTCGATCTGCGAACAAATGAAGGAACGCAACTCGTAAGAGGGCGTTGGCGCTACAGCGACGTGAGAATCGTCGAGGTCGATGCAAGAGGGCCGGGGCCGGATCTCAAGCCATCAGGCAGTCTGGTGAAAACATACGACTACGCACCCCACGCCGGCGCCGCTGATTTCAACGATTCAAAGTGGCCGGTGATTGATCCCACGACCCTCGACGGTCGTCGCGGGAATGGCAAGGTGAGTTTCAATTGGTATCGCATCAATGTGACGCTTCCGGAAAAAGTGGGCGATGCCTCGGTTGCCGGCTCATCCGTTTCGTTTGAAATCGTCATTGATGACTACGCTGAAATCTGGGTCAACGGAAGTCTTACAAGCGTTCTAGGTCAGAGCGGCGGCTCTGTGGTGAAAGGATGGAACGCGCCAAACAAGGTCATCCTGACTCACAATGCCCAACCGGGACAAAGATTTCAAATTGCGGTCTTCGGCTTTAATGGTCCAATCTCACGCAGCCCGGAGAACTTCATCTGGGTTAAGTCAGCTACTCTGGACTTTTACAAAGCAGGAGCCGGTTCCGGCGTGCAGCAAGTTGAAACGAAAATAATTCGCAAAGACCGCGCTCTCGACGAGCTGCTGCCCGCGGGAGCTAAGATCGAAAAGCTGGCTGGCGGATTTCTCTTCACTGAGGGGCCTATCTGGGTTCGTGACGGCAGCTACTTGCTTTTCAGCGACCCCAACAACAACTTGATTTATCGCTGGTCTGAAGAAGACGGCGTCTCAATCTACCGAACGCATAGCGGTTACACGGGGATGGACATCGGTGAGTACGGCCAGCCCGGTTCGAATGGCCTAACGCTGGATGCTCAAGGGCGCCTCACGATCAATGAGCACGGGAATCGGCGGGTCACGAGACTGGAGAAGAATGGACAGCTCACAATCCTCGCTGACATGTACCAGGGCAAGCGCCTGAACAGCCCAAATGATTTGGTGTACCGCTCGGATGGCGCTCTGTACTTCACGGACCCTCCGTTTGGCCTGCCGAAGTTCTTTGAAGATGCGCGCAAGGAACTTCCGTACAGCGGCGTCTTCTGCCTCATCAACGGCGAATTGAAGTTGGTTAGCACAGATCTGACCGGCCCGAATGGATTGGCTTTTTCTCCTGATGAGAAATTCCTTTACGTGGACAATTGGGATGACAAACGAAAGGTCATCATGCGCTATGAAGTGCAATCAGATGGGATGCTCACCAATGGCTCTGTTTTCTTCGACGCGACCAATGAGCCGGGCGAAGATGCTTGGGACGGCATGAAAGTCGACCAGCGCGGCAATCTATATCTCTCTGGGCCAAACGGCCTTTGGGTTATTTCTCCGGAAGGCAAGCATCTTGGAACTATTGTCGGGCCGGAGCATCCTCACAATCTCGCCTGGGGCGGGGAAGATCACAAGACTCTCTATTTGGCCGCTCAAACGGGGCTCTATCGCCTCTCGGTTAATGTCCCGGGAGCTGGCCTTCCGAAATGAACAGGAGCAAACAGTTGTCTGATCGGCAGCGGAGGGATCGGCGATGGCAACCACGAAAATGAATATCGCGTCAGCCACGCTGCGGGAAGCGGCCGTTCCTGCGCGCAAAGCGAAGGTTGAATTTGGCCGCGAGACTTGCGGCTCACTTGAAATTGCCGAAAAACGCGAATGGCTCATCACAAACGGTATCGGCGGCTACGCGTCCGGGACCGTCAGTGGCAACCTGACGCGGCGCTACCATGGCCTCCTACTCGCCGCGCTCAGACCACCGGTTGGGCGCACTCAACTGGTTGCGAAGTTCGAAGAGACGGCGCAATACGACGGATCAGACTTCGCTCTCGGGACAAACCGGTGGGCCAGCGGCGCCATTGAGCCCAAGGGTTATCTCAACACTGAGAGCTTCCACTTAGAAGGCACAATGCCTGTGTGGCGGTTCGCGTTTAACGATGCCCTGCTCGAAAAGCGCGTCTGGATGCGACAGGGCGAGAATACCACTTACGTCCACTACTCATTGGTCAGGGGAAGCAGC
>Ga0126369_10003910_pt1 | contig 10842 bp, 8 predicted proteins | sample PanSoiMetaPlot_1_FD_109646 | JGI IMG/M metagenome (GOLD analysis project Ga0126369, IMG submission 109646) | Tropical forest soil microbial communities from Panama - MetaG Plot_1 | ecosystem: Environmental > Terrestrial > Soil > Tropical forest > Bulk soil | place: Panama | collected 2016-02-17
CTCCTGATGCAGGAGCTACGCAACACGCTGCGGCCGGAGTTCCTCAGCCGGATCGACGAGGTGGTGATCTTCTCGCCGCTGGGACGCGACCAGATCGCGCGGATCGTGGACATCCAGCTTGGCCATCTGCGCAAGCGGCTGGCGGCGCGACGGATCGAGCTCGAGGTGACGGACGCAGCCCGGAGTGTTCTTGGACGCGAAGGCTACGACCCGACCTTCGGCGCGCGGCCGCTCAAGCGGACCATCCAGCGTCTGGTGCAAGATCCGCTCTCGCTCAAGCTGCTGCAGCGCGAGGTGAACGACGGCGACACCATCACGGTCGACGCTGAGGGCGATACCATCGTCCTCAGACCGAAGGTGACCGCCGCGACGGCCGCCTAGCGCCGCTCATCGCCGGGCCGGGCGCGCTGGCACGCGGTGCCAGCCGCCCAGCCCGGCTCGTCGGCTCTCGCCCAGCCCGCTCGTCGGCTCGAATGATTCTCGGCGAATCCCCTCCGCGCGAGCCCGTATCCTAAGCTCGTGAGCTCGATCCGGCGCGTGCACCCGGCGTGGATCGTGCTGGGTGCCGTGACCGTCTGCATGCTCTCGGCGTCTGGCATCCGATCTGGCTTCGGCGTCTACATCAAGCCGATGGAAGCGGAGTTCGGCTGGGGGCGCGGCGCGCTCTCCGGGGCGGCCGCCGTCTCGCTGCTCTTGCTCGGCGCGGCCGGGCCCGTGGTCGGACGCCTCGCCGATCGGTGGGGCCCCCGCCGGATCGTCATCATCGCGCTGATTCTGCTCGGCATCGGTTCGATCGGTGGCTCGTACGTGCAGAAGCTCTGGCACGTCTACATCACGACCGGGTTCCTCATGGCGCTCGGCGCTGGCGGACTGACGACGCCCACCGGTTCGAGCATCGCGGCACGATGGTTCGAGGCCCGGCGCGGTCTGGCGATCGGCCTCTCGGCCGGCGGCATGTCAGCCGGTCAGCTCGTCTTCATTCCGCTCGCCGCGGGCCTGACGGCGTGGTTCGGGTGGCGCACCAGCTATTTCTGGCTCGGGATCGGTCTCCTCGTCGTCGTGCTCCCGATCGCGCTCTTCTTCGTCCGCGACGACCCGGCCGAGCGCGGGCTTCGGCCCTACGGCGCGACGGGCACGGCCCTCGCGGCCGCGCAGTCGGCAGCAAAGGAGAAGGCGCAGCGCGTCGGGTTCCAGGAAGCCATGTACGTGCCGCAGTTCTGGCTCCTGATGGCGACCTTCTTCGTCTGCGGCTACACCTCGAACGGGATGGTGCTCACCCACTTCATGCCGCACGCGCTCGAGCACAACTTCAGCGAGCTGCAGGCCTCGACGGCGCTCGGCGTGATGGGCGCCATGAATGTGGTCGGCACGATCTCGTCGGGCTGGATCTGCGACCGGCTCGGCCGGCGCGGGCCGCTCGCGTTCTACTATTTCTTCCGCGGCGTGTCGCTCTTGTTCCTGCTCTACGTCTGGAACGCGCCCTCACTGCACATCTGGGCCGCGATCTTCGGGCTGAACTACATCTCGACGGTGCCGCCGACGACCACCCTGACCGCGAACATCTTCGGCCGTTACTCGGTCGGTGAGCTCTCAGGCTGGATCTTCTTCGCGCACCAGGTTGGCTCGGCACTCGGCGCGGCGCTTGCCGGTTGGATCTACGAGTGGACCGGCGGCTACGAGATCGCGTTCGTGTCCGCCGCGATCATGGGCTTCATCGCCGCGGGTCTGGCGCTCGCAATCCGCGAAGAGCCAATCGCCTCGCGCCCGAGCCCGACGCCCACCCCCGCCCCCGCCGTTTCCTGACCGCCACTTCAAGCGGACGGCTGAGAACGGTCCGGCTGCGAGGCGGCGCCGGAGGGTGCGCGCGTGGCGTATTCGCCGTACGTCGAGTGTGCAGCCGGCGCCAACGAAGCAGACGGGCCGTTATCGGCCGCCTGCCGGCCGAGCGTGAAGAGGTAGGCCGCCAGCACCCAGTGGAACACGATCGGGATCAGGTGCGAGCGCGTGATCGCATAGCGAACGATCATGGCGAGCGCATAGACGCCGGCGAGCCACTGAAGCCTTCGCCCGGCGCGCGGCCGTCTGCGGGCAAAAAACCCATCCCCGCGCCACACGTCACGGTCGATGACGATCTGAACGAGCACGATGACGATCTGAATCGGCAGCAGCACGGGGTATGGCAGGAGTCCCGAGAACCAGGCGTCCATTGCGGGCAGCCACTGGACACCGAGGAACGCCACCAGCGCCTGGCCGAGGACGCGCGCTCCGAACAGCGCGGTCAGGGCACAGAGCACAATCGCCCGACGCGATGCTGGCCGCCTCACGACCGGACCTCCGTCTCGCCTTCCTCGACTTGTCGCAGGACTTCGGCGCGGCTCGACTCATCCCACTGCGGGCACATCACGATCCACTTGTGCTGGATCTCTCGCCGGCCGCGCGCGAACTCCTCGCGGCAACGCCGCTCGGCCCAGCCCTCGCGCATGACGGCGAGCCGTGGCGAGGCCAGACGCGCCGAGGCGCGCTTGGATTTGTACTCCACGTTGACCTCGGCCAGAGCTCGATCGAACGCGGCCGTGAAGTGCTGCAGCGCGAGCTCGCACTCGGCAGCGCGAGGCAGCTCGACCAGCAGGTCGTAGCGCGCGGCCTCGACGTCCGGGATCAAACGGAACTGCCAGACGCCGAGCCCGGTCTCGTGCTCGGCGGCTCGCACGGCGTGCATGACGTGGTTGAGGTGGAGCTTTTCTCCGGTGATGCTCAGCATGTCCCGCCCCTTGCGAACGAACGCCACCTTCGCTGTGCGCCCGTAAAACCCGCGCACCTCGACGATGTCGTTCATGTCGTAGCGGTAGAGGCCGTTGGCGCTGGTCACGATCACGGCATAGCGGCGCCCTTCGGTGAGCTCGTGGGACAAGAGCGTGCGCGGCGACGGATCGCCGACGTCCTCTTCGGCGATGAACTCGTAGAAGTTGGTGTGGATCGCGAGGACACCGGCAGCGGAGTCGTCTTCGACGGGGATGGTGAAGCGCCCCTCGCTGGCGACGAACCCGAGGTCGCGCCGGGCGACGTACGGGCCGAAGTGTGCGTCCAGATGACGCGCCTGAATTCCGGCGCTGCCGCCGAGCCAGCACGCGACCAGCGATAGATCGGGCCAGCAGTCGCCCAGCACGAGGCGCTCCCGACGCCGGCGCACCGTCTCGAGAGCCGTCGCCCGCTGCGGGTCGGGGCGCAGCCCGCTGGCGAGCGCCGCGCCCACTTCCCGGCCGGTCACGCCCGCGCCGGCGATTGGCTCCAGCTCGGCATTCCCGAGCGTGCCATCGTGGATGGCGCGCACGAGCTCGTCGCCGCGGCGCGCCGCGATGTCGGCGAGCCTCAGGAGCGTGGAGGGGTTCGGCGTCGCGATCGACGAGATCGCGCGGCCGAGCGCCAGGCGGAGCGTCACGAAGTAGCGGCTCTCGTGATCGCGGATCAGCGCGGCCGCGTAGGGCAGCGCGTGGCGCCGTCGGATCAGCCAGGGCAGGCGCTGATACATCAATCCGGTCATCGCGCCGCAGGGTAGGCCACCGGCCGTGACGCTCTCGGCAGCCGGGCCGACGACCGTGAGCACGGAGGCATCGAGCATCCCAGGATGGTCTCGGAGCGCGTAGAACGTCCAGAGGCGCGTCAGCAAGGCCATCGCCTGCGCCCAGTCAGCGGTGACCGGGATCAGCTTGGGCTCCCCGGTCGTGCCGCTCGTCGTCGTGAACATGAACGGCGCCGCGACGGTCAGCACTCTCGAGTGGCCGTCCATGATCCGGCTGACATACGGTCGCAGAGCCTCGTAATCGCGCACCGGCAGCCGTCGCGCGTACTCGGCTGCCGACCCGATCGACGCAAACCCGTGCTCCCGACCGAACGCGGTGTCGGCATTGGTGCGCAGCAGCGCGCGCAGGACTCGGGACTGGCATCGTTCCGGCTCACGAGTCGCCGTCTCGAATTCACGATGATGGAGCCACTGCTGGGCCGTCAGCGCATGTCCGAGGAGCCGTCGCATGTCATCCCTCCGCGGTGAGCTCGCGCACGGCGAAGGCCCGGCGGCGCAGCCGCTCTTCGACGACGCGAATGCCGAGGCCCGGCCCGGTGAGGACCGGCGCGTCACCACCGTGACCGAACCGGACGCTCTCGACGCTGACGTCCTCGGCGAGCAGCAGCGTGCCGAACGAGCCCTCGACGAACGCAACGTCGGGGAGCGAGGCGGCGAGATGGCGTCCAGCGGCGGACAGAATCGCGGTCTCACCGACCTGGCTTCCAACCTGGACGCCCACACCCGCGGCGGCAGCGGCGGCCGCTAGCGCGCGCGAGCGGGCGAGTCCTCCGCACTTCGAGACCCTCACGTTGAAGAAATCGGCGGCCCTGGCCGCGATCAACGCCTCGGCGTCGGCCTGGGTCACGAGCGACTCGTCGACCATGATCGGCACCGGGGTGGCCTGCCGCAGCCGCGCGAGCTCTTCGATCGGACCGCGCGGGAGCGGCTGCTCGACCGCGGCGATTCCGAGTCGCGCCACCGCGGTCAAGACCTCGACGGCACGGTCGAAGCTCCAGGCGCCGTTGGCGTCGAGCCGCAGCGAGGTCTCCGGCCCCAGCACCTCGCGCACCGCGCTCACCCGGGCGACGTCGTCGGGGAACCCCACCTTCACCTTGATGTGGCGCAGCCCGATCGCCCGCATCTGCCGCGCGTGCCGCACCGCCCGCTCGACGGGCCCGGCGGTGACGACGCCGCTGTAGGTCACGCTGTGTCGGCGGGGCCACATCAAGGCCCCAAGCGGACGATCGGCGCGCCGCAGCGCGCAGTCGAGCACCGCGAGCTCGAGCGCTGCTCGGCTCGCGTGCGGCGCGAGCGCTCCGGCAGCGTGGGTCTCCGGCAGCCAGGCGGCGACGTCCTCCAGATCGGCGACCGGCGGAACCTCGTGCTCCGCCACCCGCGGCCACAGCACGCTCTTGAGATGGTCGAGCGTGGTCTCGACGGTCTCGCCGGTGACGTACGGCCGGGGCGCTCCCTCGCCGAATCCCTCGGTCCCGGCTTCGTCGCGCACCCGCACCACCACCGAGTCGGACCAGCGCCGCTCGGTCGCGCTGTGGCTGAACGACTCCACGAACGGGATCCGCAACGCGTACAGCGTGGCCGCCACGAGCTTCATCGCAGGTCGCCGGCGGCGCCCACCGCGACGAAATCTCGGAAGTAGCGTCTCGCGAAGACGTTCTCGCGCAGGGTCATCTCGACGATCGCGAGCGCCTCGTCGTCGACGAATTCGTAATAGCGCACGTACGCTTCGAGATCGTTCAGGCCCTGCTCGGCGTGGCGGATGTCCACTTCGGAGTGGTGCGTGAACCACGCGATCGCGCCGGCCGGCAGTCCGCGATGCTCGGCCAGCGCGCGTGCGATGCGGCCGGAGACGCGCGAGAGCATGTACTCGAACGCGACGATCTCGGTGAGCGCAGCGAGGCCGACTTCACGGAGCGATCCGTACAGGAGCGGCTCGACCACTACGCGGCGAAGGTCCTCGTCCGCCTGGGCCTCGAGGAGTGCCCGCCGGCAGCCGAGCCCGGCCCCAGCCAGCAGCGCGCGAAGCAGATCGGGATGCGGCTGTCCGTTATCGCCGTCGAGCCCGAGCTCCTCGAGAAGGTTGTGCTCGAGGTCGGTCGCCGCGGCCGGCGGGGCGAGTGCGTAGAGGAAGGCGAGCAGCTGCGGCGAGCGCAGGTGAGCGCGCGTGACGCTTTCGATGAACGCGTCGTATTGATCGGCCCCGGCCATGCCCGATTCCAGGGCCTGGAATTCGGCGGAGCTCGTGAAGCTGTCGACCTGCTGCGCGAAGAGAGTCTCGATCGTGGACCGTAGCACCCGCTTATCCATGTCATCCTCCCGCAGGCGGAGGGATCACGGAGCGTGCCACGGCTGTTCGAATATCCCGATCGGTACGTTATTTCATCGACTTGCCGTCCGTGCAGGCTGCGTAAGCGGTGATCGATCCGAGCCCACATAGTGGACATCCAATGTTCATGACTTGTACATTCGATGCCAGGGGTTATGGCTTTCCTGAGCGGAGGCGACCGGTCTCTCGCCGAGGCGATCTCACGCCTGGCGTACTGCAATCCCTTCCTGCCCGAGCGGATCGAGTGCGAGCGGCAGGCGCTCGGCGACGCGTTCGTATCCGGCGGAACGCTTTGGGACGCCACCGGCGCTCCGGAGCCTCCGCCCAACGTGTTCGGGCTGCGCGAGCGCGCCGGCGCGCTCAGCGAGCGACTCGCCGCCCGCTTGGCGCAGCAACCAAAGCCGAGTGCGGAGGATCTGCAGCTCTACGAGGACGTCGTCATCTATTTGTTGTTCGCCAGGTACGACGACGATTTCTACCGGCTGATCGACGAGCGCGCGGCCACCACGCCGGTCGGCTTCTATCGGAAGTTCCGTCAGGACGTCGAGCGGTTGCTGCAGGCGCCGCGCGCCAAGATCGTCGCCGACCGCGACGTGCCGCACCTCTTCGCGACCCTCTTCCAGATTCGGCGTGCGTTCCACTACATCTTCTACAACATCATCGGAAATTCGGCGCCGATCGTGCGCCTGCGGGCCGCCGTCTGGCAGTCGATCTTCACCCGTGACATGCGCCGCTATCGCCGCTCGCTCTATCAGCGCATGGGCGACGTCGCGACACTGGTCTCCGGCCCCTCGGGAACGGGCAAGGAGCTCGTGGCCCAAGCGATCGCGCTCGCGCGCTACATCCCGTTCGACGCCGAGCGGCAGATCTTCGTCGAGCACTTCGCCGGCTCGTTCTACGCGCTCAATCCGTCGGCGCTGTCGCCGACGCTCATCGAATCCGAGCTGTTCGGTCACCGACGCGGCGCGTTCACCGGCGCCGTCGAAGATCGCGCGGGATGGCTCGAGGTCTGCCGGCCCCTGGGGACGGTGTTTCTCGACGAGATCGGCGAGCTCGATCCAGCACTGCAGGTCAAGCTACTGCGCGTCCTGCAGACCCGCACGTTCCAGCGGCTCGGCGACACCCGCGATCGCCGCTTCCACGGTAAGATCATCGCCGCCACCAACCGCGATCTGTCGAGCGAGATGGCGCACGGCCGCTTTCGCAAGGATCTCTACTACCGGCTCTGCTCGGACATCATCGTCACGCCCTCCCTGGCGGAGCAGCTCCACGCCGCGGCCGGTGAGCGAGGAGCCCTCGTGCGTTTTCTCGCCGGTCGGGTCGCGGGCGACGCCGAGGCGGAGCCGCTGGCGCAGGAGACCGAGCGCTGGATCGACGCGCACCTGGGCAATGGATACGACTGGCCGGGGAACGTCCGCGAGCTCGAGCAGTGTGTGCGCAACGTGATGATCCGGGGTGAATACCGGCCGCCTCGCGCGGCGAACGTTTCGGCCCGTCGGCGCGTTGCCGAGGAGATGCTGGCCGGAGCACTGAGCGCGGACGAGCTACTGCGTCGCTACTGCACGCTGGTCTACGCCGAGACCCGGAGCTATCAGGAGACCGCGCGCCGGCTCGATCTCGACCGGCGCACCGTCAAGGACAAGGTCGACCCCGAGCTCTTGACCCGGCTCGGAGCCGAGCCGCCGAGCTAGCGGCCGATGGCGTGGGCGCCTCGGCGCGGATCCGCGCCCGCCCAGCGCGTCCCTTCCGAGCCGACCTTCACGCCGCACACGGCGCCGGCGCGCCACTCCCATTCCGGCCACTCGCCGACGGTGTGACCGAGCGCGGTCAACGCGTCGAGCGTCTCGCGCGGAATGCGACGCTCGGCCTCGAGCTTGCCCGGCGAGACCGCATGCGGCCAGAACGAATCGGGATGGCTCCGCGACGCGACGCGCGGGGCCTCGATGGCCGCCTGCAGATCCATGCCGAACACGGTCGTGTTCAGGAAGACCTGCAGCATCGCCTGCTGCTGGACGTCGCCGCCGGGCGTGCCGAACGGCATGAGGAGCTTGCCCTCAGTGAATGCCATCGCCGGCGCCGGCGTCAGACGCGGCCGCTTGCCCGGCGCGACCACGCTCGGATGCTCGGGATCGAGCCAGCCCTGTGACCCGCGCGGCGAGACGACGCAGCCGACGCCGGCCACGACCGGCGAATCGACATTCGGATCGCTCGGCGTGGCCGAGAAGCCATTGCCCGCCTCGTCGACGACCGCCACATAGCTCGTATCGAGCGCGTCGGTCTCCTGCCCGGGCAGCGGGTGTGAGCCTCCCGCCAACGACAGCGCCGCTTCCGGGCGCCGCACGCTGTCGAGACGATCGGGATCGCCGGCCGGCGGCATCTGCGGCCACGCGCGCTCCTTGACGAGCGCTCGCCGGACCGCGGCGTACGCCTTCGAGAGCAACCCATCGGCCGGCACTTTCACGAAGTGCGGATCACCGTAGTAGGCGTCGCGATCGGCGAACGCGAGCTTGATCGTCTCGATGATGCGATGCAGGTACGCCGGCGAGTTATGGCCGAGAGCCTTGAGGTCGATGCCGTCGAGCAGGTTCAGCATCTGGAGGAACGACGGCCCCTGGCACCAGAAGCCGCACGCGGCGACGTCGTAGCGGCCGAAGCTCGTACGCAGCGCGGGGCCGACCTCGACGCTGAATTCAGCGAGGTCGCTGGCGGCTAACGGCCCGCCCTCGGCGCGGTGGAACTCGGCGATGCGCTTCGCGGTCTCGCCGCGATAGAACTCGTCGCGCGCGGCGCGGATGCCGGCCTCGCGGCTGCCGCCCGCCTTCGCCTCGGCGCGCGCCATCCGACGAAGCGTCTCGCCGAGCTCGCGCTGCACCAGCACCTCACCCACGTGGAGCGCGCGGCCGTCACGCAGGTAGAGCGACGACGACGTAGCCCACCGGCGGTACTTGTCGGCGTTCGACGCCATCTGATACGCCGTGAACTGCGAGACGGCGAAGCCGCGCTCAGCGTGCTCTGTCGCAGCCAGCGCCACCTCGGCAAACGACATCGTGCCCCAGCGCTCGAGCGCCGTGCACCAGGCATCCGGCGCCGCCGGCACCACCGTGCGCGGCAGACCCGCCGGGATCTGGTTGCCATGCCGCTCGCGGAAGTACGCGACCGTCGTCGCCCGCGGGTACGGACCGACACCCGAGACCTGCCATGTCTCGCCGGTGCGCGCAACGTGCACGAGGATCGGCGCGACCCCTGCGACGCTGACCATGTCGCAGTGGACGACACCGAGCGTCATGCCCGCGGCGACGCCCGCGTCGATCGCGTTTCCACCCGCGGCGAGCACGCGCGCTCCGGCCTCGGAGGCGAGGAAGTGGCCGGCGGCCACCGCCCAGCGCGTACCGATCACCTGGGGTGACGAAGTGGGAGTGTGGGCTGGCGCCTTCTGCTGGGAGCTCGCGCTGTCTAGGCTCATAGTGGGCCAATGATACTCGCCGGGCGCAGCCCAGCCAAGGGGGCGCTCATGCTACGCTGGGAGCGATGAATCCCCCGCTCATCGCCGTCTCGACGTCGGTCACCGTCGACAAATATCCGGAACGCGCCTACGTCAACGCGTCGTATCTCAACGCCGTCCAGCAGGCCGGCGGCGTACCCGTGCCGCTGCCGCCCCAGCTGACGGACGCGGCGCGCGCCAGGATCCTCGAGCACGTCCACGGCGTGCTGCTCACCGGGGGCGGCGACGTCGACCCGGCACGCTTCAGCGAGGGGCCGCATCCGACCAGCAGCGAGGTCTCCGCGGCGCGCGACACGCTCGAGATCGAGCTGACGCGCTGGGCGGTCGCGAAGCGCGTCCCCTTGCTCGCGGTCTGCCGCGGCATTCAAGTGTTGAACGTCGCCCTCGGCGGGAGCCTCTATCAGGACATCCCGAGCGAGCCGGGCTCGCCGCTCGACCACAGCCAGGCCGGGCTCCAGGGCAAGGCCCGACACGTCCCGACACATCACGTGAAGGTACGCGACGGCTCACGGCTCGCCGGCATCCTCGGCGCGCTCGAGGTCGACGTGAACAGCTTCCACCACCAGGCCATCAAGCGCCTGGGACAGGGGCTCACGGACGTGGCGTGGGCGCCCGATTCGATCGTCGAGGGGGTCGAGCTCGGCGCGGCCGATCAGTTCGTGGTCGGCGTGCAGTGGCACCCGGAAGAGCTGGTCGTCACCGATCAGTCAGCGTTCAATCTGTTCGCCGCCCTCGTAACTCGCGCGCGGGCCCGCGCCTAGCCGACCTTCCCAACCCGGCCGGTCGCTTTCAGCGATCGGCGCTAGCGAACGAGGAGCCAGCGCGACGGCGCGTCGCGTACGACCGTCTCGAGCACGCGCCCTTCCCGCACGAGCTTCTTCAGGTGGGACTCGACCGACTGCGCCGCCATCGGATGCAGCGCGGGCGCGACGTCGGCGTAGATCTTCGCGACCATCTCCGGGATCGTGGCGAGCCCGTCGCCGAGCGCTCCGAGGATCTGGCGCTCACGCATCAGGCGATGATCGATGTACTCCTGGATTCGCCCCGGGCCGTCCTCGATGACCGGCCCGTGCGCCGGATAGATACGGCGTACGTCCAGCCCCTGCAGGCGCTTGAGCGAATTCATGTAGTCGAGCAGGTCGCCGTCGCCCGCCGGGATGACGGTCGTCGACCCGGCCAGCACCACGTCGCCCGTGAACAGCGCCTTCTCCTCGACGAAGTAGTAGCAGAGATGGTCGGAGGCGTGGCCGGGCGTGTGGACGGCGATGAGCGTGGCGCCGTCGGTTTCGATCTTCTGGCCGTCGCGCAGGTCGTGGATCGCGTCGGGTAGCGCGGTGTCGCGGAAGATCATCTTCGACACGTGGATGCCGCGAAAGCGCGCCCGCAGCTGCGACACGCCGCCGAGATGGTCCGCGTGGCGGTGCGTGAGAATGA
>Ga0126369_10003913_pt1 | contig 10841 bp, 12 predicted proteins | sample PanSoiMetaPlot_1_FD_109646 | JGI IMG/M metagenome (GOLD analysis project Ga0126369, IMG submission 109646) | Tropical forest soil microbial communities from Panama - MetaG Plot_1 | ecosystem: Environmental > Terrestrial > Soil > Tropical forest > Bulk soil | place: Panama | collected 2016-02-17
CAGCGCCCTTTTGCGGAAGATGGTCGGTTAATGAAATCCCGTTGAAGCAGTGCCCGGAAAAATAGAAAAAGGGCGACGCAAAGTCGCCCTTTTTCATTTTGGACAGCTAAACAATACGGTGGGAGTTCAAGCCAATGCACCGTCATCGGCATCGTAGGTTGAAACAAATAAATGGCCCGCCAGCACCTGGCGAATTGCTCGCAACAAATCCAGCGCGACACGCGGTTTGGCGATATAACCAAAGGCACCCGCCTCCAGGCAACTTAGGACAAAGTCAGGATCGGTATGAACCGTCAGGAAAATCACCTTCGACGAACAGCCCTGCTTCCGCAGTTCACCGACGGCGTCGATTCCATTCCGCACAGGCATCGAAATGTCGGTCAGGATCAGGTCCGGTCTCAACTTAAGAGCCATGTTTAGAAGGGCCTGCCCATCTCCCACCTTTCCTATGACCTCGAAGTCTGGGCCCAGGATTGTCTCCACCATATCCGCGAAATGCGGATGATCGTCAGCAAGGAGGATGCGCACCCGATCCATGTTGAACACATTTTTCAAGTTATTCTCCCAGAGCGAAACTGTAAGCTTTCGCAGAGGGGTACCCCGGGCATTTCAGTGCCCGAAGTGATAAACTTTCCAACGATCGCCTGCGGGTTACGCAGGTACCACGAAAAACCACAAAGTGGAGAGCAAATGGCCTGCAGAGCTTGCGGATCGGAGAATCTTGTAACTTTACGAGGCGAATTGACGGCTAGCTTGACGACTCTTGACGGGGCTAAGCAGGCACCCATCTATGTTTGTCAGACCCTCCTAGCATGTATGACTTGCGGGTTCGCAGAACTACAAATTCCTCTAACGAAGTTGCAGGACCTCAAGAGATCCATGGCCGTGTAGTAAAGACTACTTAGCCAGAGGCAGGGCCGCAGGTTGCTCAAGGCGAAATTCCAGAAGAGACTCGCTGGGAATCTGGAGTTGCTCGCCCTTTTTCGATGCCGCAATGGCTGTTCCGCCGGCAAGGCCTGCAAGCGCACCGATCCCAGCGCCTTTACCTCCCCCGGCAATGCCTCCGATGAGGGCGCCAAGTCCGGCGCCCCCGAGAACCTTTCTGGTGGTTTTCTTTCCTTCTCCCTCGCCCCGAATTTCATAGGTGCTGGTCAGCAGGGGATAAGCCGTGCCGTTGATTACGATGTCGGTCAGCTCGAGAGTGAGTTGCGAGCTTCCCGACATTCTGCCAGAGGAACTGGCTTCCGCCAGGCGGCCGTACACCATGGAGCCCCGGGGCGCGACAACTTCATCCTCGGTTTGGAGGTTTGTTTCGAGGCTGCCGGTGAACCGGAAGCCCGTTTTTTGCTTTTCCGTGTCAATCGGATCAATCGTGCGAATCAGGATTCGCGTCCCTGCTGGCACAGTGATCTTTTTCTTGTCCTGAGGTGCTGCGCTGACCTTCACTGCCGAACCAGTTGGCCCCGGCATGGGGCTTGCGGAATTCGAAAGAGCCACTGTGGCAAGGGCGATCAGAGCCATCATGGAAACTCTTGGGGGATGCATCGTGTGCTTACTCCTTTTCTTTCCAGCTACGAAGTGTGCGAAACGATAGGCAATGACGACATGATTTGCAGATCGATGATTAAAAGTAGTTGATTTTCCACCTGCGCAAAGCGGGCTGCCGTGACCGCACCGAGTGCTTGTTTCACGCGCTCGTACGTCCTCGCCAGTAGCTCGCTGCGCTCCTTCTGATAGGCCATCGCTTTCTTGATGAGTTCATCGGCCTTTTCGTCGGTCATCTGATCGTAAGTCCGCGCGTATTCCTTGATGTTCTCAACTCGTTGGTTGCTAAGCTTGGTCAGCTCCGCATCGTATTCGCTGTAGATCGGCCAAAACTTTGCGGCATCATCGCTGCTGAGGACCATCACAGCACCCATGATTTCTGCCTTTTGTTGCCGGACATCCTTGCGAATCAGATCGACATATGCGTTGAGATTCTGGTCGTTGGGATCTTCCGTCGTCGCTGTTGGTTGGCTGGAACTCGCTTGTCCCTGTGCAGGAGGTAAGACTAACGCTAATTGCAAAATAACGGCGAAAAACAACGCCGCGATCGGAAATTTCTTCATACAAGCCTCTCTGTAGCGGTCACTTTTGACGGGGCCAAAATACGGAGGAAACGAAGCACGTCTGTGCCGGACCCACGATGTCGCCAAAACTCCCATAACAGAGCCTTCGAACTAACTGGCAAAACTGACAGCGCTAGCAACCGCTGTATTTCGCAAGTGTTTGATTCGGTTGCTGCTCGCCCTCTGTAAAAACCGACAGTGTCTGACTCTTTTCCGGCAGGCTAGTTTGCGGAAGAGAGTGTCTTGTTCTCGGCCCGTCAAAACCCGACTATTTCTAGAGCAATCCTCGCCGCGGTTCTGCTGACATTGCTCACGCAACCTACCCGCGCAAACGGTGCCGGACAGGTAAACTCAAACGGATCAGTTGCGGCAAGCGTGGACAAGCTTCCGCCCGAAGTAGCCCCGTCCCCGGTACAGGTCGACGGTCGGCCGGTGCTCACGGTCTACGCCCCTCTGGCAGGAGTTTCTCCCCACGAGCGCGCGGACGCCATCCGGGACCGCATCCTCCGGTTTGCCCGTAACACGGAGCTTTCAGTAGACACCATTCATACCGATGATCGGGGCCCATGGACGGAAATCCGCGCTGCCAACGACACCATCATGATCGTCACGGAGAGCGACGCAGTTGCCGCCGGCCGGTCCCGGGCAGAACTCGGGCAGGAATGTGCCGAAGTGATCCGTCGCGCGGTGACCCTTTACCGCAAGGAACACACGCTTTCCGCCGTGATTCGCGGGTTGCTTTATACGTTGTTTGCGACGGTCGCACTGATTCTGATTCTCTTTTCGTTGTTTCGCATGCGCCGTTTTGTACGGAACCGGTTGGAAGCGATTGTTCGGCGCAGCGAAGAGAGTTTTCCGGTGCGGTCATTTCGTTCGAGGATCGCCCGATATATTTTTGTGCCTTTGATCGGAACCGGCATCGTCGTGGTGACCGCTGCAGCGGTGGTGCTTTTCGAAATTTACATTATCCTGGTCCTCGGATTCTTTCCCTCGACAAGGTATCTCGGATACAAATTAAACCGGTGGACCATCTCGGAGTTGGGCGGATTGGGCGGCGCGTTGTGGGATTACCTGCCGAATCTCGTTGTTGTTGCGATCGTTCTCATCACCGCGCGCGTGTTGATCCGGGTAAACCATTTTCTGTTTCGGGAGATCGATCAGGGAACGGTTGCCGTGCGCGGGTTTTATCCGGACTGGGCACAGCCTACGGCCAAACTCGTGAGAATTTTGATCCTCGCTGCAACCGCTGTGGTCGTTTTCCCTTATCTTCCCGGCTCTAGCAGCCCGGCGTTTCGTGGGATCAGCGTGTTTCTGGGCGTCTTGCTCTCCCTCGGATCGACTTCCGCGGTCGCGCACGCAGTCGCCGGTACGATTCTCATCTATATGCGCTCTTTCCGGGTGGGTGATTTCGTGAAGATCGGGGAAACCGTGGGCGAGGTCATCGAGACGACCCTCCTGGTGACCCGCATCTGCACGCAAAAGAAGGAGATTGTCACCATTCCGAACGGCAGCGTACTGGGAGGTGTGGTCGTTAACTACAGTGCCGAAGCCAGAAAGCAGGGAGTCATTTTCTATACCACGGTGTCAATCGGGTACACCGCTCCCTGGCAGAAGGTGTGCGATCTACTGGTGTCTGCCGCACTGGCTACAAAGGACATCTCGAAGCAACCCAGGCCATTTGTCCTGCAATCCAGTTTGGATGACTTCTACGTCTCTTACGAGCTCAATGCGTTCACCCTCTATCCCCAGAATATGCAGTTCATCTATTCCAGTTTGCATCAGAACATTCAGGACAAGTTCAACGAAGGCGGGATTGAAATCAATTCGCCTCACTTCGTTTCTGTAAGAGACGGGAACCAACTCGCCGTTCCCCAAGAGTTCCTGCCGAAAAACTACCAGGCGCCGTTATTCAGATTTCGCGAGTTCAAAAACGCGGACGGAACTTCGTCGGTCCGGGCAGACCTCCGCGAAACACCGCGAACGGGGGGCGAGGCCACATGAGCTTAGGGCTACGCCCAGAATTGGCACGCCCACCGGATCGGGGCGAAATTCGCTGTTGCGAAAGCTTGAACCAGGTGTTTTGATGTGCTGCTATTATCCGCCCGAAGAACGAGACCAGTGAGTGGAGTCGCTTATGCCGCGTCCACGAGTTATGTTGGCCGACGATCATACCATTTTGGTCGAAGCGTTTCGGAAGCTTCTCGAGCCTCACTACGACGTTGTCGGGGCAGTTGCCGACGGGCGATCGTTGCTTGACGTCGCCCCGCAGCTCAACCCCGAGGTCGTCATCCTAGACATTGGGATGCCGCTGATGAACGGGCTAGAAGCCGGGTTGCGTCTCAAGGAACAGATGCCGAATCTAAAACTCGTCATACTCACCATGAACGACGACCCAGATCTAGCAGTCGAGGCCATGCGCTGCGGAGCATCTGCGTATTTGCTCAAGAATTCTGCTGCGGAAGAACTACTGCGCGCCATCCAATTTGCCCTAAAAGGGAAGACCTATATAACCCCTTTGATCGCGAAGGGCATGCAGGATTCTTTTATTCGGAACCCGGAAGCCAAAGGACAGGCGAAATCGCTGACCCCGCGTCAACGAGAAGTCGTGCAATTACTTGCCGAGGGGAAGAGCATGAAAGAGGCGGCAAGCATCTTGAAGATCAAGGAACGGACCGTTGCGTTCCATAAGTACCGCGCGATGGAAGAATTGAACCTGACCTCCTCGGCGGAATTGGTACAGTTCGCAATTAAGTCGAAGATTTTAGTGAAGTAATTGTAATCCGGGCTTCGGCCCAGAAAGTGTGTACCACATGAGTTAGTTTTCTATGACCCGTTTCTGCCAAACTGCCTCCAGGTGTCTCTTTCGACCGATCGCGAGCCTAGTTATCCTCCTTCTGCCATTTTCTGAAATGCAGGCGCAAGGGCCCGAGGGAATTCCTGTCTTCGAAATTGCGCTGGCGGAGAGCTGGATCAAATTCAATGTCAAGTCGTCGACGACCATTGCTGGCAAGTTCGACAACTGGGATGCTCGCCTGACCTTCACTTCTCCGGACGAAACGACGGGTGCTCTGGCTATCAAGATACAAGCGGCAAGCGTTGATACGGGAAGTGGCCTGAAAAACGGCAAGCTGAAGGGTAAGGATTTTTTTGACGTCGCGACCTATCCGGAGATTGCTTTCACGTCCACAAAGTTCGTGAAGACAGGTCCACACACTTTTGAAGTAGATGGAGTCTTCACCATTCGAGGTGTTTCCAATCCGGAGAAGCTCACCCTTGTGGTCTCGGGCAAGGGTGCGACCGAAATTAAGGGAGCCATGGTTTTCAACAGAAAAGATTATGGGATGAACAAGGGGATTCCGTTTATCTCGATTGCCGATCACGTGGATGTAACGTTTCACCTCAAAGCCCGGCGAATCGCAGGTCCTCCTCTCGCCTGAGCCGACTGCGCCACTTAGCTCAGCCACGACTGCAGTAGCGCTACAATTTGTTGCCGAAGTTGTCCCGGCACAAATCCGAAGTTGCTCGACCGCAACGACAGCCGAACCGGTGAATGGAACCATGGTATGAATGCCAAAAACATCAAACGAGATTCAGCCGAAAGCAGGGAATGGCCCCGATACGAATCCTCGTGGTTGATGATTCCCCCGATTGGCAAAGGTTCCTGCTAGCGAGACTTGAATCGCATTGCGATCTAAAGATCGTAGCCGTCGCCAACGACGGGTTGGAGGCTGTCCAAAGAGCCGCCGAGTTGCAGCCTGACCTGACGTTAATGGACCTTGATCTGCCCGTCATGAATGGTTTCGACGCCACGCGCCGGATTCGAGAAGTTTCCCCGGATTCCAGGGTCGTTTTTCTCACTCAGAATGCTAGCCGCGACCTGGTTTCGGCGGCCTTCGAAGCCGGGGCTTGCGGCTATATTGTGAAATCCGATCTCGGCGCAGACTTAATACCTGGAATCAAGACCGTCTTCGAGAACAAACAATTCGTGAGCCGCAGCTTGCGGGCAGGAAGTCAGACGTAAGCTCCAGCGGATTCGACTTACTGTCGGGAAAACAGGCGGCGGACAGAACAAAGTACAATTTTTCCTCGCCGCCTACGGACGATTCCGCGCAACTGCCAGTTGCTGGTCACGCGGCTGGCTGTGTAGAGCGAGATATTCGCCGCGTTCGCCAATTCTTCATTCGTTACGTCCAACTCGATGCCTGCCGGCAGTTTCCGCCCCGCCACTTCTGCAAGTCCAAACAGCACGTGCGCGAGTCGTTCGCTGGCGGTTTGCGATGCCAATCCCGCGTGTGCTGCTACATACCACGACAGGTAGCGACTCGCAATCAGAAGTGCATTTTCCAGCAGATGGGGGAATCGCTGTGCCAGGCCGCGGATCGTTGCGTCACTCCAGATCAGCGCGACGCTGTCCTTGACCGCTTCGACGCTGACTAGATAGGTCGAAGGGCCCTCTACAAGTCCGGAGAGACCAAACACCTGGCCGGGTACCAGCCACCTCAGGATCAGTTTTTTCCCAGCGCGTGTTTCAAAGAAATACCGGGCCCTGCCTCTCCACAACAGGAAAAAGTGCTCGGCGGGTTCTGTCTGTTGGGTGATAACGGTGTTGCGGGAGAAACGCCGCGCCTTTGCGCTGCTCAAAATGCACTGGACGTCGGAAGCAGTGAGGTTCCGAAAGAGGGTGATGTCTCTCGGAGCCGGAAGGTCACGAAGATTCACCGGACTCATGGCGGGTCATCTGCTCCCATTCGGCGGTTGGCAATCGCTGTGCTGACACGGTTAAAGGCCCAACCCTATATCCACGCAAGTGGTTCAAACCGCTGTCAGTTCTGCCAGTGTGAGGCCAACTGCCGCTCAACCAGTATCCGCCCAGCGTAACGAGCGCATCAGAGCGGGACACGGCTCTACGCCGTGCGTGACCTGTTGCATGCCAAGCGTAGCCACGCGACCGCAGACCCGGCTGAGTCAAAAAGCATCGCTCCTGCAAACCTTATCACAGCTCATTTTGCGGATTCCCAACCAACGGGTTGAATTGAGGGCACTATGAACTGGACAAAACGCCGTCTTATGATCTCCTCGCTCTTATTTCTTGTGGTTCTGTCCGCTCGCGCTCAGAACGTAAGAACAGAGCGCGATTTGCTGGGCGAAAAACAAGTCCCGGCTGAGGCTTATTACGGAGTGCAGACCGCCCGCGCGCTTGAGAATTTCCAAATCTCTGGCGTGCAGGTTAATCACTATCCTGGCTTTGTGGAAGCATGGGCCATCGTCAAACTCGCGGCCGCGCAGGCGAAGACGGACGTCGGCGCCATGAAACCGGAGACTCTGGCCGCAATTGAGAAGGCCTGTAATGCTGTGCTCGCTGGTAAATACCACGATCAATTTCAGGTGGACTGGTATCAAGGCGGGGCCGGTACATCCACCAACATGAACGCCAACGAGGTGCTGGCACGTCCTAACCGAAGCGCAAATCCAACAGTTACTGGATCCGGCCAAGTTAAGCGGCCTCGATAAAGAGAAGTACGCGAACAACTAGACCCGAAAGGAATCGTTATGAACCCTCGATACCGGTTTTTGGTGTTCCTCGTTGTCCTGTTGGCGGTTGGGCCTCAACTCACGCCCGCTCAGCAGAAAGCATTACCGAATATTGTTGTTCTGGCCACCGGCGGCACGATTGCGGGTTCCGCCGCCACGGGGACGCAATCTGCTTACACGTCAGGTGCAGTAACCATTGACGCCATGCTGGCCGCGGTCCCCGGGATACGAGACCTCGCCAACATCAAAGGCGAGCAGATATCCAACGTGGGTTCGCAGGACATGAGTTTTGACATCATGCTGAAAGTAGCCAAAAGATGTAATGAGCTACTCCAAAATAAGTCGTTAGCGGGGATCGTGATCACTCACGGAACCGACACCATGGAAGAGACCGCGTTCTTCCTGAACTTGGTGGTCAAAAGCGACAAACCTGTGGTTCTAGTCGGTTCCATGCGTCCGTCAACCGCGGTTAGCGCGGATGGTCCTCTCAATCTATACGACGCCGTGGCGGTCGCGGCTGATCCGAACGCGCAGGCTCGCGGCGTGCTAGTCGTCATGAATGACTGGATCCACGGGGCTCATTCGCTCACCAAGACCAGCACCACCGCTATCCAGACATTCATGTCACCCGTAAGAGGTCTGGTTGGCGTATCAACCTATGGCAAAAACGATTTCTACAACTCGCCAAGCTGGAAACACACTTTGGCGACCGAATTCGATGTGGCGAATGTCACGGCCCTGCCTCGCGTGGATATTCTCTTTGCCTATGCTGATATGGCTCCGGACCTTATCGATTCCTCGGTGGCGAATGGCGCGAAGGGAATTGTCATCGCTGGAGTGGGCAACGGCAACATGAATAAAGCGTCACTGGAAGCCGCAGCCAGAGCGGCCAAGAAGGGCGTAGTTGTGGTTCGAAGCAGTCGCGTTGTTACCGGCACTGTCGGCCGCAACGTCGAGGTCAATGACGATGAAATGGGCTTTGTTGCTTCCGACGAGCTCAATCCACAAAAAGCGCGCATTCTGCTGACGCTGGCTCTTCTCAAGCCACGTCCAACTTCGCAGATTCAGGAACTCTTCTACAGATACTGAATCACCGGAGGTAGCAGCAGCCGCGAAGAATCAGACTAACTGCGCGTACACGGCTCCTGGTTTTCTGGTCGTAACGCCGAGGCTGTTCCCAGAGCAGTCAGGAGTGTCTGATACGTCTCTCGATTGTCAAGGAGTGCACCCTGGCTGCCTTTGCGCGAATGACGCTAGTCGCTTTCTATCCGGCGGCCAACAGCGTCTTCCTGTGCCCGACCTTCTTGCAGCGGTCTCTTTCGATCAAACCGGGACGACCAAGATCGGAAAATCTCCCCTAAATCACAGCTTCCTGCTTCCGGGACTGGTCACGGTGGTAGCGGCGTTGGCGATTGCGGCTCTTCTGGGATCTATTCTCGTGAAGTCGGATTCCTATCTGGCAGAACGAAAATTTTTCGATCTATCTGACTTGGGATTTGGGTGACCATTGGCGATCGCTTCCGAGGTCAGGCCTTGCCTCTGTATGTTTTACCAGTGTCTAGTTGTTCCAACTTGCGATGTAACTGTAGGGAGTGCGAAATGCCGCCGGCTCTCAAAATCGAGTAGACAGTTTGGGGACCACCCGAGAACCTATCCGAAGCAAGATCGGCAACGGAAAGCATCTTCATGACCCGAGAACAAATGGCTTTGCGCGTGGTTCAATGCGTCGCGGTGCTCTGCGCGACGGTGATCTTGCCTGGCGACACATTGGCCGATGTGCGCCTATCTTCAGACTTCCAATCCTCGTCCAGCGAAACTGCACCGTCTAAGATTCCCCCCGACCAACTCGACGCCCTGGTAGCGCCGATCGCACTCTATCCGGACCCGCTGCTAGCGCAGACCTTGGCGGCCTCGACATATCCACTCGAACTCATTCAATTGCAGCAATGGCTGCAAAAAAACCCGGGACTCAAAGATAAAGCACTTGCCGACGCAGTGGCGAAACAGCCCTGGGACCCTAGCATTCAAGCGATGGCTGCTCTCCCCGACGTTGTGAATCGCCTCGCAAACGACATTCAGTGGACCACCGACCTGGGGAACGCATTTCTGGCTCAACAAAGCGACGTGATGGACGCCGTCCAGCGCATGCGCAAGAAGGCCCAGGACAACGGCAACCTCAAACCGACGGAACAACAGAAAGTGGAGACGAAAGTTGTCGAGTCGAAGCAGGTCATCGTGATTGAGCAGGCCAATCCACAGGTTGTTTACGTTCCCTCCTACGATCCCGTGGTTATCTACGGTCCTCCTATCTATCCATATCCGCCGATCTACTATCCCCCGGCCGGCTACTACGCTGCCGGCTTGGCGATTTCCTTTGGCGTCGGGGTAATGATGGGCGCCTTCTGGAGCGGTGGTTGGGGCTGGGGTTGTGGATGGGGCGGAAACGACATTGATATCAATGTCGACAACAATTTCAACCGCAACAACAACATCAATCGTGGCGACCGCCCATCGAACCAGCCCGCACAGGGTGGCGATCGTGGTGGTGCCGGGAACCGCGGAGGTACGGGAAACCGCGCGTCCACGCAACCTGCCGGCGGGCGTGGTGGCAGCGCCGGCAGCAAATGGCAACACAATCCTCAGCATCGAGGAGGGGCTCCCTATAAAGACCGCACCACTGCAGACAGGTTCGGTGGCACGACGCGGGGAGATTCGTTGTCGAATCGCCAAGCCAGCGCCCGACAGCAACTTGGACGCCAAGGTGGCAGCGTGCGTAGTAATGCTGGAGCTGGCGTGAGCAATCGAGCTTCCGGCGGAATTGGTGGAGCGAACCGGGCTGGTGGCGGCCCCAATAGCATAGGGAGTCGAGACGTGTCGCGCAGTGGGGGAGGGAATCGCGATGCGTTCGGCGGAGGATCGCGTGGCTCCAAAGGTTATAACGGTGACAGTGCGCGAGCCAGCGGCAGCCGCGGCGCTTCGAGCATGGGATCCCGCGGCGGCGGTGGATTTGGAGGTAGCCGTGGTGGTGGCGGGCGCCGTAGATAGTTTCCGAATCCTTGCGGTCCGCGAAATCTCGAGGACAACCGTATGAAATCGATATTAAGAGAGAATGTCCGATCAAAATTTCTTTCAACTCTCATGGCTGCCGGCTGCGCGATTCTGTTTTGTGCTGCAGGTGTCTGTGCCCAACAATCCGAAGCG
>Ga0126369_10003915_pt1 | contig 10840 bp, 10 predicted proteins | sample PanSoiMetaPlot_1_FD_109646 | JGI IMG/M metagenome (GOLD analysis project Ga0126369, IMG submission 109646) | Tropical forest soil microbial communities from Panama - MetaG Plot_1 | ecosystem: Environmental > Terrestrial > Soil > Tropical forest > Bulk soil | place: Panama | collected 2016-02-17
GCGCAGTCGGGCAACGGCATGGCTGTCGCAGCCACTGGACCTATCGGTTTTGGGGCTTACGGTTTCAATCCCCCCGCAGTATTCGACCGGCTCGCTTCGTACAGCAATTTCGGCTTGTCCGTGATTAGCGTTGCCGCTCCGGGTGGCGACGCAGTCTTCACTCCACAATCGCAGGTCTGCCATGTTGGCGTAATTACGGCGCCCTGCTTTGTCTTGGACTTCGTTCTTAGCCCCGGCGGAAAGAATGACCCGGCCCATGGCTCGACCAATATCTACTTTTTTGCGATCGGCACTTCCATGGCCGCGCCGCACGTCTCCGGTCTCGCCGCTTTGATCGTGGGCAAGTTCGGCCACATGAATCCCTCTCAACTACAGGCTCTCATCGAGCAATCCGCCAACGACATTCTGAAACCCGGTGCCGACCAGTCCGGCCACGGCCGCATCAACGCGCTGGCCGCCTTGCAGTAGCCACTTCCCATTTCACGTAGGGCACGACACATCGTGCCCTACGCGCACTAATCGTCCGCCCGCGTCGGAACGTCCGGCGTTCCGTCCGAGGTCTTTGCGCCGAAGTGATCTGCCAACGTCTTGCCGTCGAAGCTGTGGGTATAGCTCTCCTTCATCTCCGGCAACATCGTCGCATTCCATTCAAACCATTCCCGCGCCATCCGCCGGTAAACGTCTTTTTGCCGTTCCTTCAGGTTGGCTCGCTCCAACGGGTCTTCCGCGATATTGAAGAGAAAGGTATGCTCCAAAATTTTCAAAAACTTATAATCGCCGTCGCGCATGGCGCGCTGCCCATTCGCTTTATACCGCCAGAACAACTTACGCGGAACCGGCGCCGCCGCTTGCGTCAGCACCGGCAGCAGATTCATCCCATCGAGCGGGTACGCCGGATCGCTTTCCGCCCCTGCAGCCGCAAAAAGCGTCGCCACCCAGTCCATGCTGATGGCCACTTGCTCTGTCAGCACGCCCTGCGGAATCCGTGCTGGCCAGGAGACCACCGCCGGGATGCGCAACCCGCCTTCCAGCAATTCCGTTTTCTTCCCTGTGAAAGGCCACGTGTCCGCAAAACGTTCTCCCCCATTGTCGCTGCTGAAAATCACGATGGTGTTCTCGGTCAACCCATTCGCGTCCAGCGCACCAAGCACGCGCCCCACCTGCGCGTCCATCGCTTCAATCATTCGCTGATAGGTCTTCTGTGTTCCGCCATCAATGTCGAAGAGTCCCGCGCTCCCTGGCTGCGCCAGGCGCTGCGACTCTGCTTCGTCACCGGGCGCCTCCCACGGCCAGTGTGGCGCATTGAAGTGCAGACTGAGCAAGAACGGCTGGCGCGCCTTTGCAGAGTTGTTGATCACCTCCACCGCGCGGGTTCCGAGCAATTCCGTGAGATAGCCGCTCTGATGGATGGGGACGTCGTCATCCCACAAATCTTCTTTGTTGTTTCCGGCAGCATGCGTGTAATAATCCACGGCGCCCGCGCGAAATCCGTAGAAATGCTCGTAGCCGCTTTGCAGCGGGCCAAACTTCGGCAAAACGCCCAGGTGCCATTTGCCAACCAGCGTGGTGCGGTAGCCCGCCTTCTTCAAAAGCGAGGGCAGTGTCGGATGTTCCGGCGGCAAGCCAATATTTGGATTGCCCGCCAAAGGCTCTTCCAGCCCAACGCGCAAACGATATTGATAACGCCCGGTAATCAGCGCCACGCGGGTCGCCGTGCACACAGCGGAGTTCGCATAGGCTTGCAGAAAACGCACTCCCTTCGCTGCAAGGTGATCGATGTTCGGCGTTCGCAGGTCCGGACGGCCGTAGCAGGAAACATCCGCGTAACCCAGGTCGTCGGCAACCATGTAAACGATATTGGGCGGCTTTGATGAGGGCTGCATCGCGTTTCGATCCCCGTGCAGAGCCAATGCCACCATTCCCGTGGCCGCCCCGCGCAGCAGCTCCCGCCGCGTGATCCGGCTCTTTTCTTTTATCGTCCCCATTGGGCGATTTCCTTTCTCGATCCTACGCTTGTCCGGAGCATTACGAAGGCTGGCGGTTCATCTCTTCCGCACTGGAACGGAACGCCTCTCTCCGTGTGATGAGGAACCACAAGATCACCCCGACCATGGGAAACACCCCTACAAAACCTATCCACATGGGAAAGACGAACGGTTCCGGTTGGTGCATGCTCGCGTTCATGGACGCCATCATTGTTTCCATGATCTGCTGGAACCTTCCGCGGTGTCCCGGAACGACAAGCAGCAATGCGGCATTGATGGCACCCAGGCATTGCAGGGCAATGGCGGCAAGCCGGCCCCAGTTCCGCAGTCTCAGCAATCCCACCGCCGCCGCCATTTGAGCCGCCATCCACGCGATGAAAACCACATGGGCGCCCCATCCCAAGAGGAAGAGGCCCAAAAAATACAGCGGGATCTGCATGCCCGGAAAAAGAGCTCGGTTTATGAGCAAACCAACCGGAGCAATGGCGGAGCCGATCAGCAAGAACCACCCGATAATCGTTATGCTGAGGGGCCGCGCTCCTGGACTTTCGCTGGAGTCAAGGATCGCAGGAGCCGGCACTCCCAAAAACGAGTCGCCTGCCGCCGATTCCGGAGCCCCTTGCATGCCCTGAAACTGCGCCTTCACGGCGCGCTTGTTGAAGAAATAGAGCCAAAATCCACCGAGAGCTGCAAACGCGGCATAGAAGAGCAACATCCCGATCCGCATCAGCGCCATGAAATGGACGGGAAGGTTCGGATCATTTGGCTTGGGAAGCGGAATGAATGCCATGATCAACGCGCCGGGAAGCGTGAAGACTACCAGGATGCCAGCGAAAACCAATATCGAAATCCTCGCCCAGCGTTTCAAGTAAATCAGACCGATGCCCGCCGCAAGGCCCCAGGCGCCGAAGCCGAATGTCACCGCTGCCTCAACACCCAGCACAGCTCCTATGTTTACCGGGACATTGGCCGCTTGGCCTGACTTGGATACGAAGGCAAACCCGAGCAACAACATCAAAGCGCTCACAAGAATAGTGAACGTGCTACCAATGATGGCCACTACGGCGGAAACCGTGACTCCTGCTGAGCGAGGCATCAAGTGACCTCATGCGTGAGGCACAATCTCCTCCACGGCCGCGCAGAACTGGTCAATTTCCTCGGGCGAAGTGTAGACGTTAGCGCTGACGCGAATCCCGTCAAATCCCGGCCCTTTGATAGGCACAACGAAAATGTTGTATTTGTTGAGCAGCGCGTCGCTCAACTTGGCCGGCTCCATGCCATCGAAATGAATCGTGCCAAACGCGCCGGACTGGTTCGGCCCCAGCTCAACCAGCACTTTCGCGCCTTTCACTTTGCCCAAACGCTCCGCCCAGCGATTCTTCAGGTAGCGCAGCCGCGCGAATTTCCGCTCCGCGCCGAGCTGCTCATGAAATTCGAGCGCCTGCACCGTCGCATTGTGCATCGCGGCGGGGTGCGTCCCGATTTCTTCGAACTTGCGAATATTCTTGTCCATCGATGGCGGCGCGGCCATCAATGCCCAGTGTTTTTCAATACGATCCTTGCGCACATACAGCATCCCGGTGCCGATCGGAGCCGAGAGCCATTTGTGCAGGCTGGCCCCGTAGAAATCGCAGTCGCAGTCTTGAAACTGGAACGGAACATGCGCAAACGCGTGCGCTCCATCCACGATGCTGGTGATGCCTCGCGCTCGCGCCAGCGCGCAAATCTCCTTCACCGGCATGATCTGCCCAGTCATGAACACGACTTGCGACACATGGATGACACGCGTCCGCGTCGTGATACCCTGCTCGAACATGCGCAGCAAGTCGGCGGAACTGTGCACCGGCACGTCATAATTCAATTGCTTGAGCACGATCTTTTCGCGCCGCTCGCGTTGCTGCCACGTCGTAATCATGCGCGGATAGTCCTGGCTCGTGGTCAGAACTTCGTCGCCGGGCTGCAAGTCCAGTCCAAACTGCGCGATTTGCAGCGACTCGCTGGCGTTGCGCGTGATGGCAATGCACTCGGGATCGGCGCCCCACATCTGAGCGAGTTTCTTGCGCACGTGTTCGATTTCCGGCTCCAGGTCGTGCCACATGCGGTACGCCGGGAGCTGGTTGCTGTAGCGGATGGCTGCAATCTCCGCTTCCAGCACACTGTTCGGCGACGGAGCCACTCCGCCATTGTTCAGGTTGATGAGCTTCGGATCGCGCGCATAGGCGCTGCGAATCTTTTTCCAGTATTCTTCATCGGCGGCCAAATCCTCCGGCGCAACGTGTGCATACGCGCGGTTCCATACGGGCAGGCCATTCAACTCTGTTGTCATGGCGGCCAGCACAACCGCCTCCGCCCCCAACAAAAAATCACGACGACTCACTTCTCCACTCATTTTGTTAACTCCCACCACGCAAAATTCCGACCCCGGGCTGCGCCCGCAAGCATACCGCAACCAGGCCGCCCCGGCCTGACTTCGTTGACATCTTCAGCATGCGCGGTTGCGAGCGAGGCGCTCGCCGCGTACTGCTTGTCCCGCAGTGCCCGTGATTCTTGGGGGGATAAAGAGTTAAGCCGACGAAGAAAAGGCTAACGTTTCTTCTGACGGATGAGTTGCGAGGCGAAGTGAATGAGCATCTTGCGGTCGTTCTCGCTGATGCGCCGAAGAAGAAGACTCAGCCGATGGACGTACCGAGCCGATTCGCCGTCCAGACCCCAGTGATCGTCGCCGTTGGTGGCCTGCACGGCAGCGGGAAGAGAGGAAGCTTTAGGGGGCGCTTCGCCGTCGTAGAAGAACAGGTAGAGCGGAACGTCGAGTGCCAGGGCGAATTTCTCCAGTGTCGTCAGAGAAGGAATGGTGCGGCCATGTTCGAGCCGCGAAACGTAGGAACGCTTTAATCCGGTGCGCTCCTCGATGTCTCCCTGGGTAAGGTGTTTCTGTTCACGGATGGAGCGCAAACGTTCGGAAAGAATCATGGTCCGTGCCTCTTCCGAATGCGAAATTTTGAGGGCCCATACAGCATTTGGTGCGAATGAAACCGGTGAAACGCAATGCTAAGTCTTGGTCACTATTAACCGTGGGGACGATCTTTCGCCGTCACCTGTGTCTTGGTGGGCACAGACCTTGCCGGGTCGTAGTGACTTAAGACCGTAGCTTTGCCGCCGATAATAACATAACGAATATTACAAAGCAGCAAATCGAAAAGAAGACTGGCCGTTTCAGGTTTGGTGGACAGGCTCCGCGGCAATTTCTTCACTAAGAGGCTGTCAGGAGCTAAACCATGCGCGAAGATCACCCGGCGGCCTTAAAGGTAGGCACCTTGCTTGCACGGCAAACACGTTCTAGACCATTGCTCCGGCCCGTAGAAGGCCCTCACTGTGCAGGACAAGCAATTCATTTCCTGGCAGTTGGCGGCTCGACTCAAACAGTTCAATTTCTTGGCGAGTTTTGCGGCCCTCGGATCTGGAGGTAAAAATGTCAAAGGCATGGGAAGTTTTAGTCGCATCTGGTAATTTCGAGCACCGCAGATCTTTGATTCGCATCCTGGAAGAGCTGCCCTTGAACGTGATTTCGGTTTCCACGTTCCAGCAGGCGGAAGAAGTGCTTTCCCGGCAGCACATTTCGCTGCTCTTCTCCGACCTGAGACTGCCGGACGGTTCCTACAGGGAGTTGCTGAGCCATACCGATTCTTCGGGGCAGACGCCTCGCGTGGTCCTGACCACGGAGGCGAGTGACGTGGTCGATCCCCAGGAAGTGGCCGAGTGCCACGTGCTAGGCACGTTGAAATACCCGTTCCACGCCACGGACGTTGAACTTCAGGTTATTCGCGCGGCCCACGAAGAACGGGAAGAAGTGCCGACAGTAGGTACTCCCCAGAGTCATTCGCCAGAGGTGTCCCGACTCGCTTAATTCGCTGCAGAGGATGGCGCAGGCGCGGGTGCCTCGCTTCTCGCCGAACTCGCCCGCAGAAGCAAAACGGCCGTGACCCCCAGCGAGTAATTCTGCGTAAGGCCAAGCCCGAGAGCAAAACCATAAGTCCGGCTCCGGAAACAGAGCGGCGTGGAATGGCCATCTCGACCGGTTTTGAGACCCTCAAGGAGTCGGAAAAGAAGTGACAGCACTGCGGCAAAAGAACAACGCGCCATTTCATGTTCGTCGTCCGCCTTTCTTCTTGCGTGCGTACTTTGTAAGCGAGCTTCTAGACCAGCGAAGCAATTCTTCGTAGCTTCGGACGCCGCTTTCGAGAGCCAGCCTGCCCGAGAGCCGCATTTGACTAGCATTGGATTTCAGAAGCTGCCGGAGTGAAGGAAGGTAGCGCCGGAGTTCCCGCGACAAGCTCGACAGAAATCGCGCCGCTTGCGCTGGTCCCGCAGTTTCATCCATGAAACTGAAACGCAACATAAGCTCATCGGCGCGGTGCTTGAGGTCGTCCTGAGAGATCGCTCTTGTCTGCCAGGCCCTGAACGAGCGTTTGCCGGAGGCTGTCGGTCGAAAAACCCGGCGACGGCGACGGCCGGAAGTTGGGTGGAGCTGACCGCGCACCAGTCCTTGGTTTTCGAGCCGCTGCAGTGCGGGATAGATGGCGCCGGGACTGTCGCTAAAAGTGCCCATGGGAGTACTCGCGAAGATCTTCCGGAGGTCGTACCCGGAGCGGGCTTCCTGGTGAAGCAACCCGAGCAGCGCATGACCAAGTAAGGAAATCTCTTTCATAGTACGCAACGTACTATACGTCACGTATTATTGGATGTAAAGAGAAAATCTGCAGGCCACCCAAAGACGAGAGGATTTAGTCAAATTCGCGGCTGGGCGTGGCTTGGTCGGGGCCGACGCGGCCGGCCGCGATGTCTGCCTTGAAATAGTTTTCTCCCAAGATGGGAGAGCCGGCGAGTCGTCGGAGCATGGCAATTTGGCCGATGTGATTCAGCGCGTCGGCGACCGGGCCTTGGAAGAGCCCTTCGGCCGAACCATGGAGCGGCGCGGAAGAGGCGAGGTAGTCGTCGAACTTTTGCATGGCGGCGAAGAACCGCTCGACTTCGGCGTCCCAGGGAAGCGGCGCCGAGTCTTTCCAGGTTTGCTTGCCCTGCGCGATGGAGAGCGCCCAATCGATGAGATCGCCCATGTGCGCGAGGATCTGCACGGGCGTGCGTGTTTTGTCGCCGATGTGGAAGGTCGCGAAGCGATCCGGCGCCCCGCGCAGAGCTTTGCCACCGCGATAGGCGACAGTGGCCAGCGTGTGGCGCAAAAGCTGACGAGCGGGCGATGCAGTGGCGGGTGAGGCGGTCATGGATAGTTCCCTTCCTTACGATGGTTGCAGTGCAATTATACGAGGCCCGGGCAAAGAACAAGAAACCCCAAGTGGATCCTCGACCTTCTTTTGTTCCAGGTCTTGGAAAGTTGGTCCAAATCGGCATGCAAGATGATCCAGATGAGACAATCAAACGCTCTGCTGGGAGCTGCCTCGGGGCTGCTCACGCAGATACAGCGGCCGTTAGGCGCGGCGGCTACACAAAAATCAGCTAAGTCGCCGCAATAACCTCACAAGTTGGTGGAAGAAAGAGAGTAGTTACCTTTTTCAGTTGATGCTTTTGCACGCTATTGTTTGGTGTAGACACGGACGTAGTCGACCAGCATTTGTTGCGGGAATTGCGTGGTGCTGTCCGGTGAGCCAGGCCAAGTGCCGCCGACCGCGACGTTCAAAATCACGAAGAAGGGATGATCGAAGACCCAGGTTCCGCCGGAAGGCCATTGCGATTGCGTGAACGTGGCATAAAGATTCGTGTCCACGTAGAAACGAATGACGCTTGGCTCCCATTCGACGGCGTAAAGATGAAAAGCGTCGGCAAAGTTTTGGCCGGCAGGGAGGCTGAAGGGCGCTGAAGCATCGCTCGTGTGGCTGGTCGTGCTGGGTCCGTGGAGCGAGCCGTGGACCATGCCGGGCTCTTTGCCGATGTTCTCCATGATGTCGATTTCGCCGCACGCGGGCCAGTTGACCGTGGTGATGTTATTGCCAAGCATCCAGAAAGCCGGCCAAATTCCCTGCCCTGCGGGAATTCTGATGCGTGCTTCAAAGCGGCCATAGGCCTGGGTGAAGAGACCCTGCGTTTTCAGGCGAGCCGAAGTGTAGCTGCTCGCTGCACCGTCCGAGCATGCGAAGTCTTCTTTCTGCGCGGTGATGAAGAGATTGCCGCCCCGGATGTGGGCATTCTGCAAACGATTGGTATAGCACTCAAGTTCGCTGTTGCCCCAACCTTTGCCGCCGAGGTCGTAGGTCCACTTGGAAGAATCGGGAGCCGAACCGTCCGGACCGTTGAACTCCTCAGACCAGACGAGGGTCCAGCCGGGAGCAGATGGCGGAGGAGTGGAAGGTACAGAATCAATGTACCTATGACAACCGCAGACGGAAAGCGGAACTAGGAGTAGCAGTGCGAAGATACAAGGACGCGGGACGGAATTGTGCATGGGCCACACGGTCACAGACTAGAGCCTGCTCTGCTCGAAGCTGGCAACCTGCGGCAGAACGGTCGTGTGCTACTAGCTACGCGAGATTCATGGCGCGCTTGAACGAGCCTTTTTCGTTCTCAATCTTTTTTTGCAGCTGCAGAATCGCGTAGAGCAGCGCTTCCGGGCGCGGCGGGCAGCCGGGAACGTAAACATCCACGGGAATCACCTGATTGCAGCCCTGCACGATGGCGTAGTTATTGAAGACGCCGCCGGAAGTTGCGCAAGCGCCCATGGAAATGACCCACTTGGGTTCAGGCATTTGATCGTAGAGCTGGCGAACCACGGGGGCCATTTTTTGCGAGAGTCGGCCGGCCACGATCATCAAGTCAGCCTGCCGCGGCGAAGGGCGAAAAACTTCCGCGCCAAAGCGCGCTACGTCAAAGCGCGCGGCGGCCATAGACATCATTTCGATCGCGCAGCAGGCAAGGCCGAATCCCAGCGGCCAAATGGAACTCTTGCGGGCCCAGTTCACCGCCTTGTCCAGTTGCGTGAAGATGATGCCTTCGTCCTGGAGCAGGCTGCCGAAATCGTCGGGCTTCGTCAGCGTAACGTGTTTTCCAAGCGAAGTGCTCATGCTTTCCTCAATACCCTTGTTCTCAACTCTATTTTCGCACACCGCTTATGTTGAAACAAATGAGCGGGGTCACTCCGTCACTCTTATATGTGACGGCGGTCGTCGTCATCTACGGCGGAAAAACTGTACAGTCGTTTTAGTCGAAACCCGCACAAAGCGAAGAGCAATCCGATGAGTGTAGCGAACTGGCTGTATCCAGGCGGACGCCCCAATTGGCTGGCGAGTACGCTCAATGCCGGTTCCGCGGCGCTCCATGCGCTCGGGATCGCCCCCAATTATCTGGTCACGCTGGAGGTGCGAGGCCGGCGAACGGGCCGGACTCTAAGCCTGCCGCTGGTGATGGTGGTAGTTGAGGGAGAGCGGTACCTGGTGTCCATGTTGGGACCTGATGTGGACTGGGTGCAAAATGCGAAGGCAGCCGGCGGCCACGTGACGATCCGTCACGGCCGTCGCGAGCAGGTACAGCTTGCAGAGGTTCCTGTGGAGCGGCGCGCTCCAGTGCTCAAGGCTTACCTGAAACGAGCGCCTGGCGCCAGGCCCCACGTAGCGGTGGACAAAGGTGCGACGCTCTCCGAATTCGAACGCGTAGCCGCACACCATCCCGTATTCCGGGTCGTTCCCGAGAACTCCGCCATTTGAATCTGCAAGGGCGGGCATCTGTGGGCCCAGCTCTCTGGCGACCGAGAAGCAGGCACAGGCCTTTGTACCGAATGGCTATGGCTCTCAGTGCGCGCGGGAAGCAGGGCGCAGGTCGTATTCGGAGACCGAGACGGAGCGCATGGCGCCGAAATATTGGATGACGGAGCCGGGCCACAGTGTGGTGTTCTCGCCAGTGCGAGTGTCCTGATACCAGCTGCGGCAGCCGCCGGATTGCCAGACGGTGCGAGCCATGTGGTCGCGCAGATTGGCGGCGAAGTGCTTTTGCGATTCGGCGCGAACTTCCATCGCGGAAATGTTCCGCTTGCGCATCAGCTTGAGGCAGTTGATGACATATCGTACCTGCGCTTCGATCATCAGCACGACAGAATTGTGGCCAAGACCCGTGTTGGGTCCGAGGAGCATGAAGAAGTTCGGAAAGCCGCTGATGGTTACGCCAAGATACGCGCTCAAGCCGTTGCGCCACGCGTCGTGAATCTCAATACCGTTTCGGCCAAAGAGCTTCATGCCGATGAATTGTTCCGTTACGCGAAAGCCGGTACCGTAGATGAGGACGTCCACGGTGCGTTCGGCGCCGTCTTGCGTGACGACGGCTCGCTCGCGGACTTCGGAGATCTTGTCGGTGACGAGTTCGACGTTGCGGCGCTTGAAAATCGGATAAAAATCGTCAGAAAGAAGAATGCGCTTGCAGCCAATCTGGTAACGAGGTGTGAGGGCGGCGCGCAGCTTGGGATCGCGGACGCTTCTTTCCAGATGACGGCGCGCGATTCTCTCCATGTGCCCGCGAACGACGCGGTCGCCAAGAAAACTGAGCACGCGCCACTCCAGCGCGCAAAAAAGAAATTTGCGGAAGGCCCAGGTGAGGGCCGGTATGCTGCGGAATCGCGCGCGCGCTTTCTCGGTAAACCCAAAATCGAGGCGGGGCACGATCCACGGCGGCGTGCGCTGAAAAATGTAGAGCTTTCCGGCGCGCGGCGCGATGTGGGGAATAAATTGAATAGCGCTTGCTCCCGTACCGATGACGGCAACGGTTTTGCCGGTCAAATCCACGTCCGAGCGCCACGTGGCGGAATGAAACGAGGGGCCGGAGAAACACTTAATGCCAGGAACCTCCGGATAATGTGGGAC
>Ga0126369_10003916_pt1 | contig 10839 bp, 9 predicted proteins | sample PanSoiMetaPlot_1_FD_109646 | JGI IMG/M metagenome (GOLD analysis project Ga0126369, IMG submission 109646) | Tropical forest soil microbial communities from Panama - MetaG Plot_1 | ecosystem: Environmental > Terrestrial > Soil > Tropical forest > Bulk soil | place: Panama | collected 2016-02-17
CATCGAGCGGGCGATGCGGCCGTTCACCATCACGTCGATGGTGTCGGCGACCTCGATCGCCACCCCGAGGTTCTGTTCGATGAGTAGCACGGCGATCTCGCCGTCCGCGGCGAGGCGTTTCAGCATGTCGGCGACCTGGCGGACGATCACCGGGGCGAGGCCCTCCGTGGGCTCGTCCATCACGAGCAGCCGTGGATTGAAGAGCAGCGCGCGGGCGATGGCGAGCATCTGCTGCTCGCCGCCCGACAGCTCCGCGCCGCCGTGGCGCTTGCGCTCGGCGAGGCGCGGGAACGCCTCGTAGACGCGGTCGACCGTCCATGCGCCGCGATTCGCCTTGGCGGCGAGCCGGAGGTGCTCCTCGACCGAAAGCGACGGCCAGACGCGGCGGCCCTGCGGGACGTAGCCGACGCCGCGCGCGGTGATCGCGTGAGGCGCGAGGCCGAGGATCTCCTCGCCGACGAGCCGGACGCTGCCGGTCGCGGGCGTGAGGCCCGTGATCGCGTTGCACAGCGTCGTCTTGCCCATGCCGTTGCGGCCGACGACTGCGAGCACACCGTGGTCGAGCGCAAGCGAAACGCCCTGGAGCGCGTGCGCCCGTCCATAGTAAACGTCGAGGTGCTCGACCGCGAGGATCGGGCCCGACGCGCGTTGGCGGGGTGCGCGCGAGAACCAGGCCATCAGTGCACCGTGCCCATATAGATCGCCTGCACCTCGGCGTCGCCCTCGATCTCGGCCGGCGTGCCCTCTTTGAGGACCCGGCCGTTGTGCAGGACGGTGACACGCTCGACGACCCGCAGGGCGATCTCCAGGTCATGCTCGATGAGGATGAAGCCGATGTGCGGCGGCAGGGCGGTGAGCAGCGCCACGAGCTCCCGCCGCTCGCCGGGGGAGAGGCCCGCCGCCGGTTCGTCGAAAAGGATGAGCCGCGGCGCGCCCGCGAGCGCCATGCCGACCTCGAGCTGGCGCTGCTGGCCGTGCGCGAGCGACGACACCGGTTGGTCGGCCACGTGCGCGAGCCGCACACGCTCCGCGAGGTCGTTCGCGGCCGCGCGCGTCGTGCTCGACCGGCGCGGGCGGAGCATTCTGAAGCGGCCGCGCGCGACGCCGCGCACGGCGAGGAACAGGTTGTCCCGGACCGAGAGATCGCGGAACAGCAGCGACGACTGGTACGTGCGACGGATCCCCATGCGGATCCGCTCGTACGGCGGCAGGTCGGTGATGTCGTCGCCGAAGAAGAGCACGCGGCCCGCGCTCGGCGGGAAGTCGCCGGTGACCGCGTTGAAGAGCGTCGTCTTGCCCGCGCCGTTCGCGCCGATCACCGCGCGGCGCTCGCCGGCGGCGACCGACAGCGAGACGTCGTCGATCGCCGTCAGCGCGCCGAAGCGACGGGTGACGCCCTCGAGGACGAGAGCGTCACCCGATGCGAGCGGTGCCGCCGGCGGCGGCCGGCGCAGGCTGGAGACGGTAGCCACTTACGGGCAGTCGGGGACGTCGCGCGATCCGATCTTGAAGTCCTCCTTCTTCATTCCGAGCATCTGGTCGATGCCGTCGACCTTGCGGAGCACCTTGTTGTAGAGGTTGCCCTGCGGATCCTTGACCACCTCGGTGATGAACGTCGAGCCGATTGCCTGGCGGTTCGCGTCGAGATGCACGTCGCCGGTCGGCGTCTTGAGCACGAGCTTCGACAGCGCCTCGCGATACTTCTTCTGGCCGTCGGAGAGATCGCCGTTCACCGCGGCGAGGCCGTCGAGCGCCGCCTTCATGTTCAGGTAGTACACATAGGCGAACAGGCTCGGGCTCGGAAAGCCGTCCGGGAAGTTCTTCTTGTAGTCCGCGACAAAGGCCTTCCATTCCGCAGCGTCGTAGGCGTCCGCGACGGGCCCGGCGGAGAGTGTGCCAACCAGCGACTCGCGGCGTTTGCCCTTGTAGTTGAGCACCGTCTGATCCACGGTGATGGAGCCGCCGATGATCGGCTTGTCGCCGCCCGCCTGCTCGTACTGGTTGAGGAAGTTCACGGCGTCGGCGCCGCCGAGCACCACGACGAGCGCGTCGACATCCTTCGGGATGCGCGCGATCACCGAGGCGTAGTCCTTGCCGCCGAGCGGCACCCAGGCCTTGACCGGTACCTTGCCGCCGAGCCGACAGTACTCGGTCATGAACCCCTGCACTTGCGAGTACGGGAAAGCGTAGTCCTCGGCGATGACCATCACCCGCTTGTAGCCCTTGTCGAGCGCGGCCTTGCCGAGGCCCACCATCCACTGCGCGCCCTCGGTGTTGAAGCGGAAGAAGTTCGGCGAGGGGTTGACGAGCGTGGTGGCCTGCGCGCCGGAGGAGCCGTTGATGAAGGTGATGTTCGGTTGCGTTTTCGAGTAGTCCTTGACCGCGATGCCTTCCGAACCGGACAGCGGGCCGACCATGATGTCGACCTTGTCCTGTTCGACGAGCTTGCGGGTGGCGTTGACCGCAACGTCGGGCTTGGCATCCGAGGACGCCTTGATGATCTCGATCTTCTTGCCGGCGACCACGCCGCCGCGCTGCTTGACCGCCAGCTCGGCCCCGCGCATGCCGTCCTGACCGCCGGCCGCGAACGGTCCCTCCAGCGTTGCGAGCAGGCCGATTTTGACGGTCTGCTGCGCGGCTGCCGGTGCCGCGAACGCCGCGACGACCGCCGCGGCGACGAGCGTGCGCACGAAGACTCTCTTGCTTTGCCTCATGGCTGGCTTCCTCCTTTGACGAAGCGGCGCGACGGCCGCGGGGTTGAGAGCCTCGACTGGGCGTCGCCAGCCGCGAGGCGCGCGCGCAGGCGCTGCCAGAGGCCGAGGAGCCCGTCCGGAGAGAAAAGCACGATCGCGAGGAACATCGCCCCGATCACGAGGTTGAAGCGCTCGCGGTCGAAGACGTCGATCGCGAAGTTCTGCAGCAGGACGAACACGATCGCACCGAGGAACGGGCCGATCGGGTGCCGCATGCCGCCGAGCACGGCGATGATCAGGATGTTAATCAGCCAGCCCGTGCCGACCGATCCGGGCGTGATCAGGCCGTTGTACCAGACGAGCAGTACGCCGCCGACCGCGGCGATCAGCCCGGCCACTGCGTAAGCGACGACGCGGTGCGCAATGACGTTGAAGCCGAGCGCGTTCATGCGGCGCGGGTTGTCGCGGATACCCTGCAGCGCGATGCCGAACGGCGTGCGCACGAGATACTTCACGAGGAAGTAGCCGGCGAGCGCCCAGAAGAGCACCAGGTAGTAGTACGGGATCGGCGAGCGCCAGTCGATTCCCAACACCTGCGGCGTCAGCACGCGCTGGAACCCCTGCCAGCCGTTGAACAGCGAGTAGTTTTGCTGCATCAGGTAGTGGAACGCGACGCCGATCGCGAGCGTGATCATGATGGTGTAGATGCCCTCGGTGCGCACCGACAGCCACCCGATGAGGGCGCCGCAGGCTGTGGCGATCGCGATCGCGAGCGGCACGACCACCCACCAAGGCCAGCCCAGGCTGATCTCCGGCATGCTGCTCGTGCCGAAGATCGCCACCATGTACCCGGCGATCCCCGCCACCGTCATCTGCGCGAGCGAGATCATCCCGCCGTAGCCGCCGAGGAACGTGAGCGAGAGCGCGATCAGGCCGAGTACGAGCGCCTGCCCGCCGATCTGGAAGGTGAAGAACGGCGTCGCCACCCACGGATAGATGAGCACGAACGCCATCACCAACACATGGCGCGCGGACACCCGTTGCGAGATCCACCGGAGCCACGCGGGGAGGCTCGGGGTGGCGTAGGAACGGGAATCCGCGGCCGGTGCGGCGGGGGCGACGGCGACGCGCCGCTGGCGCGGCCAGGCTTGCGCTTGCGCGCCGGCGTTCATCGCCTTTCGCCACTGCGCCGCGCTCATGGGACTACCCTCGCGCTGCGCGCTCGGGATTCGCCCTTGGGACGGCCCGGCGGTCTCATGCCGGCCGCCCGAGGATGCCGCGCGGACGGAACGCGAGCACCAGCACCAGGATCACGAACGTGAACACGACGCTGTACGTCGGCGCGTAGGCGAGCCCGAAGGTCTCGGCCACGCCGAGGATCGCGGCGCCGACCGCGGCGCCGACCACGCTGCCCATGCCGCCCACGATGACCACGATCAGCGAGGCGAGCAGCAGCCGCACGTCCTCGCCCGGCACCATCGACAGCTCGACCGCGCCGATCACGCCGCCGAAGCCCGCGAGCCCGGCGCCGATGAGGAAGGTCACGGCGAACACGAGGTTCACGTTCACGCCCGAAGCCGACAACATCCCGCGGTCATCGACCCCGGCGCGGATCAGCATGCCGACGCGCGTGCGGTTGAGGAACAGCCACAGCGCCACGCCGATCGCGATCCCGAGCGGCAGCAGCGCGAGCCGGAATTTCGAGTAGGCGTTGATCACCGGCAGCCCGCGCAGCGGACCGTCCAGCCACTCGGGCGGGGACAGCTGATGCACCTGCCCCCCGAACGTCCACAGCAGCAGGTCGGCGATGATGATCGAGAGCGCAATCGTCACCATCGTCTGCCGCAGATCCTGCCCCTGCATGAAGCGGAAGATCGCGACCTGCATCGCGAGGCCGACGAGCGCCGCGCCCGCGAAGCCCGTCGCGACGGCGAGGAGATACCACCCGGTCCGCTCCGCCGCCACGTACCCGAGGTAGCCGCCGAGAAGATAGAGCGAGCCGTGCGCGAGGTTCACGTTGCGCATCAGCCCGAACACCAGCGTGAACCCGCTCGCGACGATGAAGTAGAGCGCCGCGAGCGTGAGTCCGTTCAGCAGCGTGACGAAGAACAGCCGCTCGTTGGTCGCGAGCGCCCACACGGCGAACACCGCGAGCGGCCCGCCGATCGCGAGAGCCCAGAACCAGCGCCAGAACCGCGACACGCCCGGTCTTCCGAACGCGGCCGCGCTAGGCGGCGGTCTGGCTCCAGCGTGTCCGCGCCGAACGGATCTCGGGCTCCTTGTGGAAGACGCCGTCCTTCATGATGGCGAGCAACCGCTTGCGGTCCTGCAGGATCGCGATGTTGCTCAGCGGATCCCCGTCGACGAGGAGCAGGTCGGCGAGATAGCCCTCCTTGATCTCGCCGAGCTCGTTGCCCTGCATCATCATCTGCCCGCCCCAGCGCGTGGCGGAGACGATCGTCTCCATCGGCGCCATCCCGAGGTACTTGACGAAATACTCGAGATCCTTCGCGTTCTCGCCGTGCGGTGCCCACGCGAAGCCGTAGTCGCCGCCCGGCAGCACGCGGATCCCGCGCTTCAGCATCGCCTTCATGCTGTTGACGCAGGCCTCGAGCTCGCGCTCGTACCCCATCCGCTTCGCCTGCGCGTTGTCGACGCCGATCACCTCTCCTTCCCACAGCAGGCGGATGATTACCGACATGCCCGGCGCGACGAAGATCCGGTCTTTCTTCGCCTCGAGCAGATCGAGCGCCTCCTCGTCGGCGAAGCTCGCGTGGTAGACGATGTCGAGGCCGTGGCGCATCGCCTGCTTGATCGAGCCGGTCGAGCGCGCGTGGCAGGAGAGCCGCTTGCCGCGGATCTTGGTCTCGTGAGCAGCGACCGCGACCTCCTCGTCGCTCATCCAGTTGGTCGTCGCGTCCGCCCCCGGCACGAGGTTGTCGCCGGACAGGTTGAGCTTGATCGAGTCGACGCCGTACTTGAGGAACGTGCGAACCGCCTTGCGCATCTCGTCCGGGCCGTCGACCACCATGCCGAACGACATCTCCGGAAATGGCAGGTGCGGCAGCATGTCGTCGCCGAGCGAGCCGGTGACGGTGATCTCCTGGCTCGCGGCGAGATAGCGCGGCCCCGGGATCTGGCCCGAGTTGATCGCGTTGCGGATCACGCAGTCCTGCCGGGGCTTGGGCGTCGCGGCGCCGACGCACGAGGTCCACCCGTGGTCGAGATAGAGCTTGGCCATGCTCGCGGCCCAGAGGGTGTGCTCTTCGTGCGGCATCTTCTGGATCGCGTCCAGCGTCTTGGAGTTGGTCCAGCCAAGATGGGTGTGCGCCTCGCACATGCCGGGCATCAGTGTCGCTCCGGCGCCGTCGATCACGGTCACGCCGGTCACCGGCAGCGTGCGCGCGCCGCGGCCGACGCGAAGGATGCGGTTGCCCTGGACCAGCACCTCGCCCGCGTAGGGCTGGGCGCCGGAGCCGTCGATGATGCGTACGTTCGTGAAGAGCACGTTCGCCATGGCTGTCTCCTATCTACGGTTGGCCTCGTAGAACCGCCGCAACAGCGCGGTGCATTCGTCGGGTTTCTCGATTGTCGTCCAGTGCCCGCAACCGCGCAGCAGCTCGAGGCGGCAGCCGGGGAGCCGCTCGGCGATCTGGCGCGCCCCGCCGGCGGGCGCGATCGCGTCCTCGTCGCCGGTGATGAGCACGACCGGACAGGCGATCCTGGACGGATCGGGGGCTCGAGCGTCGGCGAGCGCGTCGCAGGTCCGCGCATAGCCGTCCGGCGGCTGGCGCATCAGGAACTCGCGCACGGCAGCGACTGCGACCGGACGCTTCGCCTTCGTCTCCGACGAGGTCGCCGCCTGCACGAGCGCGTTCGCGATCTCCTGCATGCCGGCCTCGCCCTCGGCTCGCGCTTTCTCGCCGCGGGCGCGGATGCCCGCCCGGATTGCATCGGCCGGTGCGAGCAGCGGACCGAAGAGCGCGAGGCTGCGGACGAACTTCGGCGCCGCGACCGCGAGGTGGAACGCGACGATGGTGCCGAGCGAATGCGCGACGACGTGCGCCCGCTCGATGGCGAGGGCGCTCGCGACGCGCTGCATTGCGTACACGAAGCGCTCGATTGAGAGCGGTCCCTCGACCCGGCCCGAGCGCGCCGAGCCGGGCAGATCCGGGCGGATCGTCCGGTGGCGGGCGAACGCGCCGAGCACCGGTGTCCAGACGTTCGACGAGCCGCCGAGGCCGTGGATCAGCAGCACGGCATCGCCCTCCCCATCGATCTCGACGGCGATGCGGTCGATGAACTGCGTGGTCATCGCGCCTTCTCCTGGTGCACCGGGGGGGCGTCGCGCGCCGCGCAGCGCCAAAGTTTTTGTTGCGCTGCGGTGAGACGCGCGAACAAAAATGAGACGCACGTCTCGCGAAAACGGTGCGAGACTACGGGGCCGGTTCGGACGTTGTCAAGAGAACGAGCGTTTACGGGAGATTCGGGAGGGACCTGCGCGCCTCGCCCGAGCGATTGCGATGGCAACTACGCGACCGACGCCGACGACCTGGTCCTGGCAGGCCGAGAAGGGCCCGCGCGCGCGGACTTACCGCCTCCTCATGTCCGAGGCGATGACGCTCGTGCGGCGCGGCCGGATTCCGTCGGTGGCGGAGGTGGCCCTCAACGCGGGTGTCTCGCGCGCCACTGCGTATCGCTATTTCCCGAGTCGCAGCACGCTCGTCACCGCGGTCCTCGAAGAGGCCTTGCGACCGGTGCGCCGCTACGCGCCGCAGGCCGGCGACGGCCTCGCGCGCCTGCGCGAGCTCTTCGAGAAGACCTACCCGCGGTTCACCGAGTACGAGCCGCACATGCGCGCGGCGCTCCAGCTCGCGCTCGAGCATGGATCGCTCGAGCGGGCGGGGTTACTCGAAGAGGAGCCGTTCCGCCGCGGCCATCGCCGCTACCTCCTGGATCGCGCGGCCGCACCGCTCAAGGCGAGGCTCGGCGCGAAGGCCTACGAGCGCCTGCTGAAAGCGCTGTCGATCGTCTACGGGATCGAGCCGTACGTGGTGCTGAAGGACATCTGGGGCGCGACCGACCGCGAGGTCGAAGCGCTGTCGCGCTGGGTGCTCGACGCGCTCGTCGGGACCGCGCTCCGCCAGGCGGGAGATGCGCCGGCGCGGCGCCGGAAGCGACCGGCGTGACGACGATTCGCAATGCGCGCGGCGCCGCGCGACGCACATCAGCCCGCGATTGCGACGATCACCGCCTTGGTTACCGCGGCGGTGCCGTCCTTGCCGCCGAACTCGGGCGTGAGAACCTTCCGTTCGCCAAAGACCCGGTCGACGGACGATTCGAGGACCCGTGCGGCCTCGACGCACTTCGCGACGCCGTGCCGCTCGCCGAGCCAGTCGAGCATCATCGCCGCCGAGAGCAGCATCGCGGTCGGATTCGCGAGCCCCTTGCCGGCGATGTCGGGCGCGGTGCCGTGCGCTGGCTGGAAGAGCGCGTGCCGGTCGCCGATGTCGCCCGACGGCGCCATTCCCATTCCGCCCACCAGGCCGGCGGCGAGGTCCGAGAGGATGTCGCCGAACTGGTTCTCGGTCGGCACGACGTCGTAGTCCCAGGGCTTGCGAATCAGGTTGAGCGCCATCGCGTCGACGTAGCAATGATCGGCCGCGATCTGCGCGTGGCGCTTCGCGGTCTCCCAGAACACCTTGTTGAAGAGCGCCATACCGCGGTGCACGTTCGACTTGTCGACGCAGGTCACGCGGCCCTTCTTCGGGTTCCGCACGCGGCGCAGCGCGGCGAGCCGGAAGGAGAAGTCGAAGAGCCTCTCCGAGGCCTGGCGGGTGATGCGGCCGACGTCGAACGCTTCATCGTCGGTTGGCGCCGGCGCCGCCGACGCGTTGTACCGGCCGTAGAACCAGCCCTCGGTCTGCTCGCGCACGAGCACGAGGTCGATCTCGCGCGCACGCGGGTCCGCGAGCGGCAGGGGGGTTCCGGGAAGCGCGCGGATCGGGCGCACGCCCGCGTAGAGCTCGAGGTGGTCGCGCAGGTCGAGCTGTGGCGCGATCTCGGTGCCGTCGGGATAACGCACGTCGGGGAGGCCCATCGCGCCGAAGAGGATGGCGTCGGCGCGCTCGCACGCTTTCATCGCGTCGTCTGAAAGCGCGACGCCGGTGTCGCGATACGCCGCCGCTCCGCCGCGATGACGCTCGTACGCGAGACGGAATCCTCCGACGCGACGCAGCAGGGACGCGAGGACCTCGTGGCAGGCATCCATGACCTCCACGCCGATGCCGTCGCCGGGGAGGACGACGATCCTGAAGTCGCTCTTGGTGCTCACGCCTACGGTCGATCTAGATCTTGTAGTACCGCTCCGCCCGCCGCTGCGCCCGCTGCGCCGCTTCCGGGGGCGTGCGCGCGCCGGAGGCCGCCTCGGCCACCATGTTCACGACGATGTAGTCGGCCATCACCGCGGCGGAGGCGTACCCGAGCCGGCCCGCGTAGCCGTTGTAAAGCATCGCGCTCGTGGCGTTGCGGAATGGCGTGTGCTTCGCGTCGATCGTCCAGACCGGGCTCGCCTCGTAGGCCTTGAGTGGCTGGGTGATATAGCCGATAGACGCCTGCTGCCAGGGCTCGTACTGCTCCCGCTCCCACATGAAGCGCAGGTACTCCTTCGCCGCTTCCGGATACTTCGTGTAGCGGAAGACCATCGCCTGCGTGAGCAGGTTGAGCTCCGTCGGGCGTCCGATGGGCCCGATCGGCATGTTGGCATGCTGGATGTCCTTCGCGAGCTCCGCGAGCTTCGGGTCGTTCTTCGCCGCGTAATAGAGCGAGATCCCGTTCGCGGTCAGGCCGATCCGGCCGTCGAGGAACGCGGTGTTGTTGTCCGGGTCGAGCCACGAGAGCGTCCCGGGGACAAACGTCTGATACAGCGCCTTGGCGTACTCGAGCGCGCGGACGGTCTCGGTGCTCGCGATGACCACGCGGTCCTTCTCGTCGACGAGCTTCGCGCCGTGCGACCAGATGAGCCAGTGCGTCCACACGTTGGCGTCTCCGACCGCGTTGCCGAGCGCGAAACCGGGGGGCGTGCCCTTCTCCTTCAGGGCCCGGCAGAGCTTGAGGAACCCCGCGGTGTCCTTGGGAAAGGCGCTGAATCCGGCGGCCCTGATGTGGCTCTCCCTGTAGACGATGCAATTGCCCGCGCAACCGAGCGGCAGCGCGATCCAGCGGCCGTCCTTCGTGCCGTAGCGCACGCAGGTCTCGTACCAGCCGCCATACTTCGCACCGAGGTAGTTCGCAAGGTCGGAGAGATCCACCAGCTTGTCGGGGTATTGATGGGGATCGTCGTAGAAGCCGAGGATGATGTCGGGCCCCGACCCCACGTTCGCCGCGACCGCCGCCTTCGGGCGCACGTCCTCCCACGCCTCGGCCTCGACGCGCACCGGGATGCCGCTAGCCTTCACGAACCGCTCGGTATTCTTCCGCCAGACCTCCTCGTCGCCCTGGACGAAGCGCTTCCAGCGGAGCACGCGCAGCCGCGCGCCCTTCTCCGGCTTGAGGTTCATGGCCGGGGCCTGCGACTGCGAGCGGACCTCGCCGGCACGCCCGCCGGCCGCGGCACCGGCCGCGACGCCCGCGGTGACCTTCAGGAAATCACGCCGCTTCATGTCAGCCTGGCTGTCCCTTCGTGATCGCGCTCATGAGCGGCCTTGCGGGCCCGCTCAGTGCAGGCGGCGGCCGCTCGCGGGGTCGAACAGGAACGTGAGGTCCGGCGCGAGGCGGATCATCTCCCCCGGCTTGAACTCGTGCCGCTCGCGCATGACCGCCGTGACCTCCGTCCCGCCGACCTTGCAGAAGATCTGCGTATCCGCGCCGGTCGGTTCGACCACAACCACCTCGGCCGGTAGCCCGTTCGCGCGCACCGCGAGGTGCTCGGGCCGGACCCCGAGCGTCACCTCCTTGCCTTCGAGCTGCGCCGCCACGCCGTCGGGCGCCGGCAGCCGCAGTCCCTCGCCGAGCACGACCTCGAGGCCCGCGCCGTTCCGCGCGAGCCGACCCTTCAGGAAATTCATCGCCGGTGAGCCGATGAAGCCCGCGACGAAGAGGTTCGCCGGGCGGTCGTAGAGCTCGAGCGGCGCGCCGATCTGCTCGA
>Ga0126369_10003917_pt1 | contig 10839 bp, 10 predicted proteins | sample PanSoiMetaPlot_1_FD_109646 | JGI IMG/M metagenome (GOLD analysis project Ga0126369, IMG submission 109646) | Tropical forest soil microbial communities from Panama - MetaG Plot_1 | ecosystem: Environmental > Terrestrial > Soil > Tropical forest > Bulk soil | place: Panama | collected 2016-02-17
CCTACGAACCAGGGGGTCGTGGGTTCAAATCCTGCCGGGCGCGCCAGAATTCAATCGCTTAGGACCTGAAAACCAGGTCCTCGTCGATCCTGCGGGACTTTTGCGGGACTAGTTATCCACACAGCGATAACTCGGCCCGACCCCTCGGCGAGGGACTCCATCCGTTCGCCACGCGCAGGATCGTCACCGCTTCCGCGCTGCGGTCAAGCACGCGGTTCGCAAGGTCAATCAGACGCCGGACGTCGGCGCTCGCGTAATGCTCGGGCATCGAACGCCATGCGTGTCCAAGGAGGGCGGCGCGGTCCTCTTCGTGTACTCCGGCAGCGCGAAGCCGCGTTGCAAAGGTGTGGCGCAAGTCATGGTGTGGTGCGCAAATACTCGGTTACGCGACCGCAGGTGCGAGCGAATACTCGTGATGCAGCCCACCCAACACCGATTTCGTGAGCACAACGAGGCCTTTGGGCAATCCGATGTCCAGATTGCTGGGTCGTGAGCGCGGCAGATCTCGGTGGAGGGTCCGGTACTGCGGCGCCCAAGGCCATGTGCGGACGCGCCCTGTTGTAATGGCTCACCCAGCTTTTTAGGACCGATCGCAGGTGTGACTCTGAGATCGGAATGAGCCAGTCCAGGCACTCGCGCCGAATGGTGCCAACCAGTCGTTCGCACACCGCATTCGCCTTTGGACTCCGCGGGGGCGATTTGAGAACTCTCAACCCCAGGTTCTCAATGGATCCGTCGAGGTCTCTCGCGAAAATACTGTCCCGATCGTGGAGCAGATAACGGTAGCCTTGCTCGAAGCCGATCGCCTCCCTCAGCTGCCGTAACGTCCAGACCGCTGTCGGGTGTGCCGTGACGCTGAAGTGCACCAGCCGGCGCGATCCATGATGAATGAGCACGAAGACATAGAGCAGCCGGAAGCTGGCAGTCACCGCCACGAAGAAGTCACAGGTGAGGATCGCCTTGGCATGGTTTCGCAAGAATGTCGCCCAGCGCTGATCGCCGCGGGGTCGGCCGGGCGGGCGCTTGGGCATGTATTTCCGCACCGTTCGCGGCGAGACCCTAAGCCCGAGCTTGAGCAGCAGCTCGTTGGCGATGCGCTCCTCGCCCCATAGCGCATTCTCGGCGGCCATGCGTCGGATTAGCTCACGCACTTCGAGTGGAATTGCCGGTCGCCCAGGGCGCGACTTCAGGCGCCACAGCAGCCGAAAGCCCGCGCGATGCCAGCGGATGAGTGTTTCGGGGCGCACCACGACCAACGACGTCCGCCAGTCGAAGAGTTTGGAGAGCAGGGCAAGACTCACGCGAGTCGCTACATCCGGGCGGCGCGGTTTCACCCCGCGCTCTACGTACATGGCGAGTTGCCGGCGCAGGAACAGGTTCTCAGCAGCGACGATCCGCGTGGGCCGCATTGCCACGATGGCGACGCACAGCGCATCCGCCAGCAGCTGACCGGCAACCTCGAGCAGCGCAATCACGCGCCGATCATGCCATAGCTGATTCCCGCGGAGTCAAGATGGTCAGGGCAGCGCCGATCGAGTAATTGCGGACCACAGGTGCGAGTCAACCGCCTTGACGGTATCGATCTGCAGGAGCTCCCGGGCGCAGTACGACTGACGTCGCCATTCTTGTGCCCCAGGGAGACACTTACGTGTTTCGAGCGACACACCGGAACCACGGAGCCGCCTCCCCTGTCCGGCGTCCACGAGGACGCTAGGGGTTGATCAGCAAAACCAGGCCGGACAGCACCAGTGCCACGCCGGCAAAGCTGGCGCTAAGCCTCCCCGCAGGGAGCAATTTCTCGACGAAGACGAAACCCGCGATCAGAGCGATCCAGACGAGATTCATGACGCCCGCGACGAAGAGTAGCAGCATCAGCATCCAGCAGCAGCCTAGGCAGAACAGGCCGTGCTCTGCGCCCATGCGAAACACCCCGACCGTGCCCGTACGCCATCGGGTAATGAAGAGCTCCAGAGGATTGCGGCACTTGTTCAGGCAAGCTGCTTTCAGCGGAAGCCACTGGTAGGCGCCGGCAGCGATAAGTATGGCTGCGCTGAGTCGATTGCTCGCCGAGGCTATCGCGGGCGTCACCAGTGCCGTCTGCTCGAGCGCGGTCTGCATCAGCGCTGCGACGAGGCTGAAGCCTGCCCAAACTGCGACGTAACCACTCGTGAAGATCCACACCGCGGGCAGCACGGTGCCGCGCTCGCCATTCTTGCGGACCAGCGCGCCGTAGAGAAGGATCGCGGGCGCCGTGCTTGGCAGCATCATGCCGACCATCATGACCGCCCACATCACGAAGGTCAGGGACAGCGCGGCGACGCTCCAGGCGGGCAGCATGCTCGACATGGGCATGCCGGCCATGCCCATGTCGCTCATGGCCGTGGAATCGCGCCACAGATACAGCCACGACAGGGCGACGACCAGCACGAGACTCGCCGTGACGACCCGGCGATCGCGCCGCAGCATCGCTTCAATGCCGCGGTCGAGCGTGACGTGCGGCGTTATCCGGCCCACGCGAATGGCGCGAAGTGGCCGTTACGCGTGCCGGTCGAATCGTCCCAGTCGATGCCAAAGGCATGCACGGCGCTGCGAGTCGCCTTGGCGAGCGCGATTTTCGGGTTGACCGGGTGACACGTGTTGTCGAGATAGACGGGTTCGCCGGGGCGCGCGGGTCCGGGAACGCCCTCGCAGGCCTGGTCGATGAGCTCCCCCGCCTTTACCGAGCGAGTCAGCCCGTTCATGCCGAAGGTGATCGGGCGCTTCTCCACGCCCGCTACGCGTCCGACGAGCGGACCGAGCGCGGCCATGGGTCCGCCCGCGGCGCCCGTCGCGATCGCACTGATTGCTTCGGTCTGCTTGTCGTTGGCGCGATCGTCGACGATGAGGCCCACCGTGAGGTTGCCTTCACCCATCGGTCCGGGCGAATGCAGGACCACGATGAACGAGAGCCCGTCGAGCTTCACGCCGTCCTTCTCGCCTTTGTCGATCCTCATCGCCACAGCGACCTTGCACTCGCCCTCCGTGGGGCGCGCCGCCAGGTTTGAACTGATGCACGGGCATACGAACGTGCAGTTGCAAGTCTCCATGTATTGCCCTTCGACGCGCCAACCGGCCATGGTTGTCCTCTTTACTGAAGGTTGTGGGTGGATCCAGGAACCGAGCAAGAGTCGACGAGACGGGCAGGTTACGCCGGCCGTATTCCACTCACAAGCGGGCCCGTATTGCGGCCGCAAATTGCCGTTCCCGGCCTCGGATTGATCCGGCCGTTACCCGAGCGAGGCGCCCGATTCGCAGCTTGTGACCCGTTTGTGACCAGCGCAGATTGGGTATTCGCTTCACACTTGGAAGGGGGTCGTCCAGGCGCTAGAGCTCAGGGAACCGACGGCTCAACCACGCGAGGCTCGACGATGACCCGAACAACGGCCTCACGGGACGTTCTTCAACGACCGGCTAACTGTTCAAGGCGGGTGTCTCTGCAGGTCGATTGGCTATCGCACCAACGCTCCGCCGCCCGACGCATTACGAACCTCGACTAGCGCGGCGATCGAGCCGCGCGGGGACAGCGATGGCGAACGGACCCTTTGACGTCGGGTGCCGTTACCTCTACTCGGTATCACCACCGGGCGTCGGGCGCTCCGTTTCCGGCGTTTCGGGCGCCGCGGGTGCCTCTTGCGGCGCCTCCGCCGGTGCGGCCTCCTCGACGGCCTCGCCCTTCGCCCTCTCGGTGGATTCGCGCTGGTACGCCTCCCATTTGTCGCGGAGCGCCTGATGCTCCGCGAGCGAGAGCTGCTCGATTTCCCGATAGCGCTCGCGGGCGGCGCTCCGCTGCGCGGCGCTGAGCGTCACCCACTCGTGTATCCGCTTCCGGAGCCGCGCCTGCTTCTCGGGGCTCATCTTGGGAAAGCGCTTCGCGATGTTGAGCCACTTGATCTTTCGCTGCGGCGCGAGTTCGTCCCACTCGGTCTCGATCGGCGCCAGGATGCGCCGCTCGTCCTGAGATAGCTGATCCCACGTCAGATTCGGGTTAGCCGTCTGCGCCAGCGCTGCGAAGCTTCCGAGGCAAAACAGCAGCACGACCGCTCGAAAGGAAATCCTCATGACGCACCTCCTCGCGGGGAGGTCAATTATGCTCCCGCGCTCCGACTTTGCTCGTCCGGTCGGTAGACGTAGCGGTACTGCGTCTCGATCTGCGCGCGGGTGACGACCCCGTAAGCCTCTATCCCGCTCGACGTGGCAACGCGGTTGACGTACAGCGCATCGGCGCCGCTCGCGTCCATGGTGTCGAGCGCCTCCTGCAGCGTCGCCTCGATTGGAACCTCCGCGACCTGCATGCGATCGGCGGGCAGCTCGAGCAGATCGAATTCCTCCGCCTCCGGGTCATTCATTGTCTGCCGCGCGAGGTCCACCGCCGGCAGAAGCGCCTCCGGGCCCCGCTCGCCAATTACGAGCACCCAAGCCGGACTCCGCGCAAGAGCCGCATCGATCTCGGCGCGAGACGCCTTTCGAGGCAGGGCGACGACACTTGAATCCATCGCGGCTCTCACCCCGACCCGGGGCAGGGACTGCGCGATCGGATCGTCACGATAGTCGAGGCCGCGCGCGCGCATCAGGGCGAGGAAAACGGGCTGCTGTCCGAAGGCCACCCGCGACACGCCGTAGGCCGCGATCGCGGCGAGCATGCCGGGCCAGATGATGTGCGGATTGCCGGTCAGCTCCAGCATCGCGGTCAGCGCTGCGAGCGGGGCGTGAAGCGTTCCGGCCATCATCGCGCCGAGACCGATCAACGCGTAGAAGCCCGGCGAGGACACGTTCGCGGGCACCAGCCACTGACCGAAGACCCCGAGTGCGCCGCCGGCCGCGGCTCCGACCACCAACACGGGACCGATGAGTCCACCGGGCACGCCCATACCGATTGTGACCCCGGTCGCGAGCAGCTTAAACGCGACGATCGCGAGCAGCACCGTCGCTGGCACGTCCCCGAGCAGAGCGCTGCCGACGGTGTCGTAGCCGATGCCCATGATCTGGGGCGCGGGAAGCGCGGCGGCGCCGGTCAGCGCGCCCGCAAGCACGGCGCGGATCCAGAACGGCCAAGCGCCGGTGCGCCGCGTGATCGCGTCTACGAGCGCGATGAAGACCGCGGCCAGTACGCCGATCACGAGCCCGACGCCCAGGACGTATGGCAGCTCCCACAGCGAAGCAAGGGTGAGCGGCGGCACCGCGAAGGCCGGCGCGTCGCCATACGCAACGTGCGTGACCGCCGTCGCCGATACTGCGGCGAGGATCACCGGGGCGAAGCCAATCACCGTGTACTCCATCAGCACGACTTCCATGGCGAAGGCCACGCCGGCGAGCGGCGTGTTGAACGACGCCGCGATCGCGGCGGCGGCCCCGCATGCGACCAGCACGCGCAGGCTGTTGTTCGGCAGCCCGATGCGTTGGCCCGCAACGCTCGCGCTCGCCGCACCGAGATGGATTGCCGGCCCTTCGCGCCCGACCGACATTCCGGAAACGATCGCCACGGCGGCGCCGACGAATTGGACGACCGCGTTCCTGAACGGCAGCCGGCCCTGGTGGTACGCGAGTCGCTCCAGGACGTGCACGACTCCCACGCTGCGGGCCAGCTCCGGCAGCGGCTGAAGAATCCCTACGACTGCCAACGCGCCCGCGATCGGCAGCAAGAAGCGCACACCCGGAGGCAGCGCTTCGTAGTTCTCCGGGCCGCCGGGGGGAAGGAACGCCGCCTGCGAGAGTTCGATGACCATCCTGAACCCGATCATCACCAGCGCCGCGAGCAGGCCGCAGGCGATGCCGAGAACCGCGAGCTGCGGCAGCGCCTCGGCGCGCGAGACGCGCAGGCGCTGATCGTCGAGCAGCCGTCCGAGCGCCGCATGCAGGCGGCGCAGCCGCGGTGTCATGTGAGTACTGTGACCATCTTGGCGATGCGCGCATCCGCGCGAGCCGGTTGCATCGGCTCACGAGTCAGGCCGTGCCCAGGGTGCCGGACGCCGCCGAGGTCGCTGCAGCATCCGGGCGGCGCTGCCAGAGCTCGCTCAAACGCGCGGCATAGTATCTAGCTGGCGCACAGTAACGTCGATCAGGGCCTCCCGAACGCTAGCAGGATGCTCCGCAGGAGCTTAAGGGAGACTTACGAAAGCTCCGAAATAGTGGCCGCAACGGACTTCAGGGCACCTCGCCGGGGTCCAGCGACAAGCGCTGATACGTATCGGACCGTCCTCGACCGATTGCTGCGAGCGATCGTTGCCGTGCCGTAAGCGTTCTCGCTGGGGCGCTGGAAGGCGGGAAGCATTGGCGCGCGTCCAACGTCCGTACATGCACGTACGCTGCCGCGGCGCAAAACAACCGCGACGGCCGAAAAGAGCCGAGGCGGCGGGCCGCGGCGCGCAACTGATCCTCCTTCGCTCAAGCGATTAGCGAGAGGGCACGCGCGTTGCTGCTCCTGGGGAAGGGGCGAGGCGTGTGCCGGTCGACGAGCTGCTCGCGGACCAGACCTCCCGCCGTGGGATCGAGGAGTGCGGTGACCGAGCCTCCAGCGAACCGAGCCGTTCAGCGCACTGCCGGATCCTTAACCAACATGGAGCGACCCGCAATGTATACAGCCGACACGAAAACCCCCCACCAGGTGTTCGAGCTTGCACCCCTGCCATACGCGGAGGATGCCCTCGAGCCGGTGATCTCCCGCGAGACGCTGACCGTGCACTATGGAAAGCATCATCGCGGGTACATCGAGAAGCTGAACAAACTCGTCGAGGGCAGCGAGCTCGCGCAACTGCCGCTCGACGAGCTCGTCAGGCGCGCGGCGCGCGACCCGTCCCGCCAGGACGTCTTCGTGCTCAAAGACATGCGCGCCCCGACCAACCTCGTCGTACCCCGCTACGAGTACCTGTCAGGGACTTGCATTCTGATCGGCGACGATACGAAGAGCGCTCAGGCTTCCGGTCCGATGGGCGCGCTTGCGACCAGCCGCGTCGAGCGCGCGGGGTAGTCTCGGCAGGCTGCAAGGATGGCGCTTCGGTTGGTTTGCGGTGTTGTTGCATCGCGAAGTCTTCAACTTCGCTTTCGCTGAGTCGATCATGTTCTTCGTGGGAATGCATGTTGTACCGCTGGTCTTCACGAGCGTGTCGCGGCTGATCGACCGAGCGGCCGAGCGGGGCCGAGCCGCCGCGCGCTGGCTCGAGGCGAACCGCCCACCCGACCCCTCGTTCAATGACTCGATGGCAGACGCTTGGGACCGGCAGCAGCGCCGTCTCCGCGAGGCCATCGCGCAAACGAAGCGGGCGAATCAGGCTGCCGATCGCCATGATCCGGGGAGTCCGGATGAGCCGTGTGCGTCGGAGGATGACTCGCTCGCAGAGGCCTGGGACAGGCAACAGCGCCGGCTCAAGGACGCGACCGCGCGCGCGAAGGAGGCGCGTCGATGAACGTGCTCGTCAGCGGTGCGGGCATCGCCGGGCTGACCGTGGCGTTCGCGCTCGTGCGCGACGGTCACTCTGTGACGCTCGTGGAGAAATCGCCACGCCTCCGGGGCGAAGGCTACATGATCGACTTCTTTGGCTCTGGTTACGACGCCGCCGAGCAGATGGGCCTGCTACCCGAACTCGAGGCCATTCATTACCCGATCCCGCGCTTCGCCTTCGTGGACGAGCAGGGACGCGAGAAGTTCTCGGTGAGCTACGCTCACTTCCGCCGGCTCTTCGGCGGCCGCCACTTCAACTTCATGCGGGGCGATTTGGAGCGGCTGCTGCATTCGAAGGTGACGAACAGCGTCCAATTGCGATTCGGCGTGACGATCGAATCCTTCGTGCCGGGTGAGCAAGAGGAGTGCGTCGATGTAGTCCTCTCGGATGGAACGATCGCCCGCTTCGATCTGGTGATCGGCGCAGATGGCGTCCATTCGCGCGTCCGCGAGCTCGAGTTCGGGCCAGAGCGACAGTTCGCGCGGTTCCTGGGATACCGTACGGCGGCGTTCATCCTCGCGGAGCGGCCTCGACGCGCCCGCGCCGATGTGCTCTACACGCTGAACGCGCTCGAACGTCAGGTCGGCGTTTACCCGATCAGCGACGGTAGGGCCGCCACCTTCTTCGTCTACAAGGCACACCGGCAACTCGCCGACTTTTCCTTTGAGACTGCGGTGCAAGAACTCCACGCCGAGTACCGTGGCCTCGACTGGATCGTCCCGGAGCTCATCGATCGATGCGACCGCGCGAGCCTGTACTTCGACGAGGTGTCACAGATCGAGCTGCCGCGGTGGAGCACGGGCCGGGTGGTCTTCGTCGGCGACGCCTGCCAGTGCGTTTCGCTGCTCGCGGGCCAGGGGGCGTCCATGGCGATGGGAGGGGCGTATGTGCTCGCTCAGGAGTTGTCCCGCGCAGGCCGCGACGTCCGCGGCGCGCTTCACCGCTACGAGGAACGGGTCAAACCAACCATCGAGAAGAAGCAAAGGGCGGGTCGGCGGATCGCGGGCTGGTTCGTCCCACATAACCGGGTGCAGCGGGCAGTGAACGACCTCGTCACACGAATGGCCGGGTGGCCGGTGGCGTGGCGGCTGATCAGAGGTCTGCTCGCGCCGGAGAGCGTCCTCGCCGTGAAGTAGACGGAGGTTGGCGCGTTCGTGGCGGGATCGATCTGGTTCGCGCCGCGGACCGCTATCGCGCCTTGCGAATCAGCTCGGGAGCGATGGCAACAGCGGGCGATCGGGCCAATGGAGGGCCCAGACGAGCGCCACGAGCCCGATCAACGCAAGTGTTCCCAGGATCTTCGCGAACCGCGGGTCCGGATCGGGCAGGCGGCTGATCAGCCAGGTCACCAGCACGAACGTCGCGGCCGCGCTGCCGAGGAGAGCCGCTGCGGGAAAGCCGATCCCGACGATCACCCCGCCTCCGGCCACGAGCGCCGCCACGCCGCAAGCGACTTTGAGGCCGCGGGAGAGGCTTACCCGCTCGAACCTCGGAAGGGGGTCGATCTCGCCGGGCAGGACAATCACCGCGAGGTGCGTGAAGGCGGCGCCGAGCACGAGTTCTAGCTCGAGAGCGATATTGGCGACAACCATGAGCGTCGTTGTGCGGGCGGTGCCAATCTCTTGGACTAGCGCGGGACGCGCGCCGCCGGGCTCCATGCGCCAGTCGTGGCTCGCGATGGATTGGGGGGCGCGCACCGGTGAATGTGCCGGAGCATCACCCGTGCCAGGGGACGCATCGGCCTTAATCTCGATCAGCGGTCGCCGCGCGGGCAGCAAACGGGATGCCCGAGCGGCGGAAAACGGCCGGTCGGCGGCCGTTTTCAACCGCGCACCCGTGCGCAAATGCGGCGGTCCGTGCGGCCGTTCGACGCCGATATGGGCGAGCTTGAACCGGCGGACACGCTGACGGTCGAATGGCGCGTGGAACCCTGGCACCGGACGAAATGGGTGGTCGCGAGCTTGTCCGGAATCGCGAGGCGCCTCGCTGACCCAGACTCGAAAACTTCGGTCCAGCCGGTGATCGTCGCGCCACGGCTCACGGTTCGACGTGATAGGGCACGTGTCAGCCAACATGCCTTTGGATCGACCAACCTCGTGGTGCCACCGTAGGAGTTCCTGTCGGACACCGCCATTCGGATTGGCCGCGCCGCGACGGGCCCGAGAACCGTCGCGTCGCGGAGGCTGGCATTGACTCAAGTGCAGGCGAGATCGAGGAGGGTTGATGCACTCAAAGCCGAGCATCAGCAATATCCACGCGACGGGACCGTTCGGCAACACGCTCTTGCACCTCGCGGTCGCGAGCAGCGACCACGAGGAAGTTCAGCGGCTGCTTAAGTTAGGAGCGAACCCTAACGCGCACAACCGCGACGGGCGGACGCCCCTTCACTACGCGGCGATCCTCGGTCTCGAGGAAATTCACAGCTTGCTCTGGCGACACACCGCACCGGCAGATCTCGCGACGAGCGCCGGCGAAGCGCGTGCTCCTTTGGCCCCCGGGGACGATGATCCGGCGACGGCCTAGGAAAGCGGCTGAAACTAGCCGCTGAACCGGACGGAAGCGGTCGTTCTCCACCGGGACGGCGCGTCGCTTGCCGGCGGGCCGGAGACCCCGCCACGAAAATTCAACAAGGTTCCATCCGATCCACGCGGCGGCGAGCAGGCGGCAGGGCACTTGCACTTCGCTGGAACGCGCACCAGCCCGCGGGCGAGGAGCGTCGATCGTGTCGCGTCCTGGCCTGATCGCCGCTGCGGGCGCGGCGCTCGTGCTCGGCGAGCGTTGCCGGACAGGCGTTGAGGCCAAAGCGGGCCGCATGCGGAACTCACAAACTTCGCGCCCCGGGACCGGATACCGAACTTGTGCTGCGGGAGGCGCGCCGGGACTATGATTCCCAGCGTCATACTGCACGAGTTCGAACGCTGCGGGACGAGGCGCGGACATGCTTCTTGCCCGGATCAGAGACTACATCACCGAGCAGCCCAAAGGCGCAATCATCGCGCACGCCCTCGCCCTCACGGGCGTGATCGCCCTGATCGAGCACGCTTTGGGGCACAGGCTCGTGCTCGCGATCCTGTACCTGCTGCCGATCGTGATGGTGACCTGGGCGGTCGGTCGCAACGCCGGCGTCGCTTTCTCGCTGCTTGCGACCGCGATCTGGGTGACGACCGTCGCGCTCTCGAGCCGGACGTACGCGCACGTCGTGTACTTCCACGTGGAGTCGCTCATCCGGCTTGCGACCTTCCTCCTGTTCGTCGTCCTCCTGTCGAAGCTGAAGGAAGCGCTCGGTAGCGCCGACGCGGCGCTCTCGCGCAGCGAGGAACGCTACCGCACGCTGGTCGCGTCGCTTCCGCACGGCGTGCTGGAG
>Ga0126369_10003918_pt1 | contig 10838 bp, 24 predicted proteins | sample PanSoiMetaPlot_1_FD_109646 | JGI IMG/M metagenome (GOLD analysis project Ga0126369, IMG submission 109646) | Tropical forest soil microbial communities from Panama - MetaG Plot_1 | ecosystem: Environmental > Terrestrial > Soil > Tropical forest > Bulk soil | place: Panama | collected 2016-02-17
TCTCGCCTAGTCCGTAGGGAGTTGGGCGCCGAAAGGCGCCCTTCTCCGTACGGATCAGGCAAGACTAAGCCAACTCGATCAGGTAAAATCGAGGTAAGCTCCGTACGCCCGAGCGGGAGGCTAAGCAAGCCCAACCCGCCGGGGAAGCCCAACGGTAGGCTCAACGTTGGCGATCCGAAGCCCAACGTAGAATAACCAACCGGCCGAAAGCTCGACGCAAAGCCCATCGGCGCTTCTCCCGTCCGCATGAAGACGCGAGTTACGAACCAATCGCAACGGATCTTGCGGGGAGCGGGGGCCAACGACGCGGATGACGCCTCTTGCGGATAGCCTCAAAGGCTACGGTAGAGAGCAATGAGCCAATCGCCCAACGCCCGAAGCGGCAAGGACGTGTTGGATGCGCCCGATGATCGGGGACGAGCCAAGTCTCGGCAGTTGTAGTGGGGCCACAAGACCGCCTATGCGGTGCTTGAGGGTTAGCTGAACTCAACTGTTGGAGAAAACTGGCGCCCGGCGCAATGGGAGCAAGCTCATTAGGAGCTAGCGTCAACCTCCCGCGTTAGATGATTCGGCAGCAACGAGGATCCAAGACCAACGAGTCGATCAAGGACAAGAAACGTTGGGTGGGACGGAGCGAGGCAAGCATGCGACAAGCCCATAGGAGGCACTTGCGCTCGCAATGGAGAATTGGTTATGTACCCTCTCCTTTCGGGGGTCGGGCCCAAGCAATTGGGCTCGGCCGGGTGCGCCCAATCAAGGGCGTCGCCGGTCGAACAACGACCAAACGAAAGGAGAGCAACATGCTCTACATCTTGGCAGCAATGCCAATCGCAGCAACGCTCCTCGTCGCCCTACCAATCATGGGCGGCTTGTGGAGCCGCAGCAAGGGCGGGAGGATGGGCTGGTGACCAAGAAAAAGCCAGGCAAGGTGAGCTTCAAGAAGGCTCGCAACTACCAACGGCCGTTCTTGGACACGGCTTCAACAGGCATCCCGTACATCGACCGCGAGCTAGCACAAGCAGTCAACTGCGACGCTTGTCCGAACATCGGGATCTTGACCTTCATGCGCGAGGGCAAGCGGCTACATCGCTGCCCCAAGCATGTTAACTGGGTAGCTTGATAGCGCGTCGAGTTGAAAACCGAGTCAACTCGGCGCGGTAGCAACCGCTACCGCAGACAACAACCGCAAGGAGGGTGCACAATGGCTCTCAAGCCATACAAACGCGAAAGACCGGGCGTTAATGAGATCGCTCGTGTCAATACCAATTACGATGGTCGTCCGGATCATCGTGGGCATACCGTCTTGATCGATGGTTGGAATGACCAACACGTTATGCTGATCATCATCTCGGACGACAAGACCAACGAAGCGTTGGTGACTCCTGGCGAACTCCGCAAGCTTGCGGATGCCGCCGAAGCCGAATTGAGTCGGTGGTAGCCATGCCGGTACCATTCAGCGCAACAATCGGCCCAGACAACGACGGCATCACGTACATCTTGTACCGCGATGAGGACTTCAGATCCAAGGTTGTTCTCGAAACGTACCAAGATGGCGATCTGTTGGACAGGTCGGACGCCGACGAATGTTTGGAGGCCGAATCAAGTCAAGACCCTGAGAATGGCAACTTGACGGCTTTCCTGCTCGCAGGCATCAAGTTCTTCAATGATCCACAAGAGGTGATTGTAGTCTGAGTTGCGCGTCATACCGGATCCGAGCGGTATGGCGCGGAGCAATCAGGCTCCAACCGATAGGAGGGTACAATGAAACGTGTAATCATCGGCATGGTGATTGGTATGGCAATAGCCGTACCATCCGCATGGGCAGGAACAAGCTTCTTCGGCCATGCGTACGATGTCACTTGCCAGAAGGAAAGCAGCGCACAAGTGATCGGTTGCTTTCAGGATCATGGCCCGTACGGCGTCGGTATCACCAAGTACGGCGTCATGGTCTTGAAGCACGGCAAGATCGTCTTCAAGCGGTTCCAATGACAGCACCAGAGCCGCGCGAAATCCCGCACAAGGTCATCAGAGTCCATTCGATCCCCAAGTGCGACTTCTGCGACAAGCCCGGCCCATACGACTTCAAGACCCGGATGGGCCCCTGGGCGCATGGTTGCGAGGAACACTGGACACAATATCGAGCCGCCGCTTGGTTAGGGCTCGGTCTTGGCCAGTATTGGTTCGTGAGCGCAACTTAGCTCGATGACAGCTGTTTGCCCTGGTTTTCCAGGGCATTCAGGTGCCATTTGGCATCAACGAAAGGAGGGTACAATATGAGGCCATTCGTCCTCATAGTATTTGCGTCAGCAGTTATCATCTTTGCTGGCGGCTTCGCATTTGGCAACAACGTGCCGACTGCGAGCAATTCGCATCTGCGGGATCGGTTCATGAAGCTCTGCGCCATGCAGATCTTCCCTGCGCCATTCACACACCAACAGTGCGAACAACGAGCAAGGTATGTGTTCGATGAGTAAACCAACTGAAGAGCCCAAGATCGATGGCATTCCGATCTGCGAGATCATCGAGATTGGCACGAGCCCGGAGATCAACGACCCAGGTGGTTGTTACCAGCGCATCGGTCGCATCTCAACAAGCGAGCGTCGCAAGCGCTTCACTATATTTGTGGGCTTCGGAACGCCAACAGTCACCATCGAGCATGGCGTCGAGACATTCGACTGGCCAGGCATCGAGGAGATCGATGTGAACGCCGTCGATGACACTGACGCTTTCATCATCGCCGAGCTTGCGCTGCACTGGCATTACGAGCCCGGCGGGAAGATCATCGCAGCAACAGAGCGCTGGGGAATGTACTTCTGACCAGCGGTTCGCCCATCAACCGAGATGGGCGTTCCGGTGTACATGGGTGCACCAAGAAAGGAGGGTACATGCACTGGATTCTGGATGTGATAGGGACAGTCATCTTCCTGGCCATCTTCTTCTCAGTCAAGGAACGACAGTGGCCACACATCAGGGATGTCGTCCAGAAGAACGACATCCGCGAGATCAGGCATCGAGTCAAGAAATGAGCAAGAAAGAAAAGCTCATCAGACTGCCCTGCTCGCATTGTGGGGCCAGGCCAGGCGAGCCATGTAAGCCCGGCTGCCCAGTTGGAGAGAAGATGAAATGAGCAACATCTGTTGACGGATCTGGTCAAGTGACCAGTGGCCCGCTCTCTCTCGGTTGAGAGCGGGTCAGTAGTCATCTGACTGCTACAACGAAAGGAGGGTACACGGGTCATCAACCACCCAACAGCCTTATGGAGAACTTTGCGCTGGGAATAGATCGTCCCATCCCATCTTGGTATGCTGCCGAACCGCCGATGGTGAATCTTGGCGCCGGTAGGAAGCAGATCACGGATGCGACGCCGCTCGACGCAGAGCATGGTTGGCTGGCAGGTGAGGAAATGCCGTTTGAGTCTGACTCAATCGGTACGATCTACGCATATCATTTCCTCGAACACCTGACAAAGATCGAGATCATCTCTGTCTTGAGGGAATGTGAGCGGATCCTTGTCCCAGGCGGAGTCATGAATACGGTGACGCCGCATTGGGATACCGAAGCTGCCAACCAGGACTTGGATCACAAGTCGCGCTGGACAGAATCGACCTGGAAGAACCTGTTCAAGAACCCATACTACGACGGCACGATGCCGAGAAGTTGGCTGCTATATGAGGTGGGCACCTTGATCATAGGTGTTTTTCAGCGAAATCTAATGGTTGTATCGCAACTTCGGAAAGATTGGGAGTGATACAGCGGCTCGCCCTCACTGAGCGCGGGCCGGTGGTCATCCGATCACCAAAGCGAAAGGAGGGTACATGGCGATTCTGCAAGTTACACCAAGTGTGCAGAAAATCGCAACCGACCAACAGGCGTTGGCTATCTTCAGCATGCTCTGTAATCCGAAGCTGGAGCGGCTCAACATCCAGGTCAGCGGTCTGGGTCTGCCAGATGACTACCTCGCATTCTGCCAGGAGTGGCATGAGGGAGGGCAGCCGATCTATGGCGGCATCGATCCGCAAGGTGTGGTGTCAACCTGATGCAAGTCATCATGGTTTGGCGGCCAGAAGCCGCAGATGATCCGACCGAGCCAGTACGCGATGACCCGTTCGATGGCATCGAAATCGTCAAGGTGCTCGATGATAACATGGACGCAATGGCGTTCATCGAGGCATTCGAGGCATCTGTCCAGACCAGCATCGTCGGCTGGAAGTGGCACATCGAGCCCGTCAAGGGTTCGTACTTGCCGCCAGACTTCAGCGAGGATCTGGCGCATCCGTACAAGGGCCGAAGCTTGGAGGCCGAGTAATGCCTAGGTGGCATGCTCCGCTAGATCCGTCTTGCCCAGAAGTCGAACATGCATTCCAGATCGAGATTGAGCCTGGTGTCTGGATCGACGACCCATACGCAAGTATGTGTTGGGATGATCTCTGGGAAGGATTCGAGACCAAGCACTGCATGAAGTGCAAACGCTGCCAAGAGTTCGGCGCAGCCAACATCGAGGTTGTGTAACAAGACTGGGTGACCAGTGCGTCCATCCCACCACGCGCCGGGATGGTCGCGGTGTTCATCAGACACCACGAAAGGAGGGTACAAATGACAGAGGACAAGCGCGAGAGCATCTTGCGCAAAGTCCAGGCGCTCATCGCCCGTGCTGAGTCAACAGAGTTCGAGCACGAGCGGGAACAATGCCTGCGTCGAGCAGACGACATGATGGCGAAGTATGCCATCGAAGAGTGGGAAGCTCGGCAGCGTGGCGACACGAAGGCGTTGAAGCCGGAGATGCACCAGATGGAGTTCAGCTGGTACTTCCGAAGTCCAGTCAACGAACAACTCTGGTCGTTGTTCTGCTCGATCATGAGCCACTGCTCCTGTGTGATCGCGTCGCAGAAGCTCGCATTCGATGGCGACTCGCGCGAGTACAGGATGCCAGTGTTCGGCTTGCCCAGCGACCTGGACTACGCCAACATGCTCTTCACGAGCTTGTACCTGCAGATGGTGGACAAGATCCAGCCCAAGTTCGACCCAAAGCTCAGCCGTCCGGCGAACGTCAACCGGGCGAAGGACTCTGGGATGAAGTGGGTGCCGGACATCTGTAACTTCGTTGGCTGGCCGGTGGAGAAGTCGATCATTCCGCTGCGCAAGGAGTACAAGGAATGGTGCATCGCGAACGACATCGACCCGGTGTACCATGTCCAGCCAGAGACGCACAGGCGCAACTATGCCTGGGGATTCACCTACAAGATCCAAGAGCGCCTTCGCGAGATGCGCGGCGAGCAGGAGAAGGCAACAGGTAGTCTCTTGCCGGCGTTGAGAGACGCGAAGGACATTGCCCGCGAGGCGATGTACGACATGTTCGGCGATCTGCGTCCGCATGAGAAGGACTGCCAGTGCAAAGCGTGCAAAGATAAACGCAAGCCAGTCCGGGGTCGCGCGGACAACAGATCGGTCAACTGGAAGTCGATGGCGAAAGGCAGCCAGGCCGGTGCCGAAGCTCGCATCGACCAACGCGGCTCGTCTATGCCGAGCCCAAGGAAGCAGCTCAGCGACTAGAAGCTGGGGCAAATGCCCCGGCTTGTGCTCGTCGAGCACAGCTGAAAGGAGGGTACAATGGGTATCATGCTGGATCGGCCAGACCAGATCCGAGCTTGGTTCATGCTCTCACAACTGGGCGCTCTGCGCCTGGAGTGCAAAGGCATGAAGCATTCCAGCGGTCGAAGCATCGCCAAGCATGTCCGCGAGACGTACGGCCTGAAGTGTGGCCGTTTCAAGACGGATGTGCTACGCGCGTACCAGGTGTACTTGATCCACAACGCCATCTTGACGCCAGAAGGGCTGACGGACGGCGATCTGATCAACCTGTACGTCAAAGAGACATCAGACGATCCGCATCTCGCAGAGGTGCTACTCGCGGAGTACAAGCGACGCGGTTGGCTCACCAATCGGATGCAGACGACAGCGAAGTATCGCAAAGTCCTCATGGAGGTACGACGCGATGATCTGGACTGATCTTTGGGGCTGGGAACTTGAGACAGAAGATGAAGGACAGATCCCGGTCATGGTCGGCTGTTTTCGCGGCCTGGTTGCCGTCGAAGAGTTCCATCCATACGAGCCCAGCGCATATGTCTGGGAAGAAGGATGGACATGCTACGACAAGGTTGGCCAAGAGTTCTTCATCAGCTGTGGAGGCGTCGTCTGGAAGCAGCCGGAGAACAAGGAAGTCGGCGTCATCTACGCGCCAGGCGCTCGTAAGATCGAGTACATGCCGGAGATGGCGGAATGATCATCATCGAGCTAGTCTTGGAGGATGACGATGACTTCCCTGCCGAGACGTTCCAACACGAAATCGCCTCCGCGCTCGCGGAGAAAGATTGGGTGGTTGTCGGTGAACAGCTCATCTTCCAGATCAAGGCTGTTCGAGTACGCAAGGCGACCCTCGATCAGCTTGAAGAGGAAGCAAAGTACGTGAAGGTGAGGGAGTAGCGAATGAGCCCCTCACGGGGCTCGTTCGGTGCAATCCCGCACCGCGAAAGGAGGGTACATGGCAATCATCAAGTCAGAAGTGACCGGCGACGATGGCTAAACAACTCAGCAGAACAGTTCGTTGGGGCAACGCTGTCCAGGAAGCTCGTGACCAATTCCAGCAGGTGCAGGATGCGAGCAGTGGTCTAGCGGATGCTCTTGAAGCTCTATTTGATGTCCAGAGCGAGTACCGCGACTGGCTGGACAACTTGCCCGAGAACCTGGAGAACTCGGCTCTGGGCGAGAAACTCCAAGCCGTCGTGGACATCGACATCGAGAGCATCAAGGACGATCCATTGTCCGACTGGCCTTCGTTGGAAGGCATCCTCGACGAAGCCGAAGGAGCCGATCTGCCAATGGGGTTCGGACGTGACTAGATCAAGACGCAAGCCACCGCACACAACGCTGTCGAACGGCGACCTACTGACGAACAAGTCAGCGAACGCCATCCGCGCAGCGTACAACGCCGGCAAAGGTAAGGTGACGATCCAGGGTCGCGAGTTCACCATTCATCGCAAGAGTGAGAACCTGCTCGTCAAGCCGGTACTCGGACGCCTGCCGATGGCGCAGATCCAACTTGTCAGCGGGCCGACCAAGAAGCTACAGAAGTGGTCGCAAGAGCCTGCGAAGAAGCAATCGCCGAGCAAGATGCGGAAGTGATGTTGCCGCCCTACTCACTAGCGGGGTAGGGCGGGAGCATACGCTCCAGCCAAGAAAGGAGGGTACAGCATGACGCATGTCGTGCATACAGACGCACCTGCCACCATGCCGCAGATCGTCTGGATCACCGATCTAATGAAGCAACGCGTCATCTCAGATGAACAACGAGCCTGGCTCGATGAGCGCCTCGGCTTGACCGAAGAAGATACAAAGCTCACCCGCAGCCAGGCCTCTCGTATCATCGACGCGATGAAGCTGCTGCCGAAGGTCAAGGTGATCGCAGCCGATCAATGGCCAACTGTGCCGCGCGGGCGCTACGCTGTCGAGAACGAAGAAGGTAGACTCATGTTCTACCATGTGGATCGCCCTAGTGTCGGCAAGTGGTCTGGCTTTACATTCCTGAGCGTGCGCGCCAGCGACGAGCTTCATCCGATCCGCAACAAAGAGGCGAAGAAGCTCATCATGGATCGCATCGCAGAGGATCCCAAGGCAGCCGGATTGCGGTTTGGCCGTGAGATCGGTCGTTGTTGTATCTGCGGGAGAACGCTGACAGATGAGACCAGCCGCGCTCGTGGCATCGGCCCCATCTGCGCAGCGGGAACAGGATGGTAATGGCCAAGCTCGACCTACAAGTGACACGGTCTGGTAACGTCATCACCGTTACGACGGCGACAAACCGGGAGATTTTCTCCGCCGAGTTCAAGACACGCGGCGAGATCATCGATCAGTGTTTGTGGCTCGCCCGTACGGGCCGAGTCAACGCAGACCGCCAAACCATCATCGCTCTACTGAAGGCCAACAAGGTGATCACATGAAGGAGTTCGAGAAAGCCGAGCGTGAGATGCGCGAGAAAGGCATCAAGCTCGACAAGCTCGACGCCTTCATCGATCAGAAGAACGGGCCAATCATGTGGTTGGACGCGCTCTGTCTGTTCTGGTGGCGTAACCACCGGCTGCCGAGCCCCCACGTGTTGGCAGCTGAGATGTTCGACGAGTGGGATGATCCAGTTAGCATCGATGAAGCTCAGCGCGTTCTGGAGGCAATTGCGTGAGTAGCAGCCCCGACCACTGGTGGATCGGGGTTGGTGCTCATCCGAGCGCCAGACGAAGAAAGGAGGGTACAACTTTGGCACATGTCGATCCAGAGAAGTTCGCCCATGTCGGTGAGCTTCTCGACACTTGGGGCCATTCCTGTATGGCCGAGCTACCGAGTGGCGACGATTGTGACGAGCACATCCGAACTGTGGGAATTGCCATCTTAGTAGAGGATGAGCCGGAACCACTGGTGTTCGCATTTTGCCTCCAGCATATGTGCGACTGGTTGGAGCGCGTCGTCTATGGTCGCAGGATCGCAGAAGAGATAGTGCCAGAGGAAGACAATGGTGACGAAGAATGACAGCATCCCCGTGCGCCTGCCTGGGCAACCCCCGCAGGATGTTTTCGTCAACTTCCGAGTCGTGGAAAGCTCTAATGTCCTGAGAGTCGGCTGGGATGTTTTCGGGAACATGTACGTCACGTACTTGACCGGGAACACGTATGTCTACTTCGGTGTCTCGCGCCAGCGAGCCGTCGCTGCAGCATACGCTCCAAGCGTCGGAGCGTTCATCAACCGGCGCATAAAGGGCCGATTTCCAGCACAAAAGCTAGTGGCGTAGCTCCGCAGATCCCACCTTGAAAATCGGGTGGGGTCTGGAGGGCTAACCCTAGCCATCCGTGGCTAGATGAGGTATAGTTCCTCCTGGCTGTCGTTACCAACCAGAAAGGAGGGTATCATGGCGAAGCTCGAACAGGCCCAAATTGACAAGGCCGCCAAGATCGTTGCCAAGTTCGACGGTGACGACAAGGATGCCGATGTCTACAAGGCCATCGCTTCCCAGCTCAAGGTCGGCACGTCCACGGCCGTTCAGCTCATGTACTACGCGGAGCCGATTGCGGATCCGAAGCTGAAGATCAAGGCCACTGGTGCCGCTGTCAAGGCGGCTCGGGACAGGCAGGGACTACGCTGGGAGCGCATCGCTGCTCGGGCGGACATCTCCGTCAACCGCGCCCGCGAGTTGTATGAAGAGGCGGGTGGTGACATCGACTCAAGCTACACGGGTCGTGGCAAGCGGCCGGGAGGTGCTCCAGCAGAGGCGAAGAGCAAGGCCACGGGTGCCAAGCGTGGTGCGGCCAAGAAGTCTACGGCCAAGAAGGGACCGCAGAAGGCCCGCACTCGCGCGCAGTTGGCGGCCCGCCGCCCTTAGCTCATGTCGATACCGATGACGAGATTCGTCGCCTGATCGAGGGCAGGACACTGGTGTGCCAGACTTCTGTGCTTAACAACGACGGCCAGACTTCCATCGACTCGGTGGAAACGTACAAATGCGAGAAGTTTCACCAGTTCCTGCCCGCAGGCGTTACGAAGAGTGGTCTTGAGCGTGTTGACCCTCTGATTCAGTTCTGGTGCGAGAGCTTTCGTGATCCTCGCTCCAATTACATCAGATATGGGTTCCTGCGCACGGTATCGACCATGAGTGTGATCGCCATAAAGGGCAAACCTCCTCCAGAGCCAGAACGGAAGCCTGTCATCAAGGCTCGGACGAGAGCCCAAAGACTTGCCCTTCGGGGTAAGTGAGCGGTGGGCGTTGTGGGACGGCGCTCCTACAACGCCCCGCTGCTCCGGGGGTCGTTGCGTCTATTGTACCCTCCGCGCGACGGCCTCCGGAGGAGCGGTTTGCCGCTCCGTAACTAGAAAGGAGGGTACATGCCTCAGATTATGGCCGAGAAGGTCGGTGACGCCATCCGCGTCACTTTCTCGTTCGACGCCGGTATTGTGAGGGACGTCAAAACAGTCCCTGGTCGGCGGTTCCTGCCAGCAGAGAGAGGTGGCCCAGCTTGGCTGGTGCCGCTTGATCTGCCGACAGCCCGCCGTCTCAGGGAATTGTTCGGAGACCAACTCCTGCTGGGTCGCGACCTAGTCACTTGGGGTCGCGATGCCGTTAGCCAGGAACAAAGCCTAGCCTCGCTTGTCCTTTCGGACGACGCGGAGCTAGTCCACATGCCTGCTATGCTACCGGGGCTGGATGGGTTTATCCGTGGCGAAGTCACGGGCTGGCCCGACCGGCCCTACCAGCGAGCAGACATCAAGTTCATGGCGGCGACTTCCGCGATCAACGGCAATCAGCCACGTCTGGGGAAAACGCTAGAGGTCATCGGTGCTGTCTACGAGGCGATGATCCATGATGGGCCACACCTCGTAGTCGCTCCACAGACCAGCCTGGAAACAGTCTGGCGCTTCGAGTTGGAGCGATGGCAGCGATTGCCCGTATTCACGTACTCGGGCGAGACGCCTCAAGCTACACGAGACGATATGCCTGACAACATTGCGGAAGCGATGGAAGTCATGAAAGGCTACTGGCTCGTGACGACGCCGCATATGGTGCGACAGAACACTGAGATGTTCACGTTGGAGCGTTGGCGTACGGTAACGGTAGATGAGTACCACCGACACGGACTCTCCAATACTAAGTCGCAGTTCTTTGCGGCGGTCAAGAGGCTGGAGACGGATCGCTTGTGGTTCTTGAGCGGGACGCCGCTGGGCGGCAAGGCGATTAAGATGTTCGCTCCGCTACAGCTGATGTATCCAAAGGTGTTTACCTCAAAGTGGCGCTGGGCCGACCA
>Ga0126369_10003919_pt1 | contig 10838 bp, 9 predicted proteins | sample PanSoiMetaPlot_1_FD_109646 | JGI IMG/M metagenome (GOLD analysis project Ga0126369, IMG submission 109646) | Tropical forest soil microbial communities from Panama - MetaG Plot_1 | ecosystem: Environmental > Terrestrial > Soil > Tropical forest > Bulk soil | place: Panama | collected 2016-02-17
GTGCCCGCGCGCGCTCGAATTCCTTCGGCCAGACCACGGGCGACCTCAATGCTGACCGCGCCTTGCATCTCCAGCAGCAGCGGCGGAATTCCCGCCAATTCCATCTTTGATTCGTTGCTATAGCAGATCACTCCCGACATAAAGTATCGTGAGCTGCCGGGCACGTTCGTCAATCGCTCGGCCACCATGCCGCCGGTGCACGATTCAGCAGTTGAAATGGTGGCGTTTTTCGTCGCCAGGTAGATGCCGACGACTTCTTCCAGGGAGTGTTCCGTCCTGGCGAAGATAAAATCACCGAGTTCTTGCTCGATCTGATCACCCAACTCTTTCAGCAGGCGCTCGGCCTCTTCGCGATTCTTCCCATGAGCGGTCAGGCGAACCTCAACCTGACCGGGTTTGGCGAGCACTGTGGTCTCGGGGTTTTTGTATTTCGTATAGATCGATGCAATCCGCGCATCCAGAATGGATTCCGGCAGCCCTGCCGTTCGAAACACGCACCGTGCAAGAGCCATGCCGCCGGCCATTTCCTGCAGCCGGGGCATGCATGATGTTTCAAATAACGGTTTCAGCTCTGATGGCGGACCAGGAAGCAGAATGACGTGATTCTTTTCCGCCGTGATCCAAAGTCCCGGCGCTGTGCCATTGTGATTTTCCAGGATCTCCGAACCGGTAAGGACGAGAGCCTGACGCGCGTTGTTAGCGGGCATTTCAACACCACGCGCCTTGAATCGACGCTGCAATTTCGCAAGAATTTCGTCGTTCAAGACGAGTTGCCGCTGGAGTACGCGCCCGACGACTTTGCGAGTGACGTCGTCTTCGGTAGGACCCAGTCCGCCGATTGCTATCAAAATCGGAGTGCGAGCCAGTGAGTGACGTATCGCGTCTTCAAGATAATGTTCATCGTCGCCCACGATTGTTTTCATCACAACCGGAATCCCGACCGCGTTGAGCTGTTCTGTGAGGTAAAGCGAGTTTGTGTCTTGGAAGCGTGGCGTCAGCAGTTCGGATCCAATTGCGATGATTTCCGCCGAGAGCATGATTAGGGCAACGGCTTTCCCATGATGCCGAGGCGGACACGATATAACGAGCTGGAATCCACCACCATCAGATTTTCTTGTAAATTGAACGCAAGACCGACCAAGCTGAGACCCGCCACTACAAGCTCCGGTTTTTTCGGATCCCGGAAACGAAAAATTCCACGCCGCCCACGATAAGAAGCGACGACATGGAGGTGCCCTTCAATATCGAATGCAATTCCTTGGGGACGGCCGAGACCCGTGAAAAACCGCTCCACTGCGCCGCTCGGCGAGATCCGATAGATCGAATCAAAGCTTGATGTTGTCGGTCCGGTCACGTAGAGGTAATCGTCGAAGCCGAATGCGAGATGGTACGCCGCGATGCTGGGCTCGAGGGTCGCGAAAACAAAAATCTCTTTGCTGGAACTGATCTTGAAAATACTTCCCGTCCGATCGCCGACGTATAGATTTCCATCATGATCGAACGCAATGCCCGTCGCGATGCCCATGCCTTCCGTAAACAACTCTGAACGCCCGGCACGATCCACTCGGTATACATTGCCTTCATACCGGCTCGAGACAAACAATTCGCCGGTCAAGCTGAACGCAAGACCGGTCGCATTGACGATATCGGTAACGAACGGCGTTACTGCGCCCTTTGGCGTGACTTTGTAGATCGAGACGGGAGTCTTCTGGCCACGGCGTCCACTGTACGTGGCATAGACGTTGCCGTCCGCATCGATTGCAGGATTCGCGACAGGGTGCAAATTCGACGCGAGCTTCTTCCCGATTTCGTATGGAAACGGCCTGCTCGTATCACCGTTCGTGGCAACGACCAATTCCGAAGTCCCCAACTCGGCAGATGACTCCGGAACCTTAGCGATGATGTAATCGCTCGAGGCGAGCGTCACTTGAGCGCTGAAATCGCCGAAACGTACTTCGGGGCGAGAAGTCCCCTCGAGGGAGTGGCCCGAGTACTCAATAACGACTTCGCCGCCTGGTAAAGCAGCTTTCGGTATGACGCTTTTGATCGTGATATCAGCCATGTACGTATCGAAAAACCAACGTTAACACTACAAGCGCGTATAAACCCGCGCCGACATCGTCGGCAACGACGCCGAATCCGCCCTTGAACCGTTCGAGACGCCGAATTGGAAAGGGTTTCACGATATCGAACAACCGAAACAGTCCGAATCCCAGAAAAATGTAGAATGCCGGAAGTCGATATCTGCCTGCGGCCATACCGAACGTGATCATCTGTCCGACAACTTCATCGATCACGATCCGCTGGGAATCATGACCCCACAGATGTTCCACTCGTGAGGAAGCCCAGATGCCGACGACGAAGAAAAAAATTATAGCATGTGGGTAATACGCTCCGAGGCTAAGCCCTTCGAATAACAGATAGATCAAAACGCCGACGATCGATCCTGCAGTTCCTGGCGCTGCCGGCGCAAACCCTGCGCCACCGGCTGTAGCCACAGCGACGGCTGCCCAATCACTCCTCGTCTTCACGATTGCCGTTCGATCGGTGGACTTCCTCGGTGGGCCGTTCCTTGGTAGGTATCCGATACTCTCCACCGGCCCATTTGCCTAAGTCGATCAGCTTGCACCGTTCACTGCAAAACGGACGATAGGGATTGCCGGCGTATTCAGTTTCTTTTGTGCATGTGGGACACTTCATGGAAATCCGTGGCATCCGCGGCTAAAGGATTCTACCCACTAGGTCATAATCCAGACTCTCGGTAATCTCTACCGTGTAGAACTCTCCCGGCGTGACCTCTTTATCGCCCGCATCGTTGATCAATACGTGTCCATCAATGTCGGGCGCCTGAGTTTCCATGCGGCCCTGCAACAGAAGATCCGATTCCTCCGACCGCCCTTCGAGCAGAATTTCTACTTTTCGGCCGACCATATTCTGCAAGCGTTCGGCCGAGATCCTGGCCTGCTCTTTCATGATCCTGTTGCGACGCCGGGTGGCAGTTAATCGCGCGACCTTGCCGTCCAGATCGAACGCGGGTGTTCCCTCCTCATCGGAGTAAAGAAAAACGCCGACGTTATCGAACTGGACGTTCTTCACAAACGAGAGAAGATCGGTGAAGTCTTCTTCGCTTTCACCTGGAAAGCCAACGATGAACGACGTACGCAGGCCAACATCCGGCATCAGGTTCCGAATGCTTTCGATCTGCCGCTCGTAGATGCCACGATGGCCGCCGCGCTTCATGCGTTCCAAAACCGAACGGCTTGCGTGCTGATACGGAATATCGAAGTATTTGCAAAGACGCTCTTCGCCGGCAACCAGCCGCACGAGGTCGTCAGATACCATATTCGGATAGCAGTAAAGGAACCGCACCCATTTCAACCCATCAATCTTTACCAACTCGCGCAACAGAGTTGTGATGCCTTGGGGGACCCCGAGATCTTTTCCATACGCCATTGTGTCCTGCGAGACGATCACCAGCTCACGCACTCCCTGCTCTGCAAGGCGACGCGATTCCGCCACAAGGTCCGCTACACTGCGGCTCCGGAAGCGGCCGCGAAAACTCGGAATCGCGCAAAACGTGCATACGTGGTCGCAGCCTTCGGAGATTTTCAAATACGCCCTATACGCGGGTGTCGTGAGGATACGCGGGATCGTTGGGACTTCCTTGGATGAATACAGCGCATCAATGGAGACGTCCGGCACAGCCGCTGCAGAATCCAGTTGGACAGCTTCGAGAATCCGTCCAAGCTCGTCCGGACCAAAGACGAAGTCGATCTCGGGAATCTCCTTCTGAATCTCTCTGCGATACCGCTCGGCAAGACATCCGGCGACGACGAGTTTCTTGCAGTTGCCCTGGGTCTTCAGTTCTGCCATTTCCAGAATGGCGTCGATCGATTCCTTTTTGGCGGTATCGATGAATCCGCATGTATTCACGACGATGACGTCGGCGTCTTCTTTTTGAGCGGTGATGGAGTAGCCTTGGCGGGTGAGGGTCCCAAGCATGACTTCGCTGTCTACCAGGTTCTTGGGACAGCCGAGACTAACGAACCCGACCTTCGGCGGTTTTTGTTCAGGCATTTGTTAAGTGGACTGGCTAATGGCGCGGCGGCCGATCGTTGACGCGCTTGAGATCGCCGTCAAGGATCTCGATGCCTCGATCGAGCAGCGAGCGTACCGCCAGGAGCCCTTCTTTCTGAGCGTTCACAAGGTGTTCGGCCGTCCGGCGCGGGAAAAGTCCGAGGAACTTATCGGTGGCCGTATTCCGCCAATCGCGTATTTGATCGCTGAATTTGGTTTCCCGTTCTCTTGCTTCTTCGACCATACTGCACTCCTTACTCGATCATTCTAGCAAGAAAGACCCCTGTAGCGGCGCTCTGTGAGCGCTGCTCGCGTCCCATTTACAACATTCTGCCGGCTTTTCGGGCCCGACGGACGCGGAACGGATACCGCTGGGGATTCGGTAATAAGAACACGAGGGCGACCAGCCAAAAGCTGATCGTGAGGCCCAGTAGGAGCAACAGGATGCTGTTGACCCGCAGGTAAATGATGCTGGCCACAATCGCCAGCCCGACTCCGGAAATCGTCATCACCACCCGCCTGAAAAGATGGGACAAGAACTTTTCCAAGCCGTCTACGTCGGCCGGATGAATCCGTATCCGTACCTGATCGCGCCCGGCGCGCGCGACCACGCTCTGCATGTCCTTCAACATCGTGTACAGCGCGGTACCTTCCTTGATGACGCGATCTTTCACCGTGGGCCAACCCTTTGCGCCGAGGGCCCGATCCACAATGCTTTTGTAGATTGGAATGGCTGTGGTGAGACTGTTGAAGTTCTGATCGTATGCGATTCCGATCCCTTCAATCAGCACGCCTGCGCGCAAGATATAAACAAAGCTCGAGGGCAAGCGCAGAGGAAACCGATAAAAGGTTCCGAGGATTTGATACGTGATTTCCTGGATCTGCCGCTGGGTCAGACTACGGTCGAAGTGAATCGATATGATCGCCTGCGCAGCCTCTCGCACCACTGATGGACTGACGTCGTACTCGAGCATATCCAGCTTGTACGCCAGATTGATCAACTCATCGACGTCCCCGCGCACTGCCGCAACGACGATGCGTACGAGGTCCTGCTGGAGTTCCGGTGTGATCTCCAGCACCATGCCGTAGTCGAGCAAGACGATTCTCGAATCCGGCCGGATCAAAATATTTCCGGGATGCGGATCGGCATGAAAAAAACCGTAGATCAGAAGCTGATCGCCGTAGAACTCGATGAGATTCTCGATCATTTTCTTCGTGTCGACATTGTGGCGCAGTATCTCGTCGACCTCTGTCACGCGGAATCCCTCGAAAAATTGCATGACCAGAACGCGAGTTGTCGTGACGTCGCGATACACGCGTGGAATGATGACAAAGTCGCTGTCACGGAATAACTCTCCGAACCGTTCGACATTGTCCGCTTCATGATGAAAATCCATTTCTTCGGCAATTACGCGCGAGAATTCGTCAATGATCGTTCTGGTCGAATAGATAATGTGGTGGTCGATGAATTGCTCCAGGACGAACACGAGGTTCTGAACGACCCGTATATCTGTCGCCACAAGTTCTTCTACGCCCGGCCGAAGAACCTTGATGATCACGTCCTGGCCGCGATATTGAGCTCGGTGAACCTGTCCTAACGATGCTGCAGCGAGCGGTTCCGGTTCAAAACTCTCGAAGATCGCCTCGAGCGGCTGTTTCAGCTCTTCTTGAATTCGCTTTCGAACTTCACTCGTAGGGAACGGCGGGACGCGGTCGTGCAAGTTTCGAAGTTCTTCAATGTACTGCGGTGGAATAATGTCGGCTCGAATTCCGAAGACTTGCGCAAGCTTGATAAAGCTTGGGCCAAGCGCCGCGATGGTCTCGGTAAGCTTTCGCGCCCGCTCGCGATGCGTGTCTTCGGACACGAATCGCGGCGGTCCCGCAAGTATCCACCGGCGCCTGTCTCGCAGGAACGCGACCAGGAAGGGCGCAAGCCGGTACCAGACGACGAAGATCCTGAAAATCATGAGTATGTGTTACTGAATCGAACGAGGGTGGGAGTAAGGCAAGAGGGGAATTTGAAATTGGACGAATCCTGCATCTCAAATCCGAAATCCGAAATAGCAAATTGTACGCGCCGGTTTCTAGGACTATCGTCAGTCCTATTTTGGATTTCGGATTTCGGATTTGAGATGCAGGATTCGTCCAATTTCAAATTCCCCTCTCCAGGAGAGCGTAATGCTCAAGTATATTGCTGCCGTCACGAAGAGGGGAATACGCCTGAACGTACCTTGAGATTACGCACTGCTTCTTCGAGCAATGCAAAATCCGAAGCCGAGACCGGCAGACTGCCGTACTTTGATTTCTCGAATACGACCAGGGCTCTTGCGAGGATAGACCTACGCTGCGGATCGGGCAATCCGAATATCCACTCACGCCAGGTTTGAGCGTTCTGGCGTTTGGGCGCCGTACGTTCAGCGATACGCGCAGCTCGATAGAATAAGTGCTCGACCGCATCCTCGGTCGCATTGCAGCGCCCGCGTCGAATGCGCCAGATCTGCAATTGAGTCGAGAGCCTGCGGCGATATTTATATGAAGCGCCGCCAATGAGGGCGGCGATCACGATGATCCAGAATACGACGGTACCCAGGACGTCCGGTATCGCATCAGACAGTCGGTCAGACAAACGTTGAGCGCGGGGTATCCACTCATCTGCTACTTCTCGAAATCCTAGCTGCAGGGATTGAACGCGATCTTGCGCGCTGCGGAACAGTTGTCGTTGGGCCCCGGAGTCATAGACGATGACGTATGAATTCCAAAACACCTCCATCGCATCGACATAGTTCCAGATCTGCCCCACAAGGCCAGGGTCGCGACGGTTCGGATCCGGAGGCGTAGGATCGAACTCGATCCAGCCGCGGCCCGGAACGTAGACTTCAACCCAACTGTGGGCGCTAGATTGACGAATGACGTAATCACTCGCGACGGGATTGTATTCGTCCATCAAGAACCCATTGACGAGCCGCGTCGGAATCCCAACGGCGCGCAGCAGGATCGCCATGGACGAAGCGAAATACTCGCAGTGTCCGCTTTTCGCATCAAAAAGGAAGGTGCTTAACGGCTGCCGTCCCGGCGCCCATGTGAGGTTCAGCGTGTACTTGTAATTCCGCTTGAGGTATCCCTCGACTAACGACGCTCTTTCGAACGTCGTCTTTCCTTTGTTCGTGATCTCCGTGGCTAGCTGCCCAATACGGGGATCCATATCCCCCGGCAACTGAAGATAGCGAGACTTGATGCCGTCTGGAAATGGATCTTCCGTTGACGATTCCGCGAAGATGCGGCGATCGGGAATTTCAGAGAGGACCTGATACTGAATCCGCTGTGCCGGCGGGAAGCGAAGATAGATGGAGTCCTCATTGTCGTACTCGACATCGTTAATGCGTCCGGATAATGCGCGCACCTGATGAGGACCGAATAGAGCGTTTGTTGCCAAAGGCTCGAGCAGGACTTCGTATCGAGCTGCATTGGCGGCCTGCACAACCGGCTGAATCGAGTATTCGCCATCGTGGGGTCGCCGTAACGGAACACGCTTCCGGTTGGTCCTCAACCAACTGCGTCCGTCGAAATGATTGAGCGCTATGCCACGCCATTTGAGAGCAGCGAACGGAGGGCCACTGATTTGACGAACATGCATAACGACCGCGGTGCTGAGTTTTACCTGTCCGATTTCGCCCAGCTCCACACTGTCACCGAATCCCGATACGAGCAGCGACTGCGCAGCTGCTTGCGTAAAGTAGCCGGTGCCTACTCGCGGAATCATCAAGAACAGAACAATGCCGGTGAAGATAATCCACAGAGTCGCCCAAAGGCTCATCCCGCTCAGAGGCATCACAACCTGCTGTGCTTGAGCTCTGTTCTTGCGTTCGGACCGGTACATGTCGAAGCTCATCAGGGTTGCCACGAGTGCGACGACGAAAAAAAACAACGTTGCAACGAACGTCATATCGATCGTCAACGATGAGGCAGCGAGAATTTGTAAGAACGAGAGAACGATCAGGTAGAAATAATCCTTGTCTGTTTTCTCCTGAAACAGCTTTACCAATTGCAGGAATAACACAAGATGGATAGACGCAAAGATGAACGAGCCCGAAACCATCCACGTGTCGAGGAGGAAGAAAAAGATATATCCAAACGAAAGAAGTAACGCACCGCCGGCCGAGAGCGGCGCAGGCAGGTCTTGTATGGTCATGTAACAGCTCACGGCAACAGCTATGATGAAGACGACGATTGCGGCAGGATCAAGGCGACCCGTGAGAGCCAACGCAAAAAAAGCGCTGACGACCAATGCATGGCAAGAGATTTGAAAGTATCGCTGCATGCTACCCGTTACGTTCTCAATGACAACATGACGGCCTCTTCATCGACACGAGGCAATTCTGCGGCAATGGACATTTCGACTAGCGCCAGATATTCCAAGGTCGATTCGATGGTGCTGCCGTGCCACTCGTCACTCATGAAGGTTACTTCGAGGCCGTTGGTCGTCAGATGAAATGCGAGCGATGCGGCTAACGAAACAAGCTGCTCGAAGACATCGGCGTCGTGCGCACGGCCGAATCGATCAAATGCAAGAGTGATCGTCCGCGCTTCTTCCGCGGCATACTCGCGCGTCTTCAGTATCGAAGTCTTCGCGGACGCTTTCCAGTGCACGTGGCGCGCGCTATCGGATGGGACGTAGTCTCGAATCATGTAGAGATCGTGACCCAAGCCCCGCTCAAATCGCTCGTTTGATCCTTGAAGGTCCATACCTGCGATGTCCATCTCTTCTTGTGGAACGATTTCCGGATAACAAATGCATTCATCTTCGACCGGATAATTCCGATTTTTCAGGAAGAAGCCGAATGGATACCGGGAAGAGGCCTTCACTTGATGGAGCCTGAAGCGTCCTCGCCTGGGCAGCATCGCGTGTTCCGTCTGTGAAACGTCTTCTAACCCGCGAATCATCGGAACATAGAAGCTGGAGAATCGAAACGGACTGTCCCTTGGCGGTTCGAACGAAATCGCGAACGTCGGAAATACTGTCTTTTCGTTCCGGACCTGAACCGTGATCGGAAAAGGTTCGCCCGCGTAACAGCGACTTGGAATCCGGATAGCCGTCCTGAGGGATCTGAAATTCAGGGCCGATAAGAAGCCGGACAGGATCAGAACCGCCAGCAAAGCCGAGAGGATGATGTACAGGAGGTTGTTCGCGGTATTGATCGCAGCGAACACAACGATGGCCACTGCGCCAAAGTAAATCCATCCTTCACGAGTGATGTGATAGTGCGACAGGAACGGAAGCCAATGCCAATCCACATGCGATGCCAGACGCGGCACAAATTTGATGGCGACTGCTATTGCAATCATGAGCGCAGCGACAGCGGAAACGCCCGCGCTCCATGCGTTGCCGTTGCGAGCAGCATTGGACGAGTAAAGCGCCGCCATCATCGCGATTGCGAGCAGGCCGATCGACGCCATGAAGTGTTTCCACATATCCTTAGCGGCTGTGCCCGTTAATCACGCAGGGATTGGAATTTGGGAGACGATTTCGGACAGAACGGTCTTAGGGTCGATTCCCGCGTGCGCGCGGCTACGTGAGCGGCCCATCACCAGACGATGTTCGAATACAGAATGGACAAGCTTTTTTACATCGTCGGGAATGACGAAGCCGCGGCCCTCGATCATCGCGAGCGCCTGGGTTGCGCGGAACAACGCGGCCGTGCCTCGAGGACTGATGCCGAGCTCGATTTCCGGATGTTCGCGCGTGCGATTCACGATCTGAATCATGTAATCGAGGATCGCCTCGTCGATGTGAATTTTGCGGTTCTCGGTCTGAAGAAAGAGCACTTCGGAAGGCGACAAAACGGCGTCGGTAGTGCGTTGGCGATTACCGTTCGAAAACCTCTTGAGGATTTCTTTCTCTGCGGCTGGATCAGGGTAGCCGACTTCGATTCGCATCAAGAAGCGGTCGAGCTGCGATTCAGGAAGGGGATAGGTCCCATGATGTTCGATTGGATTCTGTGTGGCCAGAACCATAAACGGCCGTGGCAATGGATACGTCAGGTTCTCGATTGTTACCTGGCTTTCATTCATTGCTTCGAGCAGAGCGCTCTGCGTTTTGGGCGTCGTACGATTGATTTCGTCGGCTAGAACGATGTTCGCGAAGATGGGACCCGGCTTGAATTCGAACTCGTTGAGCTTCGGACTGTAGACTGAAACACCAAGGACGTCGGAAGGAAGAAGGTCGCTTGTGAATTGAATGCGATGGAACTCGCAATTGAGCGACCGCGCCAATGCGTGGCCCAGTGTCGTTTTTCCCACGCCCGGCACATCCTCGATCAGTAGATGACCTTCCGCAAGCAGCGCCACAATTGCAAGATCGATCGTATTTTGCTTTCCTTTGATGGTTTCGCCGATCGCCTCCCGAAGCGCAAAGATCTTGTCGCGTACAGATGATTCCAGTGCCTTCATAGGTGCGGGGATTCTAGCATGGGTGACACAAGCTAAAAGGACACCTCAGATTAGCGAACGGTTTTATTGCGTCACCCGGATATAACGTCACGGACGATGCGGGCTGGAACAAGTTGGGGATTCTGCGACTCGCCATAAAAACTGATTTCTAAACATGTGGAACGCATTGTTGAGCCGGCAAAACGCCCTTTTCTGTGAAAGCAGGAAGCGATATTCTTTTCTGCAGTTCGGGATCGTAGCTCAGTTGGAAGAGCGCCTGCTTCACACGAACCCGAGCAGTGTCCGATGGGGTGCTACCGAGTTTCCCTGAGAGA
>Ga0126369_10003921_pt1 | contig 10832 bp, 9 predicted proteins | sample PanSoiMetaPlot_1_FD_109646 | JGI IMG/M metagenome (GOLD analysis project Ga0126369, IMG submission 109646) | Tropical forest soil microbial communities from Panama - MetaG Plot_1 | ecosystem: Environmental > Terrestrial > Soil > Tropical forest > Bulk soil | place: Panama | collected 2016-02-17
CACTTTTTCCGTCAATCTTCCAGCGACAACCTATCCCAAGGAACCCGACGCGATTCGCTTCGACAAAGAGTTCACCGAGCGGCTTGGTACCCTTCCCGGAGTTGCTGGAGTGGCCTCCAACAGCGTTGTTCCGCTCACTGGCAGCGGAGCCTCGATCCGCTTTGTCATCGAGGGCCAGCCTGTCGAAAAAGGCCACGAAAACGAATGCAACATCCGGGAGGTCTCGAACAACTATTTTTCGGTGATGAAAATCCCGCTTCGAGCCGGCCGCTTGTTTGATGATTCCGCGGACTCGCCAACGGCCCCCCAGCATGTCATCGTCAACGAAGCCTGGGCGAAGCAGTATCTTCACACCCAGGATCCTATTGGCAAACGCATCAAATTCACCTATTCGCCCAAGCAAAACTACCGCGAAATCGTCGGCGTCGTCGGCAACACCGCCGACGCGGGGCTCGACAGTCCGGAAGAATCGAGCCTGTTCCTTCCTTTTCCCCAGGACGCGAATTCCTTCATCAATTATGTTGTTCGGACCGCTGGTAAACCCGAAACCGCGGTGGATGAAGTGCGTGCCGCCTTGCATGCTACGGATCCGCAATTGGTTCTGATTCTGCCCTTCACCATGGATCAGATCATTGCCCAGTCTCCGTCTGTTTTTCTTCGCCGCTACCCTTCCTACCTGATTGGGAGCTTCGCCGCCCTGGCACTGATTCTCGCGATGATTGGATTGTACGGGCTTGTTTCTTATTCCGTTTCGCAGCGCACGCGCGAGCTGGGCATTCGTATCGCGCTAGGAGCTCAGCAAAAGGACGTCATGCGTCTAGTAGTGGGCGAGGGCGTGCGCCTGACCGTCCTTGGTGTGGTCTTTGGCCTATTCGCAGCGCTCGGCATCACGCAGTTAATGCGCAGCCTGCTCTTTGGCGTAAGCGCTCTGGACCCCGTCACATTCGTTTCCGTCGCGGTCGTGCTTGCACTCGTGGCTATCGCGGCCTGCTGTATTCCAGCCAGGCGCGCCATGCACACGGATCCCGCGGCAGCGTTGCGGTACGAATAACTCCCGATTCCTTCGCACCGCAACGCATTTTGGTCAGGCCAGGTCGAACAGCAAGACCTCGGCGTTGTCCACACCTGTCAGTTCCACGGTCTTTTCGTTGGAAATGGCCGCGCCGTCGCCTTGGTGCAACTTCGTTCCGTTCAGCGTCACGCTGCCACGCGCCACCTGCACGTAGGCATGGCGGTCTGGTTTTAATTCATGTTTCACGGTCTCGCCGGCGCCCAAGACCGTTGCGTACAAATCATTATCCTGGCGGACTCTTAGCGAGCCGTCGCGCCCGTCCGGAGAAACCAGCAGCCGCAGCTTTCCGCGCTTCTCCCCATCGCTAAAGTTCTTCTGGCCATAGGTTGGCGTGAGCCCCTGCTTTTCCGGGAACATCCAGATTTGATACAGGTGCACGGGTTCGGTTTCTGAGGCGTTGAATTCACTGTGGTTCACACCTGTGCCCGCGCCCATATACTGAATGTCGCCCGGCCTGATCACCGAGCCGTTGCCCATGCTGTCGCGGTGCTCCAGGGCGCCTTCCAGCACATAGGTGACCATTTCCATGTCCCGGTGCGGGTGCATCGGAAATCCGCCACCGCCGGCGACGCGGTCGTCGTTCATCACGCGCAGCGTGCGAAAGTGCACGTGTTTTGGGTCGTAGTAATCGGCAAAAGAAAAGGTGAAGTGCGTGTCCAGCCAGCCGTGGTTGGCGTGGCCGCGCTCGTCGGTCTTGCGAACCTGGATCATGATTAGCCTCCTGGGGTGTTTCTTCCAGCAGCCGTATAATACTCGTTATAACGACTATTGTCAAGAGGTGTATATAGGGTTCTCCGCTGACTCCTCTTCCTGCCTCTCAAGCCCTTGAATCCACGAACTTTGCGCAACGGAGGATTCCGTCGGGGGGTGTTTTCCCTCCGGGTTTCCGCCCTGGCCGCTTTGGTGTACAGTGTTAGAGAAGGGATTAAGGCAACCGCTCCGCTGCTTCTGAGGACTTTCGAATGAGTTCGCCACTTGCCGCAACCGCAGCGAAAAAGCCGGATGGCTCGACCACGGCTCGCGAAACCCTCACCATCACCGATAATCGCACCGGAAAATCCTACGAAATTCCGATTACCCACGGCACCATCCGCGCCGCCGATTTGCGCCAGATCAAAGTCGACCCCAAAGAATTCGGGATGATGAGCTATGACCCGGCGTTCAACAACACGGCTTCCTGCATCAGCAGAGTGACCTTCATTGACGGCGATGCCGGGATCCTGCGTTATCGCGGATATCCCATCGAGGACCTCGCGGAGAAGAGCACTTACCTCGAAACTGCTTACTTGCTATTGCACGGTGACCTGCCGACGGCCTCCCAGTTGAAAGACTGGACTTATCACATTACCCACCACACGTTTATTCACGAGAGCATCAAGAAGTTTCTCGACGGCTTTCACTACGACGCTCATCCCATGGGCATGACCATTTCCACGATCGCCGCGCTCTCCACTTTCTACAACGACGCCAAAGACATCTTCAGCTCCGAGTCGCGAAAGAAACAAACCTACCGCCTGATCGGCAAAATGCCAACCATCGCTGCTTTTGCCTACCGGCATACGCTGGGGATGCCCTATGTTTATCCCGATAACGATCTCAGCTATCCGGGAAATTTCCTGAATATGTTATTTCGCACTTCCGAAGCGAAATACCGGCCGAACCCGACACTCGAACGCGCCTTGGACATTCTCTTCATCCTTCATGCGGACCACGAACAGAATTGCTCGGCAAACACAATTCGCGGCGTGGGCAGTTCGCATGTCGATCCGTACTCTGCGACGGCTGCCGCCATCGCCGCGCTCTATGGCCCGCTCCATGGTGGCGCGAATGAAGAAGTTCTGCGCATGCTGATGGAAATCGGCACGGTTCAAAATGTTCCCGCGTTCATCAAGCGGGTCAAAGCCGGCGAAGTAAAGCTCATGGGATTCGGGCACCGCGTATACAAGAATTACGATCCGCGCGCGCGCATTATCAAACACATTGCGTATCAAGTATTCGACCTGATGGGGAAGAATCCGCTTCTCGAAATCGCGCTGGAGTGCGAGCGCATCGCTCTCGAGGATGAGTATTTCGTCAAACGCAAGCTTTATCCCAACGTGGACTTCTACACCGGTCTGATTTATCAATCCATGGGTTTTCCCATGACCATGTTTCCTGTGCTGTTCGCGATTCCTCGCACTTCGGGGTGGATCGCGCAATGGGAAGAGATGCTCCTCGATCCGGAACAGAAAATCGCCCGCCCACGGCAGATTTATCTCGGCCACGACACCCGGCATTATATTCCGATGGAAGAACGCGGCTAAGCGGCCGAAGTACCCAGTTGGAAAACCGCCGTCCCCGAAGCCCTCTGGAAACTCTTCTTTAGCGGTATAGTGGTTCGAGCGAGGGTTGACATGTCTCAGGTCTCCGCACCACATACGCATACCGGAGCGCGCCGCCGCAGTCAGCGTGTGCTCATGCAGGTCGGCATCCGCGTTCGCGGCAAGGACGCCCAGGGCATGGATTTCGAGGAGGGGACGGAAACTCTTGCCATCAACGCGCATGGGGCGCTGATATTGCTCACCGCGCGCGTCATAAGCGGCGGCGTAGTGCACATGAAGCACAACAAGACCGGAGAAGAACAGGAGTGCCACGTCGCGTTTCTCGGTCCGGTGCGTAGCGGCAGAGCGGAAATCGGTGTGGAATTCACCACGCCGAGCCCGAACTTCTGGCGCGTCGCCTTTCCTCCCGAAGACTGGTCGCCCAAGAACCCGGAGGCGCGCAACGCAGGCAGCAAACTCCGCGCGCAAAAGTAAGCCACACCACTAGCGCAGTCGAGTCGCGCATAACCGTTACTGAGAAAAAGAAACGCTAAACGGGATTGCTCCGATAGGAAGCCATCTCATCCCAGAAACCTATCTTGACGTTTCTTTCTTGGCCATCATGGCGGACAACAGCCATTTCCGCAAAACCATCAGATAATACGGCCTCGTGTCTGTGAACATCAGCCCCATGCCCAGTTTTTCCTGGATGTAGATGACGGTTGCCTGGCCCTCGTAAAACTCCGTCGCAGTGAACACTTTGACCGTCAGCGAAGTCCCTTCCGGATACGCGCTCTCCGTGCTCACATAACAGCCGTTCAAACTGAGGCCTGTCACCCGCGCGGTTCTCTTGTCGGGCGATGAGCCTTCGCGCATTTCGATGGAGGCTTCGAACGGGTAACGGGGTGTGCGTCGCCGGTCCTGTTCCATGTTGCTCCGGGCTAAGCAGTCGGCTCGATTCTATCCCCGCCCGCCAAATGGGACAGCGATTTTCTTTGGATACGTATATTTGTACTAAACAGTCGTGCGGGTGGACGGGCGTTGGCACCGGCGTACTTTTCTAAGGTTGAGGGGAGCGGCCCACAGCTTCACTGTAACGAGCCAGGGTTGCTGGAACGGGCGTGCGATCAATCGCCGGAGGCGCATTGAGCAAGCGCGCGAAGCGGAACTCTGCTTTCCGATCTTGCGTCCTTGCGGTAACAGCCGTAGCGCGCCTGGTTCTCTCCGGTCACAAATTGCCCATGCCAGCGTCTCGAAGATTTCAGGTCGCGACTAAGTTCTTCGCGAAGCCTGCGCCGCGCGCGGAACAAACGCAGGCGCACCGTCAGCGAGGATACTCCTACCCGCTCCGCCACTTCTTGTGTCGAGTATCCCAAAATGTCGCGCAACAGACACACGCGCCGCAACTCCGGAGTGAGCCGTTTGATCGCATTCGCCATGCGCCTCCGCATTTCCAGCCGCGCGAAGCTTTCCTCGGGATTCTCATTACTGGCGGCAATGCCGCTGCCCACAGTCTCTTCCCCAAAGCCGGTGGGCTCTTCCAGAGAGAGAATCCTTCCGTCGCGACGCTTGCGGATGATATCGATGGAGGCGTTCGTGCCGATCCGGGAGACCCAGGCATGCAGATCGTCTCTCTCTTCGTCTCGCCTCCCCTCGCCAGCAAACTGCTCCAGACCGCGGATGACTTTCAGGAAGGCGTCTTGACGCGCGTCTTCGGCATCGGCCGGATTTCTTGTGAACCGCAGAGCGCCCCGGTACAGACCGGCGGCGTAGGGCAGGATCAGCTTGGCCAAGGATTCGCGATGGCCTTTTTGCGCCTGAAGCAGCAACGCAGGCCGGGCGAGGCCTTCAATGTTTAGCGAAGTCGCGGCCATAACGCGAAAAAGAATGGCAGGCCTATCGCCAAGCAACATTTGATGCAAAGCTATTGATTCAAAATAACTTAGCTCAGCAAATGAAACTGAGACGCAAACGCGGAGTGCCCGTTTATGGGACGCGAGGTGGCGATTCCGGTCATTCCGGACACTTGGCTTCAGGGCTCTTTAGAGACCGCCGATTGAGACTGCCCCGGCGGTTCAAGAAAGGAATTATGCAGATTCAAAATGCGCCAGCGATCTTTGTCTCGGCGACACATGGACATGCCGTGACCCGCGATATGTTCCTGCGGGGAATCGATGGTGTAATCGTAGGAATACCACAGGGCATCGCCGAACGTTTTCATATCTCGCACGCACATTTTGTAGTGCAAGTTGGGCGCGAATTTCAGGTAACGCTGCTGCAAATAATCCATGACTTCGCGGCGTCCGCGAAACTCTCCTTGCGGCGTGTAGAAAACGATCCCCGGATCGAAACACTCCGCCAGCTCCACACTATTACCGGTGTCGAACGCGACGTTGCACCGGTGCATATTCAATTCCATTTCTTCGTAGATCGCCTTAGCGTCCGGTGTTTCCGAGCTGAGGGACGCAACTTGGCGCTTTAGGTCAATGGTCACGCCCATTCTGTCGAGCAGGTCCACGCCTAGGATGCCGTCAATCTGCCGGCCGCAGGCCTTCCCAATGGGGCTCAAGTCGATGGCAGGGAGTTTCAAATTGCGGAGGCGGTGAGTTCCCAGGGTTAACTCGGGAAGGGACACTTCGCGGGCGCTCGTTGCTGCGGTCCCGCTCCAGGACGTGACTTGAATTTGCCCCGAGCGGCCCGACGAGAACGACTTGAGGTTCAGCACCGTGGTCGCGCCGGTGTCAAGGAGAAACCGCATGTCCGCGCTATCAATGCGAAGCTTCACGACCGGAAGCAAATCGCAGCGTTCGATGGGAATGTCTTCGGAGGTCGAAGAATCTTGCGCGGCAGCCGCACGGGGAAAGCGAGCCAGCAGTAATAGCAACAGAGTTGCAGTCACACCCGGCCGAACCATGCTTGTTCAGATGCCGGCGGGCGAGAACGGTTATGCCAGAGAGTAATGCTCCCTACCACACCCAGAGGCGTGCGCCATATCGAGCCCTACTCGGCAGGCTGAAGCTTATTGCCCTGCATTTCCCATTCGATGCGCACCAGAGAATCGAAATGCATCCCTTCGGTTTTGAGCCATCCTTCCAGCGCCTCGCGGGACTCCGCGCGAAACTCGACAAACATCTTCCCTTCGAGCATATTGACCAGCACCCGTTCGGCGCGCGCGGTGCCGCCTGCTTTCATGCGCTGCGCGAGGGCTTCAGCTCCCTGCCTCGTGAGGCAGGCGAGCGTGTGCTGCGTAAAATAGCGTGGCATGGGAGCTCCCGAGAGAATCGTCAAGTATTCCACAACATCAAGGGTCGGTGTTCACGCGAATGCGCGGAACATTCCGGCCCGCCGCCCGTCTTTACCATCATGAACCTGCCGAACAACCTGCGGTATTCCCTTCGCCAAGTCTCCAAGAATCCAGGTTTCTTCGCCGTGGCTGTCGCGGCGCTCGCGCTAGGCATCGGCGCCAACACCGCCATTTTCAGCGCGGTCGAGGCCGTCTTGCTCCGGCCATTGCCGTACTTCCAGCCGGATCGACTGGTCATGGTATGGGAAGACTCATCTTTTATCGGCTTTCCGGACAATACCCCGGCCCCGGCGAATTTCGTGGACTGGAAGGCACAGAACACAGTTTTTAGCGAGATGGCCGCGAGGCAAGGCAGCAGCATGAGCCTGACGGGAGGCGGGGCGCCGGAACAGCTCTTCGGGCAGCGGGTAACTCCAAACTTCTTTGATGTGCTCGGCGTGCAACCGGTAGTCGGCCGCGTTTTCACGCCTGAAGAGGACAAGGCGAAAGAACAGCTCGTCCTCTTGAGCTATGGCCTGTGGCAGCGCCGCTTCGGCGGAGAGCGATCCATTGTCGGGCGCAACATTTTACTGAACAACACCCAGACCACAGTCCTCGGTGTCATGCCCAAAGGGTTTTTCTTTCGTGAAAAGAACGTGGACTACTGGATGCCGCTTTATTTCACACCGGAGCGCTGGGCACAGAGGGGCAATCATTTTCTGAATGTGGTCGCACGGCTGAAGTCGGGGGTTACACAAAAGCAAGCGCAAGCGGATATGAACACGATTGCAGCGCGGCTGCAGCAGCAGTACCCGGAGACCAATGCGAAGGTCGGCGCAAACGTAGTGCCTCTGCAGGAGGACTTTGCGGGTGATACCAAGGACGGCCTGCTCGTGCTGCAAGTAGCGTCCGTGTTCGTCCTGCTCATCGCCTGCTCCAACCTGGCCAATCTGTTGCTGGCGCGGTCGGCAGGCCGAAAGCGCGAGATGGCCGTGCGTATCGCTTTGGGAGCAACGCGAGGACAAATTGCGGCTCAAATGCTTGCGGAAAGCCTGCTTTTGTCCGCATTGGGAGGCGCGTTGGGGCTGGCGGTAGGCCAGGCTTGCTGGAGCGCATTTGGCGGCTTGGTGCCGCCGCAAATTGGCCAGTCAGGATTTCAAATTGATGGGCGCGTTTTGTTGTTTACGGCGGTTGTATCCCTTGCCGCTGGAGTTTTGTTTGCGCTTGCCCCGGCGTTCCAGGCTTCCGATGTCTCTTTGCAAGAGGCGCTGAAGGATGGCGGCCATTCCAGTGAATCGCGGAGCGGCATGAAGTTGCGTGATGGACTGGTCGTGACGCAATTTGGGTTGGCGTTTGCCCTTCTCGTCTGCGCTGGACTAATGATCCAGACGATTTGGAACCTGCGGAAACAGGATTTGGGATTCCGCGCCGACCATCTTTTGACCATGGCCGTGCCGCTGCCTGATCCCAAATACGACACCAAGGAAAAGCGGCGGAATTTTTACAATAATGTCGCAGAGGCTGTGCGTGCTCTGCCGAGCGTCAAAGGCGCGGATTTCATTTCTGATGCGCCTTTTACCACCAATGGTGACACCTACGGATACATTGTCGAAGGAGAACCTCCACTCCAGCCCGGCGAAGTTAATGACGCGCTCTACCGCGAAGTCACACCGCACTATTTCGAAACGATCGGCGCAAAACTGCTCGAAGGACGGTTTTTGCAGGGCAGTGACCGCGAGGGAGGACAACTTGTTGTGGTGGTGAATGAGTTCTTCGCCAAGCGCCATTGGCCGCGGCAAAGCGCGATTGGCAAACGCATCCACTTCGACGACAAGAATGCGCCGTGGCGCACGGTCGCGGGTGTGGTGCAAGACATGCGCGACCGCGGCCTGCTGTTTAATATGAAGCCCGCTGTTTATGTGCCCGTGAATCAAGTTAAGCCGGATACCTATTCGTGCCTGGTGGTGCGGACCGCCATGGAACCTAAAGCTGCGGTCAAGGCCGTGGAAAACGCGGTGTGGGCGGTAGACCCGCAGCAGCCGGTAACGCTCGTTCGAACGATGGACGATTTGATCAAAGCTGACGTAGCCGACCGCACGCGCCCGATGATCCTGCTTGGCGTGTTCGCAGCCCTGGCGCTCGTGCTCGCCTGCCTCGGCGTTTATGGCGTGCTGGCCTATGCCGTGGCGCAGCGCGCTCGCGAAATCGGCGTGCGCATGGCGCTTGGAGCAAAGCCCCGGGACGTTACCCGCATGGTTCTCGGACGTGGCATGGCGCTCAGTGCCATGGGCCTTTTCGCGGGAGGAGCGCTGGCCGCCGCCCTCGGCGGACTCCTGCGGTCGCTCTTGTTTGCCGTCACGCCCATGGCTCCGGGTATCTATGGGGCGACCGCCGCTGCGCTCGTTTTCGTAGCGATGGCGGCTTGCGTGATTCCCGCCTACCGGGCCTCGCGCGTGGATCCCGTCGTCGCCCTCCGCAACGAGTAAAACGCGCTGGAAAATTGTATTCGCTACGCACCTGTCCGAATTGGCAGGTTGCGCGGAGGCACATTTTTCTCGTCCGAAGACCAAGCCACCCCCACCGAGCCTACACTGATGGATAAGAGCCTAGGCATGACTGCGACCAGCCCGCGGCCTAGTCTTTTCTGCGTGCTCTCAGCGAAGAGCATTGGCGAGGTTCCAAAAATGAAACGCATCGTTTTGTTTCTAACGATTGCTTTGTTTGCTCTCCTAACGGTTCGCGGCGCGGCTGCTGGTCCGCATAAGAATGGCACAACGACCCTGACGGGCCTAGTGCTTGGACCCGATGACCGGCCCGTACCCTATGCGGCCGTCACCTACCAATCCTCAGCTGGAAATGCTCCGCACGCCGTACACGCGGACGCGCATGGTCATTTCACCATCGCCAAGCTCAGGGCCGACAATTACGATGTGCGCGCTTCCGGGGAGGGCGTTTTCTCTGAGTGGGAGAAAAACATCTACGTTCGCAAAGGACAAACGAAAAACATAACGCTGCGGCTGATTTACGCGAAGGAAGTCCCCAAAGCCTACGTCAAAGGCAAGCGCAATCCGCAATAGAAGTTGCTCGTGACTCGTGACTAGTGGCAGACCTTTTGCGCCGTGGTCTTAGGAGTCACGGCTTTTTACTGGTAGATCAGCTGCGCGAGTTCGTGCAAGTCCGCAACCGAGACATCCGAAACGGCGCAGTACTCCATCCCCTGATGACGCCAGTGCAGCCACTGATAGCCTTGCCGCAGTCCGGGCGGATGAATCGGCGTGTCCGGCTCTTTCGTGGGTAGAACGAAAACATTGATGAAGTGTTTGCGTCGCGCATAAACCAGCACCGCAACATTACGCCCGCCCAAAACATCCAGGCGTCCTCCAATCAACGAAAATCCGTCATCGGCATAGTCTTTTACCGGCGGTGCGAAGTCAATTTTGCCATTGAACCAGGGCTTTACGGTGTGCTGGTCTGTGGAGGCTACGTCGGTAAGGTGCCCTGGCTGCAGCGAGCGAATATGTGCGTCAATCAACTCAGCGGCGGTAAACGGTGGGGGCGCAACGCCGTTGGCCGTCCCGGATCCGGCTCGCGGCCAGGCGTACCAGGAGATCGTAGCGACAATAAGAATCGAGGCCGCAACCGCCACCCACCGCCAGGCGGGAATTCTTTGCACCACAGGGCCGGGGGTAACGGCGTCCAGATCCGCGCGGATTTTCTTGCGCAGCGACGCCGGCGCTCGTTCACAAAGACTGCTGCGCTGAACAGCAGAGCGCAGCGATTCTTCCACCTCCAAGGCCTTGGCACACTCACGGCAGTCCTCAAGATGGCGTTCGAATTCCGCGGAACGCGACGCATCGAGCTCACCGTCCAGATAGCCATGCAGCGCCGTGCGCGTGAAGTCACAGCTCACGGGAAGCCTCCTGCACCGGAGGTTGCGTAAGGGCCCGCTGGAGCCGCTGACGCGCGCGGGCCAGCGCAGACATCACTGTGCCGATGGGAATCGCTGTAATTGCAGCAATCTCCTTATAAGAGCATCCTTCCAGTTCACGCAACACCAGCACTTCGCGGAACCGCGGCGGCAGGGTTTCCAACGCACGGCCCAAACGTTCCCGGTTATCTCCCGCGATGGCCAGAGACTCCGGCGAAACGCTCGGCTGAGGATGCAATTCCTCGTCGA
>Ga0126369_10003922_pt1 | contig 10830 bp, 10 predicted proteins | sample PanSoiMetaPlot_1_FD_109646 | JGI IMG/M metagenome (GOLD analysis project Ga0126369, IMG submission 109646) | Tropical forest soil microbial communities from Panama - MetaG Plot_1 | ecosystem: Environmental > Terrestrial > Soil > Tropical forest > Bulk soil | place: Panama | collected 2016-02-17
GCGCTTGATCTCGCGAAGCAGATCGAGGCCGCTCATCTCCGGCATGCGAATGTCGGTGATCGCGGCATCGTAGAGCTCGGTGCGGATCGCCTCGAGCGCCTCGGTGCCGGTACCGACGCAGCCGACGTGGTAGCCCCACTGAGTAAGGGCTTCCTTCAGCAGCTTGAGAATCGAGGGTTCGTCGTCGACGACGAGGATCTTGGCGACTTCCATGTCTTAACCGACTCTAGCATGACCAAGATGTCAAACTGACAAGGTATATAAAGCTTTCCGGCAATCGGCGGCTTGCGCTGAAGGAGCCGCCATGTTAGCGTAGACGTTGACTTTTTACCGAGGAGACCCACATGGCCAACCCCGAGACCGTCCACCTGACCGAACAGAATTTCGATGCAGCGATCGGCAGTGAATCCGGCGTGATGATGGTGGACTTCTGGGCCGAGTGGTGTGGGCCGTGCCGCGCCATCGCGCCGGTTCTCGAGGAGCTCGCGCGGGAATCCGCGGGCAAGGTAACGCTCGCCAAGGTGAACGTGGACGAGAGCCCTGGGCTCGCGGCACGATACGGGATTCGCTCGATCCCAACGATCCTCTTCGTGAAGCAGGGCAAGGTCTCCGATCAGGTGATCGGGGCAGTCCCCAAGGCCAAGCTCCAGGCAAAGCTGGACGCCCTCGCCTAGCGCCGCCCGCAGCGGGGTCCGCATCAGTACCGCCGGCACAGGCATCCCGTCGCTTTCTCCGAGCCGCGAGGAATTCCGGGCTCTCGCAGCACAAGGCAACCTTGTCCCCGTGTTCGTGGAGCTTCCGGCAGATCTCGACACGCCGCTCTCGGCATACCTGCGCCTGAGACCCGGCCCGTACTCCTTCCTGCTCGAGTCCGTCGAAGGCGGCGCGGTATGGGCGCGCTATTCGTTCCTCGGCGCGGATCCGCTCATGGTCCTCACCGCGAAGAACGGCCGCCTCACCTTGAGCCGCGACGGCCGTACCGAGCGGCTCCCCGAGGGCAATCCCCTCGTCGCCGTCCGCGACCTGCTCAAGCAGTTCCAGCCGGTTCCCGTTCCGGGTCTGCCGCGTTTCCAAGGCGGCGCGGTCGGCTTCCTGTCGTACGACATGGTTCACCACATGGAGCGTCTGCCGCGCACGACCGAGGACGATCTCGGCCTGCCCGACGCGGTGTTTCTCTTCACCGATACCCTGCTCGTCTTCGACAACCTGCGCCACCGGCTCCTCGTCATCGCCAACGCCGTCATCGAGCGGCACGACCCGGCAGCGCTCGACCGGGCCTACGATCGGGCGGCCGTCCGGATCGGGATGACCTTGGCCAAGCTATCGCGCCCGGCGCGGGCTCCCGCGACGCTCTCGCTACCAGCATCGATGCCGCTCCTCGCCGAGGGCGAGGCCGGGTTCACGTCGACCATGAACGAGGCGCAGTTCGTCGACGCCGTGCACAAGGCGAAGGAGCACATCTCCGCCGGAGACGCGTACCAGATCGTCATCTCGCGCCGGCTCGATTGCCGCCTGACGGCCGATCCGTTCACGGTCTACCGCGCGCTCCGGACGATCAACCCGTCGCCGTATCTGTTTTTCCTACGGCTCGGGCCCATGTCCATCGTGGGCTCGTCACCCGAGGTGCTGGTCCGGGTCGAGGGAGACCGGGTCGACCTTCGACCGATCGCCGGGACCCACCCGCGCGGGGCCACCGAGGCCGAGGACCGCGAGATCGAGGAACGGCTGAAGAACGACCCGAAGGAACGCGCGGAGCACGTCATGCTGGTCGACCTCGGACGAAACGACGTCGGCCGGGTCTCCGAGCTCGGCTCCGTGAAGGTTACGGAGTTCATGGAGATCGAGCGCTATTCTCACGTGATGCACCTGGTCAGTCACGTGACCGGCAAGCTCAGGCCGGGATGCGACGCGCTCGACGTGCTGCAGGCGTCGTTTCCGGCCGGCACGCTGAGCGGCGCGCCGAAGATTCGCGCGATGGAGATCATCGACGAGCTCGAGCCCACGCAGCGGGGGCCGTACGGGGGCGCGGTGGGGTACGTGTCTTACTCCGGGAACCTGGACTCCTGCATCACGATCCGCACCATCGTCTGTCACGGCCGCCGCGCCTCGGTGCAGGTCGGGGCGGGCATCGTCGCCGATTCAGATCCGAAGACCGAATGGCTCGAGACCTGCTCCAAGGCTCGCGGCATGATCCTGGCGCTGCGCCTGGCGGCGGGGACTGAACGATGATCCTCGTCATCGACAACTACGACTCCTTCACGTACAACCTCGTCCAGTACCTCGGCGAGCTGGGCGCCACGCTCGAAGTCATGCGCAACGACACGATCAGCTGCGATGCCATCGTCGCCAAGCGCCCGGAGCGCATCGTGATCTCGCCGGGCCCGGGCAATCCGGATCAGGCGGGCGTGTCGCTCGAGGTCATCCGGCGCCTCGGCTCGACCACACCCATTCTCGGCGTCTGCCTCGGCCACCAGTCGATCGGCCAAGCGTACGGCGCGACGGTCGCGCGCGCGAAGACGCAGATGCACGGCAAGACGTCTGCGATCCGCCACGACGGCCGCGGCGTGTTCACCGGGCTCGGCAACCCCTTCGTCGCCACGCGTTATCACTCGCTCGCGGTGATGCGCGAAACCGTGCCCGACGCCCTCGAGGTGACCGCCTGGGCCGAGGACGGGGAAATCATGGGGCTGCGTCATCGTCGTGATCCCGTCGAGGGCGTCCAATTCCACCCAGAGTCGATCCTCACGATCGAGGGAAAGCAGCTGCTCAGAAATTTCCTCTCGGGATGAGCGATCCCGCGGCAGTGACCGAGCGACGCCTGATCGAGATCATCCGGCGGGCGGCCCGGCGGACGCCGGCGGTCCGGCTCGGAATCGGCGACGATTGCGCGGTGCTGGAGCCGGCCGCGGGGAGCTTGCTTCTGGCGACGACCGATCTGCTCATCGAGGACGTGCACTTCCGACGCCGCTGGGCCACGCCGGCTGATATCGGCTGGAAATCACTGGCAGTGAACGTCTCGGACATCGCCTCGATGGGCGGCCGGCCGCGGTGGGCCCTGATCGCGCTGGCGTGCCCGGAGGCGGTGACTCTGGAGGATGCCGAGGCGTTCTATTCCGGCGTGCAGGCCCTCGCGACCCAGCACGACGTGGTGATCGTCGGCGGTGACACCTCGGCCTCCCCGCGCGGCTGGGTGATCAACGTGACCCTGCTCGGCGAGGCCGTGCGAGCGCCTCTCCTCAGGTCGACCGCGCGACCCGGGGACGTGATCGCCGTCACCGGGTCGCTCGGCCGCTCGGCCGCGGGACTGGCGCTACTCGAAGCGAATCCGGCACCCGCGGGCGTCGCCGGCGAGGCGCGCGCCGAGGTGACCGCGGCGCACCTGAGGCCGAGGCCCAGGACGCGCGAGGGGCAGTGGCTCTCCGAGGCCGGCGGCGTCACCTCGATGATCGACCTTTCGGACGGGCTGGCGACGGATCTCGGTCATCTGTGCGAGGAGAGCGGAACGGGGGCACAGGTCGACGTCGGACAGGTCCCCGTCGAGCCCGCGGTGCACGCCGTCGCGCGAGCGCTCGCGCGCGATGCGCTCGCCTGGGCGACGGGCGGGGGCGAGGACTACGAGCTCCTGCTCACGACCGCGCCCGACGCGTTCGACCGCCTGGCCGCCGGCCTCGCGCGAGCGACCGGGACACGGCTCACCGCGCTGGGTCGCATGGCGCCGGCTGAGGCGGGTATTCAGTACCTCGACCGCGAGGGGCGCGCGGTGTCCATCGGCGCGGGGTTCGAGCACTTCGTCACGGGGCGCGCTCGTGCCTGAGGGCTTCGGTCTCAAGCTTCTCGCGCTCTGCGTGCTGATCGCCTGCTCGGCGATCCTGACGGGCGCCGAGGCCGCCTACTTCTCGCTCGGCCGCGCGCGGCTCAAGCACGTCGCGCCGAAAGACGACGACGAACCCATCGGCGAGCCGAAGGCGCTCATCGAGCGTCCGCACGAGCTCCTGGTCACCTTGCTGGTCGGCATCACCGTGATCAATATCGGCGCCGCGGCGCTCGCCGCGACGATCGCCGACAGCATTTTCGGCCCGACCGTCGGATTCTTCGTCGAGATCGTCGTGCTGGTCTTCGTGCTGACGACCTTCGGCGAGGTCCTGCCGATGACCCTCGCGGTCAAGTACCCCGAGCGATTCCTCGCCATCGCCGGTCGGCCGGTGGCCTGGCTCGGCGTGATCCTGGCGCCGGTCCGGGCCGCGTTGGCGGGATTGACCGCGCTGATGGTGCGGATCATGAGCCGCGGGCGCACCGAGCAGGCGATGCTCAGCGAGGAAGAGCTGCGCACCCTCGTGGACGTCGGCGCCAGCGAGGGCGTGGTCGAGCGCGAAGAGCGCGAGATGATCCACAAGGTGTTCGAGCTCGAGGACACGCTGGTCCGCTCGGTCATGGTGCCGCGCACGGACATGGTGTGCCTCGACATCGAGACGCCCACGGCGGAGATCCTGCCCGCGCTCCGTGAGCACCTGCACTCGCGCGTGCCGGTGTACGAGGGCTCGATCGACGTCATCGTGGGCATCCTCTACGCCAAAGACCTCCTGCCGTTCATGGAGGGGCTGCCGCCCGACTTCGATGTGCGCGCTCACCTGCACCCGCCGTACTTCGTGCCGGAGTCCAAGCGGTGCGACGCGCTGCTGCAGGAATTCCAGGCCAAGCGCGTCCAGATGGCGATCGTCGTCGACGAGTACGGCGGCACCGCCGGCCTCGTCACGCTCGAGGACCTCTTGGAGGAGCTGGTCGGGGAGATCGCCGACGAGTACGACGAGCCCGAGCGGCTCATCCAGCGGGTCGATGCGACCACGTACCGGGTGGCCGGCAAGCTGCCGATCGAGCAGCTGAACGCAGCGACCGGCCTGAAGATCCCAAACGAGAGCTACGACACGGTCGGCGGCTGGGTGCTCGATCTGTTCGGGCGCGTGCCCCGGCGCGCCGAGCGCGCCGAGACGGCGGAGGTCGAGCTGACGGTAGAGAAGGTCGAGCGCACGCGCATCGTCGAGGTACTGGTGGCGCTGAAGAAGCCCGCGAAGGAGGCGGCCGCGTGAGCCTCATCTGGCTGGCCGGGCTGTGCCTGGTACTCACGATGTTCTTCTCGGCGGCCGAGATGGCGTTCATCGCGGCCAATCGACTCCGGCTCAAGTACATGGCCGAGGAGGGCAACGGCGTCGCGCGAAACTACCTCGAGGCCTTTCGCCAGCCCGAGCGCGTCCTGTCGACCGCGATGATCGGCGTGACGATCTCCCACATCGTGGCCGCCTCGGCGGTGGCGTGGGCGTTCCTGCCGCTGCTCGGCTGGATGACGCCGTACGTGGTGACGCTCTTGCTGACGCCGGTGATGCTCGTGGTCGGCGAGATCATTCCCAAAGCGGTCGCACGCGAGTGGGCGACCAGCTTGATCCTGCGACTCTACCGGCCGCTGACCTGGGCCGCCGTGCTGCTGGTGCCGTTCGTATCGTTCGCGAACTTCGTCGTCGGCGCCGTCCTGCGCGCGTTCGGCGCACGCCAGGGCGACATGCGCGCCTTCGTCTCGCGAGAGGAGCTGAAGGCTCTGCTCCAGCTCGAGCCCGGTGAGGCGGACGTGACCACCATCGAGGCGCAGCTGATCGACAAGATCTTCGACCTGGGTGACACGACCGTGCGCGAGGTCATGGTGCCGCTGGTGGAGGTCGCGATGCTGCCCGACACCGCCACACCGCGCGAGACGGTCGCGTTCGTGATGGAGCGGGGATTCTCGCGGGTGCCGATCTTCCGCCAGCGCGAGACCAACATCGTGGGCGTGGTCGGCGCCAAGGATATCCTGAGCCGCGGCGCCGCCGTGCGGACCCTGGACGAGCTCAAGCGCCCGCCGTACTATGTGCCCGAAACCAAGCGCATCGACGACCTGCTCCGCGAGATGCAGCGCAACCGCACCCACATGGCCGTCGTCGTCGACGAGTACGGCGGCGCGACCGGCGTCGTGACACTCGAGGACATCCTCGAGCAGATCGTGGGCGATATCCACGACGAGCACGACCGAGCGGCGGCGCCGGCCGAGCGCTTGCCGGACGGCAGCTACCGTGTGGCCGCGCGCGCCAACATCGACGAGCTGAACGAGGCGCTCGATTGGAGCCTGCCGAAGCGCGACTACGAGACCGTCGCCGGGCTCGTGCTCGCGACCTTGCACCGGATCCCTCGGGCCGGCGAGGAGTTCCAGATCGCGGGCTACTCGATCACCGTCCTCGAGTCCGACGCCCGGCGGGTGATTTCGGTGAAGATCAGTCCGGCGGCCGGCAGCACTGTGCCGGTCGCAGGCACCAGCAGTTCATGACCGCGTCTCGGCCGGCGGGACTCCGACGGTCCGGACGCGCACGAAGAGGAGGCTGAGCATGGCTGGAAGCATGGTCGAGTTCGCGTCGAACGGCAGCAAGACCGCCGGATACCTGGCGACCCCCGCGAGCGGAAAGGGACCGGGTGTGCTGGTGCTCCAGGAGTGGTGGGGGCTCGTCGGCCACATCAAGAGCGTGTGCGATCGCTTTGCGGCCGACGGCTTCACGGCGCTCGCGCCCGACATGTACCACGGCAAGACTGCCAGCGAGCCCGACGGCGCCGGCAAGCTGTTCATGGCGCTCAACATCGGCCAGGCCGAGAAGGACCTGCGCGGCGCAGCGACGTACCTCCTCGGGCAGTCGTCGACCAGGAAGATCGGCGCCGTAGGTTTCTGCATGGGCGGCCAGCTCGCCCTCTACGCCGCGACGCTCAATCCCTCGGTCTCGGCGTGCGTCAATTTCTACGGGATCCATCCAAACGTGAAGCCGGACTACACGAAGCTCTCGGGACCGGTGCTCGGGCTCTTCGCGGAGAAGGACGGCTTCGTGACGCCGCAGGTGGCCAAGGACACCGACGCGGCCATCAAGAAAGCCGGCAAGCAGTCCGAGATCAACATCTACCCCGGCGTCGATCACGGCTTCTTCAACGACGACCGTCCGGACGTCTACAACAAGGCAGCCGCCGCTGACGCCTGGAAACGCACCCTCGGGTTCTTCCGTCAGCACGTGAAGTAGCGCGTCGGATCGGGGCCACGAGAGCCGGCGGTCTTCCGACCGGCTCGCGTTCCCCGGATCCGGTTTCATGGTGCTCCGGGGCGCGGCGGGCGATAAGCTCGTGAAGATGTCCTCGTATCCGCTCGATGTGTTCCTCCCCGCGGCGGGGTTCGGCGAGCGGCTCCGACCGGCCACGAGCCACTTGCCCAAGCCCCTCTTGCCGATCCTCGGCACGCCGATCATCGAGCGAATCCTGACGAGACTCGCCGGCGTCTGCGACGGCAAGATCGGGATCAACCTGCACTGGAAGGCAGACCTCCTGCGCGCGTGGGCGGTGGCCTCGCCGTGGCGGGAGCGGATCGTCTTCTTCCCCGAGGATCCGATCCTCGGGACCGGCGGCGCGCTCAAGAACGCGGAGTCGATGCTCTCGAAGCGGCCGTTCATCGTCCACAACTCCGACATTCTCCTCGACATCGACTTCGCGCGGCTGGCCGAGGAGCACCTGTCGTCGGGCAATACCGCCACGCTCGTCTGTCATCGCCTGCCGCATCTGAGCAACGTGGTCGTCGACGACAAGGGGCAGGTGCTGGACGTCGAGAACCCCGGGGCTTCGCGGCCGGATCTCTCGCGCGTTGCGAACAAGGTGGCCTATACGGGCATCGCGGTTTACTCGCCCGAGATCCTGGGGTTCCTCCCGTCCGGCGTCTCGCACGCCACCGTCGCCTGGGTCGCCGCGTCGAAGGCCGGCTTCAAGGTGCGGGTCATGGACGTCACCGGTGCCTACTGGAACGACGTGGGAGACCCCGCCACCTACGCCCGCGGTGTCCTCGACGCGCTGCGGGAGCGGGGCGAGACGGTCTACCTGTCGACGGGCGCGCGCTGCGGCAAGGTCGAGATCGACGGTTACGTCGTCCTCGAGTCCGGCAGCCAGATCCGCGACGGCGCGCGGGTCCGGAACTGCATCTTGATGCCCGGCGCGGACACGTCCGGGGATCACGAGAATTCGATCATCGGCCCCGACTACGAGATCTCGCTCGCCGAGGCCGACATGCAGCCGTCGATCCATGCCGCGGAGAAAAAGCGGGTCTCGCTGAGCGATCCACTCTTCGCGCGCCACTTCAGAACCCGACCGGTCGCCGGGCACGGTGCTCCAGCGAACGCGCCCTCACCCGTGTGGTCCGACGCGATTCTCGTCGGGCTCGGCGGCTCGGACCGCCGCTACTACCGCGTGCGCAACGACGGCTGGACCGCGATCTTGATGGAATGCCGGCCGGAAGATCCGGACTTCGAGCGCCATCTGGCGTACACACGCTTCTTCGCGCGCAACACCGTGCCGGTCCCCGCGCTCTTGACCGAGGACGCCGCGAACAAGCGCGCGCTGTTCGAAGATCTTGGCGACACGTCGCTCTACGCCTACCTGACCATTCCACGCGATCACGAGAGCATCGAGAGCATGTATCGCGACGTTCTCAGAAGCCTCGTGACCCTGCACACGACGGCGACCGCTCACGTCGGCGAATGCCCGCTCCTGGAAGCGCGGATCTTCGACTACGACTACCTCCGATGGGAGACGACGTACTTCCTCGACCGCTTCGTCACCGGGCTCCGCCGGGCGCCGATCGCGAACCGGTCGGCCATCGACCAGGAGCTCCACCGCCTGGCGGAGCGCGTGTTCGGCAAGCCCCGGGTCGTCATTCACCGCGACTTTCAGTGCCAGAACATCATGGTGCACGCCGGTGGTCCGCGGATCATCGACTATCAGGGCGCGCGGATGGCGCCGCCCGCGTACGACATCGCGTCGGTGCTGTGGGATCCGTATCACCGGCTGGACGACGGGATGCGCGCGCACTTGCTCGCCTACTATCTCGACGCGATGAAAGCGGAGCGCGGGAGGTCGTTCGACCAGGCGGCCTTCGCCGACAGCCTCGTCCCTTGCCGCCTTCAGCGCCACATGCAGGCCCTCGGCGCCTACGGATTCCTCTCCGAGGTGAAGGGCAAGAAATACTTCCTCAAGCACGTCCCCGAGGCGCTTCGGCTGCTCCGGGAGGACATCGCCGCGGCCCGACAGGACTATCCCGAGCTGGCCCGACTGATCGCCACGCTCTGAGCACGGGCGGCTCAGACGCCGATCTCGTCCCTTTCAGCACGATTTCACGCAACGGCCGCCTTCAGCACGATGTTCACGCCCCCGCGCGGCACGAGCACGGTGCCGGGCTCGGGCTCGACGCGCCGGCCGGGCGCCAGGGTGACCTCATAACGTTGCGCCACCATCGCGGTGACGATCTGCATCTCGATCGCCGCGAATGCATTCCCGATGCAGGTGCGGGGCCCACCGCCGAACGGAAAGTACGCGTAGCGCGGGCGCCTCGAGTGTCCAGGCCGGAAACGCTCCGGATCGAACCGCTCCGGCTCTTCCCAGAATCGCGGATCCCGGTGCGTGACGAAGGGGCTCAGCAGCACCGTGGCGTTCGCCGGAATCCGATAGCCATCGATGTCCACGGCGCCGGTCGTCGTCCGGGCCGTGATCCACGTCGGCGGATAGAGCCGCAACGCCTCCTCGATCACGAGTCGGGTGTATTCGAGCGCGGCGAGATCGTCGGCCGTCGGCCGGCGCATCCCGAGCACGGTGGCGACCTCGCGCTGGAGTCGGCCCTGCGCGCCGGGGTTCTGCGACAGCAGGTACCATACCCAGGCCAGGCCGCTGGCCGTCGTGGAGTGCCCGGCGACGAACAGGGCCTTGAGCTCATCGCGCAGCTCCGTGTCGTCGAAGCCGTGGCCGCTTGCGTTGTGACGCGCGCCCGCAAGCGCCGACAGTAGATCGCCCTCCGGGGCTCGCCGTCGCTCCTCGTCGATCCGCCGGGACAGGAAGGCCTCCAGCGCGCCGACCGCGCGCTCGTAGCGCTCGTGTCGAGGCGTGGGCAGCCGCGGTAGCCAGCCCAGCGTGCTCCAGAGGCCGCGATTCACGCGCTCCGCGAGGATCGTGATCGCCTGACCGACCTCACGAGATTCCTCGTCGGAGACGGCGCCGAAAAGCACCCGGAGGATGATGGCCCGCGTCAGCTCGGTCATCTCGTCGAAAACGTCGTAGGCGAGGCTCGTCCCGACGCGGTCGCGCCAGCGGTGCAGCATCGCGGCGGTGGTCTCCACGATGACCGGGACGAGCGCGGCCATTCGCTGAGGCGTGAAGAGCGGCCGCATCAGATGGCGTCGCCGGCGCCAGTCCTCTCCGTCGACCGTCGTGAGGCTCGCGCCGAAGAGCGGCTTGATCCGCTCGGCGGTCGGGCGCTTCAGAAAGTGACGGGCGTCGTCCTGCAGAACGTATCGAATGTGGTCGGGATGAGAGAGCAAATACAGCCGTCGAATGCCGAGCGGCAGGGCGACGACGTCGCCGAACGTGCGCGCCGTCTCGAGAAAGAACGCCAGAGGGTCGCGTCGGGCCTTTGGAAAGACCCCGAGAAACGGATAGCCCCGAGGGCCCGGAGGTGTCGCGGAGACGCGAGCGCTTTCCCGACATGTGCTTCCGTCGAGGGCGCTGATGGGGGTCAGGCGGAGGCGGCGGCCGCCTTCTCCTTGCGCCGGCGCCGGCCGGTGGCGCCGGCGTCACCCTTGGGCGCGCGCTCTTTCTTCTCCGACTTCTTGTCCTTGTCCGTGGGCGCCTCGACGCGATCGACCAGCTCGAGGAACACCATCGGGGCGCCGTGAAATGACCGTGGGAGGACTCACCCGATGAGGCACCGGAACGCCGGCTACAAGCTCGGCCGGCTCACGCAGC
>Ga0126369_10003923_pt1 | contig 10829 bp, 10 predicted proteins | sample PanSoiMetaPlot_1_FD_109646 | JGI IMG/M metagenome (GOLD analysis project Ga0126369, IMG submission 109646) | Tropical forest soil microbial communities from Panama - MetaG Plot_1 | ecosystem: Environmental > Terrestrial > Soil > Tropical forest > Bulk soil | place: Panama | collected 2016-02-17
CCGGGCCGTTTTCCGAAAGCCCCAGCACCATCGTCAGGTCGGAATCGCAAAGCTACTCATCTAAACTGTCCATATTGTGCGCAAGCTCTTCTGGCTCGCTCTGATCGCAGTCTTGGCCGCCGCAGGATGGCTCACCTGGGCCATTTTGACGCCCGTGGAACCCTCCGGCCAGACATTCGTCATGCTGCGCCCAGGCTTTTCCACTCGCCGCATCGCCGCGGAACTGAAGAATGCGGGAGTGATTCGCAGCCAGGAAGCGTTCATCCTGTGGCGCTACATTCATCGTGGACGATCCCTCAAAGCCGGGGAGTACCTTTTTGATAAACCAGCCAACCTCGTCGACATTCAAAAGCGCCTTCGCCGCGGAGACGTCTACCTGCACACGGTAGTCGTTCCCGAGGGCTACACGATGTTCGACATCGCCCGCGCCATTGAAGCAGCGGGCCTTGGACCAGCCGAAGACTTCGTTAAGGTCGCGCAGTCTGATACGGCCCTAATCTCTGATCTCGATCCTTCGGCACGCTCGCTGGAAGGCTATCTCTTTCCCGAAACGTACGAGTTTTCCCGCATGATGACGATGCAGGAGATGGCGGCAGCCATGGTGAAGCAGTTCCGGCAAGTGGCGTCCCAGATCGGATTGCTTCCAACTCCCGGCGTGATGCCCGACGGAGATCCTGCCGGATACTCTCCGCATCAAGTGGTCACCATGGCATCGATCGTAGAAAAGGAAACCTCAGTTCCGGCGGAGCGCCCCGAAGTCGCCAGCGTTTACTACAATCGGCTCGCGAAACACATCGCACTCAGTGCCGACCCCAGCATCATCTATGCGGAATTGTTGGCGGGATCGTACCAAGGGGCGTTACACCACGCCGATATGAGCTTCAGTTCGGCCTACAACACATATCGCAATGCCGGACTACCTCCGGGACCGATCGCAAATCCCGGTCGCAGCGCGCTCGAAGCGGCCATGCACCCGGCCCAAACGGACTATTACTATTTCGTCGCCGATGCCCAGGGCCATCATCGCTTCGCACGGACCATGGAAGAACACAACAAGAACGTGACCGCGTATCGGAAGGCGATGAGAAGAAGATAAGAGCCGGCGCCGGATATCGCGGACCTCAGACCCCAGGCCTCGGACCTCAGACTCTCGACATCAAACTTGGAGGGACCTTGCGCGATTCCTCATCTCCAAGCTGCGGATCTCTCACTTCTCGGCCTGATCGATTCAACCAGCGAATTCAGCATCCGGCCAATCTCGTTTGACGTGTGTAGACCGCTGCCACACTCTCAAATCACGATAAGAACCAGCCATGCAATGTCTCCAAAAGCTCTCGGAATATCGCAATGTGCTTGCTGCCTTCACAAGGGCAGATGTCACACAACGCTCAGCGCCATTTGTGGAAAACGAATGAGTCGATCGTTCCTAGGTAAAGTGACTAAAAAGGCCGAGGTCTGAGGGCCAAGGTCCGAGGTCTAAGGGTCCAAGCAATATAATCTCCCGGTGCCGGAACCCACCACCCACCGAGTACTAGGCCTCGACGTTGGGGCTCGTCGCATCGGCGTTGCGGTTTCCGACCCGCTAGGCATCACGGCGCAAGGTCTCGAAACTCTCCACCGCAAAAACAAGAAATATGACTTCTCGTTCCTGCACCGGATCATCCGTGACTACGAGATCAAAGAAATCGTAGTTGGGCTACCGCTCCGGATGAGCGGCGCCGAAGGCGCGCAAGCCGAGAAGATTCAAGTCTTTGCCGAGGACCTGCGAAAGCACTTCAAACTCCCCGTCCATCTGTGGGACGAGCGCCTCACTTCCGCCGAAGCAAACCGACTCTTGCGCGAAACCGACCTGTCGATTGAAAAGCGCGGCCAGGCTGTAGACCGCATGGCTGCCATTCTTATTCTCCAAGGATGGATGGAAAGCCGGGGAAAATAGACTTAGCCCTCAGGCCTCCGCTTTCCGCCCTCGGACCTCAGACCTTCGACCTCCCACTTCTTCGAAACCTAGCTCACAAGCCCTTTCTGAGTAGCACAAGGCACCCAGGAGCTCGGGTCAAACCGCCAAGGTCTGAGGTCCGAGGGCCGAGGGCGATAACCAGAGCCCAACCCCACCATTTCACCTCGCTTGCTATCCCCAAGCCCGAGGAGTACCATGTTTATAGTAGTTTTAACAGTAGTAACACGCTCTTCCCCACTAACCCTCCGCCGACTGGGTACTTTTATGAGTAGTCCTGATCTGAACTTCCACATTGGTGACAAAGTCGTCTACCCGAATCATGGTGTCGGAGTCATTGAACAGATCAGCAGCCGGTCCATCGGCTCGACGGTCGAAAGGTTCTACCTCCTGAACATCAAGGCCAGCAGCCTCAAGGTCATGGTGCCGTGCAGCAATGCCGGCAGCGTTGGCCTTCGCCGGGTTGTCCGCAATGGAGAGGTCCAGAAGGTGTTAGACCTGCTCTCGATTGCTGAGAGTAATGGCAACGGCGACTGGAAAGACCGCTTCAAAGATAATTCCGAGCGCATGCGCACAGGGTCTCTGCTGGAAGTGGCGCACGTGCTCAAGAATTTGATCGCATTACATCAAGCCAAGCCACTCTCCTTCCGCGAGAAGAAGATGCTTGAGCGCGCCCGTTACCTGTTGGTCAGCGAGCTAGCGATGGCGCGAAACTGCGAGGAAGCCAAAATCGAACAGGTCCTCACCGAGGCCCTCGCGAAGTGCAAGCTGCGCTTCCCCGAAGCTTCCGAATTCCAGGCCTAGGCACGAAACCTTTTGTCATTCCGAACCGCGAAGCGGTGAGGAATCTGCTTTCCCCGCCCGCCGTTCACCTTTAGACATCGATAAGATTTCGGTTCAGAGCGCGAGGCTTGCGATGGCTGCAAAAGTTCTCATGGTTCTAAGTGCGAGCATTGTCTTTACACTCGGCGTCGTCCACTTTGTCTATACGTTCTGGGGGCCAAATCTCAAGCCTCGTGACCAGGCGCTCGAAATCAGCATGAGGCAGATTTCACCTGTCATAACGAAAGAAACAACAATGTGGCGCGTTTGGGTGGGAGTTAATGCCAGCCACGGCATGGGACTTATTTTGTTCGGTTTGGTTTTCGGCTTTCTCGCGGTGGCTCACGGCCAACTCCTATTTCACTCACCGTTCCTGCTCGTTGTCGGGCTGGCAATGCTTGGCGGTCTTGCTGTGCTCAGCAAGATTTATTTCTTCAACCCGCCATTCACAGGCATCAGCGTCTCTTTGGTGTGTTATATCGCCAGCATTGCCCTATCGCGAGCCTGACGCACCACTCGGTCAATAAGCGCGATGACAATTTCTTGCCAACTATTAGGCACCACCAGTTCCCGAACCCCCGACAATACGCCGGCAATAAGGCAAGGCTCCGAATCTGCCTTGCCGGCTGTTTGACATGAACTCTGGCCCGGCATAGCCTTTTCTTAATTTTCAAAAAGCCCGTTGTAGTCACTGTTTCCGAAGTGTGAGGCATGGGGTCGGATGAAAATATCTCGGCGTCCTTGGTGGACCTAGCCGCCTTTGCCGGCTGGACGTTCTCTCGCTGCACGGCGTATCGGCGCATGGTATGGGCGAACGTCCTTAGCGGACTGGATATCCTCGCTCCCTCTTTTTCTACCGGATCTTTCGATGAGGATGGATTTCAGCAAGAGCTGATCTGGCCAGCAACTTCCTCCGCACGATTGTCTACGCGCACAAGAGTTGCACGGCGACCTTCGCTGTCAGATTCGTCGATCAATGCGCTTGTAGAAACAGGAGGTCTCCTGGTTCCCATGGCGAGGCGCTGGTCTGTTGTAGATCGGCCTCTCAAGCTCAACACGCACTTCTACTCTCCAATTCCAATCCACTTTCCCATTCTCTTCATCTGACTCCGATTTTCGTAAACATATAAGGAGAACTAAATGGCAACTTTGAAGGCAATCAACAGCAACGAACCAACCACTAACGCGAGTGCTGTGAGAGTCGATATGAAAGTTGAGGTGGTCATCATCCCGGTTGCGGATGTAGACCGCGCCAAAGAGTTCTACACCAAGCTCGGGTGGAGGCTCGACGCCGATTTCGACGCTGGCAATGACTGGCGTGGAGTTCAGTTCACGCCGCCCGGTTCCGGGTGTTCGGTAATTTTTGGCAAAAACGTCACCACGGCGGCGCCTGGGTCCGCCCAAGGCATGTACCTGGCCGTCTCCGATATTGAGACCGCGCGAAAAGAGCTGCTGCGTCGCGGCATCGAAGTCAGTGAAGTGTTTCACGGCAGCAACGTGCACACCGGTCCGGACGAGCCCTACCTATTCGGACGCCTCCGGGCCAGCGGTCCGGACCCTCAACATAACAGCTACTACTCCTTCGCCTCTTTCCATGATCCGGATGGCAATGGCTGGATGTTGCAGGAAATTACAAAACGGCTCCCGGGACGAGGGCTCAGCAATTTTGACGTTGCCACAATGACAGAGCTTTTACGAGAGACAGAGGAACATCATGGTCAGTACGAACCGACGGCTCCGAAGCACCACTGGTCTGGATGGTATGCCGCCTACATGGTCGCGCGTCAGGACGGCAAGACGCCCGAAGAAGCTGCCAAAGAGGCCAAACTCCACATAGAGGGCGCGCTAGCCGCATGAAGCACCTCGACGCCATCATCATCGGACGGGCCAGACAGCCCCGTCCCTGACGACACGCGAGGTGACAGGAGGTTTAAAGATGAAGATTTTCGTTGCAGGTGGCACTGGAGCAATCGGCCGTCCGCTGATCGCGGAATTGCGCGCCAAAGGACACGCTGTAGTTACTCTTACCCGTTCTCCAGAAAAGGCTCAGGCTCTATCGGAACAAGGCATAGAACCTGCGATCGCAGATGTATTCGATCCCGATGCAGTCAAAAGAGTCGTTAGTCGCGCTCAGCCGGAAGTCGTGATTGAACAACTCACCGCCCTACCCAGAACCTACACTCCGCAATCTATGACTGCCGCTGCCCCCCTCAACAATCGTATCCGTTTGGAAGGCGGAGCCAATGTGCTGGCGGCCGCGCAAGCAGCGCGTGTGCGGCGTTACCTGAGGCAGTCAGTCGCATTCTATGCGATTCCTGGTGCTGGATTGGCCGATGAAGATACGCCTCTAGCATTTAATGCCTCGCCTGCGGTCGCAGCAGGTGCCCGCGAGTTAACTGAGCTTGAGCATCCCTTACTGGCAAATCCCAAGATAGAAGGGATCGCCCTGCGTTATGGCTTCTTCTATGGACCCGGCACCTGGTTCAACCCCGATGGCGACGTTGCCCGACAGGTGCGACTGCAAGAGTTTCCGGTCGTCGGAAATGGCGAAGGCGCCTGGTCGTGGCTACACATCGAGGACGCGGCGAGTGCCACCGTTGCGGCGGCAGAGCGAGGCAATCCGGGGGTCTATCTGATCGCGAATGATCAGCCTTTAGCGGTGCACGAGTGGCTCCCGGCGTTTGCTCACTGGCTGAATGCCCCTCCGCCGCCGCATATCCCCGCTAAGGATGCTCTGAAAGAAGGCGGGGCGGATACGGTTTACTACGCGACGCAGATACGAGGCGTTTCAAATGCCAAGGCAAAACGCGAACTGAACTTTCGGCCGCGACCGCTGGAGTGGATCGCTGACACAGTCGTGGCTCGCGCCAGTTAACAAGTTGGAGTAACGACTGGCAATGATCGGCTGCTTTCACGTAGTCGACGGGTAAATTCTGTCCATTCGCGTATATTGCGACCCGCGCTCGATTTGAAGGGGCATGAGCAGGATCGCACCTCCACCCTCAATCCTAAGACTCCATTATCGATTATTGTTTGTTGACACTATCCGAGCCGCTCTTAACCCCCAATGAGTGCCACATAGGGAGTTGTCAACAGTTGACAACTCCGCACTACGGCATGTCGCTGTATTCCGAGCCTCCATGGGTGCATCGGTTCGATCTGAGAAATAGCGCTGTAGCCGGACAAGATTTTCCACCTGAACGTCTCTTTGATCGAATACAGCGCTCGCCCTGAAAGAAATCCTGGGCGTTCCCGCTAGTAGTAAGTGGGAGGCATTCGACGAGGGGCATCGAAAGGTTCTTGGCTCTGGGTGGCGGGAAGCAATCAGTCTGGGGAGGGTCCCGCCGCCTGATGAGGACTGTGCCAGCTTTGACTCAAACGAAGAAGCCCACCTAAATCAGAAAAGTGAGGATCAAACCTATGACGAAGAATAAGCTTGCTTTCTTGACTGTATTGGCCGGGGCGCTTCTATCGTTGCCCATGGCTCATGCACAAACCTGGTCCACCATTGCGACTTCATGTTCGCCCGGCAGTGACAGCATCGGTCGCTACGCCTACAGCAACGGGACCTTTGAGTTCTCGGGTTCCAACACCGGAATGATTAGCACCCGTTGTCAGATCAACAATCCATTGCAATCCGGTGTGCCGAAATGGAACACTCTGAGCATGGGGTACCAGGACCCCGACACCACGTTCACAGACTACGAGGTACAAGTCTTTCTGGAACGTGTCCGCAAGACAACTGGCGCCCACCAGGTAATCGCTTCCGTCGACAGTAATCAATACTCCATCTCCGGGCCAAACATCGGGAAGACTCCATTCAACCATACGTTCAACTTCACGGACTACGTCTACTATGTTGGCATACGCGTGAACCGGAACGACTCGGTTGCGAACCCGACTGTCTGGTTTGCTTCGCTGAACTAGCAGTTTCGCGGGCCGGGGTTAACCATGACCGCGCCGAGCGGCGGCAAGGTCATGTTCAGCCTCGGCCTGTACTTTTTGGCGCTTCGTTTCCAAAGCAGCCGGAACCTTCATTTTTCGCCATTCATCGACGCTCTTCTGGAACCATTCCGCAGCAGAGGCAGAGCGCCCAATCTGCATATAGGCTGAGCCTAATCTCGAGCAAAAGAGCGCATATCCCCAAGAGTATTTTGGAATATTGCTGCCCGGGACGGCGGCTATGGTTTCTTCGGTAAGTGCCACGGCCGTGGCCTGGTCCCCGCGAATTGCCTTGATTTGGGCCAGTCGCAAGGTGGACCCTGCAAACCAGCCTTGAGCGAGAGCCTGCAAGCTCCCTCCCTGGAAGGCCTTGGACGAAGCCCTGACGCGCTCCAAGGAGTAAGTCGCCTCATTCAGTCGTCCAACTGCGATCAGCCCCTTGCCGCTCAGTCCATCGATAGCCAACATCCGGAGGCCAAGCTGCTGATTGGAAGGGTCCGCTTTCAAAAGGTTGGTCAGGATGTCCCTCGCCTGCGAGAGATTAGTCAAAGCGCGCTCGGCTCCATTTGGCATTTCCACCAGGCAAGTGGCCGACCGACTGAGAGCAGTTGCCCGATCCGCCAGGGCGACCCGGTTCGCAGGATCGAGCCGCACCATCGATTCCGCAATCTCGCCGGCCTTGTCAAACGCTTCGACTGCTTCGGGTAGCCTGTCCAGGCCCCGGTTTTCGGGAAGCCCCAGAAGATCTCCTATGTGGCCGTAGGCCATCAGCAGCGAACGCTGATAACCGGTGTTGTTGGGATTCTGCTCCACCAGTTGTTGCCGAATCGCCAACGCGCTGCGATAGGACTGCTCCGCCCGGGTGAAATCCCCAGAGGCCTTAGAAGCAAGACCGAGACTGATTTGAGCTTCGGCAAGGGAGTCTTGACTTTCGGGGCGGGCGGGGTAGGCGACCACCATCTGGCCTGCAAGGCGAACCGCTTCCTGCGAGTGATTGAGCACCTTATCGAATGCCGCCGGATCCATGTAGAACCGCGCCAAGTCGGAATTGATATCGATTCCGAGCTGCAAGGCTGTCAGGTCGGTGGGTCGGGCTGCGATGACCTCGTACGCCAGAGCTCGTGCGCGATCCAGCCGCTTGGCCGCTTCCGTCTTTCCGGTGGCAGATTGCGCGTTCCCCATCTTCTCCAGTGTGGCCGCCAGCAGCAGTTTCGCGTCGATGTCCCCTTTGGCAGCCAGTGGCGTGAGTAGCGACTCAGCATTGCCATAACTCACCATGGCGGCGTGCAAATCTCCCAGACTGCTGTTCAGAGGATTTCCCTGCACGTCGCCGATCTTTCGATACCCGGCGGCCAATTCGCGTATGAGCTCCGGATCGCGCCCCGCGTCGTGCCGTAGGTTTTCCAGGTAGCGCAGCGCCGTACTGATGATTGCTTTGCGAGCCTCGGTGGATCCGGGAAGGAATTCAATGCGGTCATGCACATCGAAGATGAACGCATTGGCGAGGCGGCGAACTTCCTGAAAATGGCGCTCGGCGCGGCGAGCCTGATAGAGCGTGGTGCCGATGCCAGCAGTGGCCACCAACAGCACGAGGGCGGTTGCCAAGCTGGCGACACGGTTGCGGCGCACCAGCTTCGATACGCGATAGACCAGCGTGTTTGGCCGAGCGCTGACGGGACGAGAGAAAAGAAATCGGCCAAGGTCAGCATCCAAGTCCGCGGCAGAGCTGTAGCGGCGTTCCGGCTCTTTGCGGAGCGCGGTGGCGACGATCAGGTCGAGATCGCCGCGAAGCTGACTGCTTGAAGCGCGGTCTCCCCGGACTGCTGCGCGCGCGCTGGGAGGCGGCGAGTCGGTTTCGCAGATGGCGTGTTGCATCGCAACTGGCGAAAGGTTCTCAGCCGATTGTGCGCGCTCGTCGCTTAGCAACTCGTACAACACTAAACCGAGCGAATACACGTCGCTGCGGACGTTGAGCGGCTGGCCCCGTACCTGTTCCGGACTGGCATAGTCGGGCGTCCACAGACCCGCACCGGTGGTGTTGGCAGTGTGCGCTGCAACCGCATCGATGAAGGCCGCGATACCGAAATCCAGCAGCTTCGGGGTGCCGGAGGAATCCACAAGGATGTTGCCGGGTTTCACATCGCGGTGGATGACAAGATTCTCGTGCGCATAACTGACGGCCGAGCAGATCTGCCGGAACATGGCGATACGCTCGCGGATGCCGAGACTGTGTTCGCGGGCCCAAACGGTAATCGGCTGGCCATCGACAAACTCCATGGCGAAGTACGGAATGCCGTTTTTCTGTTCCACCATCCAGAAAGCGGGCGATGTTGGGATGTTCGAGGCGCGCGAGTATCTGGCGCTCATTGCGGAAGCGCTCGCGAAGCCAGTCGAGATCGCGCCAATCGGGCGCGACTTTCAGCGCTACTCGCTTGAAATACTCCGAATCGTCACGGCAGGCTTCGAACACAATGCCCATGCCGCCGCGGCCGATTTCACGCACGATACGGTACGGACCGAAAATTCGTCCGGCCCAATTCGATCCACCGGCGGCCCTGACGGCGACCTGTTCCACGACGGCGGCGATGCGTTTTCCGGCGGAGCCCGCATGGCGGAGCAGATCGCGCAATTCGCTGCGTAAGGCAGGATCTCCGGTAGTTTCGCCTTCGATGAAACGTTCTTGTTCTTCGCCTTCAAGAACACTCGCGGCGTGAAAAAGGGATTCGAGGCGTGACCATGATTCGTTCATAGTTGGGGCGACTCCATAGCCTTGCCCAGCCAGGCCTCGGCCATCTTCTGTTCGCGGCTGACTGTGGCCGGGGAAACGGCCAGCAGTTCCGCGATCTCTTCCACGTTGAGCCCGCCGAAATAGCGCAGTTCAATGACGCGTGCCTGGCGGGAACGAAGGGCGGCGAGGCGTTCGATGGCCTGATTCAGCACAAGAAATTCGTCGAGGTCGCAGGCGGCGCCGATTTGCAGGTCGTGCAATGAAACGGGCGGGATGCCGGCGCCACGTTTGTCGGCCTGTGTGGCGCGCGCATAATCGACCAATACGCGGCGCATCACCTGCGCCGCGAGGCCGAAAAACTGCTTGCGGCTCTCGAAGGCAAGTCCGGCCTGCTTGGCCAGGCGCAGCCAGGTTTCATTTACGAGGGCGGTGGGTTGAAGGGTGTGCGCGGTGCGTTCGCGGCGAAGATAGCCATCCGCAATCTTGCGCATCTCGCCGTAGACAGCGGCGGTCACCAAATCGAGCGCAGCCCGGTCGCCGCCAGCCCATCGAACCAAAAGGTGGGTAATCTGCTCAGGACCATCGGTGGCCATGGGAAACGGCTCCACGACGAAAATTAGATCAGCAGTATACTCCGGGGCCTGGTTTCGAGATGGTCGATGCGGGCGATGCGGTTCGCACAATACTTAGGCACGTCTCAAAGAAGTCAGCCCGATACCGTTCCTCGGCGCGCGCACTCTCAAAGTTGAAGTCCAGAGTTTGCGAAACCTCTCCGACGGTTAGATCATCGGTTTCGCGCTCGATGCGCGCAGACCAATCGTCGATCGCACCACAATGGAGCACACGACCAGGAATCTGTTTTTCTCGGGTCTCGCAAAATGCCCGTATAATCTCGCCCGATGGGAAGTTACGAATTACCCTTTGGCATTGACCGGTCTGCCCTCCGTCTCGACGGAAAAGATCCTTATCTGTGCCTACACTTCGTCATCGTGTACTGCCGCGATCAGGAACGGAGTATGCGGTTTTTCGTCGACAAGCTGGGCTTTCGCGTTGTCGTGGACCACAAGTTCGAGGATGGCCTGCGCTGGATCGAAGTCGCACCGGCCGACGGGAATGCCAATCTGGGGCTAGCTCTTCTCAAGCCGGGTGATGACGCCAACCGGCTGATCGGTTCTGAAGCGCGCGTTTGGTTCGTTACAGAAGATGTCCAGCGCAAATACGAAGAGTGGCTCGCTCGAGGTGTTGAATTCGAATTTCCACCTCAGACTCCTCTTTGGGGCGGCATCCACACTCGCTTTAAAGATCCTGACGGCAACTGCTTCGGCCTTGCCGGCTTCGACGAACTGACGCGCGGCGTGGAGCAGCATCGGCTCGCACTCGCGC